>JACLAC010012865.1_pt1 | contig 51674 bp, 40 predicted proteins | sample 8027881 | NCBI WGS metagenome assembly JACLAC01 (sample SAMN15725517, study PRJNA655200) | protist metagenome | isolation source: fluorescence activated cell sorting (FACS) single amplified genomes of... | place: Spain: Blaines Bay Microbial Observatory, Mediterranean Sea | collected 2016-01-19 | reverse complement strand
TTGCTCTAGATCTGTGAAACTAGTGTAGCCTTTACTATTGGTCTTTCCAGTCAATAAAGTCTGGTTATTTTTGCTAACTAATTTGACAGTGACATTAGCTTGCGGCTCTAGTGTTTCAAGTGAATTGACCCAAACCCTTAGCTCCTCAGTTGAACTTTTCGCAATTATTCCCAGATCGGTTACCACTACCCATCGAGTTGCATCTAGCCAACGCTGATCCGATTTCCGTGCCTTAACCAGAAAGATCCCTTTTCTTTCAGCATCGATATAATCCGCTAGTGAGATCGGGGTTACAACCTGATCGTTTTTAACTGAGTTAATCGGTAGTTCTTGACTCGACAAGAGTTGTCCCAGCGAAGAAGTCATCCACTGAGACCAATTACTTCTAGCCAAATGATTGATGTTATTACGAAAGACTTTATAAATTTCTAGCTGTACTTTATTAACATTGATAGTGGCCAAACCTACATTCATGTTTCCTGTTCTGGATAAGTACATGCCATCCCCTAAAAAACGAAGACTAGGATTCAGATTTGCAAATTTGATAGTCTTTTGAAATGTTTTTTTCAATTCTGATTCATCATTGGCTATCAAGCCACGAAGAATCTTTAACTGGTAGGAATTACCGGGTTTGAACTGGTCACACTGTATTTGTATCGTTCGCCGATATTTTGGACTAATCCGCAATTTCTGATTAGGTATTGGTTGGTCCTCAGCTGAACTGATCTGGATAAATGACTTTAGGCTTTCTGCCGTTACATCAGTATTAAATTCAACCTGTAGGTATTGCCCCATATTACCTTGAGAAGGAAAAGCACTTTCGACTACCAGCTGGCCTAACTGGCGTAAAGCCAAACCTATAGTATATTCAGTAACTAAACCTTGATGTCCATCAACAGGTTTTAAACCCTTGGCAATTTTTAAGACAATAGGTTGGTCAGTATCGCCTCGCTCTAATTCAATCGTCTCAAAATCAAAAACTTGGTTATTGTCATTATTCGTATTTGTAGAGTGAACTAGGCTATAGTCAATTTTCTCCTGATTACGCTTAATAGTGGTTGCCTGAAGAAAAGAACCAGTATTAACTGGATAATTAAACTTAACTTTACCCACTAACTTAGCTCGGACTCCTTTTTTCGACTGATAGGCAAACTGCAAGTCGGCACTTTCAACCTTTATCTGTTCAGTCTGAAATGTAAAAACGCGATTACCAATCAGGTTAAATAGTTTGTTATCTAATATTGTTGGTAGCACTTCGGCTTGAAATGAAGTGGAAGGAGGCAAGGTTTTTTCTGTGAAAAATTTTAGTCGATTAGTCTCAATCCATCTAACTTTACCTGGTATTTTTGGATTAAGACGAAGAGGAAGATCAGCTAGATCTTGACCAATTAAAGTTTGGTCTACCACTGGAGCTGAAAAGGTAATTGTAAAGCTGGCGTCTTGCGGAACAACACCTTGTGGAAGAAAATTATTGACTTGTATATTAGTCTTTTGCGGATCAACTTCAACCGGTTGATCAGAGATAATTACTGTCTCAGGAGTTGACTGTCTAAGTTTCGTTAATTGTTGTTGAAGGTCAGCGATATAAATCCCACTCACTAGAATCACTAATCCCATCACCGATATCACCAACCACAAAATCTTCCTGTTATCCATTATCATATTTTCCAGTAAGCTTCTGGTGATTTCAGGTTGATTTCTCGATTAATAATTGGGACGGTACTCAATTGAAGTTTCCTTTTATAAACAACAATTAGAAAACTTAACAAAAAATATACTTAGAGAGATATTCCAACGACCATTGATCCCAAAGGATATTTTTTAACCAATTACGATCAAACATAATTTTTGTGAATTATATTGTTTAAAAGGAAGATCTAAGAGAATAGCTTCCAAATCTATATCTACCGGCCAGGTTATTCTTTGGAACCTGAGAGTACTGAATTATTGAATGCTTGGTCTTGTTAAGGTCAGGTACCCAAAAACATATAACAGACGTTCAATTGAAAATCCTTTCATCAGTTCACACTTTGATGCATTGAAAGTCAGAACTGATATTTATGAACAGAATTCCAAAAATAGGCAAAGCTGTATTCGATCAATACTTGTTTACACTCAAGTAATCTATACTTCTAAATCATAAAGTATGATTAGACTTAAATTTGGCTTAATTCAACTTTATATTTTTTTAGTGTGTCTAACTCTCTTTTTAGGTGGTTGCGGTAGGGGTCAGACCAACCGATCCATTCACCACTAAGATAACCATCATAACCAATGGAAAAGAGACACTTCATCGCTTCTCGATGATCTACATAACCAGTACCTATCGGTACTAAGTTATTATCCGGATCGCCATCATGAATGTGAAGATGTTTTATCCAAGGGCGTAAGATGTCGAATGATTCCGAGATAGTAGCAAATTGACGACGTACTGGGTGCATGATATCCCAATTAACGGCTATATTGGGATGATTAACGGCTCGCATTACATCAGCTACATCAGATGGATTGCACCAATCATCATGAGTTTCCATACACAAAAAGACTTCTCGATCTGCTGCATGGTCTGCGACTTGAGCTAATGCAGTAGCCACTAACTCAACCCCCTTTTCGCGATTAACACCTTCACCTAACTGACCTCCAAAGAACCGGATTCTAGAAGAACCAATATCAGCAGTCAGGTCGATAGCACGGTGTGTATCAGCGATCATCTCTTGTCGGTTAGCAGGGTCTGCATATCGACAGGAAGTGGCAACACAAGCTATAGCAATACCGTGATCGTCCGATTTCTGGCGTATTTCACGACGCTGATCGACTGTGGTATCAAACTCTACACCATGTTGGTGGCTAGCACTAATGCGAGGTTCAATCCCGTCATATCCAAATTCTTTAGCCATAGATAAAACTTGGTCGAGTGTAAGTTCCGGACAGGAGAAGGTCATAAATGAAAAATTCATATTGTCAAGCACCCTGAATCAGTTGATGTTGAATATGTGGTGAGAAAAGACAAGTTTATAGTCAACGTTTCAGAAAAATTATCCTGCTCGTTCGTCTTCGCGGTCAGTAGGCAGTGGAGGCCGTGGGGACAGCTCTGATATACTGGCATACAGATCGTTGGTCATGTTGATTTGCATTGAGGTTAGAGATCCTTCTAACTGATCTGTATTTCTGGCTCCGATAATTGGGGCTGTAATTGCTGGGTGAGCTCCCACCCATGCCACGGCTAAACCTGCTGGGTGATAACCACTCTGCTGGGCCAAATGGGTAAAATCTTGAGCGATTTGGTAGTAATGCTTACCTGCATATCGGCTTTGGTACATTTGATTTTCCAGTAAGCGACCACTATCTGGTCGCTTGCTAACACCATATTTCCCACTTAGTAATCCTCCCCCTAATGGGCTATAAGGAATCACACCCATCCGCTCAGATAGGGCCATAGGTAATATTTCAACTTCGACTTGTCGTTTGGCGAGATTATACATTGGTTGAATACACTCAAAGCGTGCTAAGCTCTCTTGTTCCGAAATTCCGTTGGCTTTAACGATCTGCCAGGCCGCATAGTTGCTGACTGCCGGGTACAGTATTTTACCTTGGCGAACTAAATCGTCCAGAGCTCTCAATGTCTCATGAATTGGCGTGTCCTCGTCAAAGTGGTGAATAAAGTAAAGATCAATAAAGTCCGTGTTCAAGCGACGAAGGCTGTTCTCAACTTCTAAGAAAATATGACGACGTGATGCTCCTGAAGCATTGATATCTGCCCCCATACTACCATAAAATTTAGTAGTAATTACGACTTCAGATCGACAATTAGCGATCAGTGCTCCTAAAATTTTCTCCGATCTGCCCTGATGATATACATTGGCACAGTCGAAGAAATTTATACCAACCTCACGGCACCGGTGAAATATTTTGGCTGACATAGATTCGTCGGCATCACCAAAAGTCATGGTCCCTAAACAGAGCGATGATACTTTTACACCTGTTTGTCCTAGAAGTTTGTAATCCATTATTTACCTTTTTATGTTTTTACAAAAAGACGAAGAATATTTGTTAGATTGCCATCAAAAGTAACTCGGCAAAGCTAGCAGAGTATAGCACTGATCTGAACAGTCGACAATGAATAGAAAGTTTGTTATTTTTTACCATAAGTTCATAAGAAAAATTTTGACGTCAATCTATACTTGACTAGGTAGGTGGTTGGTTCGATCAGCTTAGGTCTAGCTAAAATTAGGGATATAAAGTAAGTTTTGGAGGAAACAAATTGAGTAATTTCATCTTCAATCACATACCAATTTGGCTATTGATATGTGTGATATTAGGTTGCCGACAGCCCACTGAAACGGTTTTAACATCTTTACCCTCTGCAACTGAGCAACCAGACGTTGTAATAGCCCAGCCAGTATATCTTACTGACAAATTGGATCAGGAATGGTTTTTGTTAAGTTTCAATGATCAGGGAAGACAGAAGAAAACAATGCCCAACACTCAAACAACCATACAATTCTCAACCGATAGGTTGTCTGGGTCGGCTGGCTGCAATCGGTACTTCGCTGGTTACCAACTTAAAAATAGATATGACTTATCAATAGAAAGAATAGGTACAACCAAAATGTCGTGCCCCGATCCTATTGGTATCATGCAACAAGAACACACCTATCTAAAGTTGTTGTCCCAAACTAAAGCTTACTATATCCGAGAAGGACAACTCACTCTTTACAATGAGGATAAAGTCCTTCTCCTTATCTTTCAACAACAAAAAAACGAAGAATGAATTTTAAACTGGACCGAAGAATAAATTCTCAATAAAGCTCCTATTCGACAGTAGACTGATTTTGGAAATATTGGTTCAAATAGTGAATCCAAAAGTGAACTCTTGTGAAAGGGCTTCTCAAACTATCAAAGATAAGAAACCTATCATCTAGGTTGACCTGAAACAGTTTGATACTGATATACATGGCTGTGACTAACTAATTCAGACTGATCAAGGTAGGAAAATTGGTTTGGGTTGATATATGAGGCTATTGATACGTTCACACATATCATTGTTTCTGATCTAAAATCACAATCAAATATAGTATTTTCTATACCAACTAAGAGATTAATAAAATTGATTAGTTCCAGACAGACACACAGGTTGAAGTGTACCCAGGCTGTTAACGTCTTTAATAACAATCCTTTTAGATTTAGAATATCAAGTGTAGCCAATTCCATAATAACAAAAATAGGGTTGTTCCAGTCAACTTTCACACACGGTTACGATATTTGCTCGATGGCCGATTTATCAATATACTATTGTGGGCAGTAATTTATAATTCACTCAGGTTGGAATCATAATGGAAATATTAAGTGCAACTCCTAATCCTTACGGAGGTATAGTGATTAACTCCGATGAACTTTGTAAGGGCGTATCAGTTTTTCAAACCCAGTTAACTCAGTCGTTAAATTTTTGGCGAAAAGAAGATTATCAGGTTGTTTGGTTAGAAATCCCATTAGAACAGGCAGAATTTATTCCTGTCGCAACAGCCGCGGGATTTGTATTTCATCATAGTCAGGAAAACTACTTGTTACTAATTTACCGTCTAGTAGAGGGAGCATTCGTTCCTGCATTTTCAACTCACTATACAGGGGCTGGTGGTGTTGTACTTAATGAAAAAAACGAGCTTTTGGTTGTTAGTGAACGGTATCGAAACCGACAGAGGCCATCGTATAAATTACCAGGTGGAGCACTCAACCAAGGCGAACATATTGCTGAGTGCGTTGTGAGAGAAGTACAAGAAGAAACAGGTATCCGAACCCGGTTTGAGTCTTTAGTCTGTTTCCGACACTGGCACGGTTACCGATACAACAAGTCTGACCTCTATTTTGTTTGTCGGCTATCACCACTATCCCAAACTGTCACCAAACAAGACGACGAAATAGAGGAGTGTCTTTGGATGCCAGTTTCAGATTACCTGAATGATGAATTTGTTAGTATTTTCAACAAGCATATTGTCAAGGCTACTTTAGAAAATCCTGGTTTGGCACCGATGAACATTAAAGGTTATTCAGATCCGGAGAAACACGAAATTTTCATGCCTGCTGGGATGGAACATCTCTAGTTAAGAATACTTAATCTAACAACTTTTGTCTTTGCTTTGAAAACCCCTCATTGCTTACGGCTAACCGCTCTTTATTCTCTACAGCAGATTCTAGAGTCCAGCAAGTTGGGAAGACCAATGGATAAAGAAGAGGAGGATGTAGGCATACTAGTGGTGCAGTTCTAATTCCAAATGGTAGGCGCTCTTGGTTTTACCTAAGAGCCAATAAGAGGACACTCATAGGCCTGGAAAGGGTGCCCCTGGAGTAATTTGCAAAAAAGTTATTACACTCAAAGTGCTTGGTCAGTGATTACCATGTTCAAGAGAAAGATGAACTAAGGGATGAAAACAAGGTGAGATCGCAGTCTCTTTTATTTCTTAGTTGATTTTGTAATATGATATCGTTTTCGATTAAAGCCCAAAAGATGAAGTTGTTAATTGGGGTGATCGTTCGGATGAATATAGGGAATGAAATAGATATATAATATATAGTATTCATGGCAATAGAAAGAGGAAAATCTAATGGTTAAACGTAAGGTATTGATCACTGGTGGAATGGGTTACATTGCCGGTCGAATGTTATCAGAGCTTCGTCAAAGATACGATCTTACTATTCTTGATATCAAGGATACTAACTGTGAAGGTGAAAAAGTTAAGGATGTAATCATTACCAACTTGCTGGATAAAGATCGTGATAATTATCGGCAGCATTTCAAAGGTATCGACACAGTAGTACACTGTGGATTCACCGGATCAGCGAGTCAAACACACCGACAGTTTTGGACAGAACTAGATAATGTGGCAATGTCTTACAATATCTATCAAACCTGCATCGAGGAGGGCGTCCGCCGCGCAGTAGTTTGCAGTTCTAATCATGCATCTGACTTCTACGAGCGGCTGATCTGGAAAGACAAAATGGAATTCGTAAAGCCTGAGATGCTACCTATTTCTGATAATTATTACGGCTGGGCCAAAATTTCCTACGAATCACTAGGATTCGTTTTTGCTACAGGTGCAATGAATGATGGTGTCCAATTAGAAAACATCCAACTCCGAATTGGAGGACCACGCGAAACCGATATTGAAGGCTTGGGGGCATCAGATTTGAAACGCGTTCACCGAGCCCTTGGTGCTTATCTTAGTATACGGGACCAAGTTCAACTAATTGTCAAAAGTATTGAGGCTGACGATATCGCTGATGACAATGACATACCTTTCCAAATTTTCTACGGTATCAGCAACAACACCCACCGCTTCTGGAGCATCCAAAATGCCCGAGATGTCATAGGTTATACCCCAGAAGACGACAGTCAAATAAGATTCGCCGATCAAATTTCCGAAATCCTAACCGAAGCGAAACGTAAATTATAAAATGACAAATGTTTTAAAATCTACAGGCCTAGAATATTTCCAATAAAAAGGTTATCTCTGCATTCCCGAAGCTTTTTCTCAGTCAGAGGTTTTAACTAGTTGTAGTTCAGGCTAAGAAAATACTAGCTTATTTTGCTCAATCTATTAGACGTTTTATCAAAGATGGATTATTAGAAGTTAGAAAAACAGAAACTGGAAGATGGATAATTTCTGAGTATTCAGTCAACCAGAAGAAAGCACAACATAAGACTAAATCCGATCTATCATTTTTTCTGGCTTTGAGGTTTCAGAATAGTCTTGGGACCGTTATCATTTTCTTTTGTTAGATCATTAGTTCTTTATAATAATTTTCTAAGTGGCCCTCTAACAACAAATTTTCGGTGATGAAGGTCTAATATCCTATTTTCAACTTGATCGAAAAAATACTTGTTTTTTTTCGGTTATTACATCGACAAATAGGGGAGTCAGTACGCACTTCTTTTTCCTCTCATAGGACCGCTGCATCTACCACAACTGATCTTTTGTTGATTGTATGGTAATATCCATTTGTTTAATTTGAGTATAGAGATTCTAAAGTCAGTGCAACATATAGAATTATTAGAGCCAATTAAATCTTTTTTACGATGTGGTACCCCAGATAAATGGGTTGCTGAAGCTAGGAAAGCTGAGAACTTGCCTGTTCTTCTCTTAGATCATTTGATGTGTGAGTTGAAAGCAGCTCAAACGGCAATGTGGCTTATTCGCAAATATGCAGCCGATAAAGATGGTGCAAATAGCCTCTTAGCTTGGCTAGAGCCTTATGAAAAGTTTGTTTATCGAAAAGAAGGGGACTTGGATACATTGGTTAAAAACTTAAAATTTAGTAAATCAATTACTCCAAAAGCAGAATCAAAGCTAGGGCAAGATCTTATAGATAAAATGGTATTACTGATTAAGGAAGAATTACACCACTTTTGTCAGGTCCTAGAAATCATACAATCTAGAGAAATTCTATACAAAAATATTACAGCAGGTCGCTATGCTAAGGGGCTTATGAGGTACGTTAGAACTCATGAGCCAGAAACGTTCGTAGATAAACTCATATGTGGCGCCTATATCGAGGCGAGATCCTGTGAAAGATTTGCCCTGTTAGCGCCTTATTTAGATGACCAATTAAACAAATTTTATATTTCACTTTTGAGATCAGAAGCGAGGCATTATCAAGACTATTTGACACTAGCTCAAAGCGTTTCTGATAAAGACATAATTGAAAGAGTGATATTTTTCGGTAAAATAGAGGCCGATTTAATCAAGTCACCTGATACGGATTTTAAATTCCACAGTGGCATGCCAAAAAAGTTAAATTCCTTCGGTTCCTGACAGCTTTCTAGCCTGCCAAAGTTATCGGACATCTTTTTTGGGTTTTAGTCAATTTTGGCAACGAGAACACCCAACATATGGCCTACCCCATCGAGAATCGTCAATACTATTAGAAAAAATGAATATTATAAGAGGCCAATCCCAAGTTTTCAAAACCGACATACATCTTCCAGAATGCTTTGTAACAAAAAATCGAACAAGTATATTTTATACCATCACGGTCAGAATTTTTTAGGCGTTTTAATTTTGGTCGGAAGCTACCAGTTTTAGAGATAATGACTGATAATTTTCATTGTTAGATACTTCTATCACTGAATTGATTTGAATTATTTTTTCTTATAAAAAGATATGTAACCTACATAAAACAAGTAACACAAAATAAAGGTCAGTATCACACGACCCCACATTTTTAGTTATTCCCTCCCCAAACTTTGAAAAGAATTGAACTATAAATTGAGAATAGAGTGAAAGTGAACATGATTCCTGAGATGAGAAAAACGAGCTGAACCGATGAGCGTATACATCTAAGTATTCCATGAAATAATTCCCGAATTTTGTATCGAAAACTATTGTCTCCTTTCCAGTCAGAAAGGTCTTTCCACTCAATAAAACTGTCTTTTAGGTATATGAGGTCATACCAAAAATTCTCTGTCCAGTCATCTCTCCAAAAAAACCAAAAAACGAAATATGTGAGGATTGAGGTCATGACTATGACCCCAATTCCTCCAATTAGACCGATCTCCTCGAATGGTGTGACCACAGATACATCAAAACATAATTTCAGTAAACCCATACAATTATTATGATAAGTTAGACTTCTGAACCTTGCACATCCCTAGCTATATCAAAATAGCTAGATAGTAATCTTGAAAACAGGCTCATCGCTTATAAAATAGTTTCTTTTCCACTAAGGAAACATTCCCACATGAGACTGGGTGCGTAACTAACGAAAAAGGCCAGTATCGGATGCCCAGTCGTTATAATTTCCTTGCAAGACCATAAAAAAGAGCGACTAATATAAGAATCACGCGTTTTAACAAACCATTCAACGTTCCGCTTACAACTCCACTGACAGCCTATGGTAACTAGGATGAGGTATAACAAAATAAAATCTACACGGATAAACTTGTCACACAGGGTATTTGCATGAATTATATCATCCAAGTAAATGATACGGATTTTCCACGAGAATTGATTGAAAAGAATTGAACACGTGAGTTTTCAGGTATTGAATATGAAAATGGATGTACTGTTTGTGGCGCTTGCATAGAATCTGAGTAAAAATAGGATCCCTAAATCTAGGAAAAAGATAGTTAAAAAGACTAAGAGATAGTTACTGGATTATTTGACGTCTGGCAATCGTCATTATCAAACGGCAAATAATCGAACTAATTTCTTTTACTATTCTGCTGTAATTTTAGACTTTTTAGTCGAACGCTTTTTTCCTGTAGTGGATGAATATGTCAGCATCTGCGATATTAATCTGGTAGTTATTGTATTTGATGATTTTAGGCGTGAAAAAAGTGTCTAGCAATTTAGTGAACTAGACACTTTATTATTAGATATTCTTCAAAGAAGAATTGATGATGAGAAAAATGTATAGTTAAAAACTAGATTTAACTTCTCCCCAAACTATCGGCAATTTCTCAGATAGGTCAACATTTGTAGTCGCAAAATCGCCCGACATAATTGCTTGAATTTCTTCTTGGGTTATCGACCGACCAAATACGAAAAAGTCATCTAATAGGCCTTTATACCAACGTCCGTTCTTGTGATGGCCTATTCCAGCTGTTACATTCCAGTTGGTTGCTAATTCTGCTTCGGTAGCCTTAGCTTCATGCGTTTTTTCGCCGTCTACATAAATAGCAACATTTTCACTTTTGGCATCATAAATACCCGCAAAATGATGCCAATTTTTACCTTTAATTACTGGACCCGGGTTAATGTTAAAAACTTCGGCGGAATCATCATTTCTATGAAAAAACCGAAAACCTGCAGGTCGGATTTCAACATGAAATAGCCCGTTACCATGCTTGTCCCCGATGGCGTCGAAAAGGCTTTGTGGATCCGCAGAATCATCGTGGTTCACCCATGTCACCAAGGAGAAACCTTCTTCTGGCAAGTTATTAAATTCAGCCCCATTAATTTTGATCCATACCCCTTGGTCTAATCTAATAGCTTTGCCATTTTTTCCTTCATCAAATTTAATATCAGCTTGGTCTGGATTATCAATAATAATTTCCCCATTGTTACCTGAAAGTGAACCATCTTTGATTGTTTTACCAGAGATATCATCAAAGCTATAATACATTGCCAATTTTGGATCTTTGAGAATGGCACTCGCAGAAACACAAATAGCAAACATCAAAACGAATGAACTTATTTGTTTCATCGATATCTTCCAATTTTGTAATAAAAAATTAAATACACGTATTTCATGTTATCACAGTTAAAAACTTTTTGGCGTTTAAATTTTGATTATAGAATGTCAACTAAAATAGGAATGACCGATTATCCGTATTATCAGACATTATTGACCCAGTTTACTTCAATATCACCATTCGTCTGGTTTGACTCTTTTCACCCATTTCTATGTTGTAGAAGTAGACTCCACAGGCTACTCGTTCTCCATATTGGATTTTTCCATCCCAGTAAATGGCCTTCTCTCGACTGCTATAGTAGCCTGCTTCTTGAAATCCTACTTCCATCCACCTGATCAACTGTCATCCAACATCTCCCGATTAATTGTAATCCCAGTTGGCACGATTTTTTCCATATTCTCTTTTATTAATTTCGGTCTGGTGGCAATCAAGACACTGAGCGATTACTTGAACATCGGTTAGAGTTGGATCGTAAGGAATAACACCATGGATAGAATGAGGTTCTAATACTTCTGAGTTATTATGAACGTGACATGTTAAACAGGTATAGTCTACATAGTTGGAAACTGTATGACATTGAATACAAGCTACTTGGTGTTCTCCGGATAAAGGGAAAAAATTGTCATGATCCATTTTTTTACTACCATGTAAGACAATACTTATTAGAAGAAGAGGTGAGAAAAAAGAGTGAATTAATAGTAGACGTTTTCTGTTCCGAATCTTGGTAATCGAAATCGCTAAACCTGTAATCAAACTACCAAGAGCTAGTATAAAAGGCAACCAAGAGTACCAAAAAGTTGGTTTGAAAGCCCCATGGATAAAAATAAGCGTCAAGCCAAAACTGGCTAAGATTCGATGGAATCTAACCCAAATTTGGCGTTTACCAAAGCGAACTATTCCTTTGGAACGCAGAATATATCCACTTGCCAATAAGATGGAGATGGCTCCGATAATACTTAATGAATGTCGGACTTGTCCAAATCCCAAACGCCAGATTAATGGGATAGAAACTACCATTCCCAAAAAAAATCCAGCAAAAATCTGACTAATTACATAACTCATTTTATAGTTGATAAGGATAATATAGGTATATACGTCTGATAATGACTCTTATCGGACGTTATTAATCAATCTAGTAGACTTCAAATACAATCTCTTATACTGACACTGCTAAGTCAGTATTAAAAAACAACCTTGTATCCTGACTGATTATTTTAATTTCTACTAATTCAATTCTTAGCTTGATCTACAGTTATTAATTCTTGCTATCCAATCTTCATAAATAAGCAGTTTTCTGCCTTTTATAGTGTAGTTAATTGGATTAGATTGAAAACTACGAAAAATGTTCCAATTATAGATAGATAGTAATCATTTTCAGAAAAAGCTGCCCCAAATAAAAGCAACATCATGGTCATCAGCAGCGATAAGCCAACGATCATCTCTTTGGGCGATGTTAATTCTGCGAAGGATGAAAAATTTAATGTAACCTGCATTATATATAAAAGCGCATAAAGTGCCCAGACTAAAAATGTGCTTTTCTTATCTTCATAAACCATGATTTCATATCAAAGAAATCATTCAATAAATTATCTTTAGGGACAATCATTAATCCCTGTATACACATAATCATATCAGACAAACTTCTACTGGCAAATAATAGTGGACTTCCTTCAATATCCATGTAAGTTCCCTTTCCGAGATACCAAGAAGTATAGAGTTGAATTATATTTGCCAACATAAAAGCCAGATATGGGTAGTAAAGTTTGGTTGATTTTGGTTCTTGTAGTAAGTTGGATACAAACATGAAGTATCTGACTAATACAACCGCTATTATGACTGAATAAATCCATGCCGCACTATCCCAAGTAAACGCACTACGTTCTTCTAGTTCAGTCATCATATCTTCAAACATCTTGTCCTCTCTGTTAAATCTGTAAAGTTGTAATAAAAAATACTAAAAGGTATTGTGGAGTATGTAGTCAGGATAATTAGTAATTCAACTACTCTACTCTTAGCTACTAAGAGCAGAGTAGTTGAATTACATATACAGCATTGGTTCTTTAACTCTTACCTGGAGTTACATGTGTTGGTCAAGTATATAATGAACTCTACTTAAAAGACGATTGTCAGTATTTAAAAGCGAGCGATCTCTTTCTCAATTCTGTATTTAAGGTAGTCTGATGTATGGGTTATTTAAGGTGTACCAGCATTAACAACACTACGGGTTTGTTCGGTATCAAATAGAGTTGATCCAATAAAAGAGCCCAAAATCATCGAGGATTTATAAATCAGGATAACCGGTCTTCTTTAGGTAAGATTCAGCTTGGCTGATTACGGTTGATGATGTTTGGGCTAATTCTAGGGTTAGAATATCAGAAGTAAATATTAGCCGGATAATAGTATGATTAGAACCAAGAATGAAACTAAAATCATTAAACGTGATTAATTGAACTTAGGCAATGACTACCTTACTCATCTGGTAGCTATTTATTGACGAAAAGTAGTTCACTAATGATGAGAGCAGAAATCTTCATCAGCATTAGTACCTTGATCTTTTAAGAATCCATATCAAATCCTTGATTAGTCCAAATGTTTCTTGCTAAGTCCTTAGCTGTTTGGGTAGGCTCAATATTTCCCAGAATACTGGGTGGAGGCTTGTTGCTATAGGTACGATCGGGATCTGGAGACCAATTATCATTTTCATATTTTTGGCGTACAGTTTCTTGCCTGAAGTCCGATACAGTTATCGGCATCGAGTCTTGCAGTACTGACCGCCAAGCGAGTATGCCAACGATACTCATATCGATCCCTCGATATACATCAAGATAGGGTTGTTCTTGACGATGAATCGCTTGCGCGAAATAGTAGCTGGTAAAAAAGTCTCCTCCCCCATGACCCGTTCTGCGAGCTAAGTCTCCAGCTACTGGGAAATTAGGTTTGTAAACAACTTCGGCTTTTTCTTGTTTATCATTTTCCCAAGGCTCCTGCCAAATACGAAGTCGGCTTTTATCGCCATGCCGACAGTTTTCCATTAACCCTTTGTTTCCATGTATACGAACATAATTTCCATGGCCACGTAACGCTCCATGAAGTGACTTCAGCACCGCATCGTTATTCATTCGACACATGATAATAGCGCTAGTATCGTTTCGTTTCACATGTTTTGTTTGTGTTGGATCATCGTAATCATAAGGAACGACAAAAGCATTAACTTTGACCGGCCGAGTATCAGTAATGTACATAACGGGAGCAATAGAATGCGTACAATAGTAGGTAGCAGGAATCCAATTACGCCAATGGTTCCAACCACAACTTCTGGCTAATTTCACTTCAGCAAGGTCTGGATGTATATACTCACCTTCACCATATTTGAATTCGCCAATTAGGCCACTCTGGTATAGTCGGCGCATTTCTTGATTATATGCACTGTATGGGTAATTTTCGGCAAACATGTACACTTTTCCCGACTGTTCAACCGTACGTGCGAGAGAAACCCCCTCAGCTAAGGTATGACAAGCAGCACATTCACTCATCACATGTTTCCCTGCCAATAAAGCTTTTTCAGCAAATGGTGCATGCTGGTGGAAATAATTGCACAATACCACAGCGTCTAGGTCATGAGACAAAAATTGATCGTACTCAACATAGGTTGCCACATTTAGCTCCCTACCAACCTGCTCCAGTTTTTCTTCCCAAGTATCGCAAATTGCAACTAATTTAAAACCAGTGGAATCTGAAACACCCATATAAGATTTACCACGTCTTGCTCCGACAATACCCAATCTTATGGGTTTTCTACGTTGATTGGTCATTTTAGATCTTTCTCACATAATGGGTCGATAAAATTCATATTTCCCTACCATCCTAGCCGAGTACCATACAAACTGTTCACAGGTATTGTGAATGCATGATCAACAACAGAAGAAGATTGAGAATAAATAAGTCGAAAGTTTATAGTGTTACTACTAACTGAGGTTTTACGGAGTTGAACCCTCGACAACTTTATTTCCCATAATTACTCATTCTTTTCAGGATAAGGGCGAATAAATGTATCAAAGGGGAGCGAAGAATACCACGAAAATAAAGGGGGGCTTAACTAATTAGTTGTCGATTCATAAAGCTTGTTTCTTTTCCAGCCAAACGTTTTTTAGAGAATCTTTATTCGACAATTTCAACGTTAGCACGTGGCAAGACAATTCTTTCTTGGTTATGAAGTTGAACCTCAAGCACTCGAACGTGAGCTTCTGTTTCTAGAGATTCGGGTTCAACTAGCAATTTGGTGACTTCTCCTAATTGGCCAAAATACGGTGATCTGATTAAGCGAACCTGCGTCCCGACATCTAAGGCACTTGGTATTATAACTCTATCCTTATCTAGTGACGAATTACTATCTTTCTCCAGAGGAATGACAATTTCAGGCCTCTGGACACCTGCGCGAATCTGAGTGGTACCATTTAGTGAGGCTTTCATACCTTGTCTGTGTAGCAATAAATCGAAAGTTTGCCTAGCCATTGAGATTTGACCAAAACCTTCGGTGATTATCAATGTTAGACCAATCTTTTCTGAACCAGTAATCGCTACTCCTAATTCGTATCCAAGCAATTGATAGAGCTCACGATCATCAATACCTCCACAAACAATTCCTTTCACTCCTTTATCAATTGCGAATTCAACAGTTTGTCGATCAACTGTAGAACCTCCAACAAGAATCTGTCCCTCATGATCAGTCTGGATTAATTCAGGAGTCAATGGCTGATTAGGTGAGCTGACAATCGTCTGGAGTTGGCCGACAGTTTCACCTCCAATGCCAAAAATGCCTTGGATTAGTGTTCCCCATGTTTCGATTACTACACCTTCATTTTCCATAACCTCGATTACTTGACCATCGATATATCCCCAGGTTTGGACAGGTGTAGAGGGTTCTCGTATAACGACCTGTCCAGTTACATCAGAAATGTTTTCTATAGTACCGGAGATAGGTGATTTTACTTCTGATTTAAAAAGACCAAATAAGCCATTAGACTGGGCTATGATCTCTTCTTGTTCCACAGAATCACCCACTTTCTTAAGCATGAATCGACCAACACTACTTGGGCTTGTTCCCATCAAATTAGCTGCATGGATCATTTGAACATTACCCGGAAGATCTGTCTGCGCAACAATATCCTCAGCTGAGACTTGATTCCCAACTTCCACTAGTACGTCTCCCATTAAGGGAAGTCGTCGTTCACTACGAACTATAGTTTGGGCTGAAATTTTTAGCCCTGGTGTATATGCATGTGCCATTTCTGATTTGTTTTGCCTCGTGAGGTATATTGAAAATGGAAGACGATTATGATCTCAATAATATCTGAAAAAAGCTTAACTGTATATCCATTTTTGCAGATTTTTTTTCTTAGGTATCTTACTGGATTACTGCAACTAGCCTAACGTAATTCAGTTTGAGTAGGGAAAAATTGGAGATCAAATCTCTATTGGTTATAACAGATACTCTTTGGGCAGAAGCATTTGGAACGATATAGTGTGCCACCCGGTGATTATCTCAATCCATCGATATCGTATTTTGAAACAAAATCCCAAATCAGACTACTGATGCTAGAGCCTTTATAATTTATCTCAGGCCAATGGCTTCCTCCAATAATCTTATAATTCTCAACAGAAACTCCATTTCTACCATCTCTATAGGAATAATGCTCTATTGTAGTATCATCAAAGCCATTCTTCTTGTCATATGAAGAGGATTTTAATTCTATAATATCATTTTTGAAAATATTGATTTGGGGAGTCGTATTGACAGCATTAAATTCTATCCAATAATCGATTATTTGGTCAATAGACATAGCGTACCCTTCAATTCCCTCGTACGGGATTACTTGATCTGCTGTTCCGTGAAACATTATCACAGCTGTCGGGTGTAATGGTTGGTAATACTTGATTATTTCTGTTGACATTAATCCTGCAATAGAAGCTACAGCTGCTATTTTGTTACTTAGATAACAAGCCAATGAATTGGCAAGAAAAGCTCCATTCGAATAACCATAAACATAAATCCTCTTCGAATCAACTCTATATTCGGAGGTCATTTTATCAATCAGTGCAGAAACGAAACCTAAATCGTCTACATTACTTTTATTTTGTTTGGCCGAATTTGGCTCATGGTTCCAGTGTGATCCCTCTTTTTCGCCTTTTAAAGAAACGCCTTGAGGAATAACCAAGATAAATCCGTCAATTTCTGCTATCGGCTTCATATCTGAAAAAATATGGCTGGTATTCGCAGTATCACCAAACCCATGAAAACCAAGCATAAGTGGTACTGTTGAAGTGTCATCGTAGGAAGATGGTAGATAAATAGTATATTCCCTGTCAATATTATCGTGTACCAATTTCTGAGTAAATAAATCTCCATCAGTCAGGTTGGTTTTCACCAGATTATCTTCAGTATGTGAACAAGAAAAAAAAGTCAAGACTAAAATGGTAATGATAAGAAAATTCTCCATATTGAACTCCTTCATTTCATGATTATTCTATCATTTTTTGGAGTAGGGGCCTTTCTCTTTAATCTCTTCTGAGATGGTATCCCAGAGTTTAATTCTCTTTTCTAGACATTCTTTGGCCACATCCGTGACCTGTTTCCATTTGGAAGAGCTCGAGCCACATAGTTCCGAAATCATCTCAAGCGCCATAGGGCCGTGCTCGTCTCCATCAAGCTCAATGTGTCTCTCTAGGTAATAAGCTAGCTTGGTAAACTGTTGTTTTTCTGAATCAGCTTGTTTGAGGATTTCTAGAAACATATATGGGATTACGTCCTCCCTACCGAAGGTAAAAGCTGAAGCAACTAGGTGTATTTCTTGACTTTCGATTAATTGGAAGGTGAATTTTACGAATTCAGCAGTACCTTGGTTGATATCAATTTTGTTCAATGAAGAGCTAACCGAATTTCCTTCACTAACAAGTTGAATAAATTCTTCTATAGAGCTTGTATTCGCACCAATTTGATTCATTGCGTCCAAATACATTTCAAAATGGCTTTTTGGTACTCCAACTTCATCAGTATCAGTTTCTTCTTGATAGACAATCTCATTTATAAATCTGGCTAGGATTGGGTTGGGTTTTGGGATCCATGGCAGTTTTACGGCAGTAAGCTGAGTTTGAAGAAATTTTAACAGAGACATAAAATCCCAAACAGCAAAAACATGATTTTCCATAAAAATCTTTATATCTTCTATGGTTCTTAGATTTTCGTAGATTGTGTGAGTTTTTAGTTGTTTTTTCAAAAATTTAATTTCAGATTCGATGTTATTTATTCTTTTCATCCCCATTCACCTTAGCATTTGGTATATTATATTCAGAGAAGCGTTCTAGTTAAATTGATCACTACATTTAGTGTATTGTTGTTTATCTCTTTTTTCAATCGCTGAAATCAAGAAAAATTTGTGCGATCGCACAAGCCTGAAATTTTATTCATTAATAGCTAAATTAGCACTTATGAGATTTTTCCTTCTGTATTATCTCATTCCTTGTTACTATTTTCGACATTAACCGGTAATAAGATAAAATCTTTGTGTCTTTAAATTAGGATAGGAGAGTTGATTCATGGCAAAGAAATTGAGAATTACTGCGGTCGGTTGTGGTGGCGTTGGCTTACGTCATCAGAAAGGCCACCTTGCTTGTCCAGAAACGGAATTAGTTGCAGTCTGCGATATGGATATTGAAAAGGCTGAACAAAGAGCAAAGGAATTGGGTATTGAACGTTGGTACCCATCCATTTCAGAAATGTTATCCAATGAGGAATGTGACGCTGTTGATGTGGTAACGGCTGACCATCTACATTTCCAACCTGTGATGGAATGTTTGGAAGCTGGTAAGCATGTCTTGTGTGAAAAACCTCTTTCTTTATCGTTAGATGAAGCTGAACAAATGGTGGAAAAAGCTAAGGAGAAAGACGTCTATTTGTCAATGGACTATAACCGCCGTTTTGCTCCCGGATATGCTAAGGCTAGGCAATGGTTTGATGCTGGTGAATGTGGCCGTCTAGCTTACATCGACATGAAACTTTCACAAGGAGGAATGACCCACTCTTGGAAAGGTGAATACTACCTACTTTACGAACTACAAACACACGCCATTGACCTTCTGCGCTGGTTTGGTGGCGAAATCGTCGCTGTTTGCGCTCAGATGGCCAGACCTAGAATAGACGATGTTCCTGAAGGTGAGACAGCATGTTACACGAGTATGGCAATCTCACTTCGGTTTGCCGATAATGCGGTATCTACTTTGTTAGCAAGTTGGGATAGCGACTTCATACATCCTATCGAACGATTAGAGATTTGTGGTGATAAAGGCGAAATCGTTGTCGATAATGTTCTCAGCAAAGCAACTTTACTTCGGAGAGATGATCAGGTTGTACAAGAATATCGGCCTTCCATATTCCGCATGGAACAATTGGCCTTCGATGGAACATTTGCGCTTCGGATGGATGCCTGGGCCAAAGATTTAGTGGCAGGTCGAGAGCCTCAACCCAGTGGGCGCGATGGATTGCAAGCCATGCGAGTCATTGATGCTATTGTACGATCATGGGAAGAAAAACGTGAGATAGAAGTGCCCATCGACTAAGCTAGAATAATTAACTATGGTAAGTCAACCTAACATACTATGGATTTCTTTAGAGGACACAAGTCCACGTTTTGGTTGTTATGGCGATGAAATAGCTCGGACACCGAATTTGGATAAACTTGCGACTCAGAGCTGTCGATTTCCTAACGCTTTTTCAGTTGCAGGGGTCTGTGCTCCTAGTCGGTCTGCTATTATCACTGGGATGTATCCAACTGCCATTGGTACACATCACATGCGAACGACGCATACCAATGAAAACGCACCTAGTTTACCAACACCTTACGCGGCTGTACCACCGCCATACGTCAAAACATTTACAGAATACCTGAGGGCAGCAGGTTATTTCTGTACCAATAACGCAAAAACCGATTATCAATTTCCTGCACCTATCACTGCCTGGGATGAATGCCACTCTGAAGCGCACTGGCGAAACAGAATAAGAAAGGATCAGCCTTTTTTTTCTGTTTTTAATCCTACAGGTACACATGAAAGTGGTATGTGGGAACAAGAAGATAGCCAACCAGTTAAAACTGACCCTACAGCAATTAAACTTCCACCTTACTTACCTGATACACCTAAATCTAGGCGTGCTTTAGCTAGACATTACGATAACCTCGAAGTTAGCGACCAAATTGTAGGTAACTTACTTCAGCAATTAGATGAAGATGGACTAACTGATAACACGATCGTTATGATTTGGAGTGATCATGGGGAAGGTTTGCCTCGTGCCAAACGCTGGCCTTATGATGCCGGAATTCGAATTCCATTGATTGTCCGGTATCCAGGAAGTCTTGAGCCAGGTAGTATCAACGAGCAACTTGTCAGCTCAATCGACTTGGGGCCGACGGTGCTCTCTTTGGCCGGAATTCCGTTACCAACGCATATGCACGGTCAACCTTTTTTAGGATCTCATAAAGTTGAAAGGCAGTACGCCTATGCAACCAGGGATAGATATGATGAATCATATGATATGGTGAGAGCTGTAAGAGACCGGCGATTCAAGTATATTCGCAATTATTATCCCAATAAAGAAAGGCTAGTTTGGGTACCTTATAGAAATCGGCACCCAATTATGCAAGAGTTGTGGAGGCTTAAGGCTGAAGACAAACTTGAAGGCTATCAAAAAATAATGTTCGAAAAAAGGCTACCAGAAGAACTTTACGATACAGCTACCGATCCTCACGAACTGAATAATTTAGCTCAGAATCCAGATTTCATAGATCAACTTTCTAAAATGCGACAAGAGATGGAAAAATGGCAAGCTAAGTATGATGAGATGGGTCAGATTCCTGAGGAAATCATGGTTCGGCAATGGTACCCAGAAGGTAAACAAAAACAGACGGCTAAGCCAGTCATGATCCCAATTGCGCCTCACAGCGATTATCATCCAGGCCAATCAGCAACTGATATTGGAGGGACCTATGACGTTCCGATTCTAGTTCAGCTAAATTGTTCCACACAAGGAGCATCGATAGCTTATCAAATTGAGGATAATAATCATTGGAATCTTTATACTGAACCAATACGGTTGACTTCAGGTACGACTACTATTCGCACAAAAGCCATCCGTATTGGTTATAAAGAGAGTGGTGAGAAAATCGCCACTTTCACTATTTCGTGAGTGAACGATTAGACGAAGTTGTCAAGGCGGCTCTATTAGGAGCCCTACAAGGCTTAACAGAGTTCCTACCAGTGAGTAGCTCAGGACATTTGGTACTTTTCCACCATATGTTGGGCTTCAGTCAAGCTGACATCTTTTTTGATGTTATGTTACACGTCGGTACACTGGGGGCAATCCTAACTGTTTATCGGAAATCAATCTTTCACTTAGTAAAAGAGTTTACTTCAGGGACCTTAAAATATTTCGTTACGAGACAAGTCTCCTCGGCACAACGAATGGTCGGTCTGTTATTCATAGCAACGATCCCAACCGGGATTATCGGTCTTTTGCTAAATGATCAGATAAATTATTTCTTTAGTCAACCGAAGTCTGTATCCTTAATGCTGTTGGTAACTGCCTCCTTGTTACAATTACCGAGATTTCGATCTCGAAAGACTAATCAGTCAAAATTACAAAGTGAGCCTGAGCTAAAAATTTGGCATGCTTTGTTGATTGGGATAGTACAGGGTTTGGCTGTTGTGCCAGGCATTTCTCGTTCTGGAGCTACTATTTCGACAGCCTTGTTGCTAGGCGTTCGCCCAGTCATGGCCGCAGAATTTTCTTTCTTGCTTTCAATTCCAGCTATTCTCGGGGCTGTTGTACTTAAATTAGGTGATATCTCCACAGTCAGTTCTCTGACTACCGTTTCTATAGGTATAGGTACATCGTTTTTTATTGGCCTTATCTCCCTTCGTTTGCTACTGAACTTAATCACTAAGGCTAAATTTTTTATATTTTCATACTACTGCCTACTGGTAGCAATCTTCGCTTTCTTTATCTGATTGATATGAACAAAGGTAAATTGGCTCTATTACTGTGTTTATTTTTACTATCATTTAGCACTGAAGCGAAAGTTACTTCTAGTGGTTTTCTTGATCACTCATTGGCTCAAATACGTTCTTCCTTTCAATCGGAGCAATTCCAACTAGCTATCCAACAGATTGAGACTCTTGGTTCAATCACAGTACATCATCAGTACTTGAAAGCCTTGGCTTATTTCTACCAAAAAAAATATAAGTCTTCTCTGCAAACTTGTGATCAATTACTTGATAATTATCCTGACTCGACTTGGCAACATAAAACAGCTTTCTTGAAAGCCAAGGCCTATATTCGTTTAGGCGATTTCGACGCTGCAGAACAAGTTTACCGGTCTGAACTAGAACGATTACTTTCCAAACAAAGAAAAAATCGGATTGCGCAAGTCTACGTCGATTTTGCTAAAAAATCCATTGAAGTGTCTGAAGGTATTAGCTCAGATCAACCAGAAAAGGAAGATTTCCTCCAAGCATATACTTTTTATAAGCAGGCTTTAGAGGTAGAAATTGATGGTAAGCTCAAGAGTGAAGTGCTATTTCAAATGGGACGAATGATGCAACTGGCTAGTGATTACATTGCTGCCGAACGCGACTACCAAAATTTCTTGATTACTTTTCCTGCTAACCCATCTCTGCCAGTCAATGAACGATTTTTCACAGCTACTGTTAACTTAGCTGTGTGCCAAATTCATCAGGGCAAACGGCTAATAGCCCGTAAAAATTTGACAAATTTATTGAGATATTCGTTTGACGAGTCTGAGAACAACAAAAGTGAACTAATCCAGACCGCAAAATTTTTAACTGTTCGTACCTACTATTTACCAAAAACGAAAAATGATCCGTCAGCCAAAGATCAACAAGAAGTAGCATTAGGTATTGATGTTGCTAAACAGTTTATCAACCAATATCGAAAACAACTGCGTTCAGGCCAACTAGCATTTGAGATTGGTCAAGCTTATCATTCAATCGGACAAACTGAGAATGCGATTTCAGCTTATCAAAGCTTTTTAGATGATTTTAATCTCTTGGACACGAATGGTTCAGTAGTTGTTTTACCGATAAATAGGGTGAGTATCAAATTAGATGACCTGTGTATGCAAGCTAGGTTTCAGCTTGGCCAACTCTATTTTGATCAAAGAAATTTCTCTTCAGCTATTGATAACTGGAATCGCTACCTAGTGGATTACCCAAATGGTCCTATGTGGACGCAGGTTCAAAGACGTATTATTGACGCAGAATTCCAGAATGGTATTCATTTGATTTCTTTAATATCAAGATCACAGACTGAAACAGAGGCTAAAACTATTGAAATCAAATCTTATCAAAAAGGCTTACAGTTTCTAGATCAGTTCCAAAAACGATATCCATTGGATGATCGCGTGGCCAAAATTTTAGTACTGAAAGGTCAAATCTTTTTGAACCAGAAAGAATTTCAGTCCGCTATTTCTATTTGGGAACAGTTGGTTAGTAAATACCCAAAAACAGAAGCTAGTTCCTATGCCTTATTCCAGACTGGCCAGATTTACGAAAACGAGCTTAAGCAGTTGCCAAAGGCCATGGAAACCTATGGTCGTGTCATTTGGGGAAGTTGGAAAACAAAAGCCGAACAAAAGCTTCAACAGATGAAAGAAAAACAGTTGATATTCTCAACTGAGAAAATTTTTCGATCGAATGATATAGTAACGGTTCGACTCAAAACCCGAAATATCGAACAAGTACAAGTGAGCGTATACAAACTGAACCCTGAAGTATATTGGCGGAAAATGGGTACCTTAAAAGGAATAGAAGAACTAGATTTAGCATTGATTCAACCTGACAAATCATGGTTCCACCAAATTGATTTGTATCGACAATATGCCTTGATTGACCAGAAAATACGAATCCCAATGGATCAAGCTGGAGTTTCCGCTGTCCATATCTCAGATGGGGAGCTGGAGTCAACGACATTAGTTGTTCGCTCGGATTTGGAACTAATTGCTAAAACGACCCGAAAAGAAATCTTAGTATTTGTACAGAATCAAATACAGAAACAACCAGTAGTAGGGGCTAAAGTTTTGGTACAGTACAAAACTAATGATTCAAGTAAACGAAGTGCCTCGTCACAGGTAGTGGGGAATATATCAATTGAGCAAGGTTTAACTGGTAAAGATGGTGTGTACCGTCTTGACACCAATAATGATATATCAGTTAATGTGAGTAGTATCCTGATAATCCAAGAAGACCATATCGCAACTAACCAGTTGCAAATAGATGATTTGAATTGGCCAAGAGAATTAACAGCCAAAGGCTATATTTACACTGACCGACCGGTCTATCAACCTGGTCAGATAGTTTCCATTCGCGGAATTATTCGTGAGGCAGACGGGAAATATGTGATCAGTCCAAATACCAAGTACGATGTTCGAGTTATCGATTCTCAAGGGCGAGAAATCCATAACCACCCGGTTGTGCTGACGCCTTTTGGGACTTTCTCATCATCGATTTCTTTAGACGCAACGGTAGTAGTTGGACAATACCGTATTACAGTCACCAAAAAAGAAGAAGGTAATCAACTCAAATTTGGAAATTCTAGTTCAACTTTTAATGGCCAGTTTTTGGTCCAACACTATCAACTACCAAACATCCGACTGGAATTCAATTTTGATCGAAACATCTACTTTCGAGGCGAGACCATTGAGGCTACGATTAATGCCAAGTATACCTATGGCCAGCCTGTGTCTCGAGCTAAAATCACCTATTCCTTACCTGATGGAAAAACGGCTACAAGTATTGCTGATGAAACTGGTCAAATAAAAATTTTATTTGATACAAAATCGTTAACTGAAAAGAAATCCCGTTATTATACCGACAACCTTAAACCACATACCTTGGTTTTCTCAGCCAATATAGCTAGTGAAAATTCTTCTAATACAGCTACTGTCCTACTGGCACCAGTTGGTTTTGTACTTACTGCACGACCTTTGGCACAAGTGGTATTAGCCGGAGAAACAGTTGAAATAGAAGTAACCTGCCATGCCCCAGATGGTAAACCTACCAATCAATCTATAACACTTGACCTATTTCGTTTGACAAAACCGGTTAAGGATGACTTATTCAAAGAACTTAGCTGGTTGGACCTGCAACCACCAATTCAACCAGCTGAGATTCGAATTCTTACTATGAATCAAACTACGTCAGCTCAAACAGGTAAAAGTATATTTCGCTTTAAAATAAAGAAGGGTGGCAATTACCGCCTACGGGCAACTGGTAGCGATCAATTTAATCAACCTGTAGTGGCTGCAGGTAAGTTCAGCATTTCCGATCAAGACGATAGTGTTCGGCTGCGCGTTTTTACTGACTCTACACAAACTAAATTGGGAGAGCCAAAAACTGTTACTCTTCATTCACGGTTAAAAGTAAACAACAAAAAATTAACACCAGCCTTACTGACTTTTGAGTCGGATAAAATTATTAATTACCAAATCATTCAATTACAGTCGGGCGAGAATCCAATTACATTCCATTCTAATTCTGATTACTTTCCCAACTTTTTTCTTACCGTTTCTGCTATTGAAGGTTCTCAGCTGAGAACAACAAAAAAAGAATTTTCTGTCCAAAAAAAACTGCATATCCGAATTAAGCCCAAACATGAGCACAAAAAGAATATAGACGACCAAGAAAACGATTTCGGGGTTTATCAGCCAAGCCAATCAAGCAAATTCGAAATTTTGACTACAGACCAGCTAGGGAGACCTGTGTCTGCTGAATTGTCGCTGTCACTATCCGAATCCTTATTATGGGAGATATTTCCAAATCCACTTTTAGAAATAGATCATTTCTTCCACGCTGATCGTCGTCGTACACACTCCATTCGGACTGTTTCTAGTTGTGGATTTTCTTATCAGCCCAGAACCCAAAAAATTGCCTTAGCAGTTCGGCAAGAAGCTAATCGACTAAAAGTAGAGGAAAAACTAGCTCAGGACCAAAATGAAGGTCGGAAAGAACTAGGAAAATTATTATTCGGTCATACTAATGATAACGAGATAGCCGACTCTAAATCAGCTTTTCCAACACCTGACAAAAGCCGGATGGATAGACAGCCTGCACCTCTAATGGCCGCAAGAAACAGAAAAACCCGAGCAAATAAATCAGGAACCGATGCTCTGAAGATGAACTCACTATTGCGTGCTCAAAATCTGGCGATACCAGATATTAGGGAACACTTTTTGGCTCAAGTTATTTGGATACCATCCATTCAAACCGATAGAAATGGTAGGGCAACTTTTTCTATTAATCTGCCTAACAAAAGTACGCAGTGGGATATGCGAGCAGTTGGTTGTACTAAGGGTGTATTAGTTGGAGAAAGTAAGTCAAGCCTGAAAACTCGAAAGGACTTTTTCGTTCAAGTTAAACTCCCACCATTTTTAGTCGAAGGTGATCAAATTAAACCTGAAGTCAGTGTTCATAATCTAACCGATTTTTCCGGTACTGCTAATCTTCAAGTACTAATAGACCAAGGTAAAATTAAGGGACTAAAAGGAACTGACCTGCAGACCTTTTCGAAATCAGTTGATTTAGAAGCCAATTGTGTAACCGATTTTACGTTACCAGCAATCGAGGCAAACATCCCGTCTGAGATAGCTGATGAAATCTTGGAAATCAGAATTACGGTTAATTGTGAAAAATGGTCAGACGAAATTCGGACCCAGATTCCGATCCGTCCCTGGGGGATACCCCATGTCGTCAGTCAATCGGGTTGGACCAAAGAGAATCAAACTCTCTTTCTTAAATTACCTAAAGATAAAACATATACCAATCCAAAACTGATTATTCAATTAGGTAAACATGTTAATCGGCTAATTTATGACTTGGCGATCGCTAATCAGCCGGTTTTTCTTCGATCTCGGCAATTGCAAATTATTCAACCTAGCCGCCGTTCTGGTTTGTTATCTGTAGCCTCTGCATTGGCATATTTACAACAAGTTGGAGGTTTGCCGACTGATAATGTTCAATTAAGTCAAAGTCTATGGAAATTGTTATCTCGATTAATTTCTAATCAAAGGGAAGATGGTGGGTGGAATTGGGTGTTTTTGCCAGATCGACGGGAAAGTTCTTCTAGCGACCCACAACTATCAGCCCGTTACTTATGGGCTTTAATCCAAGCACGCCAAGCGGGTATTTCTTTCAATAATCAAGTTATTGACCAGGCTGTTCACTACTTGAGAAATGCATTGCAAAGAACTTTAAGTAGTTCAACGCAGAAGTCAGATGAACAAGCTGCAATTTTACTACATGCTTTAACGATTCCCAAAACGATGCAAAGCCAAGTTATCAACCAAACTGATTTCTCCATAGCCAATCGTCTTTACCGAAACCGAAATAGACTAAGTGATAGGGCCAAATCATATACTGCGTTAGCGCTAGTTAATATGAAACGGTTAGATATGGCGGACCAGGTTTTGTCATTGTTACCTCCTCTTCAAGATCGAGTTGATTTGGAAACGGTGGCCATCAGTAGTCTAGCTAAACAGGGAATCAATAGGACCCATCAGAAACAAGCAATTGAAGAACAAATTCGCTTATTACTTTCCCATCAGAGCTCACCCAGTTTTTGGATCAACCAAGATATCATAGTAACGGCTCTAGCAAACTATTTTGGTCGAAACCAGTTTACCAATGAAGACTATAGCTTAAGAATCTTAGTCAATGGGGAAGTGCTTACCGATGACTTAGAACAAGAAACTTCACTATTTGAAATAGTAGTACCAAATGAAAAATGGATAAAAAGCTCAGTTCATCAAGAATTATCCTGCCAAGTCGAATTCCAGTTACAAGGTTATGGTTCATACGCATACCTAGTAACACTTAGTGGGTTTTCTGATCAGTTTTTAAACCAGTTAGCAGAACCTACCAAAGATTTATCATCAATTAAAAAGAATTATTATTATCCTGAACTGACTTATCACGGCAAGCCGATAGGAGTTAAAAGTACTGCTAATCTAAAGAATTTACATGTGGGCCAACACACGGAGGTACGAATTCAAATACCAGTCGATTTGATGACCTCGCTCGGTAGAGATATAAACGGTTTTATAATCGATGACTTCTTACCCGCTGGTGCGGTTATGGTTGATAATTCGTTGAAAGGTGATTTTATTCATTTTGAAGTCTTGGCAGGTTATGTCCGCTTTTACTTTCCCTCCAGGCAAAAGTCTCAAAAACGTACTGGCAGGTTCAGTATTCATTATCAGTTAGCAGGCTATCTTCCAGGTTCTTACAAAATATTGCCCACGATAATTCACCCTCTTGGTTATCAGAACTTCAGTCCTACTAGAACTTTTACTAATCAACCCATTATAGCTGAAGACGAATTAGTAATTCTGGACAGTAGTACGTCCCTAGTTAGTATAGACTCTACTGACTCAGTAGCTCGTGAATTAGAACTATTGAACAAGCGAGAAAAAATTGTTTTGGGTAAACGCTACTTCAACGACAGTAAGTATTCGCTAGCCTTTCCATTATTATCTCAACTGCGTGATCAGTATCCCCACTATAATACTGCTGAAATCGCTCGCATGCTAATGTGGATCTATACCGATATCACTTACCGAGAACAACAAAATTTGACTACTGATGATTTAACTAATAGCCAACAATTAGTTGAAGTATTTGAAGCGTTGCGGGAGAGTCAGCCAAGCCTTTTCGTACCACTAGAACGAGTTCAAATTATTGCTAATGCATATCGACAGATTGGGGAGTTTGAGCGATCTATGCTAGTGCATCAGGCTACTATCAATGCTAGTTTTAAGCGAGATATAAAAGTTTCCGGGGACATTGCCGATCGTCAGCAGTTCGAAGACTCAATTCGTTTTGCCTCAGATTTGTGGTTGGCATATCCAGATACACCTGTTACTACGAACACCTACTTTGGTATTACTCAGATGCTCGCCAATCAGGCCAGTAGTTCACCAACTGAGTCAGTTTCTCTACGGTTGCAAGCTCTTAATCGACTCGAAACCTTTCGCACTCTTTATCCTATGGATCCACTCGCCGATGATGCCGCATTATCACAGGTTAACCTCTTACTAGACCTAGAGGACTACGATAATGTTAGCCTAGTAGCACAACAGAGTACTAAGACCTTTACTGGTAGTCAGTTTTTAAGTAGTTTTCAGTATATGAAATCTTTGGCTGCTTTTTACCAGAATAACTTCCAGCAGGCCATCGAATCCGCGACCCTAATTGCTGATGGAAATAGTGAAAATAAGAATCTCGCCCAGTATATTTTAGGTCAAATTTTCCATGCCCGCAATCAGCCAGAGAAGGCGATTCAGTGGTATCAAAAAATCGAGTCAGTTTATTCTGATGCGCAGGAATCAATAGAGTATTTTCAGCAGAAAAAATTATCTATTCCCGAAGTTACTATTAAGCAACCACAGGCACCTAAGATACTAGACGTAACCTACCGAAATATTGACAGAGTACAAATCGAAATTTACCAAGTTGATTTAATGAAGCTGTTTTTACGGCAGAATAGTCTCGGCCAAATGAACCAGATTCGATTAGCTGGAGTTGAACCGCAACTAAAAATAGAAATTCAGTTGGATCATTCAAAGCCATATATTGATCATAAACAACAGTTCGAACTTGATTTGCCTCAAATTGGAGCTTATTTGATTATTTGTCGAGGGGACCAAGCTAACTCTTCATCTTCTCAATTTACTAGTGGTTTACTTCTCGTTACTCCTTTGGAAATAACTGTACAAACAGTCGACGATCGACTTAGAGTCTACTTGAAGGATACCGTCACCGGTCAATACCAACCCCGAGTCCACCTAAAAGCTATTGGGTCCGACAGCCGAAAATTTATTAGTGGTCAAACGGACATGCGGGGCGTATTTTTAATTGATGGTCTAATTGGGCAACCAACAGTGATCGCCAAATTAAATGTAGATAATTCGAAGGTAGTAGCTTATGCTTTTTATCGAGGGAAAGAAAGAATTGGCTCTGTTCAAAAGAGAGACTCGAATAAAAGACAAGTGGGTAAGCCTCAAACAACTAACTATCGAATGAATCTAAATCGCAGCCAAAAATCCATTCAGCAATCGAACATCCAAAAATTCGAAAAACTTCGCCGTTCAAAAGAGCAAGGTATTCAAATGCAATATGCCTATTGAGAGCCAACATAGAAAAGGTAACCAAAAATGATTATTATCGATGGCCACTTGGACTTATCTTGGAATGCACTGCAGGGAAATCGTAACTTACTACAGTCGGTCGAAAAAACCAGAAAAGCAGAAGGAGAAAGTAAACATACGACAACTGTTGCCTTACCAGAGATGAGAAAAGCCAATATAACAATTGCTTTTGCGACTTTATTTGCCAGATCCACAGGAATACCATCGCCTAATGTAGATTATGGATCGGTTGCTCAAGCCAATGGCATTGTAGAAGGACAATTGGGCTACTACCGAGCTTTAGAACGTGAAGGGCATGTGATCATCATCGAGGGAATTGAGCTCTTACAAACACATCTCCAACAGTGGAAAAAATGGGAAGAAACGCAGATAGGTTTGTCACCTCCATTGGGTCTGATTATTAGTATGGAAGGGGCTGATCCTATTTCAGGAGCCGATCAGCTGGAAGATTGGGTAAAGAAAGGATTGAAGCTAATCGGCTTATCTCACTACGGTATCGGTCGTTATGGTGGTGGCACTGGAACTGAGGAGGGGTTATCCCCCTTGGCATTACCTTTTCTAACAGAAATGTCTCGACTAGGAATTATTCTAGATTTGACTCATACATCAGATACTTCTTTTTGGCAGGCGTTAGAATATTATTCGGGTTTAGTGATTGCTAGCCATAGTAATTGCCGAACTCTCGTTCCCAACCAAAGGCAGTTCAGTGATCAACAACTGACAGCTATTTTTGAGAGAGATGGAGTAATCGGTACAGCTTTTGATGTATGGATGCTTGATCCTGAGTGGGACAAAAAAAAGCCAGATAACTCAACGATTACGTTAGAAACAGTTGCGAACCATATTGACCACGTCTGTCAACTGGCAGGTAATCCCTATCATGCTGCAATTGGGACTGATCTAGATGGTGGCTTTGGCAGAGAGCAAAGCCCATCCGATGTCGATAGTATTGCCGATTTGCCAAAATTAACGGCTATTTTAGAACGTCGGGGTTATTCTTCCGCAGGCATTACATCTATCATGTATGGCAATTGGTATCGTGTCTTGGAATCAACGTGGGAATAAATAGCAAAACTGATGACTTACTTTTTATGTTGTGTCTTACTCCAACGTACTCCTGGGCACGATTTTTGGCATCGGTCACCAAATCTATACTGTGAGCACAAGACATGTGTCTAATTCTGCTAGCTCATAGCGTAAGCCCAAACTTTCCTCTAATTTTACTAGCAAATCGAGATGAAGATCACGCTCGACCAACAGCACCGGCCCATTTTTGGCCTGACGAAAAAGAAGTGCTAGCTGGGCGAGATTTAGTAGCTAACGGAACTTGGCTAGGAATAAATAAAACTGGTCGCTGGGCAGCAGTATCTAACCTTCGTTGTTTTACATCCCACATAACTGATCAAAAATCCCGTGGGCACCTAGTAAAAGATTTTTTAACGACTATGTCTCCGGTTGGTAGTTTTGTTACGCAGCAACGAAACAATGGCTATCAATACAATGGATACAATCTGCTATTGGGACAAATCGATTTGTCTCGGCCAGAAGTAGTTTATTTAACTAATGCTAAATCTCAGGCAGTCAATTTACCACCAGGTATTTACGGACTTAGTAATCATACCCTAGGTACTAATGAGTCTAGGGTAATTAAGGGCAAGTGCCAACTAAAATCCATGCTGAAAAAAGAGCACATAGAAGAAAAGCAACTACTGGATATTATGAAGCAACTAGATGATGATACCGAGTCGTCCATATTTGTAGCCAATAGCGATTATGGTACTCGTTCGACTACTCTAATTTTAGTTAAACGAGACGGTAGTACGTTGCTGATGGAACGTACTTATTATTCGACAAACGGGGCAACCCCAGATAAAGACTCGGATGTCACATTCCAATTTCGAATTAGACCAAGATAAGCTGATTGGAGTAATACATGCCTTTTATTTTGACTGACCAACTGAAACAAATTGAATTGTTCCCACAAGCGCTAAGTCGTATCGTCACAGGTGAGCAAATTATGCTTTCTTTCTTAGAAATGGAAATGGATTGTATCATTCCAGAACATAGTCATCCACATGAACAGGCAGGTCTGGTTTTATCAGGTAAATTGAGGTTTCGTATCGGGAATGAGGAACGTATTGTTGGAGCAGGAGATGCATTTCTGATTCCTAAAAATCTGGTACATTCAGGCCAAGTAATTGAGGGTCCGGTAAAAGTACTGGATATTTTTGGCCCACCTCGTGAAGATTATCTAGATGCTTACAATCAACACGATGAAACTTCGGAGCAGACAGTTTGGCAAACCTGAAATGTCTATATTTCTAGACCAGTTCTAAAGGGTCTACCGCCAAATTCATCCAAATTGTCAGCATGGCGATGACTAGTAGTACGTAACCTCTCTATGTATTTTGCCAGACCTCAGTTTTTTCGTTAACGTGTAGTGCCCCTCCCTCTTGAATGACTCCCCCGAATGGGTCTCCTCTCAATGAACGGTTCATTTGTTGAGACATCCACTGATCCATCAGTCGAAGTCCATGGCCTAGGATTTCGATCTTTTTTCCTGCAAGGTTAATGGTTTCGTGTGGATCATTTTCAATATTGAACTGCATGTACTCGGGAAACTCCTTTAGACCAGTATGGTAGGTACGAATCATAAGCCAATGATCCTATCTGATACTACGCTGGCAACTCCAAGCACCCTGGCTCAAAATGACAAAATCTCTACCGTGATTAGTTTTTTCGGACAATTCGCCGGCAAAGCTTTGACCATCCCAAGTACTCGGTTGCTCAGCCCCCAATAACTCAGCTAATGTTGCTGTCACGTCGAGACTCTCGTGTAAACTAGCTCGTTTACTACCATCTGTGGAGTCGGAAAGACCAGGCCAACGAACAATTAAAGGGATTCAGTTGGTGATATAATCAGCAGTTTGGTGATCCCCCCAAACATTCAGCTCACCCTGATTCCCTCCATGGTCAGCGTAAATAATGATGGCAGTTTGATCATAAATATCTAAATCCTTTAAATCTTGAATTAATTTGCCCACGAAGTAATCGGCATAATGAATGCCAGTATCATAAACGTCCAAATGAGATTTTACTTCATCTGCTGTCTGAATATGACCAACACCCATAGTCCAACGTGATAGTAATTATGAATTATAGTCGGGAACTTCGTTTGCTCTAGGTGGACCAAAACTTTGGTTTTGCTACCTAACTAGATCAGTTGTAATCCAGCTATTAATAGGTTCATTTTCAAAAGAGTTTCCGTATGAGGTTAGGCGATCATAAGGTGTGTGGGGATCCCAAAAATTGAAGTGAAGAAACAGTTATCCTTTTTCCCATTGGTCTGTAGCTATTGATTTGCCGGAGGATATATCTCATCTGCGTTTTCTAATCCACCTTTACCAGTATAATAAGTTTCTGTAAAACTCTGCTAAATCTGGTAAGCTGTATTCCTATTGGGAAAAGGACTGATGCTTACGGTATAGTAACCGACTTGACGAAGAATACTGACAAGTGTTTCGTGAGCGAAATTGGCGATTTTGACCTTGATTTGGCATGTCAGCATAGACGCCACCGTGATTGACAACACCAGCATTGATGCCAAATCAACCACCAAAAAAGCGATTCGGCTAGGAAAACATGGCGTATCAGTTGCATAGAAGTTTCGGAAGATCACACCTGCGGTCGCAAGTTGATCAATATTAGGCGATGTTTGCCGGTGATATCCATAAAAAGAAAGATGGCCTGGTTACATCGAATCAATTTCAATGTAAAGGATGCACATTAAATTTTCCTTTCTAAATTTTTTATGGTTTAAATAGGTTGAGAATGTCTTCAGCGTTGAGTGTCAACGACACAACGGAATCCATAGTCTCCACTAATATTGATGGGGAAGTTTCCGTTACGTTTGGCTATTGCAAGATCAGACTTCTTACTGTACCAACTGCCACCTTTTAGTACACGTGCTTCTTCTTGCCTATCATACCAGTCCTGACACCACTCCCAAACGTTTCCTGCCATGTCAAAGAGTCCGTATCCATTCGGTATGTAACTCGCAACAGGTGCTGTTAACGCATGTCCGTCATTTACCTTGGTATCTGCCCAATTGGTTTGGTTAGTTGCCTCTTGCAAAATAGACTTAGCTTTTTTATCAGCAAAGTTGCAAAGTTTTCCACTTGGCAACTGGTCGCCCCAAGGATAACGCTTAGAATTCAGGCCACCTCGTGCAGCGTATTCCCACTCAGTCTCGGTTGGTAACCTTTTTCCAGCCCATTGGCAATAGGCTATAGCATCATGCCACGAGACGTAAATCATTGGATGTTTATCCGTCTCAGAATATTGATATACATCTTCGAGACGGCCAGAAAATTGATAGCCGCTATCTTTCAAAAACACCTTGAACTGAGCCACAGTCACTTCGTGTTTATCCATGTAGAAGGGGTTACTTATTACCTTTTGGTATGAAAGAGAAGGTCGAATTATTACCATTTCCGCACCGTCTTTCAACCAAGTAATTTTCTCAGCTTTAATATGTCTCAGTTGATCGGCGTGTTTAATAATAATGTTTTGGTTTTCATCAGCCATGCCTAGTTTAACCCAGGCTACTAATGCGACAAATAAATAAATATTCACAGGATTCCTATTTTTATTCGTGGCTGATTTTAACATAGATAGTGTTTTAATCGCTGACTAATAGAGATGGGTAAATTCATTATTATTGTTGTGTTATATGATCAGTGATATAATTTCCGGGTCAGTTGTTTGTTTTATCTTTTTGCCTATCGATTTCTATTATGATTGGTAGAAAAAGGTTGTACTTTTACTACTGATTTTTTGTTATTTACTCAACGAACCCAAATTGTGATACTCAGAGGTAAACGTAAATGAATGTATTGGTCATTGGCCAAGGTGGACGTGAACATGCCTTAGTATGGAAAATTGCCCAAAGCCAGCTAGTAGATCAAATTTATTGCTGGCCAGGTAATCCCGGAATGGAGGAATTCTCCATTAACCTTTCAATCCCGTTCGTTAACGAAATGGACAGTTACAGACAAGTAGTTGAGTTTGTTAAATCAGAAGGAATCGACCTAACTATAGTTGGTCCAGAAGATCCATTAGCCAATGGAATAGTAGATTTGTTCGAATTACATGAACTTAATATTTTTGGCCCAAATCAGTCAGCAGCGCAGATCGAAGCCAGTAAAGACTTTGCCAAGAAATTGATGAAAAAATACGATATTCCCACGGCGGATTACCAGACTTTTACTGATGCTGAAGCAGCTATCGATTATGTGAAAAAATTAGACAAGCCAGTTTTTGTCAAAGCTGATGGGTTAGCAGCTGGTAAGGGGGCCATCCCTGGACCTACCATTTCGGATGCAATTCAAGCTATTCGAAGTGTACTAGTTGAGCAGAATTTTGGTGAGGCCGGACAAAAAGTAGTTATTGAAGAATGGATGGAAGGTGAAGAAGCCTCTTTTATTGTACTCTCTGATGGTAATGATGTTGTAACACTTCCCACTTCACAAGATCACAAAAGAGCTATGGATAACGATCAAGGGCCCAATACTGGTGGTATGGGGGCATACTCGCCAGCTCCTGTCATAACCGACATTTTGCACCAAGAGGTTATTGATACAATTGTTCTTCCGACGATTAAGGGTATGAAAGCCGAAGGCCGAATTTACAAAGGTATACTGTATGTTGGCTTGATGATCACTGACCAAGGACCGAAAGTAGTTGAGTACAATTGTCGACTTGGCGATCCCGAAGCCCAAGTATTAATACCGAGAATTGAAAGTGATTTGGTACCTATTTTACAATCTTGTCTTGATGGTACTTTGGCGCAGACAGAAGTAAAACTACGACCTGACCCCGCCGTTTGTGTAGTTATGGCTTCGGGGGGCTACCCAAAGAGTTATGAAAAAGGTAAAAAGATTACTGGTGTCGAATCATTCAAAGGTATTGAACACACAAATATTTTCCATGCTGGTACCAGTAATCAAAGCGGAGAGTTACTTACGGATGGTGGACGAGTACTAGGTGTAACATCTGTTGGGAGCAGTATACAATTAGCCATTGATCGTGCCTATCAGGGAATAAGCAAAATACACTTTGACCAAGCCCATTACCGAACAGATATTGCACACGGGGCCGTCGAAAGAACGGAATAGATTGAATTCAGTAAGGATTGGCAAGCATAACCCTTTTTCAAAATTTAGAAGGTCAGGTCCAAATTGAACATGAAAAATTCTAGGTCTGAATTATCCTCTACTCTCAAGTTAGCTGATCTGCGGTGAGTAGTGCTTTCAGCTTGATACCATGTTCAGCTAACTTTTCACTACCACCAGTTTGACGATCAATAACACAAATAGCAGATTCAACATATAAACCGTCAGCTTTCATCTTGCTGACCGCTTCAATAATCGCACCACCACTAGAAACAACATCTTCGACAATAAGTAGTTGTCGGGTTGCTAGGTTTGGACCTTCTGCATAACGACAGGTACCATAACTTTTTGCTGCTTTTCGAATAAAAGCTGATGGGAGGCCACTTATTTGACTTAGCATGGTTACTATTGGAATTCCTCCCATTTCTAGGCCACAAAGAATATCTGTGTTACTGGGGATGAGTACACTCATCGCCTCAGCGATTTGTTTTAATAGCTTAGGGTCAGACTCGAATTGATACTTGTCAAAATAGGTATTGCTAACCATACCTGAACGAAGGGTAAACTGGCCTTTTAATTCTGAGACAGTTTTAATAGATTGTGCAAGATTCATTTTTACCTTTCCAGTTGGTGAATAAATAAGTATACCAAATGTATCAGAAGAATTAGGTGTTCTTTTATCAACTGAATGATTCGGTTCAGTAATTGACAACATCGATGTGTGTCCTTAAAATACTGGAGTGGAAAGATAATAACTAATATGGGAATTATGGAGACCTTCGATTTTCAACCTAGTATCCGTCTTGTTTTTGGTCCAAACCAAATAGATCAACTGGGCCAGCTTGCTAAAGAATTAGCACATCCCAGTAAGGTTCTATTAATAACAGATCAGGGTGTCGCCAAATCCGGTATATTAGATAGGGCGATTGATGCACTTAAATCTATGGATATTGATACGCATGTCTTTCAAGAAGTAACGCCTAACCCAACAACAAAAGATGTACAGAATGCTACTAACTTGGCTCATAAAATCGGAAATATTGGTCTGATTGTAGGGTTAGGTGGGGGAAGTGCGATGGATTGTGCTAAAGGCGTAAATTTTCTCCTAACCAATGGTGGTACAATGGAAGATTACTGGGGATTTGGGAAAGCCACCCAGCCAATGTTACCGTCGATTGGTATACCTACTACTGCTGGAACTGGTAGTGAAGCACAGTCATATGCCCTCATTTCTCAAGCAGACACTCATATTAAAATGGCATGTGGAGATAGAAAAGCTCGCTTTCGAGCTGTTATTTTAGACCCAGTACTAACTGAGACTATGCCGGCTCAAGTAGCAGCCTTAACAGGTTTTGATGCTATCTCACACGCTATTGAAAGTTACGTTAGTACCAAAGGCAACTCTATGTCCCGATTGTTTGCTAAATCAGCATGGCAAATGCTGTCTCAAAATTTCGAATTGGCATTGCAACCAAATTCAGATTCAGATGTGAGAGGACAGATGCTCCTAGGTGCAAACCTTGCAGGCATGGCGATCGAATGTTCAATGTTGGGGGCAGCACATGCTTGTGCTAATCCTCTGACCGCCAACTACCAAATCACACATGGTCTCGCTGTTAGTTTGATGCTGCCTCATGTGATAGAACTTAATAGTGAAAAAGTTGGGAACCTTTATCAACAATTATCAACTGATTTAGCTAGTAGTATTCGTCATTTCCAGTCTGTAGCCAATCTGCCGAGTAGATTACGGGACACTGGAATTCCTCGGTCTGACCTAAATGACTTAGCGGTCTCAGCATCTGAACAATGGACAGGAAATTTCAATCCAGTTCTGTTGACAGATGAAGTTTTGGTACAACTTTATGAGCGGGCTTACTAAAGTGGTGATTGCTAAAACTAAATTGATAATAACAAAGCTAAGAAGCTTGTCCTTGATGCTATTTTTCTTCTGTGTTTTAGTAACACAGTCTGATGAGTGGCCAATTCTGCGTGGTAATTCTCGGTTGACTGGTGTAGCCGACACCCGTTTACCTACAGTAATGGAACCTCTGTGGGTTTTCCAAGCTGATGAAGCTATCGAATCCACACCAGCAATTTCTGAAGGCACAGTTTTTATTACTTCACTCGATGGTAACCTGTACGCACTGGAAATGAAAACCGGTCAAAAGCGTTGGCAATATTCGGCGACAGACGTAATAAAGTCGTCTCCATCGGTTGCGGCTGGTGTTGTTTATTTTGGTGATGAATCGGGCGTTTTTCATGCTGTCGATGGGTTAACTGGTCAACAACGGTGGACGTTCGAGACTGAGGCAGGTATAATTTCGGCAGCTAACTTTGATCAAAAATTAGTCGTCTTTGGTAGTTACGATCAATACCTCTACTGCCTCAAGCAGGATAGTGGAGAACTGGTCTGGAAATATGAAACTGAGGGTTATATCAATGGTACGCCAGCTATAGTAAACCATCAAGCCACGGTTACTGGTTGCGATAGCTATCTGAGATTAATCGATCTAGAAACAGGCAAACAGAGCCAACAGCTACCACTAGGTGATTATATAGTTGCCAGTCCCGCGATTTTAGGTAATCTTGTGTTCGTAGGGACCTATAGTGGTCGCTTTTTTTGTGCTGACCTGAAGACTGCACAGACCGTTTGGAAATATGAGAATACAAAGTCTCAGTTCCCAATCTTTGCTTCAGCTGCCGTAACGGACACAACAGTGATTATGGCGAGTAAAGATAAAAATGTTTATGCATTTGATCCGATGACTGGACATGAGCAATGGAGGATTAGTACTAAGTCTAGAATCGAAGCTTCTCCAGTAATTGCTAACAATATCGTTTTATTTGCTACGACTGCTGGCAATCTACATGCAATAGATATTGAAAGCGGAAAACAAAATTGGTTTTTCGAAATTGGTTTCCCAATAGTAGCAGGACCAGCAATCGCAGCCGAACGATTGGTTATTGGTGATACTAATGGTACAGTATACTGTTTTGGCTCACCCAGCTTAGGTACAAGTAAATCTGAAAAATGAATAGGTTGCAAGTACAATGAAAAAAGAGACTCTTTCCAGTCCTGAAAAAATTAAGGTTGAACCGGCAACTACCCGAACCGATACCCCTCAAACTAAAGTTGGTAGTGTCTTTGTTTCCAATTATCCACCTTATTCTTTCTGGTCAGAAGATAATATTACTGAAGTTCAGCAAACGTTACAGCAAACGTCTAGTGCCCAAGACAACTTAGGATTGTATCTGCACATTCCATTTTGTCGGAAGCGGTGCAAATTCTGTTATTTTCGGGTCTATACCGATAAAAACAGCCACGAAATTGAACGCTACTTAGATTTGTTGTCAAAAGAAGTTGAACTTTATGCTGACATGCCAGCAATTGCTGAGCGAGATTTACATTTCATTTATTTTGGAGGTGGAACACCTTCCTTCATAAGTAGTAAGTTTCTCAAAAATCTGGTAACCCGAGTAACGGCCGCAATGCCGTGGGATAAAGCTATCGAGGTAGCCTTTGAATGTGAACCAGGAACATTAACACAAAGTAAATTAGAGACAATACGTGAAGTCGGTGTAACTCGGCTAAGCATAGGTGTGGAGAGCCTAAATGATGCAGTTTTGCGAGAAAATGGGCGTGCACATGTTACTAAGGAAATCTATCGAATTATGCCTTGGGTTCACCAGCTAGAGTTTGATCAAATCAATATAGATTTAATCGCAGGAATGGTAGGTGAAGTCCGACAAACCTGGGAAGAGACAGTTCAAAAAGCAATCGAACTTAACCCTGATAGTATCACGATCTATCAAATGGAGTTACCATTCAATACAGTTTATTCCAAACAAATCTTGGATAAAGATGGTACAAGTCTCTACGTAGCTGATTGGCAAACCAAACGTGAGTGGCACGAGTACGCCATAGAACAATTAACTGGTGCTGGTTTTGAAGTTTCAAGTGCTTACACAATGGTGAAGAAAGACAGGCCAAATCAATTTATCTACCGAGATGCGCTTTGGCACAGTAGCGATATGATAGGTGCTGGTGTAGCGTCTTTTTCTCACTTGAATGGGATTCATTTTCAGAATCAGACTCATTGGAAGGGATATTTGGATTCTTTAGAAGCCGGCAGATTACCATTGAACCGCGCTTTCAAAATTAGCGCAGAAGAGAAGATGACTCGCGAGATGATCCTACAACTGAAATTAGGCCAGATCGAAGTGGGCTACTTTCGGAAAAAGTTTGGGGTTGACATTTTAGAAAAATTTGCTCAGCCCTACCGAAAATTACAAAAAGAAGGATTACTCAACTTCAATAAAGATAGCGTAACATTGACTGTACAAGGTTTGTTACGCGTCGATCAACTACTACCTGAATTTTATGCTGAGAAATATCAAAATGCTCGTTATACCTAACAACAACGTACTAGAAAGTAAAAAGCAGATAAAAATCTGCTTTTGTTATTTATTGTTCGGCTACCTGATACTGTTCAGTTTGGTGGAAACCTTGGCTGACGATTGGCCTCAGTGGCGTGGTCCAAACCGTAATGGGATTTCGTCAGAATCAATTTCGGCTTGGTCGGGCAAACAGCCAAAAGAAGTCTGGCGCAAAACAATTGGAGAAGGGTTCTCCGCTATTTCAGTGGTCAACGGACGAGCCTATACAATGGATACGGACGGTACTGACGAATTCGTAGTCTGCTTGGAGACTGGGACTGGTAATGAAATTTGGCGGGTCAGATCAGGTGCTTTTTACGAGGAAAAAATGGGTGGTAATGGACCGCGTTCCACACCAGTGATCGATGGCGATCTGCTATATGTTGTTTCAGCCGTTGATGGGCGACTATTGGCACTCAATAATGCGAATGGTGATCAGGTCTGGTCAGTTAGTATGACAGAAGATTTTGGTAGTAAAAGACCAACTTGGGGATACAGTATGTCCCCTGTTATTGACGGTGACCAATTGATTACAGAGGTTGGCGGGAAAAATTCTGTTGTTGCTTTCAATAAAATTAATGGTGACGTGCTTTGGCAGTCTTCAAACTATCAACTCGGATACTCATCCCCCATTGTCATCAATAATAGCAATACCAAACAAGCAATCCTTTTTACAGCTAGTGGCCTAGTGTCTCTAAATCCAAAGGACGGACAGGAATACTGGAAATATGACTGGGAAACTTCCTATCAGGTTAATGCGGCAACACCTGTTGTCATATCTGATAATCGTTTCTTTATTTCCTCAGGTTATGATACCGGTGCTGCTGTTGTACAGGTGCATGCTTCTACGAATAACAAATTTTCAGTGAAAGAAATTTGGCGCAACAAAGAAATGAAAAATCATTTTGCGACTGTGGTCGCACTTGACGATTACCTCTACGGCTTCGATAATTCGATCTTGAAATGTATTCACGCGAATTCTGGCGAGTTGGCTTGGCGAAAGCGTGGATATGGTAAAGGGACCTTAATTTTGGCCCAAGATCAGCTGATTATTCTATCAGATAAGGGTAAGTTAACTATTGGAGCCGCAAATCCGAAAGATTTCAAAGCAAAGGCTACAGCCAAAGTCTTGAGTGGACGTTGTTGGACGATGCCAACACTAGCTAATGGTAAACTTTATCTAAGAAGTATGGATGAAATCGTTTGCTTGGACCTGAGTCAATGAGCGGAATAGTATTGTGGTAGTGAATGACTTTGGCCAAAAAGATCGATTTCAATCTGCGCTAGGGACAATTCTAGAAAAAAACGAGTTTTACAAAAAAAAGTTTGGTGTTAGTGGAATTGATTCCGCTCAACAAATCAAGTTCTGGGAGGACTATTGTCAACTACCACTGAGCACAAAAGGTGAATTGGTAGCTGATCAAATCAGTTGCCCACCTTACGGTACTAATCTAACATTTTCCGAATCACATTACACTCGTATTCACCAAACTTCGGGTACAACAGGTCAGCCTCTTCGCTGGCTTGATGATACTGATAGTTGGAATTGGTGGGGGAAATGCTGGAAGGATGTATACGAGGCCGCTGGTGTGTCAGCAAAGGATCGAATTTTTTTTGCCTTCTCTTTCGGCCCCTTTATTGGTTTTTGGAGTGCTTTCGAAGGTGCCAGACAATTAGGGGCTTTAGGTATTCCCGGTGGAGGAATGACTTCGCTGCAACGACTACGGGCCATAATAGCCAACCGCATTACGGTTTTGGTCTGTACGCCAACTTATGCTTTACACCTAGCAGAAATAGCTCATTCTGAGAACATTAACATTGTTGATTCTGATGTTCAAGTTACTATCCATGCAGGTGAACCTGGTGCAAGTTTACCCGCAACCAGTCAGCGAATTGCCGAAGCCTGGGGCGCTGTTTGCTATGATCATACAGGAGCAACGGAAGTTGGTGCTTGGGGTTTTATGTGCGAAGCCCAAGATGGAGTCCATCTTAATCAAGATCAGTTCATTTTTGAAATCATTGATCCTGAAACGATGGAAAACAATAAGAAAGAGGGGGAATTGGTTATCACTAACTTAGGTCGTGTTGGGAGTCCAGTTATTCGTTATCGAACTGGTGATTACGTTCGTTTAAACCCGTCTCCTTGTTCTTGTGGTCGAATTTCGCCTCGTATAGATGGTGGTATTATTGGGCGGATTGACGATTTAATGATCGTACGTGGGGTTAATCTTTATCCAAGCGCCATTGAGAATCTGGTTCGTTCTTTTTCCGACATTGATGAATTTTCAGTTTTTGTACATCAAAAGCAATTATTGGATGAGATTGAAGTTCAGATTGAAGGTTCCGATCCAACCGCCAAACAGTTACAATCAGCCTTCCGAGAGAGGTTTGGTTTACGAGTAAAAGTTATTACTGTTGCTACGGGGTCTTTACCTCGTTACGAGTTGAAATCCCGTCGTTTCACCGATCATCGACGAATGAACAAAACGAACAACTAATCCGATATGCCAGTACTTCATCCACAACCCACAACTGATCTGAATAAGGCACAATCTGACATCAGTCAACACGGGTATTGCTTTATAGCCGATGCTCTGGATGCTACTAGTATCTCATCTCTGAAGCATAGGCTGACACAGCAAGCCATCGCTGAAAAAGAACAAGGCTTAGCATTCGAAGACGGTGGCCCTGACCAGAATTGGGGTGATTTTCGGAATGTGGATGGAACACTTCGTCCAGAAGCATTCACCTCAACTGGTGGAGGTCGTAATCAAAGGGTCTGGATGTTAGTCAACAAAGGCCAGATGTTCGTCGATATGCTAGCTCATCCGGTCATTCGAGCTCTTATGGATCAATTATTAGGGGACGCTTATTTACTATCCAGTCATAGCGCTAATATTGTCAAGCCGGGTAGCGTTGCTATGCGTTTACATACTGATCAATGGTGGATGCCTGCACCAACTCGTAGACAACGTCAACCTTTACCAGTCGGTTCAATGACTCGTGATCGATTTGATGCAGATGAAGTCCCAACAACCATGATATCTCCTTGTGTAGCAGTTAACGTACTATGGATGTTAGACGCATTTACAGAAGAAAATGGGGGAACCCATATTGTTCCGGGTAGCCACTTATCAGGTAAACAACCGCCTGATTCCACCCAAACAGCTATAGCAGAAGCACCGTCTGGAACAGCCCTTATTTTAGATGGTCGTACTTGGCATGGTACAGGGCCAAATACTAGTGATAATGACCGACGCGCTATTCTAACCACTTTTTGTGCCCCACAATTTCGGCCTCAAGAAAATTACTGTATTGGTACTCACCCATCTGTACTGCAGAGTGCTACTAATGATTTGCTTGCCCTATTGGGTTTCAAAATCTGGAATGCCTACGGCCGAATTGAAAATCCTGCCGCTGAATTTGTTCACCCACAAACAGAAATTATCAGCCAACTAGGCTCATAATTTTCTGAAGGAGAGCTTAGACTTGATCAATACTATCCATTCTCGTATCACAAAAATTGCGCTCGTTTTATTAATATTTTGGTTTGGATGTGGAAAATCTGATCCTGAAAATTCCAGTAGTCCAGAGTCAGGCCAAATGACAAAAAAACAAAAAAGTATGCCTAAATTTTTGACAATTGGAACCGCGCCTCCCGGTGGGACCTTTTTCGTTGTTGGAAGTGCCATTGCTGATGTGGCAGATAACTATCTAGCATCCACTGTCTCAGCGGAATCTACGAAAGGAACTCAAGAAAATATCCGGCTCTTAGGTAAAGGAGATATCGATTTTGCTATAGCCAATGCTGCAATCTCGTATTTTGCTGTTCGTGGTGAAGGCGACTGGGAAAAACCCTATGATGTTCAGTCAGTAATGACATTGGCTCCAAATGTTGGCTTGTTTGTCACAAAAAAATCAAGTCAAATTAATTCGATGGCTGACTTGAAAGGAAAACGGGTTACAGTTGGCCCCGAAGGGGCCGGGTTCGGATATTTTCTACGACCTATATTTGAAGCACATGGCTTAACATACAACGATTTCAAACCGGTATACGGTAACTATAACGCTTCAGTCGATATGTTGACGGATAATTCTGCTCAGGTTGCTTTCCTTGGTGGGGCTGTTCCTAACCCCGCTGTTGTTCGTGTAGCTTCAAGTCACTCAGTCAAGTTTGTTCCCTTCGACATTTCTGCGACTAAACAACTTTTTCAAGACTATGCTTTTTTCATGCCTGCTACTATCCCCGCCGATACTTATAAAAACCAAGATCTAGATTTTAGTAGTATGAATGTCGGCTCAATGCATCTGATCACCTCAATCAATGTTGATAACTCGATTGTGTATCAGTTTACTAAATCTCTGTATGAACACCGAATGGATGTGGTGGAAAAACACCCAGTTGGTAAAGCTATAAATCCGAAAAATGTAGTCAAAAATACGGGTATATCATTTCATGAAGGGGCAATCAAATACTATAAAGAGATTGGTATTTGGCCTTAGGTTGATAATGTCTAAAATTCTAAATTCACTTTAAATCAGCTTCAGGAAGGTGCAGGTCAATTCGGAAAAATGTCCAGTATAACTGAGTTTATTTAACCTTTCCGCTTGACAGTTTTTATAGGCTATTGTATAATGGGCCTCAGATTTTAGTTTAAATCTAGATATAGTGGAACTTTCTGACGATTGTCTCGGATTTTTATTCTGTTGAGGTGTTAAAATGGCGAACCAGAGACTAACAAAACAAGATATTGTGAATGCGGTAGCGGAACAAGCAGAACTCAGTCGAAAAGATGCTGGAGCGGCTCTCGATGCTGTGTGTGATACAATTACAGAAGCTTTGGCAAGTGGCGATTCCGTAGGGATTGTAGGGTTTGGAACTTTTGAAGTAAAACAACGTCAGGCTCGGACTGGTCGTAATCCCAAAACGGGTGCTGAACTTCAGATTCCAGCTAAAAACGTTCCTTCCTTCCGGGCTGGAAAAAAGCTCAAAGACGGTGTAAATTAGCTAGCTAATTTATATTGTTTACGTCGCTACGGGGGGGAGTACTTTCCCCTCCTGCTTTTCTCTCCTTCTATTTCTTCTAGATATTCTCATCAATAAGTAGGTTTATTCTTTGATTCGATCTCGTGCGCCGGTCCGTATTGATTTTGCTGGCGGTTGGACAGATGTGGCCCTTTTTGCTGAGTCTGAAGTTGGCTCAGTGGTTAATGCTAGTATCCAGATCTATTCTTTTGCCATGCTCACACGAAAACAAACTGTGCTGGGTATAAATAGTAAAAATATTGATAAAGGTATCCGAATTTATTCTGCTGACTTTGATACTTTTATCGAAGCCGAAGATATTCGGGAATTGGAATATGACGGCAGTATTGACTTGGTTAAGGCCGCTGTTAGACGTATGTCAGTTCCTAGTGGAGGTTTTGACCTAATCTCTCAATCGATTGCTCCTCCCGGTAGTGGTCTTGGTACTTCTGCAGCAATGGGAGTTGCCTTGATTTCGGCGCTAGCACGCCACCAACAGAATACATATCTTCCCTTTGAGATAGCGGAACTAGCTAGTCAGATTGAACGGCAAGAACTACAAATATTAGGTGGGAAACAGGATCACTATGCCAGTGCAATCGGTGGTATTAATTATATGGAATTTCGAGGAGAAATGGTCAAAACTGCTCAGCTCAAATTGACACAGGATGTTCAACACGAGCTAGAAAAGAACCTTCTTCTTTGTTATACTGGTAAATCGAGGCTTTCGGGCAATATACACCAAAATGTCACCGAGTCCTATCAAGCTGAAGCACCTGAAACTCTTGATGCACTAAGTAACCTACGGTCTATTGCTAAGCAAGTTAAATCCGCATTGATGAATGGTGATTTGACAACTTTTGGTGAGTTATTATCAGAAAACTGGAAGAATCAAAAACGGCTTCATAGTTCTGTTACCAACGACGAAATTGAGTCTTTATTCGAGGTGGCAATGGCTAACGGTGCGATCGGTGGTAAAGCTTGTGGTGCTGGTGGTGGTGGATGTTTATTGTTTTATTGCCAGCCAGATAAAGAACATCAGGTTCGTCGAAGTTTGGTTGAATCCGGTGTGACTATTTTGGATTTCACCTTCGACTTTCTAGGTCTACAGACGTGGGTAAGTAACCATTAAGAAATACTTCATTCGTAAGAATGTGTTTGGCTTTTTGTTGACGAAACTAGGAATTAAACAGTGACAACAACTGAAATTAAAAATGTCATTAAATTTTCTCCCGCAACGGATTTGGGAAATGGATTATCTGATGTTCAACAAATGGAGCGATTGCAAACTGCACGATCTGCTATTTTGTTAGAGTTAGAAAAACAGATCGTGGGTCAAAAGCAAGTGATCGATGAGTTGCTAATTACACTTTTCTCTGGAGGCCATTGCCTATTGGTTGGAGTTCCGGGATTAGCGAAAACTCTTTTGATTCGTACTATTGCTCAGATTTTGGATCTACAGTTCAATCGTATCCAGTTCACTCCTGATTTGATGCCAGCAGATATTACTGGTACTGATATTATTCAAGACGACACCTCGACAGGTGATCGTTCTTTCCGTTTTATTCAGGGGCCTGTATTTTCCAATATTGTTCTAGCTGACGAAATCAACCGAACCCCCCCCAAAACACAGGCAGCACTACTTCAAGCCATGCAGGAACACCATGTTACCGCAGGTGGACAGACATATTCTCTGCCGGAACCCTTTTTTGTGCTAGCAACTCAAAATCCGATTGAGCAAGAAGGTACTTATCCCTTACCGGAAGCCCAGTTAGACCGGTTTATGTTCAACATTCATATTGGCTATCCTGACAAAGCTGAAGAAAAACAGATCGTCATGTCGACTACTTCTGCCTACGCAGCCAGCTTTAATCATGTTTTAACAGGTCCGGAGATTCTAGAACTACAGCAGTTGGTCCGCAAGGTGCCAGTAGCAGAAAAAATTGTCGATTATGCGGTAGCATTAAGTCGTAACACTCGACCAGAAAATGAAGCTACCCCACAGTTCGTCAAGGATTGGGTCAGCTGGGGGGCAGGGCCAAGAGCTTCTCAATACCTAATTTTGGCGGCCAAAGCTAAAGCCGTTCTATCAGGTCGACCGAACGCCAGTTTTGAGGATGTGAAAGCAGTGGCTAAACCTGTTCTACGTCACCGTGTGTTGGCTAACTTTAATGCCGAAGCTGATGGTATTACTAGTGTGGATATCATTGACAAATTACTTGATATCGACATTAGTTCTCTAGCCTAATAATCATAGAACAAATATATCTCATATCTTCCGTAACTTTTTGAATTCAATTCAGGTTAATTGTGCGGCAAAATACTGTTCAGCCCTTAAATCTTGATCAAGACATAAAATCAGGTAAGATTGCGCCGATTTATCTGATATCTGGTGAAGAAACATTCTTGGTAGCAGAAACAGTGAAACAACTTGTGGAACACCTATTGGAGCCAACTACGCGCGACTTTAATTTTGATGTATTCGATGGTACACAAGCTGATTTAAGAGAAATCCTAAGCGCAGTTGAAGTCTACCCTACAATGGCCGATCGCAGAGTAGTTTTAGTTAATGAGCCTACGTTCTTATCTACTAGTTCAAGCGGCAAATCGGAAAACTCAACTACAGATATACCAAACCCAGAGACAGCCGAAGATGAAAATCAGCAGACAAATAGCCCTTTGTTTACTGGTAAGCCAGCCGAACTTAGTCCGGTACAAACTGAGACAACAGAAGAATTTTCTGATTTAAGTCCTTCAGAGCAATTTTGTTCTTGGTTGTCTGAAAAATTGCCAGAGTCAAGCGTTCTAATCTTAGCTTGTCGGCATAAAGTTGATGCTCGCAGTCGAATAGTAAAAGAAATTAGTCGACAAGGAAAACACCTTGAATTCTCAATTAATGACCGTCCGACTCAAAACGACCCTTTGTTTCAACGAGTAGTTGAACGATTGAAACAGGCTGACAAACAAATTAGTTTTGGTACTTATAATATAATAAGACAACGAGTCGGCCAGGATGCTCATCGAGTCTTTCAAGAACTCGAAAAGGCTATTGCTTATATTGGTGAAAAGAAACGAATCGAAGAAAAAGACATTCGTGGTTTGATAGCAGAAACAATTAACGAGAGTATTTTTTCTTTAACAGATGCTATCGGACGAAAGAATGTCTCTCAAGCGTTGCTGAGTTTACATCGATTAATAAGAGGCGGGGAAGCACCAATCAAGGTCAATGCACTGATAGCGCGTCAAGTACGATTATTACTTCAAGCACGTCTTTTAGTAGAAGAAAGATTACTGCAAGAAGATGCTGGTCGATCGAATTACCAAATATTTAACCAGAGGGTATTCCGTCCATTAGCTGAGAAAGTTAGCCACCGTTTGCCTGACAACGCACAACTTAACCTTCTCAAACAGAATCCCTACGCAGCCTATAAGATTGTTCAAGCACTACGCTTTTTCGATCAAAATGAACTAGAAAATTCTCTAGCCGTCGTTCTGCAAACAGACATTGATCTAAAAAGCAGTACTTTACCAGCGGAGCAAATTTTGGAAGAGTTAGTATATGATCTATGTCGTCGACCCAGCAGTCGCCGCCGGTCCTAATCTACTCATTCTAGCAATTGGTTGATGGAACGAGCGGCAATTTCTGCGTCTCTCAAACATGATGCTTTTATCGCTGGTTTTTCAACCATCACTATTCCGTTGACTTGATTAGTAAGTTGATCCGTTTCCCATTCAGCTATTTGTCTGGCAGTTAATTCCTGGTAAATAGTATCCCACTGACGATAACGCCAATTAGGCTGAGTACGTTCAACTTCTAGAATTACTACTGGTTTACCACTGCTGCAAGCTTCACAAACCATAGAAAAACTATCTTCAGTTACCAGTAGAAGATCAGAATTAGCTAGAATATGTTCAAATTTGAATTGAGATGAACTAGGGGTTTGATGAGAAAAAAGATTTACTGGGAAGTCATCATTACGATCCTTAACAATATCAGCAATGTATTCTTCTATCTCCTTTGGTGTTCGACGTGATGTGCTAAGCAGAACCTGCCATTTATGATTTTTTACAAGTTGTAGTAAAAAATCTATCCAGCGGGTTGCAACTTTCTTGGACATATTATGAAGTGGAGAGTTTCCACCAATCAATAGGCCAATTTTCGACCGTTGAGAAGGTGAGAGTTGTTGATTTAACGGCCGAAAATGCTCTAAACGTTCAGGGCTAATTCGATTTGGCACGCCCAAAGTTCGACACACATTTATTCGTTCAGGTTGTCGCCAGTACAAGCGTGGGAGAATAGCCAAGTCGAATTGTCTAGTACCAACCGGCGATGGCGGACGACAAGTTACTGTTTTAGCAGCCAAAATCTGTCCAAGTAATAGGTTAACGGCAGCAACAGATGAGCCTGTTGATAAAATCAAATCTATGGATTGTAGATCTTTTAGCTTAGATATTGTTTCTTCGGTCAAGCTGAAGGACAAGATTGACCAGATCACTTTGTTCTTCAGTTTAACATCGGAAAACAATGAGAGGAAGATTCTTAGTATGTTGTCCCGCCATTTGCTTCGAAAATTGATTTCAACTAACTGATATTCATCGTCGGACAATTGGTCCATAATCCCTAAAGATTGGTTGTAGTGGCCAGGCTTACCATCACTCAAAATGACGATTTGTTTTGGCTGATGATTACGACTCATCTTATTCAGGAGAAGACACAAAAAAGCCTCGCCTAATATTCCCTCTGAGAAAAGGGTTTTGAAGCGAGGCTGAAAATTGGTCTTGATCCGAGAGAAGGACCTTTAGTACTTGATTTCGGCCCACTTAACAGTTAACTTAGCCTTGGCATCAACAGCCTGTGGCGCTAGTGGATCTTCTGGAGTTTGGTGAAAAGCGACATGGTCAAACAACCCAGCTTTTCCATCCCAAGCGGTGAAAGCGATACCGGTAATTATTTGCCCACCTTTAGCTAAATCCTTCCAATCTTCGATCAAATCGCGAGTATGGACTTCCCATTTTGCGGGAGATTTTTTGTTAACTTGGATGGATGGATTCCAGTTTTTAACATTAGCTCCAGCATGGTATCTGTGCCCCCAAGTATTGATGCTAGCGTGAAGTTGGAGCTGAATACCGTCGCCTCCTATATCTTTCCAAGCAAAGGTGACATAGCGAAACTGATTTTTTCCAACTGGATTTTTCTCAATTTCTAATTCCCAATCTGGCATGTTAGGATTGAAATTTTGGCCATCTCCACCTTCAACGTTGATACGAAGCGCGGCTTTACCATCATTATCATCCTTGTAAACATCTTTCTTTTCCAGTTCTTTTTTACCGGAACCACTAGTAATCTTTTGTAATACATCCTTTATACTAGCTTCGTCGTCAATAACTACGAAGGCCCCTTTTATATCAGCAGCCTGCACCCATACAGCAACCAACATCAAAAACAACAACAAACTAATATTCAGAAATCTCACTTCAATTTCTCCTTTTCGTTGGTAGTAAAAAGAGCCAGACGAAACTGGCCCTTTCCTATTTATCGATAGTTTACCAAACCACTAAAACGAGTAAAATTACTTTTTAAGTTG
>JACLAC010014794.1_pt1 | contig 51754 bp, 45 predicted proteins | sample 8027881 | NCBI WGS metagenome assembly JACLAC01 (sample SAMN15725517, study PRJNA655200) | protist metagenome | isolation source: fluorescence activated cell sorting (FACS) single amplified genomes of... | place: Spain: Blaines Bay Microbial Observatory, Mediterranean Sea | collected 2016-01-19 | reverse complement strand
TTCCTACAAGCATTTGGGAGGTTTCCATTGTGCGCCCGAGATCACTTGAATAAACAACATCAAATGCTATCCCAGCAAGTCTGGATTTTAAGCGTTGAAGCTGTTCCTGTCCCTCTTTAGTAATTGGACTATCCCCATAACCCTGAAATCGTCTCTGGACATTCCACTCCGTCTGGGCGTGCCTGATCAAAAGTAACCTGGTCGGTAAGGATTGATCTTCTCTTGTACTCATGGTGATTCACCGAGGCTCTTGCTAACAATTTCAAACACATCCTTTGATAGTTCAGAGGTGTTAAAGATTTGCTTAAGTGCTTGGTACATCTTGCTTTGAAATGGTTCAGCAAACTGTTGCCAGCGTACCAATGGGGTGAGCAACCTTGCGGCTACTTGGGGATTGCTATTATCCAGCTCTTGGATTTGGGTTGCCAACCATTGATAGCCTCTGCCATCTTCATGGTGAAAACGCAAAAAATTACCCTGACTGAATCCACCAACCAAGGCTCTCACACGGTTTGGGGTGCGATAACTAAATTTTTCATGTTTCATTAAATTCTCAACGTCATCAAGCACGTTTTCTCTGCGGGAAGCAGCTTGAATCCTGAACCACTTGTCCAACACCAACGCGTCTTCCTGCCATCTTTGATAAAAAGATCCTAGTGCCTGACTACGAAGTGGGCCTGATTGATGAGTCAGCACATTTAGAGCCCCAACAGCTTCAGTCATATTCTGGCTTTGCTCAAATTGTTGGAATGCTAATTCTTCTCCAAGGTTTTCTTCATTTCTTCCGAGATAACTCAAGCAAAGATTGCGGAAGCGTCGCTTCCCAATAGCCTCAGCAGTTAAACTTTCAGCAGGTGGTTGCACTATTTCTTGGTATTTCTGCTTCCAAATCACACGTAATTGATCGCTTAATGCATCATACAACCCCCAGAGAACCTCCCTAAGTTGATTAGGTGAAATGGGTTTGAAATGTGCGCTCAGGTAACCTTCAGAGGGTAAGGTCAGTAATTGACTCAAGAAGGAGAGATCAGAATGCCCCAGACGCAAAATCGAAGCAAAGCTTTCCAAAAGCAGGGTCGGTTCGGTAGGAGATTGACCCTGTTGCAGACTTTCAAGTCCCTGCTGAATGACCATCGTAGCAAGTCGCTGACCTGCATCCCAGCGATTGAACTCATCAGAATCCCTTTGGTATAGCAAAGCCAACTCTTCAGGTGAGTATTCATATTCCAAGCACACTGGGGCAGAGAATTGCCGAAGCAACGACGGAATGGGCCTCTCTGAGATTCCATAGAGAATTAGACTATCTTTTGGCTTTTGAAGTAAAAACAATTCAGTTTCTGTTGATGAGATGCTCTCACCTCCTTCGTTCAGCAAACCAATCTGAATTGGGATTGGGACAGCGCACCGCTCCCCTGCAACACTCAATTGGGGATAGGATTGCTCGAAATGAAGCTCGTATTCTTGATTTTTCGCGGAGTATTCACTTCGAACACAAACTCTTGGAGTGCCTGCCTGACTGTACCAGGCCCGGAAGGGTTTAAGATCCGTTTTTGAACTCTCTGCAATAGCTTCCAGAAAATTCTCCACTGTGGCTGCTTGTCCATCATGCTTTTTTAAATAGTGCTGCACACCCAGGGTGAATGCCTCACGTCCGATCAGGGTTTGCAACATGCGAATTAATTCGCTGCCCTTCTCATAAACTGTGACAGTGTAAAAATTATTGATTTCGAGAAAACTCTCAGGACGGACAGGATGAGCAGTTGGTCCTGCATCTTCTGGAAATTGGTAATCTCGTAAAAATCTAATATCTTGGATCCGTTTGACAGGTCGAGAGTTTAAGTCAGAGGTAAATTCCTGATCACGAAAGACGGTTAATCCCTCTTTTAGGCTCAATTGAAACCAATCACGACAAGTGACTCGATTCCCTGTGTAATTGTGGAAGTACTCATGAGCAACCACACTCTCAATGTTTTCAAAATCTTCATCGGTTGCGGTGTCAAATCGCGAGAGGATGTAACGAGCATTGAAGATGTTCAGCCCCTTGTTTTCCATTGCTCCGAAGTTAAAATCTTGAACAGCAACAATCATGTAATTATCAAGATCATACTCTAGACCAAATCGCTCCTCATCCCAACGCATCGCCTTCTTCAATGAATCCATCGCATGATGACACTGCTCTTTGTAACCATGCTCGGTATATATCCTCAGGGCTACTCGCTTGCCCGAAACTGTCTGGTAAGAGTCTTCAAGACAATCCAAAGTTCCTGCTACTAGTGCAAACAAGTAACTTGGTTTCGGAAATGGATCTTCCCAGGTGACATAATGGCGCCCATCAGACATGGTTCCTGAGTCGATAGGATTACCATTAGAAAGCAAGGTAGGGTAATTCTGCTGATCCGCCACAATTGTAGTCGTGTATCGGGAAAGTACGTCAGGACGGTCAAGGAAGTAGGTAATGTGGCGGAAGCCCTCCGCTTCACATTGTGTGCAGAAAAGTTGATTAGACTTGTAAAGACCCTCCAGAGTCGTGTTGTCTTGAGGTTGAATTCGAGTCCGAATTGACAATTCTCCCTCATCTGGAAAGTTTGTAATTGTAAGGAATTCCTTGTCTTTTTGGTAATCGGCCTCACTCAAGGCAGAACCATTGAGTTTCAACTCTAAGAGTTCAACACCTTCTCCGTGAAGGCGCAAAAGTCCATCTTCAGCATGAGGGTTTTTTTGTAAACTCAAAATCGATTGAACTTCGGTGCTTCCTTCTCCAAGTTCAAACCTGAGTTTTGTTTTTGGAATCAAGTATGGGGAGACCTTATATTTTTTCAATAGAACAGGCTGTCGGGTTTCGGCACTCATCCAGATTTATTATTAGGGTTCTTGGGAAAGAGATGAACTTCGTCTTGTATTGAGCAAATTTGGTACTCTTGAAAGAACAAGATAGCAAGAAAAATTGGCAGGAAGTGAAACTGTTGTCTTTATCTCATCACCTTCGATAAATTTGCTGACAAATTACTACGTTTTGACCATTTAACAATGTGCGCTTCCAATTGTCCAAGTGCACTCTCAAGATCATTGTTGATTAGGAATTCAGTAATCTTTTTGTGATCCTCATAAGAGTTTGCTGTTGCTTCATCGGTTCTAGAAATATAGTGGCGAAGGGTCTCGATGATGGCTTTGATATTTGCGTAATGATGGTAGAGGAATCTACTTTGAGCACAACAAAAAAAGCTCTGGTGAAAGCTTGTGTCTAACTCCAAGTACTTTTCTCGATTCTCTGGGCTACAGTTTTCCTTCATATCAATGAGGATTTGATAGAGCTGTTGAGTCAATTTTAGTTTTTGGCGCTGGACCGCATAACGTAATGCCTGAGATTCCAATGCAAAGCGCAATTCACAAAAATCGACCAACTCCTCTTGAGTCATATTGAAAACTCGGTAGCCACGATGAGGTTCGGCAACCACAAGGCCTTCTGAACGCAAAAGAGACAGGCCTTCTCTCACTGGTGTCTTACTAATCCCAAGCTTTTTTGCCAAACCGGCTTCAATGAGGGGCTGCCCCAAGATCAACTCCCGACAGATAATTCCCCTCCGGATCGCATCTGCGGCAATCTCAACTAGTGATTTTGGCCTCTCTATGATTGATTCCTGCCAAACAATCATAATTGCATCTCCAAAGTTTTTTTGAACAAATCAAAGCAGTCTATTAGGAATTTGCAGCTATATCGTATATGATTCATCCCAGTGCAAGATTTTTGAGTGAACAACTGAAGAATGATATCTGATAAGTAAGTTGAAATGTTTCTTTGTGCATTTAAATTCCAATCGATTGCACTACGTTGAGGACTAAAATTCAAAATGGTTCGTTGTTTGAGCGTTCAATTTCCCATTGAAAAATCAAAATCATTTTGACAGAAGCTGGAGCGCGGGTCTCTGAGTTTCAGATTTCTCATATTCTAGCTAATATTGAATAAAACGAGGGCTTCAGATCATATTCCATCCAAGAATTTATTAATCGATTCGTCGATATCTCAAGTGTAAACAATACAAAATATTGCGTGAACCATGAGGTTGGCTTTAAAACCTTTTAGGTTCTGGAAGCCCCTTCATAGATCTGCAAAATCAAACGAAACAACCCCGTGCAATTGAGCAAATCATGAGTATGATCGAAGAGTATAAGCAACTAGGTTTCACCTGCATAGAAGCTGTATTCAACAAAAAAGAAGTGATTGATCTTCAACACGCAACTGATGAGTTAATTGAAGAATCAAGACGTCACAATATTTCTGATGAAAGATTTGATCTGGAACCCAATCACTCTACCAAGAACCCAAGAGTCCAAAGAATCAAGGTGCCTCATAAACAACACCCTGTTTTTGCGGAAGCGGTCAGAAACCCCAGGATTCTAGAGATCTTGAGTAATTTGATTGGCGAGAACATCCGCTTCCGAAACAGCAAACTAAACATCAAAGCGGCTAATGGGGGAGCAGCCGTGGACTGGCACCAAGATTGGGCTTTTTACCCACATACCAATGCTGATCTGCTAGCAGTCGGCATTATGATTGATGATGTTGATGAAAATAACGCTCCGCTGATGATCGTCCCTACCAGCCATGAGGGGAAAACCCTAAACCATCACTTCCAAGGAGTGTTTAGTGGATCAGTTAATCCTGATTCAGAGAAAATTGACCTTTCTAATGCAGTCAAATTGACAGGACCAGCTGGTTCAGCAAGTTTCCATCATGTCAAAGCATTGCATGGGTCTAGTCCAAATTTCTCTTCTCGTCCGCGTAGGCTACTTCTTTTTGAATACGCTTCAGCAGACGCCTGGCCTCTTGTAGATTTTGAGGTTTACGGAGACTTTCATGAATTTCAAGAAAAGATTGTATTAGGTAAGAGTACACTGCATCCTAGGAACGAGCCCGAACACATTATCATGCCGTTTCCACGTCCTCCGAATCCTGATTCAATCTATCGTATTCAGGAGTTTAGAAGGCAGTCATCATCACCAAAAACTGAACTTCAATCGGCAGTAACATGAATCAGCAATTTGCATGGATTTTAGAAGTACGTCCCGGCTATGAGGACGAATACAAAAAGCGTCATGAAGAAATCTGGCCAGAAATGATCGATATGCTTCATGCTTCCGGAGTACGGAACTATTCTATTTTTCGCAACGGTCTAACTCTTTTTGGGTATTTCGAAACTGAAAACTTAGATCAAACAATCGCAGCAATAAACGCTAGTGATGTGAATAGGCGTTGGGGTGAATACATGACTCCAATCATGAAGATTGAGGTAGATTCCCAGAGGAATTTCCCGTTCTTGCTGCCATTACAGTGGCATATGGACTGACCTTCAATCTTACAAATTATCAATGAATACTGCCTCAACTCCTATCCTAAATGTAAGAAATCTCTCTAAACGGTTTGATATGACACAAGCCCTCAAAGAGGTTTCTTTGGAACTCTTCCCAGGTGAAATTCATGCGCTTGTAGGAGAGAATGGAGCTGGAAAATCTACTCTGATCAAGATATTGACCGGCATTCAGCATCCAGATGAGGGTGAGATAACGTTTTCTGGGAATCGCATTCAACTGAACAACTCCCAAGAGGCACAGGCCCTCGGCATTGCTGCTATTTACCAAGAGCCGATGGTCTTTCCAGATTTAGATGTTGCTGAAAACATTTTCATCAGCCACCGCAATCGTGGTGTATGGGTTCAGTGGAAAAAAATGTATGACAACGCTCAGAAAATCCTTTCAGATCTCGGTATGACATTGGATGTACGGGCGCCAGCCAGTGGACTCACCTTGGCATCTCAGCAGGCCGTAGAAATTGCCAAAGCAATCTCGTTGAATGTCAAAGTTTTGATCATGGACGAACCTACGGCCTCTCTGTCTAACCACGAGGTAGAGCAACTTTTCAAGGTTGCTAGAAAGCTCAAACAAGAGAATGTAGCTGTCTTATTTATTAGCCACAGATTGGATGAAGTCTTTGAGATTGCCGATCGGATCACCGTATTGCGAGATGGCCAACACATTTCTACAAGATCAGTCAAAGAGTTTAGTCGTGAACATTTGATTAAGGAGATGGTTGGCCGGGAAGTGGATCAATTCTATGCGCCCAGGCAAAAGAAAGAAATTGGCAAGCTCGTGTTGTCAGTCAAAAACCTTTCTAAGGATGCAGCTTTTTCAGGAATAGAGTTCGATCTTCATCAAGGAGAGGTTTTGGGCTTTGCAGGTTTAGTTGGTTCAAGAAGAACCGATGTAGGACTGGCTTTGTTTGGCATTCAACCCAAGGACGCTGGAAATATCGAAGTTGATGGTAAAAATGTAACCATTAACAGTCCTCAATCTGCTCAAAATCTCGGCATTGCCTATATGACTGAAGATCGAAGAAAGCTGGGCTTGGCGATGCCACTTTCAATTACTTCAAACATAACTTTACCAGCTTTGAAACGTTACTTGGGAAGCCTCGGCCTGATACGGACCGAGCTAGAAAAATCAACTGCTGAAGAATTCAAGGAACGGCTTCAAATCAAGACACCTCATTTGATGAATGAAGTTGGCAAACTATCCGGAGGCAATCAGCAGAAAGTGATGTTTAGTAAGTGGCTCAATACGCAACCAAAGGTGTTTATTTTGGACGAACCCACTAGAGGTATCGATGTTGGGGCTAAGACTGAGGTACATAACATGATTCGTGAACTGGCAGATCAGGGAATGGCAATTCTTTGTATTTCCTCTGATCTACCAGAAGTACTTGCAATGAGTGATCGGGTTTTGGTGATGCGAGAAGGTAAGCAGATGGGTATTTTGGATGGCCCAAAAGCCAGTCAGGAGTCCATCATGTCACTCGCAATGGGAGAAATGCAGGAGATGGCATGAACCAAATTCAAGGACTGCGACCCGAAAAGCTGAGAGAACTAGTACTGCTACTGTTGATTGCGCTAGTTCTGATCGTATTCAGTTCAGTGATTGAAAACTACTTGAATGCCCGACTTTTCAATAGAGTTTCGGCCAGTGTTGCCTTGATGGCTGTCTTGGCGATCGGGCAAACCATGGTTGTTTTAACACGCAATATTGATTTGTCAGTCGGTTCCATCGTTGGATTCACGGCTTATTTTGTGGGCCATCAGCTTTCACAGTATGGTGACATGCATCCACTGATGGCAATCTTGCTTGCAGTTGGAGTTGGGACCTTAATGGGTGGAATCAATGGGGTCTTGGTAGCTTATTGTCGGATTCCTTCAATCATCGTTACCTTGGGCACAATGGCTCTGTACCGCACTTTGCTAGTGGAGTATTCAGATGCTCAGACCGTATTGACTGTCAACCTTCCGCGATGGCTACTTGATCTTCCAAGCTTGAATCTTATTAGTTTTGACCGATTACACCTACGAGTTCTAGTCGTTGGGATGATTGCAGTTGCGGTTTTATTCCAAGTCATCCTTAAATATACTTCCTTTGGTCGGAAGCTTTATGCAATTGGCTCAAACCCAGAAGCAGCAAAAATGGCTGGGTTTGCAAATCAGAGGATGGTCCTGACAGCATTTCTTCTCTGCGGAGCTCTTGCGGGTTTAACCGGATTCATGTTCTTGGCTCGCTTTGGAAATATTACTGTTGTAGCTGGAATCGGCTTCGAACTTAAATCAGTCGCAGCTGTCGTTGTTGGAGGTGTGAACATTTTTGGTGGTTCTGGGAGCGCCTTTGGAGCATTCTTGGGTGCAGTTCTCATAGATTTATTAGAAAATAGTTTGATCCGCTGGCTTCAGATTAGTGAATTTTGGCGTGATGCTTTATTGGGACTCTTGATTTTAATTTCTGTTGCAACAGACAGCGTAATCATGAAGCGCTTCCAACTGTACTGGGCCAGAAAACAGGCCAGAAGTTCCCCAGAAACATAGGAAATCAATGCAATATTATTGGAAGCATTTGCGAAGCTGGGAAGGCTTTCTTTGCTTAGTCCTTTTAATGACAATCAGTGTCAATGCAGTGAATTCTGATGCTTTTCTAAGTATTGACAACCAGATCAATCTTTTTGCGCTGTCGATTGAGAAGGTCATCATAGCCTTGATCATGGCTTTCATCATCATTAACGCAGAAATTGATCTCTCGGTTGCGTCAATGATGGGACTTGCAGCATGTGCCCTTGGATGGATGGTCGATGCAGGTGCTTCTATGGCAACCGCCCTGGCTTTATGCTTATTAATTGGTATTGCAGGGGGGTTATTCAATGGCTTCTGGATTACTTTCATGAAACTGCCCTCTTTGGTAGTCACCCTTGCGATGCTAATTGGCTTCCGCGGCCTAGCTAGAGTCGTTGTTGAAGACCGCTCAATTCGTGTGTTCCCAAGCTGGTTTGAGGAACTTGGCCAACAGCCTATTTTGGGGCCATTTCCACTTTCCATGATTATTTTTTTCTTTTTAATGATTGCTTCAGTGGGAGTACTTCGATTCACTGGTTTTGGCCGTTATGTCTATGTGATTGGTATCAATAAGGAAATGGCTCGATACTCGGGAATTAATGTCACACACGTTAAACTGATCCTCTTCGCACTATCAGGTTTGATCTCAGCAATGGCTGGAATCTTGTTCGCCGCTCGCCTTGGCTCAGTTCGGGGAGATATGGGACTTGGGTTTGAACTGGATATTATCACGATGGTACTATTAGGTGGTGTAAGTATTTTTGGTGGTTCTGGGTCAATCTATGGAGTAATTCTTTCTATCCTGATCGTTCTTTATCTGAGGAACGGAATGTCTCTGAGCAACATCACAGGACATCTTCAGACTGGAGTAATCGGTATGTTGTTAATATTCTCAGCAATGGCCCCCAATCTGAAAACTTACTGGGAGTCTTTTCAGGCTTCTCGCTCAAAATAAAATTCTTACACGAGTCAGCCTATGATTTGACGTAACTCATTCTTAATGTAAAGACTACTGATCTAATCTATTGGAAATAATTAAATCCTCTAAGTAAGTGATAATCACATGATAAAAAAATTTCTTGCCGTCGCTGTAGCAGCAATGATGGTTTCCAGCGGACTCCTTATGGCACATACTGTCGCGAAGAAAGGAATGAAGGCCGATCTGGTACTAATGCCTAAGTTCTTAGGAATTTTGGTATTTGATCAGGCCAACCAGGGTGCACAAGAAGCACACAAAGAGCTTCAAAATCCTGGAAAATTAGAATTTCTTGGGCCAACACCTGAAAACAGTGTCGCTGGTCAAATTGAAATCCTGACAACAGCTACAACTCAGGGGCAAGATGGCATCATGATTTCTAATAACGCTGGAGACCAAATTGCACCTGCAGCTAAATCGGCCCGAGAGAAAGGGATGACTGTAGTAACATGGGATTCTCCAATTCCTTCCGCTGAGGGAGAACAACTTTTTATCGCTCAAGTTGACTTCAATGAGACAGGAACAGTGATGGCTGATATGGCTTTGAATATCATGGGGGATAAAGGCGGTGATTTTGCTGTCTTGTCCGCATCACCAGATGCAGCTAACCAGAATGCTTGGATTGCTGCGATGAAGGAAGCATTAAAGTCCTCAAAATATTCTGCCCTCAACTTGGTTGATGTTGTTTACGGTGATGATCAGTCTGAGAAGAGCTATAATCAAGCTTTGGCACTGGTCGATAAATACCCCAATCTAAAATTAATCATGGCCCCAACGACCGTCGGAATCGCTGCAGCGGCAAAGGCTATGCAAGATGAGGGTTTGTGTAACGAGATCAAGACCAGCGGACTGGGATTACCAGCTGAGATGGTAAGTTACACAATGAACGGATGTGCTCCAGAATTTGCCCTTTGGAGCTTTGTTGACCTTGGTTACCTTTCCTATTATGCAACCTACCTAATTGCCACAGGGCAAATGGAAGGCATTGCCGGTGAAACCTTCAAAGCTGGCCGGATGGGCTACTACACAGTGGAAAAAGACCCAACTCGTGCAGAAGGACTACGGGTACTGATGGGCCCGTTCTCGGTGTATGACAAATCAAACGTTGAGGCAGCTTCCAAGTAACTTATCAGTTATCGGGGGGGTATACCCTCTCCGATTTTCCTCCGAAATTTCGAAGTCAAGTTATACTCCAGCATTCTACCCAGTCAAACGGTCTTCAAACAACTCCTTTTAATTTATTGAGAAAAAATGGAATTTTGGGATCCCCATTTTCACATCTGGGATATTTCATCTAGCACAAATAGTGGGCACGACAGCACAGTTCTGTTCCCCCCACATGATAAAGAAACTTATGGAATTCATGATTTTGAGAAAGATTTAACGACCTCTGGGTTTCATTTAACCGGAGGAGTCTTTATCGAGGCAGTAAGCGTTTGCCACGTCGAACTTAGTGGTGATGACTATGTTAAGTACTGCTTAGCTGAGACCAAATGGGTATCGGAGCAAATTGCTTTGTCATCAAATGATTATCATATTGTTTCGACTTTGGCCCTTGAAGATCCCAATTTTTCAAAACACCTAGCCAAACTTGCTCAAAACCCCAGAGTAGTCGGGATTCGTCAAATTTTGAATTACCAGCCCTCATGGCCACGGAATGGGCGCTTAGGAAATTTATTGGATAATGGAGCATGGCTTAAAGGATTCGAAAAACTTAAAGAAATTCAATTCCTCTTCGATCTGCAAATTAACCCTCATCAAATGAAGCAGGCCGCAAAATTATCAGAAAAAAACAATGGAATTCCCTTGGTGGTTGGTCACCTTGGAAGTCCAACTCTTGAAGATTTAACTTCTGGAAAAACCTATTGGGAGGGAATACAGGCCCTTGCTGATTTACCACAAAGCTCTATCAAGATTTCAATGCTTTCTTACATTGATAAAGATTGGCAAAATAATTCACTAATTGAGGACACTGTTTTAAAAATTATTGATGTCTTCGGGGTTGATCGCTGTTTTTTTGCCTCAAATTTTCCTGTGGAACTACATGATGGTTGGCCAGCAGAAAAACTTTTTGACGCATTCAGAGATTTAGCCAAATCATTCAATCCGGATGATCAAAAAAAACTCTTTGCTGAAAATGCAAAACGAGTTTATAAAGCTTCCTTATAAATCTTGTTTGAAATTCCAATCAATTATGTCCCCATCATCAAACAAGTTTAAGCGGCGTTCCTATCCTTAACAAATGATTCAAAAACAAGCTTACATTGCGCTTGATTGTGGTGCCGAAAGTGCTCGTGTGATAGTTGGAATTCTCCAACAAGGGCAACTTCAGCTAGAGGAAATTCATCGTTTTCCAACAGGTGGCATCTCAATTGGAGAATCTCTCCGCTGGGATGTCCTGCAAATTCTCGAAGAACTCCGGATTGGCGTACGTAAAGCAGCTCAACTCAACTTACCAATTGCTAGTTTAAGCGCTGATTCATGGGGACTTGATTATGTTCTTGTTCGTGACCAAGAACCCGTCCTAACTCCACCCCGACACTATCGTGATCCACGCAATCTGGTCTCTTACGAGAGGGTTTGTGAGCGGATTGGCAAAGATTTTATCTTTGAGGAAACTGGCATTCAATTCATGCCAATCAATACAATCTATCAACTCGCTGCTGCCCAAGAAGAGTGCCCTGAATTACTGACATTTGCTGACAAACTGATCCCAATGGGTGATTGGTTCAACTACATGTTCTCTGGAGTCGCAGTTGGGGATGCTTCCATGGTCAGCACAACTCAGCTCTACAATCCCCGCAAGCAGAAATGGTCCAGGCCACTAATTGATGCCCTTGGATTGCCCAATAATCTTTTCCCAGAAATAGTACCATGTGGCTCTGTACTCGGCCCAATCACTGACCAAGTTGTCGAGAGCACAGGCTTGGCCAGCAACACCAAGGTCATTGCCAGTTGTTCACATGACACCGGGGCAGCTGTAGCTGGCATTCCTGCTAAAGGTGGACAAGAAGACTGGGCCTATCTTAGCTCAGGAACATGGTCCCTTTTAGGAATTGAGTTAGATGTACCCGTGATCACTTCCAAGAGCCGCCAGTACAACTTCACCAACGAGGTAGGCTTAAATCATAGTATTCGTCTACTGAAAAATATCAGTGGATTGTGGGTCATTCAGGAATGTCGTCGCAAGTGGACAAGTGAGGGTTATTCTTATGATTATTCGACTCTCACAGAAATGGCAGCGGCAGCATCCTCTTTACAATCTCTAATTAATCCTAGTGATCCTAGATTTACTACAATCGGGGAAATGCCTGAAAAAATTGCAGCCTATTGTATTGAATCGAAACAACCCGCTCCTAAAAGTCATGGAGCTTTTGTTCGGAGTTCCTTGGAAAGTCTTGCCTTATCCTATCGAAAGGTACTGGACGAACTTGAAGAAACAACCGGCGAAACCTTGCGAACACTCCACATTGTTGGCGGTGGATCCAAGAATAAACTCCTGAATCAGCTCGCTGCCAATGCTACTGGTCGTAGGGTCCTCAGTGGTCCGTCTGAAGCCACTGCAATTGGGAACGTTTTGATCCAAAGTCTTGCTCTCGGGCATTTGAATTCACTCCCAGAAATACGTAACACTGTCAGAAACTCTTTTTTAATTGAAGAATATCTTCCCCAGGACCAAAATATCTGGGATAACGCCTATCAACGCTTCTTGAAATTACCATGAAATACCCCTTATCCACCAATCGACTCTACCCAAAATGGGATGAAAACTATGCAAGTACACTTGATCAAGTTGGAAAGCTGATTTATCGATCAAATTTGCTGGGATCTGACCAACGGATTACCAACACTGGTGGAGGGAACACCTCCGCAAAACTAATAGAAACTGATCCGCTCAGCGGTGAAAAAACCGAGGTGCTTTGGGTAAAAGGATCTGGTGGGGATCTGCGAACCTCCAAACGAGAAAATTTCTCTTCACTATACCAGCACAAACTACTTGATCTCATCCCCAAATACACCTCTGCACCTGTAAAGGGCTACAAGACCAGCATAGAAGATCAAATGGTTGGCATGTACCCACACTGCACCTTCAATCTGAATCCAAGGGCTGCTTCAATTGATACTCCCTTACATGCCTTCATCCCACATAAGCATGTCGATCATATGCATCCAAACTCAGTTATCGCAATCGCAGCTGCGAAACGATCCGAGGAACTGACGAAAAAAATCTGGGGAGACGATCTGGTCTGGTTTCCATGGCAACGACCAGGTTTTGATCTGGGGTTGCAGTTACAGAAGATTTGTCAAGAGCATCCCCACGCACAAGGAGTCTTGCTTGGCGGTCATGGTGTAATCAACTGGGCTGAAAGTGACAGAGAGTGTTACGAATGGACTGTGGAGATCATTCGAAAAGCAGATGAATATTTGGCCAAGCATGATAAAGGAGAAATGACTTTCGGTGGAATTCGCTATCCTGAACTAGAAGAAGCTACACGCAAATCCTCACTTGTTTACATTCTACCCTGGCTCCGTGGCCAGGTATCCGGAGATAGGCAGCTTGTTGCGACTGTACAGGATGACGAGCAGATGCGTTATTTCGTCAACTCTAAAGATGTCGTCCGTTTATCAGAATTGGGTACAAGTTGTCCAGATCACTTTCTGCGGACCAAGATCAAGCCGATGTATATTCCTTGGGATCCACACCAACAGAGTCTAGATGATTTGAAAAAGCTGATTCTGGAGGGACTCGTTAACTATCGAAAAGATTATTCTTCATACTACGAGCACTGTAAGCATGAAGATTCTCCCGCGCTCCGAAACACCAATCCTAGCGTTGTCCTCATCCCTGGTCTTGGGATGATTGCTTGGGGTAAAAACAAGAGTGAGAGCAGAGTAACTGCTGAGTTCTATAATTGTGCACTTGAAGTGATGCGGGGAGCTGAAGCTGTAGATCAATACGTTTCAATCGATCAGCAAGAAGCCTTTGATATAGAGTACTGGCTTCTGGAAGAGGCAAAACTTCAGCGGATGCCTCCAGAACAGGAGATGTCTCGGCAAGTCGCTGTAGTAATTGGAGCAGGATCTGGAATAGGTAAATCCGTTTGCCATCGGTTGCTTGAGGAGGGATCTCACGTTGTCTGTTCAGATGCTAATTCCCTGGCTGCAGAACATACAGCTGAGGAGTTAGTGCAAAAGGTAGGAGTTGGCATTGGGGTAGCTGGCAATGGACTAAGCGCCTGTGGTCCAACCCTCGCTCAATCAGCAGACATGACCAACCGCGAGAGTGTGAGTCGGCTATTTGAGGATGTAGTGTTGGCTTATGGAGGAATGGACATTTTGATTATTACTGCAGGAGTTTTCTTTCCACCTGACTCCTCTGGTCGTATCTCAGATAGCCAGTGGCGCCGGACTTACGATGTAAATGTGATCGGTCCTGCAATGGTTGCTGAAGAGGCCCAGAAGGTATGGCTCCGACAAGCCACACCTGCGAAACTTATTTTAACCTCCTCAGTCAACGCTACAGTTAGTAAAGTTGGCAGCCTAGCCTATGACAGTTCGAAAGCCGCTTTAAATCATTTAGTCAGAGAATTAGCTATTCAAATGGCTCCTATAGTGCGAGTCAATGCGTTAGCACCTGCGACGGTAGTAGAGGGAAGTAGCATGTTCCCCAGAGAAAGAGTGGTTTCCTCACTCTCAAAATATCAATTACCTTTCGATGAACATGAGGGTACCGAAAGCCTGAGAAAGCGCCTTGCTGATTTTTATGCCCAGCGAACTCTACTGAAATCACAGATCTCACCAGAACACCAAGCAGAGGCAATTTTTCTGCTAGCGTCCGAGCGTCTCTGTCGTACGACGGGGCAACTCATCAACGTTGATGGTGGTTTGCACGAAGCCTTTGTTCGTTAGCATCTTTAACTTCAAAACAGGGGAATAATGAAAGTCTGGGACCCACATTTTCATATCTGGGATGTAAGACCAAAAAGTCCTAGTGGCCATGATTCAGCCCAATTATTTGCTCCAGACAAAGACCCCATTTACACCATTCAACGCTATGAAGCTGATCTTAGCATGGATGGTTTTGAACTGATCGGAGGAACTTTTGTTGAAGCCGTCAGCGTGTGCCACACTGAACATGATGGTCCTGTCTTCGAAAATGCATGTTTAGCAGAAGCCAAATGGGTTACTGACCAATGCTCACAATCAAAACTCCCTTATCAGATTGTCGCTACAGGACCTCTGGAAAGTTCTGAATGGCCTTCGCTGTTCGCTCGACTCCAGAAAATTCCAAATGTTTGTGGGATTCGTCAAATCTTGAACCATGAGCCCTCCTGGCCCAGAAACAACCTGCGTGGCAACTTGTTAGATTCGAAAAAATGGCAACAGGGGTTTAGCACATTAGCTGAAGCAAGTTATTCATTTGACTTACAATGTAATCCCCATCAATACAAACAAGCTGCTGAAATTTTTCAAAGAAATCCTGCAATCCCTGTGATTCTTAATCATCTGGGCACTCCCAAAAGAAAAGATCTTTTGGAAGGAGAGAAATATTGGGAAGGCTTGCAAGCATTAGCTAACCTAGAACAGGTGTCAATAAAACTCTCAATGCTGACTTATCCAAACAAACAGTGGCATGAGGACTCCCTCATCAAGGAGACGATCAATAAGGTGATTGATTTGTTTGGATTCAATCGTTGCATCTTCGCCTCAAATTACCCTGTAGAAAAGCTGGAGGGTTGGGATGCTCAAAGTATGTATAGGGAATTCCAACGATTAGTGGATCATCGAAGTCTAGAGGAACAAGAGGCTCTATTTGCTCTAAACGCAATGCGCATTTACAGGGCTTAAGCATAAAAATCGGTTGAGGGGAAGACATGAGGCTAAAAAATAAGATCGCGATCATCACCGGATCAGGTGCAGGAATAGGTAGAGCAACGGCTCTACGCTTTGTGGAGGAAGGTGCACAAGTAATGGTTGTAGATATTGACAGGGATAATGCAAAACAGACTGCACAAATGCTTCAAGAAGCAGGAGGGCAGGCAGAATATGCGCAAGCCGATGTATCTGACTCCAAAGCCGTTGAAAGAGTAATTGAGGCAACAGTCTCAACTTTTGGAAACATTCAAATTCTTGTGAACAATGCAGCGGCTTTTGTCTTTGGGAAGATTGAGGACACGACCCCAGAAGATTGGCAAAAAGTGCTCGGTGTGAACATCATCGGATACGCCAACATGGTACAGACAGTCTTGCCCCATTTTAGAGCTAATGGCGGTGGGGTCATCGTCAATGTAGCTTCTGTAAGCTCTTACATAGCCCAACCCGCTTTTGTACCTTATAACACCTCTAAGGGTGGAATCATGCAAATGACTCGTTGTCTTGCCCTTGACTTGGCTTCGGAAAATATTCGAGTAAATGGTGTTTGTCCTGGAGCGATTTTCACCCAAGCAAGTGCGAATCATATGAAATATATCGGGATCAGCGTTGAGGAGGGCCGAAAATTATTCGGGCAGGATTCCCCAATGAAGCGTATGGGAGAACCTGTTGAAATCGCCAACGGGATTCTTTTTCTTGCATCAGATGAAGCCTCTTTCGTTACAGGTGCTCATCTAATCATTGATGGTGGGGCAACAATTGACTAATAAGCCCTAATCATTTTACTAGGTAGCTCATACAAAACCATAACACCTGTTTAAGTAAGATTTTTTGTCTCTACTCAACGTAGCTTGACAATCCTGGTGTCCTCATTAGCACCTTTTTCTTTTAAAGCATAGGCCTCAGGTACGGAGAGATGGAACGCTGACAAATATTCCGCTAAAGCGTCCTGTTCCCCCCCAGTGTAACTGAATTTAGAAGAACGACCAGGATCTCCATTAATGTCTGCGCTTGGATAGTCGAAGTTCTCTCCATAGCCCCTGCCTGCATAAAGATTTAAACGATTCGGATTACTCAATTCCTGGAAAGGATAATCATCTCCTCCGTTTGCCAAAAAATTAAGAGTTACCAAGTTGAATCTCCGATCTGGGTTACCAAAAATTTCACCATCCTTGACGATCGTATCTTTGACAGTCCCGTCTGAGTAAAGAGTAACTAATGACCTTACCCGCTGACCAGTACCAGAAGTTGATCTTGGTCTCATAGTACTATCATAACTAAATTTCATTCCAGCAACATGCGGAAAGCGACCAGGCGTCCTACCAACTGCTGTGTCTGCAAGCCCATTCTCTAATAAATCTTTCAATTCTGCAGCAGTAACAGACACCACTACTAACCCATTGTCAAAACGTAGAGTTGCTCTTAGATGTCCTTCACTTACCGCCCCCTCAGCAGTCTTAGCCTCTGGATTTGCAACGGGGGGAGTGTAAACAGCTTTACTATAATCTGTAGCGCCAGGGGGGACTAGTGCTGAACCAATTCCTGTTCTTATTCCACCACCGTTTTTTAGAGACAGGTGTACTGGTTGTTCGCTCAATTGATTGGCGTACCACAAGTTCGCATCGGCACTCAAATTACCCAAATTGGTTTCTTCTGTTCTAACTTTGCTGCGGCGTCCATCAAGATATACTTTTGTATAACCTACGACATTCCCAAATTGTCTTTTAATCACCTCCTGAACTGCATTTCTGATTGCTATGACTCCAACATTACGGATACCCTCAACCAAATCTACAATCTCTTCAGTTGCTGCATATGCTCCGCTTACCTGTGGATCGATTGAATCAGGTTGAACACGACCTTTTTCGTCAAAAGTAACTACTAATCTACCTAAATATTTATAGTCAGCATCCACATTAACAAGAATGACAGGGTTGCCCTCCGCATCGGTTGTCTCGTAAGGATAATTTTCTGCAAAAGCTTTATCAGTTATTAGATCATTGCTAAATAATCAATCATTCAAATCACCCATTCTGGTATCAGAACCACCAGCAACGATGATATCAACACCCTTGATCAGATTTGCTAACTCTTTCTCATACTCAATTTGTTGCATGTGGGATAAGAGTATGATTTTGTTGATTCCAATTGCATGCAGAGAATCAACTGCCTCTTGAATAATGGGAGTAAGTTCTTTCATTGAAGACGTTGGTGGTGGGCTCACATCCAGACCGTATGGGCTACTAATAAAAGGTAATGTGGGAGTTACTACTCCTATCAGACCGATAGACTCTCCACCAATTTTTGCCACAGCATATCCAGCAACCTTGCCAGCCAAGTCACCAATCATTTCTCCATTCATTCCAATTTGAAAATTCTCATCTCCGGAAAAATCAATGTTGATTGCCAAATATGGGAACTGAGCTGTAGAGGAACCATCTGCTTCAATAGCATCTGCTAATTCTCCAGGTCCAACATCAAATTCATGATTGCCAAGCGCAGATGCCTGAACTCCCATCTCATTCAATAAAACAATATCAGCATGTCCAGGTTCATTTGAACCAGTTAAGTTTTTAACTAACCTTTGCTCAGCTGCATAAAACCTAGGGCCTGGAAGGATATTGTCACCCGAACTGACAAAAAGGGTATTAGGGCCATAAACTGGGTCAGCCTTGAAAGCACCCACCAAAGCTGCAAACTCGTCAACGCTTGATAGAGCACTTTGCTCATTACCGTCAATATCAGCGAAATGAAGAAGTTGAAGCGTAAAGCTGTCTGCCATAGCAGGAATTGAGAAAAATAGTCCTGCGAAGGCACTAAAAATATGTTTTTTTGTCATTGCTTTCTCTCATCAAAGTGTTCATAGACTGCAACTTAACACTGATTCTCAGACTACTATTTCTTCGATTTCATTTTTCAGTTCAGGGGTAATCAACTCCAACACGTCCAAGGATTTCATATTTTCATGGACTTGCTCTACTCGACTGGCCCCAGTAATTACGGTGGAAACGTTAGGATTGCTCGCACACCACGCCAAAGCCAGTTGGGAAAGAGAACAGCCTAATCGATCTGAAATGACTTTGAGATTCCTCACCTTCTTTAGATTAGCCTGATCCGTTAGTTTCTCTCGGAGCCATCCATATCCAGGGAGGTTAGCTCGGCTGTCAACTGGGATACCATCCAGATATTTACCGCTTAACATACCCGAAGCAAGCGGACTCCAAATTGTAGTGCCCATCTGATATTTTTTGAAGAGTTGAGCATACTCTTCCTCTAATTTCTCCCGATGAAAAAGATGGTACTGAGGTTGTTCCATAGTTGGCTTGTGAAGGTGATATCTTTCAGCAATCTCATAGGCCTCCAACAATTCATGTGCAGACCATTCAGAAGTACCCCAGTAATGAGCTTTTCCGGAACTCACCATTTCTGACATACTAAAGACGGTTTCTTCAATAGGCGTTTCGGGATCAGGACGATGACAGAAAACAAGATCTATGAATTCCAAACCAAAACGTTCAAGCGAACGATCAATAGCTTGTCTTAGATACTTGCGATTCAGGGTGTTTTTTGTATTAACCCCAGGAACGATACCCCAGAAAAACTTGGTCGAGACCAAATAGGTTTCACGGGGCCAGCCAAGTTCTTTTAGAGCTTGTCCCATCAATTTTTCTGACTCCCCCTTTTCGTAAGCCTCTGCATTGTCAAAAAAATTGACCCCCGCCTCATGTGCTGCTTGCATGCAAGCCAGGGCAGTATCCAAGGGGAGCTGTTTGGCAAAAGTAACCCAGGATCCAAAGGACAAAACACTCACTTTGATTCCTGCTTGACCCAATCTTCTATATTGCATCTCCATCCACACACTCCTGATTTTATAATTTACCTATCCCACAAACCTAAGATGATTGATCAAAATAAAGTACAGAGACTATTTCTCTGAATACCAAACTGGAAGTAGCAAAATTGCGAAAAGATAAATCGAAATGGTAGTCCTCAAAAAATATCAATTACTCTTTTCTTACTGAAGAAGTTCAAGGCGCGTTTTTGTGAGCCACAAATATGCTTCTCTCAAATCCAACTTTCTTTCATAGATCGCTTTACCCACGATCACTTCATCCACCCCGTCTCGCTCTAACTCCGCCAGTTTTTTTAAATCACCCAGTGAAGAAACCCCCCCAGAAGCTGTTACTTTCAACCCCGTCGATATAGCCATCCTGCGAAGTGAATTCAAATTTGGACCTGTTAACATACCATCACGAGAAATATCGGTATAAATCACTCTTTCGATACCGAATAGCTTCCACTTGTTTGCAAATTCCTCATCACTGAATTCTGTGACCTCTACCCAACCAGAGACAGCTACCTTTTCATCCTTAGCATCAAGACCCAAGATTAGTTGATTTCCGAATCTTTCGATTGCCTCCTTTAAAATTTTTGGATTTTTTACAGCAATCGTTCCGATGATAACTAAACTCACTCCCAAGTCAAAAACTCTTGATATGTCATCTAAACTTCGAATTCCACCACCCAGCTGTAGAGGGACTTTGACTGCTTGAGCAATGCGTTCTACCTGCTCCAGATTCTTGGATTCACCTCCAAAAGCGCCATCCAAGTCCACTAGATGAATTTGTTGAGCACCCTGCTCTTCAAAACTTAGAGCTGTTTCAACTGGGTCTTCCCCATACACTGTTTCCTGATCCTCTTTCCCTTGAAGCAACCGAACACAACAGCCATTTTTTAAGTCAATTGCAGGAACGATCTTCACTAAAACTTCTCCACGTAATTCTCTACAAAACTTTGTTAGGATTTATCCGCGCATCTGGATGGTGCATTCAAAAAGACTGTCCAGCCAACTATCCATAAAAATGTGAGGCCTCCAAGTAGCCAACTTATCTTGAGGCTCCAGCCTAAAAGGCCAAATCCCAAACCCAACCCAAGCTCCATATGAAATGATTTATTGTTGAATGGTACTCTACAGAGACGACATCGACCTTGTAACCAGCAATAAGACCAAATCGGAATATTGTCGTACCAAGCTAATTGCGACCCACAAGCAAAACAGAAAGATCTAGACGGAGAAAAGCTATTCAATTTTTTCAACCTTCGAGCAAATTGATCACCACCATCGATCTGTGATTGTTTTTGAAAAATTCGTCTACGATCAAAGAGAGCTTGTAGGAAACTTCCCAAAATTGCCCCAATAGCGCAGAGTGTCAAGGCACGAAAAAAAGGCGGTGCATCTATTGCATAAGTGTGGAAATCTGTCATTGCGCCGGTGTTGGATACATCGGTTTGTCACGATCATTCAGAGAGGTAGAATGTTCTCAAAACTACGATTGCTGCTGGTCTTACTCATCGGATGGACCTTGACAGCCACAGCATACGGAGCCGTGGTTCACCTCAACAGCGGAGAATCACTGAGTGGCCGCATTCAGGGTATGGACGAGCAAATGCTCTACCTTGAGTCAGATCGAGGGTTTGGTGTACTCAAGGTTGAAAGAGTTGACATTCGCCTGATTGAATTTGAAGCTGCCGAAAGAAATCTTGCACGAAAGCTTGGAATTGGACTTCATTATCGTCCATCTACAGTTCCAGAAGAGCGTATCAGCCTGAAGAACTGGCTCAGCCCTATTGATTCACTGGAATTGCTGATTGGTTACCATGAAGAAATGGATATTACTCATTTCTCTTTGGAAGGCCGATTCGCAAGAGTAGTTCTGAATGAAGGAGGACATAATCTATTCCTTGGTGCAGGGGCGGGCTTTGAAAGTGAAGAAGATGAACGAGGTACTCTCTTCAGGCTCTTCACCGGTTCAGAATTTTTCCCTATCAACTACCCAAATGTTGGATTATCAGTTGAACTTGGGCTCAGACGCCAGCAAGGCCTCGGAAGCACTGAACAAGGATTTTACAACGCACTCGCCGCCCGCTATTATTTTTGAGACATTCGATCGAGGGACACCCGTCCCCGTATACCTTACCTTATTGGTCAGGAGGTCTCATTGAAGTCTAAAACTAACCAACCTCATAATCAAAGAAGATCCAGCATTTCTTTCGAGGATTCAACAATAGAATCAAATTGGATGGACCAAGTCTTTATTAGTATAGGCGAGATCCCTGACAAAGAAGAGGATTCAGACCCAAGTTTATTGCCTGATCAACAATCAAAACCAGGAAAGTTAAAGACCTCTCGAAACGCTTTTCAAAGCTATACTGCTCCAGACGAAACTCTTGATCTCCATGGTAAAAATCGGCAAGAAGCTTTAATACTGGTGGAGAACTATGTTCATTACGGTGCTTTGCACGGACTAAACTCATTATTGATTGTTACTGGTAAAGGCAATCGTTCACATGCAGGCCCTGTACTCAAGCAGACTATAGAACAGTGGTTGGTCAAACATGGGAAAAAGTATATTGGGCAGGTTCGAGAAGCTCCACCTCGCTGGGGAGGTAGTGGAGCGCTATGGGTCATCTTTCGGCGTTGACTAATGACCTCTTAGTCGATAGCGATCTATGTTCCCGGCTCACCCAGGCATACTGATTTGCTGATAACAAAACTTCAACCATTGGGTAAAAAAAGTATTGCGGTGCCCTCTCCAACAATTTAGCGGATTGCTCAGATCGAAGTTCTCTGGTGGCAATACATCGCCTGCTAGTTTGTCTCGCTCAGCCTCGTATACAATTCGCCTTGAATTGTACTCCGGATGACCGCTGTGCATCACTAATTTATGATCAGGAGTTTCAAAAATCGAATAGCCAGCCCGTTCTCCATAGGCTAGAAGATTCAATCTCCCATCCCTTTGTGCTCCTTCCATTAAGCTATCTTCAATGCCCGCATAGCGACTTTGTGGACACCAAAATTCATCGTCCAACTCCCCCGTAATGGGGTGCCCAGAATCAAGATTCTGTAGTTTAAAGAGGCCAAACAGTTTGTTATCGTATGTCAATTTATCTACTCCGAGAATAAAAGCGAGAGCAAAAGCTCCCCAGCAAATCCCCAAAGTACTCGGACAATTTAATTGAGAGTTTTGAACGATCTTGGAAATCTCAGACCAGTAACGCACTTCATGAAAATGAATTTTTTCAACTGGTGCACCTGTAACAATCAGGCCATCAAGCCCAGATAACTTAGTTGCCTTTTCATAGGTCTGATAGAGGTCAGACATGTGCTGTTGATCACCTGATGAATACTGGTGTGATTCCAAACGAATCCAAACCGGCTCAACTTGCAGGATAGACAAACCCAGCGGATGGAGGAGATTGAACTCGTAATCCTTACCAAATGGCATGATATTCAAAATACCAATCCTTAACGGACGAATATCCTGACGTTCTGCATCCTCTGGTGTAATCCAAGAAATGCGTTCCTGACGAATGAGTGGAAGCGTATGGTTGTCCCGATCGATAACTAGGGTCATTAATAAAAGGTAAAATCTAAGTGTATGACGATGAAAAGAGCAGCGCGAAATCCTAATAACTCTCTACTCAATATCCCCTTTTTTGCTATAAAAAAGCTTTATCAAAAGCTTGTTGGAAGTCTTCACGAATATCATCGATATGCTCAAGCCCAACAGACACCCGCACCATTGTCGGATCCACACCTGCTGATATTTGTTCCTGCTCACTAAGCTGTTGATGGGTAGTTGAAGCAGGATGAATAACCAACGTCTTGGCATCACCTACATTGGCAAGGTGACTAGCTAATTCAAGTCCGTCTATAAATTTAACCGCCTGCTCGAAGCCACCTTTCATGGTGAAGGCGAGCATCATTCCGTGCCCACGCTGGCTCATGTATTTTTTAGCCAGTTCATGGTAAGAACTACTTTCTAATCCAGGATAGCTTACAGATTCTACAGCCGGGTGAACTTCGAGCCACTCTGATAAGGCCTGAGCGTTTTCATTATGTCGTTCCACACGTAGGGATAATGTTTCCAAGCCTTGTAGTAACATGAAGGAATTGAATGGGCTCAATGCCGTTCCGTAATCTCTCAGACCTTCTACTCGGGCCCTAATGATGAATGCAATATTCAACTCCGGAGGTAGTCCAAGCATTTGACAAACTGGGCCGCCTGTTCCGAAAACCTCCCAGAATTTCATTCCTTGGTAGGCCTCAGAAGGTTCTGTGAACATGGGGAAGCGACCATTCCCCCAGTTGAAGTTTCCTGCATCTACGACAACTCCTCCGATACTGGTACCATGGCCACCAATCCACTTGGTTGCAGATTCGACCACAACGTTTGCACCATAATCTATTGGTCGAAACAAAGCTCCACAAGCACCCAAGGTATTATCCACAATTAGAGGTATGCTATTTGTTTCTGCAAGGCGAGCCAAGCCCTCAAAATCAGGAATATTGAACCTGGGATTTCCCATCGTTTCGATATAGATTGCTTTTGTCTTATCATCAATTTTCTCTGCAAAACTATCTACTCCGTCACCATCGGCAAAACGAACACCCAACCCAAGACGCTTGAAGGAAACCTTGAACTGATTATATGTTCCTCCATATAGAAAGGATGTGCTGACAATGTTGTCACCAGTCTCCATAATGTTCGTGAGAGCAAGAAATTGAGCAGATTGCCCTGATGCTGTTGCTAAAGCAGCAACACCTCCCTCGAGCGCTGCCACTCGCTTCTCGAAAACATCTGTAGTAGGATTCTGGATTCGCGTGTAGATGTTTCCAAATTCTTTTAAAGCAAAAAGGTTTGCACCGTGCTCTGCATTGTCAAAAATATAAGATGTGGTTTGGTAGATCGGGACAGCACGGGATTTTGTAGTAGGATCAGGTACTTGGCCGGCATGTAATTGAAGGGTTTCAAAACGATGTTGGCTCATCATTTTTCTCTGGCTAGTAGAATATATTTTGAAGGTGCAGTTCTAATTCTGCTTCAGATAAAAGATAACAAGTTACTGAAAGCACTGGAAAAATGCAATCCTAGTACTTTTTTGAAAAATTACCCACGTAAATATACTTTGCGCTCCAAATCATTTCTTCGATTAACTGAGTTTTATGAACACTTTGCAGATGAAATTAGGGCAAGAATTCTTGAAATTTGCACTTGAGTGTCAGGCCTTCAAGTTTGGAGAATTTACTCTAAAAGATGGAAGTACGTCAGATGTTTTTTTCGACTCCTCATCTTTCAACTCTGGAAACCAACTTAGAAAGCTTTCCAGATTTTTGGCTAAAGCCATTAAGCTAGAAATCCCCGAATGTAATTTGATCTATGGGAGCGCTTACAAAGGAATTCCATTGGCTTGTGCTGTATCCATAGAGTTGGCCGAACTTCGAGGTAAGGACGTTGGTTATCTATTCGATCGTAAAGAGGAGAAGCAACATGGAGATGGGGGAAGCTTTGTCGGTAAAGTTCCAACCAATGAAGATATTATAGTTTTTGTAGACGATGTAATTACGAGTGCATCGACTAAGATCACTGGAATGGAAAAAGTCCTTAAAGCTTTTGATGTTAAATTTGAAGCAATTATAGTTGGAGTTGATCGACGTTCTCCCAAAGGTCTACCTGTTGATCAGGTACCCGTTTACTCACTGACCACATTGCAAGATGCTAGAGCATTCCAATCATCATTGACAGGTGACAACTTATGAGTAAATTGATTGTAGCATTGGATGGTATGGATCCTGGCAAGGCTTTACAGATAGCAAGTGAGTTGGCCCATTTACAAGCAAATGGATTGTGGGGTTTTAAAATTGGTCACTCTCTGACCTTCGCAGGCGCTCAGTGGATTGCTAAACTAAAAAAAACAGGAAAAGTATTTGTCGACTTAAAACTCTATGACATTCCCAACACAGTCGAAAAAGCTGTCGACTGGCTTGCGAGTTTAAATATTGATCTAACAACTGTGCATCTCTCAATGGGCCGATCAACACTAAAAAATGTAGCTGACAAAGGAGTAGGAATTCTAGGGGTTTCTCTCTTAACTTCTGCAGTTCCTGATGAATGTAGAAGGATTTATGGAGGATCTCCTGCTGAAACCCTACTCAAGCTTTTCAGGGAATCTAGCAATACTGGAATTACTGGCGTTGTCTGTTCTCCACAGGATTTACATCTGCTGGACTTAATAGATCCTGATAAAATTCTGTTACGAGTTTGCCCAGGTATTAGGGAGATTAAAGAAGATAAAGAGGATCAAAAACGTACTATGACACCCGCAAAAGCAGCATTAGAGGGGGCAGATTTTTTGGTGGTAGGAAGGCCAATTGTAGGGAAGATTGATTACTTACGAGCGACTCATATCATTTTGAATGAAATCAGCCGCATCGATTAGGGGATTGCGGACATGTAGGATTGAGAGCGACCAATTATTAGCTTACGTGACGAACTTGGCCTTCTTCGCGGGGATTTATATTCAATCGTATTCCCGAATCGTCCAACATTCTTCCGTATTGGTCTTCTAAGGGCAATGCCTTTTGCTCTGTTACCCTCTATCTGTGACATTTCAAAAATTAACCGTTGTGCTTCCATGCTTACAGCGGAAAACTGATCTACCTGATTTTGGGCATCCGTGGTCTGTCCCATGACTCCGGTTTGCAGCCCAACTAGAATAGTAGCCACTAATAATGGCTTTCTCAGGAGATTAAATTCCATGGAAAGTTTCAACATGGCTGCAACAGTTGTGTTGATAGCCTATAACTAAGGCCTCAAAAGTTATCTTTTCATATTCACCAGATCCGTGATCATTTCATCAGTTGCGGTGACAGTCTTCGCATTCGCCTGAAAAGCTCTTTGCGATTCGATCATTTTCACAAATTCTAGAGACAAATCCACGTTGGATTGCTCAAGACTCTTGCTACGCACCTCTCCGAATCCTGGTGTTCCTGGTTCACCTGCAACCTTCTTACCTGCTCCGAGGGATTCCTGAAGCATGTTATCGCCAATCTGCATCAGTTTGCCGGGATTGTCAAATTTTGTCAGGATCAGTCTACCTACTGGCCTACTGTAACCTGTATCAAATACTCCATTAACTGTGCCATCTGGTTCCACAAATATATTTTCAAGTTGACCAGAAGGATTACCATCTGCGTTGGCTTTGCTAACTGAGTATTGACCTGCAAATTGTGTCAAGCCATCGAGCCCAGTTCTTGGATCTGTGGGATCATCAGGATTGTAGCCATCACCCAAGTGAACACCAAGAACGACTGGTGTTTCACCATTGAACGGTACTGCGAATTGAGGAACTCCCGTCTCTGGATCAACAGGTTGTGGAACTAATCTAGGTGGGCCCGATGGAAGAGGATTTCCTTGAGCGTCTACTCCTCCAGGTTGAGCTTCAAAGCTACCACTCGTTGCAGCAATCAATTTGCCATCTTCAGTGAATTGTAGAAATCCTCCACCGACAGCGATTTGATTTCCTGGCATCTGCCCGATAGAACCACCATCGAACATTAGGTAGTACTCCCACTGGTTAATTACACCTGTTCCAGGAATTGGCTGACCTGTAGCTGGATCAATTTGCTCTGGCAAATCAGGACGTTTTCTGAAGGCAGCTGTGGCTGTATGTGGGTCACCATATCGATCGTATACCGTCACTGATGTCGAGAAATTGTACATTGAATCTCGAACATTTGTAGGATCAAAGGGGACATCTTTGATAACTGCATTCGAATCCAAGTTAGCTGAGACTCTAATACCAGTGCCGTCAGCTCCATTTCCTGTTACTTGAGGAGGGTCAACCAACCCTAAAACTTTCAATGACCCAGGAAGTCCCTTACTTTCCTTGGTGTTTCGATCAACTTCAATTGCCTGGACACGCATTCCACGCTCAGTAGAAAGAAAACCTTCTTTGTCAAAGGTAAATTGACCATTCCGACTGTAGATTTCTTGACCTGATCTTGGATTGATTAGAGTAAAAAAACCATTTCCACCAATTGCCATGTCGGTATGTGAACTTGTATTTTCAAAAGTTCCCTGAGTGAAATCTTGCTTCACTGCACCAATTTTCACTCCATTTGTGACCTGAGTAAAGGATGCTCCTTGAGGATACTCGTTCCCCATTACATCTTCGAAGGCAACTTCATTTCTTTTGAAGCCAAAGGTATTCACATTTGCTATGTTGTTACCAACAACAGCCATCGCTTTACCGTGAGTTCGAACGCCGCTGGCGCCTGTTTGCAATGATCCGAGTAGTGCCATGAATTGCTCCTAATTAGTGGCTACGGGGAAATAAATTATTCTTGGTCTCGTAAGCGGCCATAAGCTTGACGAAGTTGCAGTTCTGTATGTAGTGGCATAGGTTGGGCTTGTGCAAATCTCCGGTCTGTTTTGTCGCCTAATCCTTTAATGTCTCCTGTCGAAATCCATTCATTGTTCACTTTGATCTGTGCTCCTCCACCCTCAAATCGAATATCTTGAACCTGACCTGATTTTGAAAGTAGGGTATCAACAAGTGCACCTTCCTGTGTTCTAGCAAGTATGTTCACTGAATAATTGCCATCAGAAAGAGGATCTCCTTCATTATCTAAGCCATCCCACAGCACGCTATGGTGTCCTTGACCTCTTGCATCTTGAGAGATTTGCCTAACAACGTCACCACCGTCATTTACAATCTGGACAATCACTTCGTCCGCATCACTAACCAGTTCGTAAGAAACTGGAGCGGATGAACCATGCATTAATCTAATTTCATTTGCTTGCACCTCTACATCCTTACCTAAGAAGCCAGCGGATCCTGAACGCATCAATTGTTCTTGGTAATTTAGCAACGAATCGGTCTTAGCATTTAAGCTTTGGAGTTGTTCCACAGTACCGAGTGACGCCATCTGCTGCATCATGCTATCAGTATTCATTGGATCCATTGGATCTTGATGCGACATTTGGGTCATGAGCAAATTCAAAAAATCTTGTTTGCCAAGTTCTTTGCCATCTTTTGAATTACTAGTCGCTAGTTGACGTTGAGATGTCTGCGCAACATTAATAGTTTGATTGACATCATTAATATTCATCTAAATCTCCTTTGTGCATCAAGCATAGAGGTTTAAGCCACCGTCTGAGCGAGTTTGTGGACGAACTACTGAACCACTATCTTGAGCAGCGTCTAATCTTTGTTTCTGACTAACTGCCGTTGTATCCTCTTGATAGCCGCCCTGGTCCTCGAACGCCTGTGAATCTGCGTCTGAACGTGCATCAATATTTACAGTGAGTTCCATCTCAGAAAAATTAAATTCTTTATCAAGAAAACGGTTTCGAAGTTGTTCCAGATCCGATTCAACCAGTTGCTTGATATGTGGATTTTCAACCTGCATTTCAACCTGCAATCGATCCCCAAGTTGTCTGACTTTCATTGTTAATGTTCCTAACTCATCGGGGCGCAAACGCAACGTTACCTCTTGGGCTTCACCATCTCTACCTTTCCGAAGATTGCGCGTCAGTTGAGAAATATCAAAAGGGGATTCTGCTAATAAATCCTGAACCTGCGCAAAGGTCATACCATTTGAAGATTTAGCTTCTGATGCCGATAAAATCTTTGAGAGTTGACTCTGGGGAAGATTGCCAGAGTTATTTGGTTCCTGGTCGTTGTTGCCGAGAAAATCTCTTGAATTCGAATTCTCTCTCTGAGACTGCATTTCCAATGCGATGGCGTTCAATCCACTCATCGATGTGGCCAAGCGTGCATGATCTATCGAATTAACATTTGTTGAAGGATTTCCACCAAGAATCATTTGTTGAGCTTTTTGAGACTCAAGCGTTTGATCTACCTCCAAATTCTTTCCTTCGACATGTTTTTGCATCAAGATTTCTTCCAGCTTTTGCTGCTGTGTCAAATCTTTCTGAACCAACAATTCTGAAGCATTCTTTAAAATTTCCTGTTTAGAAAAAGCTGCTTTTGTGGCCGCTTCCAATTCATGATTAACAAGTCTATTGGCCTTAGCCATCTGAATTTGTTCGTCTATGCTCATTTCAGGGCGATCAGGATCAATTGTGCCCGAATTGAATCTAGGATCATTGGCATCCAGTTCCTCAGCTTTCTGAACTTCTGTCAGATTCATCAAATTTTTACGTTCTTTCAGGGCCACTAATTCTAGATCTGGGTTCCCACTTTCTGGATTATCCCCGACTTTAGATTGTAACTTGCCAAGTGTTGGATCATTAGCAATAGAATTAGAACCACTGCCAAAACCATTGACAGCGATACTGCTGTCATTACGTACTTCTTCCCCAGTCGTTTCTCCAAATCCAGTAAATCCAAGATCGCGCTCTAATCTGGCTGCATCACCCTCTTCTAAATTCATGGTGGCCAGAAGTGCCACAAAAGTTTCCTGATTTTCAGCAATCAATTCTTGAGATGGTTCATCACCATTTAAGACACCTTCGATAATTGATCTTAATCTAGCCAATTCCGAAGATTGTTCTTCAGTAAGTTCACCAATAAGTTCACCTCCATTAAATTCAAGCTCCTTCGCTTTCTCATCCAGAGCGCGCAAAGCTCTTTCTAATACAGCTATTTCTTCTGGTCCTCGTGGCATCGTCTCATCCGAATCAACAATTTTGATGCGATGATCACCACTGCTTTCCTTACCTTCTGCTATCTTTTTACGAATTTCTTCTCGATTGTCTGGTCTAGTTTCAGTACGATCTCGGACATTCGAACTTGTTTCCAAATATTCTTTATCCGAACCATCCGCCTGCCGCAAAGTCTCCTTGAAAGAGCTGCTGTACGGCTCTGGCTTTTTTGCCAAGGGAGATTTGCTGGAAGTGGGAGCTAGTTGTAAGGCATCAATCATCTTAGGGGCTCCTAATGATCAGCGCTTGCGCGCAATTGAATCTATCAATTCTGAGGAACGTTCTGCAGTCATACTTTCAAGTACCGCAGATGCTTGCTTGTCTTTCATTCTCATTAAGATGTTCACAGCGGTTTTTTGGTCTAAATTTGCGATTGACAAAGCTGCTGCTGTAGGGTCCATTCGAGTGTAAAAGGAGACAGCTTTCTCAAGCTGCTCAATATCTTGAGCTTTTTTCGTTTCAATCGACTGTTCAATATCCAGTTGTATTCGTTCCAATTGCACAATCTGTCGTTGAACATCTTCTTGAAGAGCCTGTAATTGGGTTTCGCGCCGATCAAGATCACGACCTCTTCTTTCAAGAGCTTCCTGTTGCTCAACCAATCTAGTCAGAATTTGGCGCTCTGTCGCAGTCAGCCGCAAAGGTTTTTTTGCATCTGCCTCATCTTCCTGAGGAACATACGCACAGAATTCAATCCCGAATTCAGCACATATCTTGCCAATTAACTGCTGGCCCTCTTCAAGAGTGGTCGGAATGCTATAAGCGGGCCTTGCCACCAGAATAGAGCCAAGCAGCAATGGCAACATGAGTCGAAGAGAAATACGATATGAATAAAGAAACATTGGCTGCGGTATTCGATTTCAGATTAGGAATCCTGACGATAACGTCTTAGATTCAGTGAAACTTCGTCTAACTCAAAAGTTTCCTCTCTTTGAAGCTTCTCCCTCTCTCTGAGTTCATGCTTCTCACGCAAAATCTCCAGAACGCGCTTCTGCTGAGTTGCAGAAACGAGTTCTTGCCTGCGACGTTCCATCAATTCTTGCTGTTCGATCATTTGATCTTGCACTACAGACTCGTGGTATTTCAGCCTCTGGCCGAAGCCATTCGCTCTAACTAGGTCCGCAATCGTGAATCCGTTTCGCTTGGCCTGATTGACAGTAGAATTGTTTTCTTGGAATGCTTCTTCCAAAATTCCCAATTGGTCAGTCAACCTCTGGGTAACCTGAACTTGTTCGGCAAAAGATTTTTGGTATAGTTTCTCAAGTCTCTCGCGAACCTTAAGTGCTGTTTGAAGTTTAAATTTGTTCATTTCCCATAGTGAATTAGTAAAAATAATATTTGATCGTGAATGTTTTGCAAAAAGCGCACAAAGCTGTTTTTGGACTGTGCGACCTTGAAATTAGCAAAATTTAATCATCGTGAAAAAATTGGAACCCCAGCACCCAAATGAAAAAGCTTCTAAACTAATGCTAAAACCCCAATATGACGGACAAATAAACTCTGGATTTGATTCAATTTCTTGGAGAAATTTAAATATCTCTCATCAATTCAAGTCCTGGATCACATGTGCTCCATTCCCCCAGCAAGCAGTCGCAGATCTAGAAAATCTTCTCGAACATTTTCCCAATTGCCTTGAAGGAGATGAGCCAGGTGTAAGTCAGTCACTAGCCGTCCTAGGGTACAGTCATTTTCTCTCGAGAAGGCTGATTCGCCACCCAGGCTGGGTAAAAGATTTAAGGGTATCGAACAATTTAGAAAAACCAAGATTTGATGCTGAGCTTTCAGAAACCCTGACTGACAGAGTTGAGTCAAAAAAGACTTGGAGTTCTGAAGATTTAAAGAATCTCATTCGCAGTTTTAAATACCAAGAATATTACCGACTGACAGTCCGTGATTTACTAAAACTTGCAACAGAGGAAGTAATTTTAGCGGAACTTACATCGTTGACTAAAATCACGCTTGACTGGACATTCCGTGCCGCCACTTTTGAAGCCAGGCAGTTTGAACTGTCCAGCAAATCTTTGGTTTCAAATGAAATACGCCCGCCTTTTCTCATCCTAGGTATGGGCAAATTGGGTGGCCAAGAAATAAACTATTCATCGGATGTTGATCTAATATTTGTTCATGATGAAAATCCCATCACAGGCGATGAAGCAAAAGACCAAAAGCTTCGTCAAAAAATTGCTAGAACCTTTATTGAATGGTGCACCGAGCACACAAAAGAAGGATTTTTGGCTCGTATTGATATGCGCTTGCGTCCAGGAGGTGATTCCTCCGCACTTGTTTTGCCTTTGCAGCAGGTAGAAGCTTACTACTGGTCAAAAGCAGAACTATGGGAGCAGCAAGCCCTAATTAAGGCATCTTATGTTGCTGGAGACAAAGAGATTGAAGAGATCTTTTTTAGGTCAATTAATCCTTACATCTACCGAAAAAGCGTCGACGAAAATCTTTTAGAAGGTGTTATTGAGATCAAAGAGAGGATTGAAAAAGAGCATCTTCGAGAGAGTCAACTTAATGTAAAGTTAGGTGTAGGTGGTATTCGAGAGGTCGAATTTTTTGTTCAAATTTTTCAATTGCTCTATGGAGGAATCCGTTCTGAGTTACGAAAACAAAATACTCTGAAAGCATTGTCAGCGCTTACTAAGGCAGGAATTATTTCTGTTGAAGATGGAAGCACACTGAGAAAATGCTACCTCATCTTAAGAAAGTATGAACATCGATTGCAGATGATGGAAGAACAACAACTTCACACATTACCAAGTACCCAATTTGAGCAACAGTGCTTTGCGCGAATGATGGGCTTCTACTCTTCAAATGCAGAGGCTGATCGACAGAGCATGTTGCATCACCTCCGTAACACTATGGCAAGAGTTCGCAGTATATTCAGTGGTTTGTTTGATCAGAAGCATCTTGAAGTTGAGGCAGCACTTCGTAACAGCACAAGGCTTAGAAATTTCAGAAAAGAGGAGGATCAATTATTAGAGTTACTGGCAAGGCAACTCACACCTATCCTTCGACAATCTGGGCAAGATCTGCTGGAAAAGCGATTCTATCGTCTTTTTGAAACTATAGGTGCTCAGCTTGAGAAATACAGCCCCCTATACAAGCATCCAGCCTCTTGGAGTCGGTTAGCTTCAATTGCAGCAACCAGTGACACCTTGTGGAATCACCTATTGACCAACACAGACTTGCTGAACAAACTTGATCCAAAAGAATTACGAATTGATGCTAAACTGTTAAAGGTGGAAGTTGACCGGGTTATAAGTGAGAGCACCCACAAGGAAGAAGAGTTGGATGCCATTCGACGCTTCAAGCATACACAGACCTTTCTCTTAGGGAGTGCAGAGTTAGATGGTCTCCTTGAATACAACCAAGCTCGCCATGGCTTGACGATACTTGCTGAGATTGTTCTTCAAAAAGCTCATGAAGTTTGTTTTAGAGAACTAATTCAGCGTCATGGTATACCGAGAGATGGAAACGGGGAACCTGCGAAATTCAGTATTATTGGCTTGGGAAAGATTGGGGGCATGGAGTTAACCTATCATTCTGATTTGGATCTTATTTTTCTTTATTCAGGTATCGGGGAAACTGATGGCCAACTCCAAGTATCAAACCAGGTCTTTTACGCAAAATTGATAAGGCGCATTATATCCTATCTGTCCTCTGTCACCAGTTGTGGCTACGCATACAAGTTAGATACGCGGTTGAGACCCTCTGGGAATGCTGGGGTACTCGTAACTACGATGAATGCGTTCGATGCTTATCATCAACAATCACAGTCCTGGGAGCACCAAGCACTTATTAAAGCTAGGGTTGTAGGAGGCGATGTAGATGAAAATTGGAGAAAATCTGTAGACAAGTTGTTAACCAAATCTGCCTATGATTGGAAAATCCCTGACGATCTGCATCGCCAAATCACCTACTTAAGAGGGCGAAAAGAAGATGAACTTTCTGGTGAGACCTTTCAACAAAAAAACTTGAAGGAGGGTAAGGGTGGTTTGCTAGACATTGAATTTTTGACACAGTATCTTCAGTTAAAATTTGTGCACAAATTTCCCAAATTACGGACTACAGAAACGTTGAAAGCTTTGGAAGTCATTAGGAATGAAGGTCTGATTTCCTCAGACGAAGTCAATTTCTTACAAGAGGCTTATCGCTGGATTAGACAAATTGAAACAGCTCTTCGTCTTTTATTTGACCAGTCCGTAAATTCTCTTAATCTCAATAAATCTCAAACAGTGCATTTAGAAACCCTTCTCCGTTGCCAAGGACAATTTGATAATCTCCCAAGTACTTTACGAAAAACCTCTGACAAAGTCCGTCTGATTTACGAGCAAATCATGAAAGTTGACAAAAGAGCCTGAATGGCTACCACATCAGAAAACATCACATACCAACAGCAATTAGGCCAACTTCTCAGAAATCACCGGATTTCTCAAGACTGGTCATTGGAAGATGTATCTAGTCAAACACGATTAGATGTATTAGTTCTTCGGCATTTGGAAGAAGGAAATCTAGAAGCCCCACCAGGCAAGGTTTTCATGAGAGGTTTTTTGAGGATCTATATTCAGTTCTTACAGATACCTCCTTCAGAATTGGAGTCGTTGGAAAAAGTTGTTGAGCAAAAGCCCACCACTGAAGAAAAAATCACTCCTGATCGTTTGGATTCATTTAAAAGCAAACCAAAAAGTATTAATCCCCGCAAATGGATCTCTGGGTTAGGATTGGCAGCTGGGCTTTTGTTGATTTGGCAACTGAATCCATGGGATTCGTCTGAAAATAGCACAGAAACTAATATTGCAGAGGAAGACAACTCCATTTCTAGAAACCAAAATGAGCATAATGATCCAACACAGACTCAAGCCCCCATTGGAACGGCTAAAGATTCAATAACTAAATCAAAAGTTGATGATATTTTTTTTTATGATCATGGAAAGAGATCTGATGATGAAATTAGCAAAAAGGAAAGAATTGATCCAGCGATCGAAAAAAATGTTGAAACTGAAGAAATCATACCAACTTTTCCTGTAGAATCATCAGAGAATAATTTAGCTCCAACAGAAATTAATACCAATTTTCCAATTCTCGAATTGCGAGCAAAAGAATCAGTTTGGATAGTTGTTCAAGCTGATAGTGAACAACCTTCGCTTTACTATCTTAAGGCTGGGGAAATTCAAAGTTGGGAAACAGCCAAGAAATTCTATACCCTCACCATTGGTGATCCTAAAGCACTGCAAATCAGGCTTGACAAAAAACTATATCAGCTGCCTGACAATGAAAGTTTGGTGTTGGACTGGAAAATAAAACTGAATAAAACTGAATAAGTTGCAAAAATTACATGGGATCTTAAAGAAATTAGGCATTCTGTCTAAATTTTAGGCAACCCCTTATAACCATTCTTCTCTGCAACCCGATCAATGCTGAGTATTAATGCACTGGCACAAGCGTTGAAGAATTTCAGATTCAAAGTTCGGGGAGGGTAATTGCTATCTTAAGTAATAGGAGTAGATAATGAAAAAGATTGAAGCGATCATTAAGCCTTTTAAACTTGATGAAGTAAAAGACGGCTTAGCCGCAATTGGGATCAAAGGTCTCACTGTTTCAGAAATTAAGGGTTTTGGAAGACAGAAGGGCCACACAGAACTTTACCGTGGGGCAGAATACGAGATTGATTTTCTACCTAAAATCAAGGTAGAAGTGGCTGTGTCAGACGAAAATTTCGAACAAGTTCTCCATGTGATCCAAGACAAAGCAAAGACTGGGAAAATTGGGGATGGGAAAATCTTTGTTTATGAACTGAACACGGTACTTCGAATCAGAACCGGCGAGGTTGATGAGAACGCCTTATGATTACAAGTTAGTATTTCGATGAATCAGACCCAATTATCCCAGGGCGCTGCCCTACAAATTTTGGCTGACATCAGCCAAATCATCACTACCTCTCATAACGCTGACGAAACACTTCAACAAACTGCCAAAATGATCGCGGAACGCATGAGGGTCGATGCCTGCGCGATCTACGCCTACGATGCATATGAAAATCAACTCCGCCTAAAGTCCACAATCGGCTTGGTGCAAGAGGCAATCGATGCTGTCAGCATGAGACCTGATGAAGGACTCACGGGTCTCGTTCTGCAGGAATCTCGTCCATTACAAGTACTCGAGATGCATCGACATCCTCGATTCAAACTATTCCCAAATATTGGTGAGGGAGTTTACCAATCTTTTCTAGGAGTGCCACTTCTTATCTACCGTCGTGCTATCGGTGTACTCACAGTGCATACCCTCAAACGTCGAAGTTTTTCAGAAAACGAAGAACGTTTGATGACAACCATTGCCTCCCAAATTGCAGGCCTTGTCTCCAAGGCTTTGTTGATTAAGGAATTGGATAGCAACACCTTAGTTGATTTCTCTCGTCCAGCACCTCAGACGTATACGCTAAAAGGTCAAAGGGTAGCCGAAGGAGTTGGGATAGGAAAAGCCCTCGTTCTTGAACAAGGCTCAATGGATGAGCCACTCCGGACCTCTCCATGGAGCATTCATGAAGAGAACAAAGCTTTCCATGCTGCGCTGGAACAAACAATAAAAGATGTCCTAGGCTTGATTGACCGACTCTCAGGCTTAGTAAGCCCTGACGAGGCTGCAATCTTCCATGCACATATTATGTTTATGGAAGACTATGTTTTTCAGGAAAAGATTGAAGGGTATATTGACCAGGGCAATAGTGCCGCATGGGCTATCTATCAAGTTATCCACGAATACCTGATCGCATTCAACAATATAGAAGATCCGTATCTACGAGAGAAAAGCCATGATCTTAAAGATGTAGGAATTCGGTTGCTACATCACTTGGGTCATGGATTCGGGGAGATCACAGACAAAGAGGGAATCCTTGTAGCAAAGCAGGTTCTACCAAGTGATATCGCCCGAATCGATGGTACAAAAATTAAAGGGATCATCACTTGTAGCGGTGGGGTTGTTTCACATGCTGCCATCCTTGCGCGATCCCTTTTGATTCCTGCAATCTGCGTTAGTGAAGCGTCTCTTCATGAAATTCATGAGGGGGATATGCTTGCCTTGGATGGAACAAATGGTTCAATTGTCATGCGACCCAGTGAGGAAACGATTGAGGACTTCTCTGAACTGCTGGTAGCCCAGGATCGCCATCGTAGCCAACTTGAGAGATTTAGAACTCTCCCATGCTTGACCAAGGACGGAGAGCGCATAAATATCTTGGCAAATGTAGCCTTAGAAAGTGAGACTCTACAATTAAAACACTTTGGGGCTGAGGGTATTGGGTTATATCGTTCTGAAATTTATTTCTTATCCTTGGACAGCTACCCATCACTTGAAAATCAATGTGAGACTTATCGAAAAATCATTGGAAGGGTGCCGAAAGATTTCCCAGTAGTGATTCGCACTCTCGACTTAGGAGCTGACAAGGCTGCTCCCTACATGGGGTTTCAAAAAGAGGATAATCCGTTTCTAGGATTCCGAGCTATTCGAAGACAGTTGAAACAACCTGCGGTTCTTAAAACTCAAATCAAGGCAATTCTCCTAGCTGCTGAAAGACGTGAAAATGTTCGATTGTTGTTCCCAATGATTACAAATTTACAGGAGGTTAAGAGTGTTAAGGGAATTTATGAGGAGTGTCGGCAAGAATTGATTGAAGAGGGATTTCAAGCACCACAACTAAAAATTGGTGTGATGTTTGAGGTGCCTGCTGCATTTTTCATTAGCCACAAAATGATGTCAGAAATAGATTTCTGCTCAATTGGCTCAAACGATCTAACACAATATGTACTGGCAGTAGATCGAAACAATTCAAATATATCAGACATATATGATCCATTACATCCTGCAGTGCTCCAAATGATTAAACATTTGACCAAGAATTGTGCAAAGGTGAGCATGCCCTTAGAATTATGTGGAGAAATGGCTTCAGACCCAGACGGTAGTGTCATTCTGGTGGGCCTTGGATTACGCCAACTTTCAATGAGTGCATCATTGATTCCTCTGGTTAAGGAGCGAATGTCTATGTTTACTCTTGCAGAGGCAGAAGAGATTGCAGATTTTGCTTTGAATGAAGCGGCGTCAGCCATGGAAGTGAGACAGAAAATTTCTCGATTTCATATGTGCTAAATCTAATGAGGGAGCATCTACAGATATTCTTATTTTATGGTAATCAGGACCTCCTGATAGATGAGCAGGTACGTGAGCTTACAAATAAAATTTTACCAAATGACGCGCATGAACTAGGTTTTCAGCGCTTCAGTGTTGAAGAAATTTTGAAGGGAAGTGAGAGTGAAGGCCAACTCAGTGAATTAATTCAAAGCCTTGAATCACTTCCTTTTTTTGAGGAGAGTCGGGTGTTACGTCTAGACCATATTGAAGGTGTCAAGACTCCAAGAAGTCAAAGTGACAAAAGTAAGGGAACACGTTTGTTTCATGCTATTTTGAATTTTCTCAATTCACCCTTGGAGAAAACGTACCTAGTTCTTTGTGGTCATACAATTCGCGAAAATGATTTAAGCAAACCCCTTTTAGTTGCATGTAAGAAAAGTGGCAGGGTTCGTAAATTTGTTGCCTATGATAATGATCAACCCATTGAATGGACGCGCCACCGCGCACGGGGCAAAGGCCTACAAATTCCTGAAAATGTGGCTATCGAATTGATTCAATTAGTTGGTAACAATCTTAATGATTTGGACCATGAGTTAGAAAAACTTGCGCTCTTGCTGGGTGTTGGCCCTATGGTTAAACCACATGATCTAGGTAAGTTTGTGAGGGGTCATAAACACTATTCTATATATACTCTGAGTGAGAGCATTTCAAAAAAAGAACTCTCTAAATCTCTAGAATTTCTCGAAACTTATCTCAAGGAAAATCCTCGAAATGGCATAAAGCTTTTTGGTATACTAACCTCTCAAATTCGCCGACTCCTACTAGTTAAATATTTTTTGAACGAACGACTATCTGAAGCAGAAATTTTTTCCAGACTGCGTATCCATCCTTTTATTGGACGCCAACTCTTCTTAAATGCCAAAGGCTTTACTGTAACCGAACTAGAAAATATTCAGCTTTATCTTGCTGATATAGATTTGGGCATCAAGTTCCAACAACAACACGTAAGGCATCTTTTTCAAGATTTGATAAAAAGAATTTGTTTAGATCACTTCTCTTCGAGAGTCTAATTTATCTATCTGAGACCAACTACATTATTCTAGCAACTCAATCTAATTTAACTCTTTGTCTTATATATTCAGCTACAAATGCATTTAAGTGTTGTCATAATTACTTTAAATGAGGAAAAAAATTTACCCAGAACACTTCGAAGCTTAAGTGAACTTAAAGAGTCGATGCTGGAAATTGAAGTTCTGGTTTTAGATTCAGGTTCAACGGATCAAACCGAGTTGATTGCAAAACAATCAGGAGCTAAATTTGTTATCCAAAAATGGTTAGGTTACTCAAAGCAAAAAAATCATGCCCTGACTATAACCTCAGGAAATTGGCTTTTATTTCTCGATGCTGATGAGGAGTTATCTGGGGAACTGGCCAGAGAAATTGAACGAGTGATACGTTCATCAGATCCGTCAAAAGCCTATGCATTAAAACGCAAAACTTTCTATCTAGGCCGCCTTTTAAATTATGCATGGTACCCAGATGTCAAAACACGGCTTGTCAATCGCGATTCTAATCCAGAATGGGTCGGAGAAATTGTTCACGAGGATCTAGTATTAAAAAATTCTGGGGTTTCAATAATTACACTTGAGTCACCCCTCATCCATTATTCCTACCGAAATATAACCCATCACTTCGAGAAGACTCTGAATTATGCAAAACTTTCCGCAGAAGAATATTCTAATCGAAACAGGAAATTCCGGTACTGGAACCTGTTCATAAATCCTCTCATTGCGTTCTTTCGTCTTTATTTTCTGAGACAAGGATTCAGAGACGGTTTTCCAGGATTAATTGCAGGTTTTAGTACATTCTTTTACACCTTTCTCAAATACGCATTTTTGAAGGAATTAAACTCCAATCGTCCCAACTGATTTAAGCCTCCGCTATTACTTAAGCATCAAAGATGTCAGCATCCTCAAGCCTCTACGCCATTGACTCGATGGCATTATTCTACCGTAGTTATTTCGCAATGATTCGGAATCCCTTGATCAACTCAAAAGGCCTCAATACGAGCGGGTTGAGAGGAGTAATTCAGCAAATTCTTAAAATATTAGAGGAGGACAAACCCGAATACTTAGCGGTTGCTTCTGATTCAGGTGAACCAACATTCCGACATGAGAGATTTCCGGCCTACAAAGCTACCCGAGAAAAAATGCCCGAAGATTTGGTGGAGCAGTTACCCTATCTACCAAGACTTGTTGAAGCCCTTCATTTACCTTACCTGATTTTGCCCGGTTACGAAGCTGATGACATCATTGGCACACTGATGTATTGGTGTGCTGACTCTGATTTAGAGGGTGTCATGGTCACCAGTGACAAAGATTACATGCAGTTAATTACTGATAAAATCACATTACTGAACCACAACGGTGACCGCGTCGGGAAAGCAGGTGTCTTCGAAAAATTTGGCTGTACACCTGAACAAGTCATTGAAGTATTAGGACTAATGGGCGATAGCTCCGATAACATTCCTGGTGTGAAAGGAGTAGGTGAGAAAACAGCTATTAAATTAATTCAAGAATTTGGATCTATTCCTTCGGTCTATGAGAACTTAGCCAATATCAATAGTTTTTCACTCCGCACAAAATTGGAGAATGGTCGAGAGGCAGCCTTTCTTTCAAGAGAATTGGTGACAATTTTCAGAGAAGTGCCTTTGAGCATTCAACTCGATGATTTGAAGCCCAGTGAAATGAAACTTTCAGAAAATATCGAATTTCATCAAATCCTTGAAGAGCTCGAATTCAATACCCTCCTCAAGCGCCTAGCATCAGTTTCGAAATCGAGCCCAACCAAGCATCTAAAAAAATCAAGCCATTATCCCCAAGCGAATTCTGAACCGGAAAACCATCACGCCCCCGAATCAATCAAAGTTAAAACTGAACTCATTACGGAAAATTCGTGGCAGGACTGGATTTCCTCAGTCTCAATAAAACCTGAAACACCATTGGCGATGGTTGCCGACGCAATTTTCACCAATCAGCATGATGTCCAATGGATGGGGATAGCCCTAAGCACCCAATGTGAACAAGCCATCTACTGGCCATTTGGTGAGGCAATTCCTAAACAACTTAAGGAACTGCTCGAAAACGCATCTATCCCTAAAGTAGTATTTGATATCAAGCAGATGTGTCAACTTTGCCAGAATCAGGGCATATCGGTTCAGGGCATTGTTGGAGATTTGATGATTGCTGCTCATCTGACAGATTCTTTGGAGAAGCGTTTTGAATTAGATTTTCTTGTTCAGCGGCGTCTTCATCAAAAACTTACACAACAACTTTCAAGCAACTCTTCTTCACAGCTTTCGATGCTGGCTGAAACTGATCCGGAACGAGGAAAGTATTTTGGAGAACGTGCAGCAGCAACACTTCAGGTTTGGGAGAACTTGTCGAATCAGTTAAAGCAGAAGCAACTAACAGATTTATTTCAATACCTAGAGTTGCCCCTTGCACATTGTATTGCTGCAATGGAATACGAGGGTATCCGAGTAAACACTGAGCAATTATCAGAAATCTCAGAAGAATTCGAAAGACGATTAAACGACTTGAGATCTAAAGTTCACAGCATCGCTGACAAAGAGTTCAATCTAAACTCTGTGGTTGAACTTCAAGAAGTTCTATATGAAAAATTCAAGCTGCACAAAGCTTGTGGTGTCAAACCCAAAAAAATTAAACTCGGTATGGGACTCTCCACAGATGAAGAAACTTTGGAGAAAATGAGTGAATATCCACTTCCTAAAACTATTCTTGACTACCGTTCTTTAAACAAACTCAAAAACACCTACATTGATCAATTGCCGACTTACGTTCACCCAAAAACAAAAAGAATTCACTCAACGTTTCACCAAGTTTCGACTGCAACAGGCCGGCTATCGTCCGATAATCCCAATCTACAGAATATTCCAGTTCGTAGTACCGAAGGTCGTCGCATCCGTAAGGTGTTCTTACCTTCTAAACCCGGCAATAAACTGCTTGCTGCAGATTACAGTCAAATAGAACTTCGTGTTACTGCACATTATTCAAAAGATCCTACATTTTTAGACGCCTACAGGCATGAGCTAGACATTCACGCATTGACTGCTGCTACGATTTTTCAGATTAAAACTGAAGAAGTATCCAGAGAACAAAGATCCAAGGCAAAGGAGGTCAATTTTGGACTAATTTATCGAATGGGCCCAGAACGGCTTTCTATTGTGACCCAAACTCCGAAAGCCGAAGCGAAGCAATTTATTGAAGCATATTTTCAACGTTACAGCACCATCCACGCACTGCAGGAACATTTTCTCGAAAAAGCTCGGAAAGAGGGTTATGCAAGTACTCTTCTGGGACGCCGCCGTCTTATACCAGACATAAATGGAAGAGGCTTATCAAAGCGACTTGCAGAAGGCGCAGCAATCAATACCCCTATTCAGGGTAGTGCAGCTGAAATTATTAAGCTTGCCATGATTTCTGTGGAACGAAGACTCCGCAATGATGCAATGGATACTCGAATGATTCTCTCAGTTCACGATGAGTTGGTATTCGATGTCCCGGAATCAGAAATTCAAAAAGCCCGTGCGATCATCAAAGAAGAAATGGAAAATGTAATTGTCTTAGAAGTTCCACTTGTCGTAGAAATCGGTTTGGGAGACAATTGGTTAGAAGCACACTAATCAGCAAAAACCCCCAAATAATGACATGTTATTCACAGACCTGTTTACTCTTGTAATTCAATGAATGAAAAAAAGTTGGAAATTGTGCTCGCTAGTCCACGCGGTTTCTGTGCTGGAGTTGACCGAGCCATTCTGATTGTGGAAAAGGCACTCAGGAAGTGGGGACCACCCGTTTATGTGCGCCATGAAATCGTGCACAATCGACAAGTTGTAGAACGATTACAGTCTCAGGGTGTGATCTTCGTTGAGGAAATCAAGGACATTCCAAAAGGATCTCATGCCATCTTCTCTGCACACGGGGTTTCTCCAGTAGTACGACAACAAGCCAGGGAACAAAGCTTGGAAATGGTTGATGCAACTTGTCCTCTTGTTACCAAGGTGCACGGAGAGGCGCAACGTTACCGGCGCAAAAACTTCACTATTCTGCTCATTGGCCACGCCGAACACGTCGAGGTTCAGGGGACAATGGGTGAAGCTCCAGAGCGAATGATCGTTATTGAAACTATTCAAGATGCTGAAAAAGTTCAGCTCACAGATTCAAATCAAATAGCCTATTTAACCCAGACTACTCTCTCACTCGATGACACCTTTGAAATAATAAAGATCTTAAAAAAACGTTTTCCAAGCATTGAAGGCCCCCCCAAGGATGACATTTGTTACGCGACTCAAAACCGTCAAAATGCTGTCAAGGAACTGGCTTCGCAGGTTGAAAGAATCCTAGTGGTTGGAGCATCAAATAGTTCTAACACATTAAGGCTGGTTGAGGTTGCTAAGGCCCAGGGAATCGAAGCTCGCAGAGTCGAGGAAGCTTCTCAGATTGAGAAGACAGATGTGGAAAGGGTGGATTCTATTGGCATAACCGCTGGGGCCTCAGCTCCCGAAGATGTTGTACAAAGCATCGTTGCAAAGCTTTGTGAGTTGGCTCCTCAACATATTGTTAGAGAGTTGAAACTTGTTGATGAAAATGTCAATTTTGCTCTACCAGCGATATTGCGAAATGCTTAAACGCAAGTGCAGCTCTTTCTCTCATCGAGAAGCTTTGTTTTTCAGTGAAAGTCATCTCCCCAAAAGTTTTTCGACTTCCATTCGGCTGAAAAATTGAATCCCATCCGAATCCATGATCACCTCTTGGGGCAACAATCTCTCCAAAAACTTCTCCCTCGAAGCAATGCACTTTTTCGCCATCAGAAGTGAAGGCTAGTACACAGACTGCACGAGCTCTGAAATTTTCTCCCTGAGACAGTAGTTCTACCAATTTTTCTAGGGTGAGACTCTTTATGAACCACTTGATGAATGGTCCCGGCAGATTGCTCCAATGCTCAAAATATAGGGAAGTATCTTCAACAAGCAGGGGAGACGGGCTTAACTTAAAGGCATTTCTGGCTTTGTGTATCACCAATTCTGTGAGGTCATCTGTCTGAATCTCAGTTAGTTCCAGTGGGTTCATTTGGATGGGAATTTGCAAAATTTTTTCCAGCTCATGGGCCTTGTTTGGATTGGAACTCACGAATTGAAGCATGGCTATTTTAGCCGCAAAGGGGGGATGGAATGAAACTGGAGAGAATATTGGCTATCGCAGGCATCATACTTCTCCTAGTGATTACTATAGCTATCATCAACACCTACACAGATCTATTCAAGGAAGTCTTCAAAGAAGATAAACCAACCGCCTCAGTTGAAGAAAAACCCATCAATAGCCCAAAACCTAAAGATGGGAATATGGATTTTGGCCAGGAGAAGTCAGGAAAAAAAGCCTCAGGTAGTAGTGGTAAAAATAACGCAAAAGAAAATGAGAACACACCTGCAATGAAGTTTGTCAAAGAAGTTCACAAAGAGTACCCTGAATTATTAAAAGTACGCGCAGATTTTGAACAGGGTGGGAAATGCCTAGCATTGTTACTCATGAACGATAACACACTCACCGAGTGGCGAAAAAATCGAAATCGCCTGGTTCGCTCTCTCACCAGCATACGAGACAAGGCAGGCTCTTACAGTGAAAGTAAAAAATGTATTGTCGAGGTGATGGTAGGGGAAAACACCCTGATTCGAGCTGCTCCTCAAGGTGAACAAACGAAAGTAACTCTGTTTAAAACACCAACGAAAAACAAATCATGAACAGTTTTTCAAATTGGCTAGCGCCCATCATTTGGACGTTTATATTTATCTTTCCTGTCCATGCCGAAGTTACTTATAACCAAGTCAAGGAGAGCATAGAAGGCCGCCACTGGCAACCTCCTAAATCCCAAGCAACTTTAGGTGAGGAAGAAATTCCGCACTTAATAAAAATTATCAATGATAATCACCTTCCCAATTACTACCGATTTCGAGCCCTAAGAGTTCTAGGGCATTATCCCACTCCAGAGGTGTCAATTTTTTTAGAATCATTGCTTCAGCAGACTGCACCTCCTCTGTTGCTAAGACACGGAATAGAAGCTTATGCTTCAGCATTTTCAGACGACCAACCTCAGGCTGTTCGTGATCTAGCATGGCAGTTTCATGATCACCCTGATCCTGAATTGCGTTTAACTGTTGCCAGAGCAATTCGAATAATTAGTCCTGACGAATTCGAGCTTTGGATCCAGCAGGAACCAAAAGACTGGGTCCGTCAAGCTGCGCTGCAATAAAACAACTTGCTGCTGTCTTCAGCCATCCAACCTCAAAACCGAACGATCCTCGCCTTAGGCTCGACGGGACTCCTATCCATCTGTTCTCCAGCACTAAGTTGGAGTGGCACACCTTTTCTAATCTGGATTTCATTGGTCCCCCTTGGAATTGCTCTGTATGGAGCAACTGCTAAGCAGGGAACTTGGCTAGGCTGCTGTTTCGGAACAATTCTCTGGATCAGCCAAACCTGGGGCTTTCATAACACTCTGACCTATCAACCAGGTTTGCCGTGGTGGATCTCAATCGGTTTTTGGCTATTTCTTTGTCTCATTGCTAGCATTCCCTATTTGATTTTCGGGCTATTAATGACCCATTTGAATTGGATTAAAAAACCAGCTGGAGCGTTTCGGACTGCACTGTTGTGGGTTGGCTTGACCGAGTGGATTCCCTCTTTTGCACCAGTTTTTCCAGTTCATACCCTAAGCCAACAGGCTGCTTGGTTACAGGTTGTTCATTGGGGAGGAACTCCAACCCTGCATCTACTATTGATTTGGGTTAATTGGTTAGTTGTACACAGCTTTTTACGATTTAAACATGACTATCGCCGATTGAGAAACCATCTGATTTTAAATGCCTTCATTCCAGTTATCATTTTCAGTTGGGGTAGTTATGAATTACACCGAAATAACAATCACCCCTTCCAAGAAATACAGATTGGCTGGGTTCAACCTAATTTCACCTCTATTCCGAATGAGGAAAATCACCTTTCAAAAGATCCACTGCTTAGTCTTTTGAAGCAAAGCACTGAATTGATTCAGAGTCACCCAAAAATTGAAACCGTTTTCTGGCCTGAGGTTCCATTCCCATTATCTTGGGTTGATCAGGAGGAGCAAAGGCAACAGATCAGACAGGCAGTAGTAAAGTGGCAACGTCCTCTTTTCATGGTATCCAGTACCGTTGATGACCCAAAAGTGATTCGTGGGGAGCGATTCGCTTACTACAATGTCGCTCAAATGATTGGCTCGACGGGCATTCTAAGAGCCTCACAAATAAAGCAAAAGTTGGTACCTTTCGGCGAATACCTACCAGGAGAGGACAGTTTCCCATTACTAAGAGATTGGTTTCCAAATGCCCGTCGATACCTACCTGGCAGTGAACTCAACTTGCTTCCCTGGGCGGAAGAAAGTTCAGTTCTAGCAGCTATCTGTTATGAAATCGGATTTGAATCAATACTCAAGCAAGCCTTAGAATCTAGGGCTCGTATTGTTTGGAATCCCGTCAATGATGGCTGGTTCCCAGTCTCCATGGCGGCCTGGCACAGAGCTCTTGCTCAATTCAGCAGTGTAGAAATAGGATTGCCACTAATTCGAGTTAGCAACTCTGGCTACACTGTGATAGTAGACACTCGGGGAATTGTGCTTCAGACTGGAGAATGGGATCAATCGGTTGCCAAAACAGTGAAAATCCCTGTTCCTGAGCAATCTGGGCCCTGGTTACATATTTCTGAAATTGCTCGCTGGATTCTGCTTGGCTGGGTACTACTTGACGTTGGACTAGGATTAATCCTAAGGAATGGTGAAAAAAATTAACTCTATTCATCTTCATTAATTCATTTCTTGAAGAATCGCACTATTTTTGTAGATTTTAAGATTAATATCATTACATTACTTTGAATTTTGGTCTGGTTTCTTTGCTATTCAGAAATTAAGAGCTAAAAGCCAATTAAATTGATTACTTTTACGATCCTCCAACATACTGAGGTAGCCTTGCATTGGAAGAATAACCCGGTAGAGAAAATCAAAGCTTGGGAGTCAGATTTGGCTGACAACCATCAAAAATTTATCAAAGATGGCCTCAGATTGGATCTAACCCGCGGGAAACCTGCGATTGAGCAGCTAGCTTTAGCAGATGGACTTGATGGAATATTGAAGGGTAACTACTTGGCTTCAGATTGCACAGACACTCGCAATTACGGTGGATTAACAGGTTTGCCCGAAGCAAGAAATTTAGGAGCAGAGTGGCTCGGCTTACCTCAAGAAGAAGTCCTTGTCAGTGGTAATAGTTCCCTATCAATAATGTACCAAGTGCTGCATGTGGGTGCTCATTACGGTTTTGGCACTACACCTTGGTTACAACAATCGAATCCCCCAGAATTCTTAGCCGTTGTTCCAGGGTATGACCGACATTTTGCAATCTGTGAGAAGTTGGGAATCAAGATGGTGAACGTCCCAATGAAAGCAGACGGACCAGACATGGAGATGGTTGAAGCTCAGGTGAGACGTCCTCAAGTCAAAGGGCTATGGTGCGTTCCGAAATATTCGAATCCAACCGGCAATATATATGGTGCCGAAGTTGTAGACAGAATCTCCCGTTTAGGGAATCAGGCAGTATCAGATTTTCGAATTATGTGGGACAACGCTTACGCAGTACACGATCATTATGAGAACGCTCCCGAGCTAACAAACCTGATGGAGCTTTGTCGACTGAATGGCACACAAGACAGCGTATTTTTATTTGGTTCTACTTCAAAAGTTACCTTAGCTGGGGCAGGGATTTCATTTCTCGGCGGGTCGAAAGCTAATATCGAGCATTTCCTTGAACAGATGGCCTATTGGACAATCGGACCGGACAAGGTGAATCAATTGCGTCATACCAGGTTTTTACCTGATCTTGCAGCAGCCAAGATGCACATGAAGCAGCACGCTGAGATCATACGACCCAAGTTTGAATTAGTCCTCAAAAAACTAGATGAATCCCCTAGAGTTCAGGAGATGGGCAACTGGATCAATCCGGAAGGAGGTTATTTTATTTCCTTTGATTCCCTCCCAGACCATGCAAAGGAGATTGTCAGACTTGCCGGTGAAGCTGGAGTGAAAATAACCCCAGCCGGCTCGACTTTTCCATATAGGTTTGATCCTGAAGATAAAAACATCCGACTTTCACCAACATACCCGTCGATTGAAGATTTATCGATGGCGATGGATGTCTTTGTCAACTGTGTTCAACTGGCAACAATCAGAAAGCACCTCGGTGAATAGCGACTTTAAAAAATCCTCAGAACTCGCTTAAAGACCGCAAAGTTGAGGGCATTTCTTACAGAGCCCGTTGGATAAAATTCAATAGGACTGCCAATTCAGAGGACTCTATTGAAGCTGTATCACTGAATCCCAAACTAATTACCTTGCTTGATTTTTACTTTGATTCAGCCTATCTACTAATCGAGACAACTTCTCTTGTTTGTAGCTAATCCCCTTAGCCATAACTTCCTGAGACGAATTTACTTTAAGCTATTTTTGTCGATTAAAGTTCCGATGGTTTTCAGGGTTGATTAGCTAAGTTGACCATCAACCCGGTTTGTATTCACGATTGGCCTCTGGATCCTCGCATGAGAAAGGTAGATTTTCTACCTCAGTCCACAAGCTTTTTGGCAATTCAATATTTGCCCAATCCAGTGTTTGTTGAACTCTAGATGGCTTGGTAACACCCGCAACCGTGGAGGTTATTCGGGGATCTCTCAAAGAGAATTGAAGAGCTAATGCGCCTATCGGGACATGGTACCTTGAGCAGATTTCCTCTATAGCCCTTACTGGTTCCAAAGACTTTGTTGTTGCATCTTGGTAGGCAATTCTCGGCATAACAGCACTGCCTTTAGCAAGTATTCCTGAAGCGTATGGCGCTGCATTTAGAATAGCAATACCTCGATCATGAGCTTTTGTGAATACATTGTCAGCTGATTTATTAATAATATTCCATCGGTTGTGGTTCATTAGTGCATCGAATGGCCAATCCCACAGAATAGACTCCATTACATCCAGTCTCCCCATTGCCAACCCGACGGCCTCAGCCAATCCCTCTTCCTTGATTTTGAATAACTCATCTAGGGCACCCCCTTTACAAGTTATTTCATGCAGATCACGCGCATGCTCAGGATCGTGCAAATGAAGAATTTGAACTTTTTCTAATCCAAGTCTAGTCAAACTTTCTTCAAAAGACCGCCTGGTACGATTGGAATCAAAAATACCATTTTCCATGTCACGATCTACCTTTGTCGATATTACGAAACCATTAGGCAAACCTCCTCTCTCCCTTAACACATTACCAATTCTTTCTTCAGAACGCCCAAATCCATAGTTGTTTGATGTATCCAGGAAATTTATTGGACCATCAAAAATGGCATTGAGGGTTTTTCTTGCTCGATTTTCATCCACTTCATAGCCATAGGTATCCGGCATATTACCCAACCCGGAAGTTCCAAAACACAGAGAGGATACCATCAGATCAGTTTTTGCGATCCTTTTCTTTTCTGGGATTTGCTGCGACAAAATAGTCCTTTATCAAAATATTTTTTAAGGATGGAAACTATGTCCTTGTTTTGGCAAGCTAGGAGCGCTTATTTGCAAAATTAATAACATACCAAAAAGCATCGTGAATAGCTCATTACGGCATAAAGATTGTTCCATTGGAAAGTTGCTATGGTTCTTTCTCCTACCAAAAAACCCAAAGAGATTGGACGTTCTTTTACTCTTTTAAATACACGTCTGCGTGATGCGTTTTCAGTTAGATTGTGTTGCAGTTTCACTAGGAAAAATAAGATTTGGAATAAAACTTTTAAAGAAAAAAGACCAGAAGAATTAATCGGATTAATCATTTGACATTGTAAGCCACATTAATTTTCTTAAAATATTCATTGAATCCAACTAACTAAGTTGGATGAGGGGGACTTTCATAGCAACCAATAACAGATTGATCAAAATCAACAATGGATCCAGTCATCATCCCTGAATCAGCAGATGCTAAAAAAAATACTGCACGGGCTACCTCATCTGTTTTGAGCAACCGTTCAAAAGGTTGATCGGCTTCTGCTTTGGCGAGCCAATCAGAGTCTGCTTTGTGATATTCTTTTTGGATTTTATCCTCTCCCGGCGTATTCATCCAACCAATATTTAAAGCATTGACGCGAATTTTATTTTTCATCAGACTAAACGCAGAATTTTTTGTCACAATTGAAAGTGCACCTTTAGAGGCACAGTACGCTGCAATAAATGGTTGACCTCCATGTGCTGACATACTCTGGATATTCACGATTGTCCCCTCAATCTTATCACGGATCATGAGCTTGGCAGCTGCCTGAATTAGAAAAAAGGGGGCCCGAGTGTTGACTGCAAAAATGCGATCGAATAGATCTTCTGAGGTGTCCAGAATGGTTCCCCGATCGGTGATTGCCGCACTGTTCACTAGAATATCCACTTTGCCAAAAGCTTGATCAGCTTTTTGAATCACTTTTCTGCAATCTTCTACCCTTGATAAATCTGCTTGTACAAATTCTGTAGGCGTTCCCTGTCCTGTCAAAATATCTGCGGCCTTTTTACCATTTTGCAGATGCCGTCCACAAATCACCAAACCTGCGGCTCTTTGCTCACTAAAGAGTTTTGCTATTGCCAGCCCGAGACCTTGAGTGGAACCAGTAACAACAGCGACTTTTCCTAAAAGATTTTGTTCTGTCATGTTGTTTTAAAAAGGGAAGAATCTACGCGAGATCAAGCATCCTCGCGCAGAAGTTAAATGGAAGAATCAATGACTATGAATTAGCTATCAACCCCCACCAGAGAGGCAACTCCAAGCAGCTTCAAATGGACACACATCCAACCCTGTGTAGATGGGATCCTCAACGGCTTTTCCATCAGCTAGGTCCTTGAGAACGTACATCGCTTTGTAACCCATCATATAAGGCTGTTGCCCGACCAAACCATGCGTAAGACCATCCTTCAAGATTTCCATCTGCATTGGTAAAGTATCAGCAACAACTACAGCTGTTTGCTTGGTGCGTATTCTCTCCTGATTTTCTCCTGCCACTCGTCTGAATGCCTTAGGTACAAAGTGAGGGAAACCACCAGTTGGCACGTAAGCAGTTAGGTCTGGATACTTTATGAAAATATCCGCCATTTGCTGTACTGAAAGTGGGAAATCGTCATTTGTGTAAAGAGGACAACCATCTGGCTCAGTCCAACCATTTTGGCCTGTTAATCGGTTGCCAGGAGGT
>JACLAC010000586.1_pt1 | contig 51785 bp, 30 predicted proteins | sample 8027881 | NCBI WGS metagenome assembly JACLAC01 (sample SAMN15725517, study PRJNA655200) | protist metagenome | isolation source: fluorescence activated cell sorting (FACS) single amplified genomes of... | place: Spain: Blaines Bay Microbial Observatory, Mediterranean Sea | collected 2016-01-19 | reverse complement strand
GCATTGGGTCACAGGCAGTTTGGGAATCTGTCTCGGCTACCACCGTCTGCTGACGCACACTGGTATGAAGACGTACGGTTGGGTCCGGTATACGTTTGCGACGATCGGGATGCTTGCTGGTGAAGGCTCGCCTCTGGACTGGGTTGCAGATCACCGCAAGCACCACGCATGTAGCGATCAGGAGGGCGACCCGCACACGCCCAACGATGGCGGCCTCTGGAGTCACATGTCGTGGTTGGCTTTTCACACACACAATGGTGATCGGAAGGCCTACCTGCAACGTTGGGCACCAGACTTGTACAAAGAACGTGGGATGCGTTTGATGGATATCCTTTTTCTGCCTGCTCACATTGCGGTTGGAGCGATTTTATTTGCAGTGGGTTACTGGATGGAGGGTTTGTCATTGGCATGCTCCCTGTTGGTGTGGGGCATGTTCGTACGCTTGGTTTTGGTGCTTCACGCAACATGGTTGGTTAACAGCGCATCGCACATGTTCGGCTACCGGAATTACGAAACAACCGATGATAGCCGCAACAACCCTTTGGTTGCTGTTGTGGCTTATGGTGAAGGCTGGCACAATAATCACCATGCCTACCCGCGTATGGCCAAGCATGGGCATAAGTGGTGGGAGTTTGACATCACGTGGCAGGCGATTCGTCTGATGCGGGCCACTGGATTGATGTGGGATGTTGTGGACTACCGCACGGCTGCTGAAAAGAAAGAGCGAGAGCAAGCCATCGCGACTTAGAAAGCGAAGCTGAAGCCAGTTCAGGGAAGATAATTGATGTAATTGACGGTCGCCGCAAGGCGACCGTTTTTTTTTGCTATCAACCAAAAGGTTTTGAATTAATAATTTCAAAAGAAATCACAATCACTGTTGACAGGCATCTTTGAAAAGTACTATTCCCATTTCAAACCTAGATGCTTCTTCACCCGACTTCCACAATGACATTGTGGGTTGCGCCACGGACTGGTTGCTAAGCGAGTGGGAAGCGTCATAAGGAATTACCGGCTGAACCGATCAGCTAAATGATGGACTGCATTGAAGGAAGTTGTCTGCACGCGAGTTTCCGAAGTGGATACGAGCGTTTAGATGTCGGCCTGACTGTGATCCTGAATTGACTAATTGAAAGTCTCACCGCGAAGAAGGAGTGTCGCGTTGAACCGTCTCGTACCCGCACACGGTCCCTGTCTTGCCTGCTTAGCCGCAACTTGGCTAATGCTAACAGCAGACGTGTCAGCTCAGATCCAGATGCCGTCCGCTAGCGGACCTCCATCTGTTACGCCCACTGCTACACCCCAGGCAATGCCGCAACCGACGCTCGCGTCGGCCCAGCAATTGCTAGCAGGTGTGCGAACGGCACTCGTTAAAAAGGACTACCATACGGCAGTCCAGTCTTACCGCCGGGTCACGGCGATGTCAGGCAATCTACCTCAGATAGCAGACGAGGTTGGCAAGCTTCGAGCCCAGTTGCTCGCGATTGGCATTGACGGAGCATTGCTGTCGTTGCCGGCAAAAACGCCAGCTCAGCTGCTCTCAAGCGTCGCCAATGCAAAGCCGTTGGGGGGACCTCTCCCCGCCGGTGCCAATTTCGCCAATCGAAAGCAGGAAGCGTTGCGATTGGTTGCCATTGGCAGGGCGTCATTGGACGGCGGCGACATACCGACGGCGGTAGCGATCGCAAGGCAGGCGGAAGCACTCAACGTGCCCGAGAAGGATTTTGCTCCGGGTGAGCCTCGCGTCTGGCAATTATTGCTTGACGCCGAGTCAGCTGCCCGACGAAGCGGTGTTCGCTTGGCATCGGGCGCAGAGTCGCTGGCAAATCCAGCTGCCATATCGGCTCCGGTAGTTAATCCGGTTCAAGCAGCCCTTGCAATGACCGAAGCTGATGAGAGTGGGAATGTCGCTCAAGCACCTTTTAATGCTCAGGCTCAGAGCAACGAACCATTGCCGGCTAACTCCAAGGTCAAGCCTGTTCAAGCCATTGCGCCCATCGCGGGGCAGTTGGCACAACAGCCAAATCATGCTCAGACGAATCTCGCCGAAGGTCTTGATGCTCTCGGACGCGGCGATACTGCCGTAGCAAGAGTTAAATTCCGCGAAGCTTGGAAGCATGAGGCAGACCTGACTCTTGCCGAGCGGAATCAGTTGAAAGACAAACTGACTCTGTTGCAGCCCAAACGCCTGACTCCTCAGACGAGCACGCCTGCGGAAGATATGACTGCGATCCAGCGGGCCGAATTGGCTGAGCAGGATCGCACTCGACGCCTTTTCCGCGAAGTGACGGCTGAGTTGGCCAAAGCTGAGCAGATCAAGGAAACTGCACCTCTGGATGCTCTTGATGAGCTGGAGAGACTGCGAAGACGAGTCGATGGTTCCGAGCTCAGTGATCAAGGCAAACGTTCGATGGCCATGATGGTTGATCGAGCGATCGGTGATCAGAAGCAGTTCATTCAAGCGAATCGGGCCAAAATTGATCTCGAGTTGCAGAATGATGCGGTCCGCGCTGAGATGGCTACGGAGCAAGCCAAGAATCTTGTCATTGACGAGGAAGTTTCAGCACTGGTTCGTTCGTTCAATGATCTGATCAAAGATCGACGCTACCAGGAAGCGGAAATCATTGCCAAGCAGGTTCAGGAATTGAAGCCTGATGACCCGATTGCTGTCAGTATGTTCCACACCAGTCGGATGGGAACGCGTCTGATGATTGATCAGGAGGTTCGTGACAGGAAGGAGCTAGCGTTTCTTGACACGATGATTGATGTAGACCGATCCGCAGTCGCCATTGATCCGCAACTGCCATTGACGATGCCAGATGCTCGTGATTGGGAAGCTCTTTCGCGACTACGCCTCCAGGGTGCGAACGACGGCGAGAGCCGTTTGAGTCAAGCAGAGCAGGAGATCCAGCAGAAACTGATCACCTCCGTCAGCATCAAATATGCAAATCGCCCCCTTGGTGAAGTCATTGATGAGTTGTCAGCGGTGACCGGCGTACCAATGGTGCTGGACATGCGAGCCCTCAATGCGGTTCGCGTGACCACCGACTCTCCTGTCACGTTGCAACTTCCGGGTAGCATCAAGCTCAAGAGTGCTCTTAACCTGATTCTCAACAGTCTTGAATTGACGTACGTCATCGAGAATGACGTGTTGTCAATCACCAGTCTCGAGGCAAAACGTTCGAAGGTTTATCCTCGAACTTACCGCGTGACTGATTTGGTGACGCCCATTCCGAACTTCAGTACCAGTTACGAGGACGGTTTGGCGGGTGCTCTGCGAGCGGCCTATCAAATGACGAATCCTCAAGCTAATGTCCAAGTAATGCCAGTTTCCATGACTGACCTTGGAAACGGCATGGCCGGCGGTGCTGGGGGAATGAACTCGAACGTCCTTGGGCAGTACAACCCAATGGGTTCTCAAGGTGGATTCGGAATGAATAATCCTCCCATGGGTGGCGGTGCTGCCGGTGGTGGTTCGTTCGCTGACTTCCAAAGTTTGATGGATCTGATCCAAACGACGATCGTTCCCGATACTTGGGAGGCCCTGGGTGGTCCCAGTTCGATGTCGCCGTATCCTCAGAACTTGAGCCTTGTGATCAGCACGACTAGTGATGTTCATGACCAGATTGCAGATCTGCTTGAGTCGTTACGACGACTGCAGAACCTGCAAATTACAATTGAGGTTCGCTTCATTACCCTGTCGGACACCTTTGCTGAACAGATCGGTGTCGACTTTCAGGTCCAGTTTGACGACAGGGCCCAGACTTTGCCGACAGACAGCGGTGGACCAAGTGTTGTGATTGGTTGGGACGGCGTGAATGGTGTCGCTACTCCAGACTTGGATATCACCCTAAACAATCAGAGCTTCGGTTTGGCACCACCTTTTGGTGCGGAAACCGTGACTAACGCTTCAACCATTGGCTTTGCGATTTTGAGCGACATTGAGGCATTCTTCTTCTTGCAAGCTGCTCAGGCGGATAACCGAAATAATGTGATGCAGGCTCCAAAAGTAACTCTGTTTGATGGTCAACTGGCAACGATCAGTGACCAGACGCAAGTACCTTTTGTGACAAGCATCACGCCCGTTGTCGGTGACTTCGCTGTTGCACAGCAGCCAGTTATCGTAGTCTTGAATGAAGGAACCCAACTCAACGTGCAAGGCATTGTCAGTAACGACAAGCGATTTGTACGCTTGACTTTGGTACCGTTCTTCAGCCAAATCGGCAAGGTGGACACCTTCACCTACGAAGGGCGTCGTACGACGCAAACTGCTAGCCGACAAGAAGCTGATACGAACAACGATGGTACAATCAACGAAAGTGATGAACAGGAAACAGCGGACGTGATCGAAGGATCAACCGTTCAGTTACCTCAGTTCGCCTTCACTACGGTGAGTACTACCGTCAGTGTGCCTGACGGAGGAACCATCCTTCTTGGAGGCATCAAGCGTCTTCGTGAGGGTCGCTCCGAGCGTGGTATTCCCGTGCTCGGTAAGATCCCATACCTGAGTCGCCTGTTCCGTAATGTTTCCACTGGACGTGAAGCTCAAAGCTTGATGCTTATGGTTACACCTAGAATCATCATTCAGGAAGAGGAAGAGGAGCGTCAGACAGGATTTAATCCTGACCGGCAGTAAGCTTTATCATCCCCGTTCCAACGACAAAACGCCAGCGACTGATTCGCTGGCGTTTTTTTATGGTGACATGATTCACTCAGGAAGCATTCGTTTGAAGATGTTGCATGACGATGGCAACTGCGGCACTTGCCATCGGGGTGCTCATGCTTGCCGGGCTACCTTTGTCTGCTGCAGCTTGCGCGGGTGAAAGCGGGATGTGCAGGAAAAGACTTTTCGTCCGTAATCCGTAGGACTTTGAATAATGCTGACTCAGATAAAGGGCAGCGTTGCAGAGATACGTTCCCGCATGGTGAGAAATTTCACTCGGGATCCCTGCAGCAACCAATTCGCCGTGGCAAGGCGTCAGAAGCAAGCTGGAACGATAGGCTTCCGGGGCATTTGAGATCAGTGGTGAACCATTGCTTCGCACGTTCAGGCCCACTGATTCCAGCTTGATTATTGTTGAGCCGGGCGATTGGCCAAGGTGAATTGCAAAGTCAAAGTTCGCCTGAAGATCCTTGCGCAGGTTTTCGCTCATTCGGCTGAGGTCGACTGGATACCGTCGGGTCGTGATTTCCGCATCGCCATCGTACCAGCGAGTCAGATCCGTCAGCGCCAGCCAACTCGAATTGGCTGGCCAGCGGTCGTAGGGCTCAAAGGCGGTGATCAGGATGCGGGTCACGAGGGCTCATTCCGGGGCGGAATTACTCAAGATGGACGATGGATGTCCAATCATAGTTCGAGAATTACCGAGTGAAGCGGCCGATTTCCTGAATCGGGGACCCGATCAGTCTTTTTTCTTGACGATTTTGGCGGGCAGTTCTTGCCCCTTCTTAATAAATTTCATCGAGATTGAGTTGACACAGTGGCGAGTGTTCTTGGCCGTCATTCGTTCCCCCTCGAATACGTGGCCAAGGTGTCCCTTGCAGTTGCTGCAGACAATTTCGACCCGATAGCCATCAGCATCGACCCGACGAGTCACCGCACCTTCAATCTCATCATCAAAACTTGGCCATCCACAATGGCTTTCAAATTTGTCCTCAGCCTTGTACAGCTGTGCGTTGCATTGGCGGCAGATATAGGTACCAGGATCCTTGGTCATGGTGTAACCACCGGGGCCAGCTGGTTCGGTCCCCTGGTTCAGAATCACATACGCTTCACGCTGATTTAGCTTATTGTAATCGTCAAAAATGATTTTTTGCGTTTGCTTCTTCGTGTCGGTCATCTTGAGTTTGCCCCCGGGGTTTCCTGCGGTCGTGTTATCGCGTGAGTCGGACTGCGTTTCAATACTTTCTAGGCACGTGGAAAGGTACGAGCGTGATCGGTTGATCTCCGCCGTCACCGACGCTGTGCTATCGAGGATAGGCAGACCACGTGGAACAGGATGCATGAAAATTTCGGTCCAGCCCCGGAATTTGATGTCCTTGAGTGCCGCCAGTAGTGGCACAAAGTTGAGCCGGCCTCGCCCCGGCATCTGCAGTAACTCACGTGATTTGGGAAGCTTTTCCATGCAGCCCATCCCGTACTGCCAAGCGTAAAAGATCGCCATTGAATCACCCAGAGATCGAATCAAGTCGCTCAGGATGACTGAGTCCTGTGGCAGGTGGTAAGGCGCGAGTGCAACTTTGAGATGGTCGGATGGACGCAGTTCCATCAGCCACTTCAGCGAATCCGCGGATTCGATCAGGTTATTACCGTGATTCTCGATTGCGATGGTGACACCTGACTCCTCTGCTGCTGCCAGGTGTGGTTTCAGTTTTTCGATGAATCGCCCGACTGCATTCTTCAAAGTTTTTCCTGTCAGCCCTCTGGGACCTACGGCGCCGGTCACGATGGTCTTGCAGCCCATACGCTTTGCGTAGCGAAATTCTTCCTTCAGCCCAAATGGCCCCAGTTTGTACTGAGTAATGCACTCGACTGACGTTTGGTTTTTGCGAAGAAGGGCAGAAAAACCGGCTTCGCCCATCTCGCTCGCCTGTTCACGCTGGTTCCCATGAACTTTGGGCCACAAATCGATTCCACTGGCGCCAATTTTTGAGACCTCAGGCAGAATCTCTGCCAGACTGCTGTAACCATACATGCACGAGGGCAGCAGATAGTTGAGCTCAAAAGGTTCGCCGTCTTCTGGCTTTGTGTCTTGGGCAAGTAGTTGCTGGCTCGCGGTGGTGGCCAACGAAATGCCAGCGGCACCGGATACCAATGCCTTTCGGCGAGTCATTGCTGATGCAGAGGGCATGTTTTCTTCGTATCCAGAATTTGAGGGGAGGACGGTGGAGGTGTTGAGGTATCCGGCTTCGAGACTCGCCGCCTGGCTTCAGGCGAGGAGTATTTGAAATTCAGCAGGGACCTGAGATTCGAATCAAGCTTGAACGGGAACTGGGTTGATATCCGCCATCCCCCGTTTCAAATGTGAAATTACCTCAATTCCATTATGAACAAGATTTTGTTGTCCTTCCACCGTCACGCATTAATTCTTGGCCCGTTACAGTAATAGCCAATAATAATTGAGTCAGCTTGAAACCGATAAATTGGGGACTTTGATGTACTACCACGAGACGAAGATGCGTTTTTTAGGATTGCTCGTGTTCTTGCTGGGGTTCAAAAGTGCGGTACTTGCTCAATCATCTGGGTGGAATCAGTTTTTAGGCCCCGATCGGAGCGGAATCAGCCAAGAAACTGGTTTGCTGGCAAAGTGGCCAACCGATGGACTCGAGATTGCCTGGCGTGTGAATGGTGGGGTGGGCATGTCAGCTGTGGCCGTCGCCAAGGGGCGAGCTATCACCATGTGGAACTCAGCCCGTGGGCAGGAGGTTGCAGCTCTCAGCTTGAAGGATGGAACGCTGCTTTGGACTACTGCAGTTGCTGCTAATTATGAGAACTCGATGGGTGACGGGCCTCGAGCAACGCCAACGATCGCGGGACAACAGGTTTTTGCCTACACAGGTGAAGGCATTCTGGCGTGCCTTGATGTCGCCACCGGAAAACAGCAGTGGAGCAAATCGATTGTACGGGAAATGTCGGGTCGCCCTGCGGAATACGGCATGGCCTGTTCACCGTTGGTTGTTGACGACATGGTCATTGTGACCGCAGGCGGTCAGGGTAAGGCTGTGGTTGCGTTAGATAGGAAGAGTGGCGATATCCGCTGGACTGCAGTCAATGGATTGCCAGGCTACTCATCGACAGCTTTGCTGGAACTCTGTGGGGAGTCACACGTTGTCGCTTTCACGGCCATGGGGGTCACGGGTCTCCGCCCGTCTGATGGCAAGCCACTATGGAGTTATCCGTTTCCAACGCCCTACGACTGCAACACTGCCACACCTATCGAAGTCGGAGGAAACGTTTTTATATCAGCGGGCGAGAATCATGGTTGCGTAATGCTTGGCGTGACGAAGCAGGCAGCAGCTTACACAGTGGATGAGGTGTGGGCATCCGTCGATGTAAAAAGCGTGATGCGTAATGAGTGGCAGACATCCATTTTGTTGGAGGGGTATCTCTATGGATTTGACAATGTCGGAAGCGCGGGCCCCGTCACTCATCTGACTTGCATTGAGGCAGCAACGGGAAAGGTTGCGTGGACTAAGACTCGATTTGGGAAAGGGAACCTGATTGCCGCAGATGGGAAAATTTGGATCACGACCATGAAAGGCGAGTTGGTGTTGGTTGCTGCAACGCCGGAGGGCTATTCGGAGATCGGGCGGCAAAAGATTTTTTCTAAAACCCGGCAAAACGTCTCAATTGCTGACGGGTACGCATTGGTTCGTGACGATTCGCATGTGATTTGCATCAAAGTCAAGTAACACGCACTTTATTTGCGTTGTGAACAGAGGCAGACCGCGATCACACTCACCTGATCTCAGATGAAGGTTCACGATAAGTCTTCACTTCAATACCCTGCTCCGCCCTGCCCTGCTCCGCTTGCTTGGGCAGCGGCAGTGGCTTTTTTTGCTCGTGCCGCTAGTTCTCACCAAGTTGGTGAATGGTGTTGTGAATGACTCGCCGGAATTCCTTTCCGTTCGGATCCTGTAGCCGGCAGGTAATTTCCATGCCCCACGTTGGAGCCACCTCTGGGATCGTAAGTCGGACCGTTTTCATGTCTGGCAGTAATTTCGCCGAAACAACTTCCAGTGTTCGTTCGTTGTAGTGCTTCGAGCCGTAATTCTTCGTTCTCTTCAGGTCCCATGTTTTGATCTTATAGCGATCGGTATCACCCACCGACTCAGGATTGACTGCCTCACTAAAAGTGATGTCGATTGTTTCTTCGGCAGCTTTCAGTTGGGTTGGCATGCTGACTGGATTTCCCTTGTAGCTGACTCGGAAGAGCCCACCTTCTTCCTGTCGGCTACCGGCCCATGAGAACATGCCGCCGAGATAAAGCTGACCGTCCGTAGGTGAAAACCGCCCGCGAATCATTCCAGTTGGCAGATCAGGAATGGGCAATTGGCACATTCCGCCTTGCGGTTGTCGTTCACCCGTAGACGTGGATAGATGCTCATGGGGCACGACATAGATACGACCGTAGCCATAGGACAGGTTTAGCAATTGACCATTCAATGGCCCCCAGCTTTCTGTGTTGGCCCAAAGTAATTCGGCCGGTGATCGGTCAAACGAGTTCGTGATCCAGCAAAGCGGCTGCTGCATGGCTTCATCCGATGAGTCAGTTACATCGTGATAGCCGTACATGTTGCCATAGAAGCCACCGGGGCGAACCCAGTTGATGCGGTTCTTGGGGTTCCAGTGCCCTTCCTGGTCTGTGACGATAAAGCTGCCATCCTCGTTCAGGCACACTCCATTTGCTGCCCTAAACCCAGTTGCGATGATGTCTGTTCTACTACCATCCGCTGCGACTCGCAGGAGGGTGCCGTGGTGTGGGACGACCGCCTTCAAAGCGTGTCTTGCTGATTTGGCGTAGTACAAATTTCCTTCAGCGTCGCGTTGCAATCCCATGGCAAACTCATGGAAGTGCTCGGTCACTTGATGGTCACTGTTGAGGCAACGGTAGTCATCCATCTCACCATCGCCGTTGTCGTCGCCCAGCGATACAATCTGGTCTCGGCACGTCACCAGAAGTCGCTCGTTATCGATAAGGATTCCAAGGGGTTGGTATAGTCCCGTCGCAATTCGATGCCAACGAAGCGATCCATCGGGTTTGCCAAGAGTGTCGATTCCCTCGACCTTCCAGACATCACCATCCCAAGTGCAGGCGGCAAGCGATTTTCCATCAGGATAGAAATCCATCCCTGTAATTCTTGTTCTCGCTCCCCAAGGGTTTCCCTCTGGACGAACCAGTTCATCGACCAGCCAGGCTTCAGACTCAAACCACTTTTTTGCAGGCACCTCGATGGACGTCGTGTACTGGGCTGGCCCGCCATGAGTGTAGACATCAAGATCAGTTTCCAAGTCGGCAAGTTGTGTGGTGATGTCCGCCATCCCATCTTGGTCCACCGTCGAGTTGGTGAACCAGACGGATCCCTTCAAGGGGTTGCTGCCTTTTTTAAATGTTAGAACCAGACGGTTGTCTTGTAGGCTGAACTGAGATGCTCGTTCGAAACCTGGGGCGCCAACCAGCAGAGTGTGGTCCTCATACTGGATTGTTGCTACTCCTGCCTCGATCTCAAGGGTCGCGGTGCTCGGCAGTTCCATCACGGACATGTCCAGACTGGAATCGCGTGGGCCAATGTTCAGTGTCCGCACGAACGTTTCTACATCCCGTGTCTCCAGTGAATCAGGGTGCTCGAGAATTGGGGTGTTTCCCACCGTGTAGCTTAAAATGACTTTGTCTTTATAACGGTGGAGCCCACGGAATTTTCCCCAAGCCGCTGGTAAAGGTCCGTATTTTCGTTGGTCTCTTCCTTCCACTCTTTGAGTATCTTCAAATGAGCGAGTCGCCGTGTTGGCCCAGCCAGGGCCGGTTGAATTAGTTGCATGCACGTCGCCATTGGCTCGCAGGTGCACGCCGTGTCGCCCATTGAACTGGATGCCATTCCAGTCGAGGAACTTGCCACTCCATGCCGCTGCCATCCGCAGCGTGTCATGCTCAAAGACCATCCATCTGGATCCGCGGACGACTCCACCAGGGCCCTCGTCAAGGCGGATGGCAATCGCTTTTTGTGCAATGTTTCTGCCGCCATTTCCAAACTCGATAGTGGTCGCCAGCATCGGGCCATAATCCATGGTGATCCACGGTTTAATCTCCGTCGGTTCGGGACCTCGTGAATCACCACGGGGGAGACTTGCCAGATATTTGTCTGTGATTGCAGCGTACTGAGCCGGATTTTCGTCCCGCAGGAAATGCTCTCTGATGTAATGTATGACGTCGTATTTTTGCTGCGGAACCATCCATGTTTGTGGCACCATCAGACCGCCACCATGCGTCAAGGTTTGGTACATGGAATGAGGATCATTGCCGAACTTGAATTGACCGCTTGCGAATCGCAGTGATGTGGGTAGGGATCCAGGTTTATCAATTGTCCCATGACAATTAACGCAGAGTCCCTGGTAAATAACGCGGCCGCGTTTCAGGGAATCGTTATTCCAGTCTGAAATCATTCCCTCGTGATCGATTTCGGATTCGTATTCTGGAATCTTGAGTTTCAAATCATCTTCAGATGGTTGCAGCTTTGCTGCTGTTTTTTGGCCGCCATCACGAATAGCTATCAGGTAGGAAACCAAGTCAAGAAACTCTTGCCGTTGCCGTAACGCGTTGACTTGCCCTGAAGGCATCACCGATACTTCGCCCTTCTTTTCTACTTCGATATCATCGATGCCAATGTTGACTGTTGCCGCCTCTCCCGGTCCCGTTTGAAGCACAAGGTTTCTGTTTGTTCGTTCTCGTTCGAGCCCGACAAATGTGCGTCCATCAGCAGTAAGGACACGGATGTTTTGGTATTCAGGTTCGATGTGAGCAGACGGCTTGAGTACCGAGCGAACCAGATGTTCATTATCTACTTTACGTTTCCAAACGCTAAGGTTTGGACCAAATCCGGTCTCGTCGATGGTAGAGTGGCACTTGGCACAGCCGGTCCCCGGCGAGTGAAAGATGATCGCGCCTCGCGTTGGATTTCCTTTTTCTCTTGCGTCGGCCGCAATGTCAGCAAGTGGTTCGGCCAGCAACGCCTTTTCCATGATTTGACTTTGTGCATCTGCTGACTGGCACAATGCCAAACACAGGACACAGGCCAACAAAACAGGAATGAGCAACTCACATGGGAGCGTCAGCGATTTGATGAGGTAGGTTTTGATCATTTCTTGTTCATGTAGGGGGTGAATCGACTGCTTGGATTATAAGCGGCATTTCACGATTGATTGGCGGGGTTGGTGCGGGCAGGCAGGCAATTGAGAAGAAATCTGATTAAACTGGACCGAAATCTGTTTCGACTACACTTTGCCACGAAGTTTCCATGTCGCTTTTGCCACGCCGACTGATTGCGATTTTAATCGTTACCACCTTGACTTGTGCGGTGATGTCGCAACCGCCGGGCAATCGACGCAATGCGAAGCCACCTACTCCGCCGAAGAAACCGTCGTTACCGGATGATCCACAACTTCTTGGTCTCCATAAAGAGTTTGTCGTCAAAGCCGAGAAACTGGCAGTTGAGTACGAACGTAAAAAACAGTTCGATAAGGCTCGTGAAGTTTATGAATCCATGGTGCGGCTGGTTCCCAACTTTGCTTCGGCAGAGGCCGGTTTGCAACGAATCCTCGGTAACCAGAGGATTCAGGATCGAAAACTTGTAACCGTCGAGGCCAATCAGATGTGGCAGGACTCAGGTGTCAATCTGAAAGCAGACATGCCTGTTCATACGGAGGTGAAAGGGCTGTGGAAGGTCGTTTATGAGACCGGTCCGAAAGGCATTGAAATTCCAAAAGAATTTCAACAACGTGATGGCCGTATTAAATTGGGATCTCTGATTGGAGTGGTTGTGAATTCTCCAGCCGAACTCAAAGATGCGAAACCATTTCTCGTCGAACATGGAAAAAACTTTACCGCCAATAAAACGGGTCGGCTGTTCCTGCGAATGTTTGACGTTGACCACACAGATAATGAAGGAAAAATGTTGGTCTTGATTCAGAGCACTTTTGCTAAGTGAATGAATTACCATTTCCATGGTTTGGCGAATCGAATTTTGAATGGCAGGAGCAAGATGGACGTCGCAGGAACGAGCCTCATGCGCTAACCTGCTGGGCGATTGAATAAATTCGTTAGCAAATGTTGCTGGATAACACTCGGTTGCCTGGTTCTTTGCATTTTCCTCGCATTTTTATGCCATTTTTGGCTTGCTGAACTACTTGTAAACCTCCGGGTGCAATTGGTCATTGCCGGTTTGCCAGTGCTGCTCGTCGGTGTGTTTTTGCGTCATTGGCGTCTCGCCTTGATTGCGTGTGTCGTCATTGCAATGCATCTTTCCTGGTTTTCGAATGCCTTTCCAGCAGTATCCAACGGGGAGAGTTTCAGGCATCTCGTGACGGTGACATCCGTGAACGTAGTGAGTGAGAACGTTCAGCATGACCGGGTGATTGCTGATCTAATCGAAGCAAACCCTGATGTCATTGCTGTATTGGAACTAACGCCAATGTTGGATCAGAAGTTGCGGCAGGATCTTCCAGCCGATTCGCATGTGATGAGTCGTGCGGAAAACAGTGGGGATTTTGGTGTTGGTGTCTACTCGAAGTATTCGTTGGCAGATGCAGAGTATGCAGATGCAGAGTATCTTGAGTCCGTTGAAGCGATCGACTCTATCGCGGTGACAGTTGTGGTTGAGCAGGTGAGAGGAAACGAAGAAAAATTTCGTCTGTTCGTGACCCACCCTCTGCCACCCATGAACGGCGATCTTTTTGAAAAACGGAATCGGCATCTGGAAGATGTGGCGGACCGGATTCACAGCTTTTGTGAGCAAGCTTCTGCAATTCCAGTTGTGCTGTTGGGGGATTTGAATTTAACACCTTGGTCACCTTGGTTTCTGGAATTTTAATCGCGGAGTGGTTTAGTGCGAGGGATTAGCCATTTCAGTCTTGAGCCGACCTGGTATTGTTTTCCGATGTTTCCATTTGGTCTGGTTATTGACCATGGCTTGATCGAGCCGTCGCCGGCCTGCAGTGAGTTTAAGGTTGGAAAACCCACGGGATCGGATCATCGTTCAATCACCCTCCGAATTGCATCGTCAGATTAATCGCATGCGGGCATTCGGATTCACGGTTCATGTTTGGTGTCTTACTGCTTCGAATCTTGATCCTGTGCGTGCAAAGCAGTGTGTTTTACATTGCTTGCCCTTGCATTGCAGACCTTTCATTGTGGTTCAATGATTGCTTGCCGTTGCGTTGCGTTGGTAAGAATAGATTCTTCGGAAGTGGTGGCATTGCCTGCCTTTTCCTGTTTGGGCTGTCCTCTCAGGATCATCAAGAATGACACGCTCACCAAGGCGGCAGCGACAATGCCTTTGAATCGGGTTGGTGAGATCCGTCGGCTTGCCAGCACGCCTGCCTGTACACCCACGATTGATAGGATTGCCAGGGTCAAAATTGAGCCCCCTGAATCAACCGTCACATGCCCACGGAGGAACAGTAATCCCACTTTGTAGATTGCAATGATGATGAGACACTGCGTAATGAAAGCTTTGAATCGGTTCTGCGGCCATTCCTGTTTCAAGCCGAAGGCTGCTATGGGAGGACCTGCAATGCTGACTGCACCAGCCAGAAAACCACCGGTAGCGCCGGCAATGAAACACGGTATTGATTGTTTTTCGGCATTCGGTTTTGCTTCATGTTTTCGCAAGCTCATCCACACCATCCCAAGTATGCCCACACCTGTACCCCGTACCAACCAATCCAGTGGCAGGCGTTCAAACAGGGCGAAACCCAATGGAAGAAAAATGGCGGCTCCCAGCAATGCTGGGCGCAGTGATTTCCAGTCAACTCCGTCACGATAAGCCCATGCCGCCATGATCAGCATCGGAATGCTGCTGATCGATACGATCACGTGGGATGAGCGTCCGTCGACAAAAAATGGCAACAGGGCGATGGCTACAATTCCAAACCCAAATCCAATCGCGCTATGGATGAACCCAGCGAAGAAAGCGATCGCTGCGAGGATGACGAGCAGTGTGAGGTCAATCTCCACTACTCAGGTAGCTCCTCACCCCGAGTTTCTCTTCCGAACAGCACAACGACAGCTCCAACCAGATACAGAGGTGACAATAATAGTGCCTGCGATTCGGGTTCAAGCTTGATGGCAAAACCAAAAATCAAAAATGCCGCGGCTGTGCCAAGTCGGCCCATGTTGAAACAAAAACCTGCTCCAGTACCCCGCATACGAGTTGGGTAAAGTTCAGGAAAATAAACCGCGTATCCGGCATGCATGCCGAGGGTAAAGAATCCAAACACCGGAAGTGTGATCGCAAGTAAAGTCGGCGAGGTGTTTTGTGGTATCAGATACAGGAACATCAGTAGGACCATGCCAAATGCGACTACTTGGTAAAGAACAAATGCTCCTCTTCTGCCCAGTTTGGTTGAGATCCATCCGAATAGTACCAAACCCAAACCACCACCAATCGTGTTCAGCGTCATGCTGAGCATTTCTGCACGTTTGATTCTTGGTTTGTTTTGCTTGAGAATTTCCTGTTTCTTGTTGTTGTAGTCTTCTTTGGCTTGTTGAGATGCATCGTCATCAGGTGGAGTGAGGTTCGCTTCCTGAATCACATCTTGCTGAGCACGCCTCAGCAATGCATTTTTTCCATAGATGTGAATGCCCCAGAACGTGACCAAGCCAATGGTTGCCAGCGAGACACCCACCGCGGTGGCCCGAAGATTGTCTTTGGAAAACAAGTCAAGCAATCTTCCAGTGGCTTGGTTGGCGTCAGTTGCGGCACGTTCTTTGGCTCTCTGCCACGATTCTGGTTCCCTAAGTTTCCAGCGAATCCAGACAGTCAGAAGAGCGGGAAGTACACCGATGGCGAAGCCGATCCGCCAGCCTTCCCAACCCGCCTCAGCTAGTTGTGCGTTCAGTGCTGGGTTGCCGATCAGCATCGCAATCGTGGCAGCAGCCAGCAACGTGCCAAATACGCTGGATGCGTGGAAGATTGAACTCATCACAGGGCGAGACCGTGTCGGCATGACCTCCGCGACCATGGCAGATGCGACTGCCCATTCACCTCCCACGCCCATGGCAACCAAAAAACGCAGCAGCACCATTTGCCAAGGAGCTTGTGCAAAAGCGCTCAGGCAGGTGAACAGCGAATAAAAAAGGATCGTGTAAATCATCGTCTTGGAGCGACCGATTCGATCGCTAAGGACACCAAAGAAGACGCCGCCCACAGCACCACCTAAAAGGAAAAATCCAAAGGCAATATTGTTCCATGAGGTAACCAAGTCATTGTCGGACTCCAGTTCTAGTAATGCCGGCATTGCATCACGCATCGAAGCGACAAATATCTGTCCTTCAAAAACGTCGAATACCCATCCCAACGATGCAATCAGCAGCACAAGCCATTGGTATTTGGTTATCCCTTCGTACCACTTCAGGCTTGATTCATCGTTACTCATGGTGGGCTGGCTGGGTTGAAGGGAAACTGGCTGGGAAGTTCAAGATGAATGGTTTTGTGATTCAGCAATTAAGAGCGAAGGTTTGCGTCTGCATTTCTGCCAGTGACGCGACGACTTTTCGTTTGCCTTGAAAGGGCCGGCGTGCGTGCATGGCGATTGTGTTGTCGATCAACGCAATATCCCCTGCCTGCCATTGGAGATCGAATGCAAGTTCTTCTGCCATTTCAGTAGCTGCTAGCACTGCTTCGGGGTCGACTGGGGTTCCGTCCCCGTGCTGGATGGCTTTGGAGGGGTCATTGCGATTATCTTTCCAGCCGCTGAACGCGGCAATCAACTGATTGAAGAAGACTTTTCGTCCGTCAGGTACTTCCATCACTGCTGGAAGAGGCGGGGAAGTTGATTTCAGGCAGCCATTGGTTTGCCATTGCCAAGAGTATCCTAGTTCGGCGAGTCGGTGTTCCGCCGCGTCTCGACTATCGGCACCGAGCGTGCTTCGCCAGCTTCGCCCCATGCCTGAGTTGGCATCATCATCATCCGGCATGACGTTGGTATATCGAAGTCCCCTTCCCTCACACGCATCGGCAAACTGTGGATGGGTTTCCTTGATGCGTTCATAGAGAACATCTGAGCGGCACAATGGTGTGGCACCACCCTGATCTGCGGCAATTTCACAACTGAAAAAAATCCAGCGAGGGTAGAGCGGCGTCTGTGCCATCTCGTGATGGAAAAATATGCGCACTTCGGAGGGCGCTTCGTTAGCAGAAAATACCCGGTCCGTGCGGTTGATTCGAACAGCATTGGAGAGGGATTTTTTGTAGGGGAAATTATCCAGCTCGAGAGCGGACACGATCGCATCAAAATCGCTTGCACCTGCGATGGGGAAATCTCGTAACAGAACGGCACCATGTTCGTTGGCAATATTCAACAGATCGGTCTTCTGCCTGTTCGTCCACGAGACTGCATCGGCCAATGATGCTTCACTGTCCTGACAAAAAAGTGCGTACGGAAATACTGTTTTCCCATGCTGCTGTTGATTTACTATCGCGACCGAGACAGGAGATATCTCACTCATTGGTTCTATCACTCATTGGTTCTATCACTCATAGATCGGAAAGAAAGTATTGAATGCTGGTTCGCAGAAATCACCAGGATCATTGAAACGCCGGTTTCGGTTCAATCCAGCGATGGATGACATTTCCTCGCTGCTAAGCGCGAAGTCATGAACCGCCAGATTTTCCTTCAAACGCTCCATTTTGCAAGTTTTGGGAACCACTGCTGTGCCACGCTGAACTCCCCAACGCAAAAGCACTTGGGCGGGAGATCGCTGGTGCTGTGCGGCGATTGCCTTGATCAAGTCATGTGCCAGCAGGGACTCGTGGGCTTCAGCCATATTCAATTGGAAGTAGGATTGGGCACCCAGAGGTGAAAAAGCCGTCACACCGATGTTGGACTCTTGGCAGAATCGCGTCAGTTTTTCCTGAGTCAGGTAGGGATGCATTTCAATTTGCAGCATGGCCGGTGGTATGTCAGCCTGATTCAGCAGGTCCCGTAACAACGAACAGCCGAAGTTGCACACACCAATTTCCTTGACGAGGCCCGCCTTGACGAGTTCTTCCATTGCCCGCCATGTTTCGATAATGGGAACGCGGTCAGCTTCGACTAGGGGGTGTTCCGCGTCAGGGTCAGTGAACCAACCTGGGGGATAGCGGGTCTCAATGGGGACGTGTTTTTGGGCGATTGGGAAATGCACTAAGTACAGATCTAGGTAGTCGACTTGCAAATCCTTCAATGACTTTTCCAGAGCCGGACGGACATGCTCTTTGCGGTGGTAGGTGTTCCAAAGTTTCGATGTGATCCAGAGGTCCTCGCGGTTCACGCTTCCCTTTGAGAGTGCTGCGGTCAAGCCTTCGCCCGTTTGCACCTCGTTGCCGTAGTCGCATGCGCTGTCAAAGTGTCGGTATCCGCAGTCGATTGCGTTTTCGACGACTTGAGCGGTCGATTCCTGTTCGATTTTCCAAAGGCCTAGGCCGACGGATGGTACTTCTCGCCCACTCGCAAGTTGGATCATTTCCTGTCCGATGACTGCGTCTCCCATGTTGTATCAACGCCGTGCGGTTCCCATGCACAGCTCGGATGCAAATGTCTGGTGATAATGTAACGGATCATGGGTCATTTGAGGGATGCGGGGTAGCGATTTGTCGTTAGCATTGCCGTTGAGTTGATTTGATAAACTGAGGGCTTTAAGTCACGCGCGGTTAATCCGCTGTATCCCGGTTGGTCGAGTTTTCAATGAAATGGTTGGTGTTTTGGTTCTTGTTGCTTCGTGTCTGGACGCCAGTATGTTTTTCGCAACAGTTGGCAGAACCGCTGTTCGAAAAACGGGGTTTTTTGTCGCCCAGCGAACTGAAGTCAGCTGGTTTTGTCCCCTTGTTTACGGGGGAAGGTTTGTCGCGTTGGAGGGTTGAGGAAGGGCATCAAGGTCACTGGCAGGTGGAGGATGGTGTCCTGAAATACGACGGCAAAGCTGAGCAAAAGAGTAGTTTTGAAAAAAGCCTCTGGACACGGGATGCATTTGGCGACGTGGAGTTTTACGTCGAGTGGTGTTTGTCGGCAGAACCACACATGAAAGATCATCCGATTGTGTTGTGGAATGGTGATTTTCTGAGGGATTCAAAGGGAGCAAGAATCACTCGTCCACATTTGGATGCAGGTGACAGTGGAATCTATTTTCGGGGTCACTTTCCATGCCAAGCTAATATTTGGAGTCAGGTTTTGGGGTCTGGTGAAGTTAACGGCTATCGGACGAATCGCAAATTGCCAGTCAAGTTGCGACAATCATGCTTGCCCTTCAAAAATGCTGACCATCCTCTGGGTGATTGGAACGTCTTTCGAATACGGTTACAAAGTGAGCGGATGTCGGTGAATCTGAACGGTCACATGGTTTTGCAAACCGAACCGTTGCCCGACTTGCCCACGTCTGGGCCAATAGGCTTACAGCATCATGGGGATCCAATTGAGTTTCGAAACATTTGGGTGAAGGGATTGGCAGCCGATGAGTGATGGTAATGTACGAACTGGCTTGGTGGGTTTTGGTGCTTGGGGACAGCATCATGCCAACGCTATCAAGGTGACTGAGGGTGTGGATCTCGTGGCTATCGCGGCCCGCAGTGATTCGTCAACCGTCGCCGCCAAAGAAGCCTATCCCGATGCGGATGTGTACAGTGATTTCAACGAGCTGATTGCTCGTGATGATCTGGATTTTATCGATGTGGCTGTTCCCAGCCACTTGCACCATGCAGTAGCAACAGCGGTGCTTGGGTCAGGGAAACACCTGCTGTTGGAAAAACCCATGGGAGTGTCGCTTGACGAATGTGACGACATGATTCGCCTCGCAAATGACAACAAGTGTCTATTTGCAGTGGGGCATGAGTTGCGTTTGTCATCCATGTGGGGCAAAGCAAAATTAATGATTGATGAAGGGTTTATCGGCGACCCGTTGTATGCGTTGGTGGAATTGTCGCGGAATCCTTACCGTCAGGGAGCAGACGGCTGGCGCTACGACATTGATCGCGTGGGCAGCTGGATTCTCGAAGAACCGATCCATTTCTTTGATCTTGCACGCTGGTACCTCGAGGCGGCTGGGCAGCCTGAGAGTATTTATGCCACCGCAAATTCGCGTCAACCAGATCACCCTGAATTGCATGATAATTTTAGTGCTGTGATGCACTTCACCGGAGGTGCCTATGCTGTGGTCTCACAGACGTTGGCAGCCTTTGAACATCACCAGACCATTAAAATTACCGGTACAAAAGGAGCATTGTGGGCCTCGTGGAGTGGTGCGATGGATCGTACACGCCATCCAACTTTCTCGTTGCGGGCATTCAATGGTGGTGAGGTCGTTAATGTTTCCATTGACAAGCCCACAGGAGAGCTCTTCGAGTTAGAGGATCAGATCGCCAGAATGGTCGATGCGATCCGTGACGGTGTGCCACTGCACTGCTCAGCCGAAGACGGACGCTGGTCAGTCGCGATGTGCTTGGCAGCGGAAGCCTCGGTCAAGGCTGGAATAAAGGTGTCGATGTCGGACTACCTGTAGATGCTTATGGTGGTGTCTTAGTCGGTATGTCATGGGGGAAAACCTTTTCAACGTCTGCTAAATGCTGGCGGAGGAAAACACGCCTCGTCCCTTACTTGTTTCGTCGAGTGAATCTGTCAAGAGAGACGTTAATCCTACGTGTATGCTTCCCTCACGCACCAGAGTAGACAACCGGTTGCTGGGGCTGACAAGGACGTGCGGATCATTGAATCCCCAACTGTTTGTCATCAAGAAACTTTGATGCGTACGCTGTTCTGGATCCCTTGGCCAGAACCGTGCAAAGAGCGGCACACCGCAAAGCCTCTGGTCGCATTGGGTTCGTCCGGCTTTGCAAATATGCAAGTTTGATCTTGCGGCATCCGGTTTGATCTTGCGCTATCCGGCACATGCAAAGAGAATCCAGGTTTCAGCGGCTTTGAAAAAATGGCGTTGTACAAAGATTAAACTTCTATCAACGCGGCAATCGACGTGCCAACCAGTCGGTTGCTCGGTCACTCCACGACCCGATGTTCGAGTTGGGGCGATTTCGTGTTCCATAGCCGTGCCCGCCCGTTTCGTAAACGTGCAGTTCAGCTGGCACCTTCTTCCGTTTCATATCGGCATACAGCAGAACGCTGCCAAGCGATGTCGAGCCGTCATCATGGGTGTGAATGATGAAAGACGGAGGTGTGTTTTCATTCACCTGAATGGCAGCCATCAGTTTGTCCGTGTTCTTGTCATACATATTCCACGGATAAACCAACATTGCAAAATCAGGTCGAAATGATTGTTCGTCAATGTTGTCAATGGATTTATAGGATTCTCGTTCGTCGGTGATCAGAATCGCACCCACTTGTCCGCCGGCTGAAAAGGCCAGTAAGCCGATTTGATCAGGGTTCAGTTTCCATCGCTTAGCATTGGCGCGAATCCACCGCATTGCCCGTTGGGCATCCTGCAAGGGACGCTTCCAGCCAGGCTCTTGGGGGTTGTTGGCCAGACGTGTTCGGTAATTCAGTACAAAGCAAGTCACGCCCAGTTCGCATAGCCACTCTGCTGCTTCGGAGCCTTCAAGATTGGGGACCACTTTGCCAAATCCACCACCAGGTAATATCAGAACGGCTGAGCCATTCGCTTTTTTGGTAGCCGGGTAGACACTCATCGGTGGGCGTCTGATTTTTTCGATCCGGATGATCGGTGGTTTGTCCGCTGCCCGCATCGGTAACTGAGTGCCAGTGGTTCGTTGCGTTTCGCCCGGAGCAAGGTCAGGCCAGACGAAGATCGGCTCGGTTGTCTGGGGGGGCTGCGCAAAGCTGCTGAACGCAGGCACGCCCAACAGGGAAGCAAAAAAGAATGTGTACAAACATTTCATCAGATCGTTGCCACGGTTTAGGGTGTTGTCAGTTCTAGTTGCGAGCGTGCCATGTTGTGTTAGTCGGATGCCAGCATGGTGCGGAGTGTTGCCAAGTCTGCTTTGATTGCTGCTAGATGCTGAGGTACGAGATCGGGATTGCGGTGGTCAAGATATTCCTCGTGCAGAGAGATGGGCCCATTGAAACCTGAGCCAGTCAAAGTCCTGAAAAAAATTGGGTCGATGCGACCATCACCTAATGGGACATTGGCAGGTTTTTTGCCTTCTTTCCAAACGAAGTCTTTGACATACACGGTATCAATCGAAGGCTGGATCATATTGAACGTCACCGGCCAACTCATGCCACCTTCGGCAGTTGCATGTCGAATGTCGTAAGCAACTCCGATGTCACTTGGTGCAATGCCCTGTAGTGCCATTCGTAAATCCCAGAGTGGAGCACCCAGGTAATTGGTTCCCGCATGATTTTGGTAGACACCAGTCAGCCCGAAGTCATGATTCATTGCGGCGAGTTGTTTCAGTTTTGGCCGCCATTGGTCAATCTGAGAAAGCACGCTTTGTTTAAGATCGTACTTGAAGTACTTCATTCGGTAGCGTTTGATGCCTAGCGTTGCTGCCGTCCTGAGAACTCGTTCGGTGGTGGGGTCGTCTGGATCATTGACGTCCGAGGTCATGATTGTGATTTCTAGGTCGCGTTTTTTGAGGGCTTCGACCAGAGCGGGAAGTTTCTGTTCAACCTGTTCTGGTTCGACGTGGCCTCCCTTGCGAATCGGTGCCTCGATTCCATCGAATCCAAGTTCTGCGATGCGGTCGGCAAGTTCGTCGAAGGAAAGTGAATTGAATGGTTTGGTGAAAACACAGATGGGATTCTTTTTGGATGCCTTTGAATCAGCGGTCTGGCCCGTGCTGGTCCCGGTCAACAAAGATCCGGCTGCAATCGCGGTTGTGATGCCCATGAATTTCCGCCGATTGGTGCGGGGGTCCACTTTTCTTTGATCATTCATTTTTTGGCTCCCAGTGAAAGGTAAGCGAATAAATTCCGCAATTCCTCAGGTGTCATGTCCTTCAGGACATCAGTCGGCATGAGGGAGGTGCGAATTGCCTTAAGCGTTTCGATGTCATCACGACTGATGACTGTCAGTTGATTATCAGCATTGCGAAGGGTGACCGTTTTGGGGTCTTGTGCCGCAATCATCCCATTGAGCACACGACCATCTTGGGTGAGGATCAAATAGGATTGAAAGCCCTCGCGAATTTCCAAGCTTGGCTCGACGATGGAATTCAGCCAAAAGGTAAGGTTTCCCCGCTCGTATCCATCCAGCGGAGGTCCGACTTTCTTGCCTTCACCAAACAGCTGGTGGCAATTGCTGCAACGTTTCGTGAAGTGTGCTTTGCCCTTCTTGTGGTCACCCGGGCTGGTGGTCAGGATTTCGCGGAGACGTTTCATCTCAGCAATCTTTTCTGACGCTGAATCGATTGCCTTGCCGAAAGCCTGTTCAACGTGAACTGCGATTTCAGCATCCTTATACGATCTTAATTGTTGCACGACATCAGGCGGTATTTGGTCGCGTCTTAAACGCCAGGCATTCAATTCAGCAAGCAGTACGTTGGCCCAAGCCGGCCGACTCGCAAGGGTGCGGCACGCTGTTGCTCTGAGGCCGTGCTCTCCTGATATTCGGCTGCCAAAAGCGGATAGCAGAGTCTTTGGAATGGAGTTGTTGTCGTACTGCGTCAGTGATCGCATGGCGACGCGTTGCAATGCTGGCTCGCTTGTGTACTGGCCTGTGGCCAGGCGAAGCAGGGTCGGAACAGCTTCAGGATATTTCACTTCGCCGAGTGTCTTGGCAATTTCAAGTTGGATTCCCAAATCAGCTGTTCTGTTTTTAAGAACAGCGAGTGCTTTTTGGAATGTCTCTGCTTGTCCCTGCCGCATGCCTAGGACGAGTCCTGAATCTCCCAAGCTTGCCTGGTAACTGTTTAGGGCACTTGCGAGACTAGGAGGTAGCGTTGGCAGTGATCGTCCCTGGAACGCGCGGTTGAGCCCGGTCATCAGTTGTTCACGGGCATCTGTACCGGGAGCCAGTTCGAGTAGCTCGGCACAGTATTGCAGTTCGGTCGGGCTACCCGATGCGGCGTAACGCTGCATCAGACGGCTAGCGATGTGATCTCGAAAAACAGGAAGGTTCCACGTGGTTGAATCTTCGAGCATTACTTTGATTTCAGGCCACTCAGAAGATTGGCTTTCCAGTGCCCACCATATCATCAGAGGAATCTGTGGGTCGTTTGCGTCCGCATCATTGGCCAGTAGAGAACGAATGATCGGTAACGCGATCTTGGAATCGATGCGTTTAGCTGTGGCAGCAAGTTGGCTGCGGACTTGTACATCAGCCTCGTTTCTTGATGCGTCTATCAGGCCTTCGTGTGACCGATGCTGATCGCCCAGCAAGCGAATGACCCAGCGGCGTATGTCGGCGTTCGAATTTTGCAGCCACTTCGTAGCACGATCATCAGTCAGTTCTTTCAGCAAGTTGATGACCCACAATGCCTCGAGAGAGCCTTCGTCCACGAGTGCGGTCAGGCTGTTGAGGCTTGTCTTGTCTCCACGCCAGCCAAGTTCCAGTGTTGCTCTTTGCCGAACCCATTTGTTGGGGTGCTGCAGGCAGGAAATCAAGTCTTCCGTCGTGCGCCCATGGAGATCACCCTCGCCATATCCTGGCAATCCACCTTCCGGAACAATGCGGTAAACACGGCCACTTTCTTTGTGCCAATTGTCGACAGGACTGACATGACTCAATCGAGTGTCGTACCAGTCGGCGACGTAGACAGCCCCGTCTGGTCCCACCCCAGAGTAAACGGGGCGGAACCAGCGATCGTCTGTCGTAAGCAGGTTGGGCTGGTCGACCGTTCGGTAGGTGGATCCATCAGGTAAGCGTTGGCTGTGCCAGATGAGATTGTGCAGTGCGTTGGGCGCGATAATCGACCCATCGAATTCTTGGGGGTATGCCCCACCCTCGTAAATGCAGAACGCCTGGGGGAAGCGTCTTCCGTCACCTTCAAATTTCATCGGAGGAAAAAAACCAAAAGCGTGAGGGTTGGTCAGTGGACCATGCTTACCCCAGTTCTTTGCTGAGTAACTGCCTTGCGGAAAATACCAACCGCGTGTGTTTCCGCCGTTGGTGCCCGTGAAAATACGACCCTTTGAATCAATGTCCAAACTGAAAGTATTACCCCCACCCTCAGCATAGATTTCGAAGACACGAGTTTCAGGGTGGTATCGCCAAACACATTGTCCCTGAAAACGGACTCCTTTGGTCACTGCCGAACTGACGTCGCCCACAGTGGTACTGCCGTTGCATCCATAAAGCCAGCCGTCAGGTCCCCAGAGCAAACTGTTGGCGACAGAGTGTGTGTCCTGCAGACCGAATCCTGACAGGTGAACTTCGGGGTCTCCATCAGGCACATCATCGCGATCGGCATCTGGATATCGCAGCAGGTAAGGCGGGTTCAGCACCCAGATACCACCATTACCAACCTGCACGGAAGTGGCGATGTTTAGATGTGAAATGACGTCTTTGTGTTTGTCATATGTTCCATCACCGTCGGTATCTTCGTGTACGGTGATTTTATCTAGCCCGGGAGTTCCTGTGGGCGGTGGATCAGGGACCTTGTCGAATACAGCTCGAAGGTGCTGGTCAAAGCGAATGACTTTTAAGCCTGCGGGATATTGGTATTGCCGGTATTGCACCACCCACATGCGGCCTCTTGAATCCCAACTGACGAATAGAGGTTGAGTCACAACGGGTTCACTTGCTGCGACTTCCAGTTCAAACCCATTGCGAACATTAAATTGCTTGACTGCTTCAGTTGCGGGTGTCGGAGCGGAGTCGTCCGCCATCACACCCCTGCCTCCGAATGTCCGCATTATTTCTGCAACCTTTTCGTTGCCGGCACGAGTCGTGTCAGGTCCCTGCGACGATACTTGAACAACTGAAAAGTTGCTTGCAAGTAGAGCAATGGCCAGAGCAGATGATTTGTACATCGATTTTGTCTTTGGCTGTTTGGCTTTGGTTGGTGGCGGGGCAGCGGAGAAAGTGTCAGCTTGCAGTTGAAGCCAGGTGTCAGCAATCAATTGGCTTCGTGTTTGCGTTGAAACGGGTGCTTCGCATGCAAAATGGTTAGGAGATTATGTTGCGTAGCACATTTCCGTGCACGTCGGTCAGGCGGAAATCACGGCCACCATGCCGATAAGTCAATTTCTCATGATTGAATCCCAGTTGATGCAGGACGGTTGCCCACACATCATACACCTCGCATTTGTCCTGCACGGCATGGTAGCCGAGTTCATCCGTCGCACCGTGGACTGTGCCTCCTTTCACGCCACCGCCGCATAGCCATGCACTAAATCCAAACGGATTGTGATCCCGCCCATTGCTACCTTGCGAAAATGGCGTACGGCCAAATTCACCGGCCCAGACGATCAATGTGTCATCAAGTAATCCGCATCGTTTCAAATCTTGGATCAACGCAGCGATCGGCTGATCAACCTGGGTGGCCATCGCACGGTGACCCTTTTCCAAGGCGCTATGTTGATCCCAAGGATTAGCTGCTCCCCCAGCCCCTATGCCACGGGTCAAACAGCTGAGTTCGATGAAACGCACGCCCCTTTGGACCAGTCGTCGGGCCAGCAGACATTGGCGTCCGTAGGAGGCTAGTGCGGCATCTTTTGAGTCCAATCCGTAAAGCAACTGGGTCTCTGCCGTTTCGTCACTGATGTCACACAGTTCAGGAACAGCAGTTTGCATGCGGAAAGCTGTTTCAAAGTTGGCGATGGCGGCTTCGACCTGCGGGTCATCGGATGAGTTTTTGAGAAACTGGCCGTCCAATGCGCGGGCGAGTTGCAGACGCCGCTGCTGAGCTTGCAGGCCATCGACGCCGCGAATATTTCGAATTGCCTCTTCTTTGTCCGCTTTGAGAATCGAGCCCTGGTGTTGTGCAGGCAAGAAACCGTTGCTGAATAAAGCGACTCCACCGTGCGGTGGTACGGCGCCACCGCTTTGCAAGACAACGTAGGCTGGCAGGTTTTCATTGCCACTGCCCAGCCCATAGCTGCACCAAGCACCAGCGGTGGGATGTCCCATGAAGGGAAACCCGCTGTGCATCAGGAAATTGCCTTGTGCGTGTTCGTTAACTGGCGAGGTCAGGGAACGGATCACGGCCAACTCATCGGCTTGCTTGCCAACGTTGGGGAACATGTCACTGATTTCCAAACCACTTTCGCCCCAAGGTTGAAATCTGAAGGGGCTAGCCATGATGTTGCCGTTGTTGTTGAACTGTGTCCGTTCAACATTGACAGGCATTGACTTGCCGTGAAGTTCTTTTAGCTTTGGCTTTGGGTCGAAGGAGTCAACGTGGGAAACGCCTCCAGACATGTAACAAAAAATGACATGCTTGGCCTTTGCTGGATGGTGCCCATTGCCCACGCCGGCTTTCGAATCATCGGAACCTCGGCTTGACTGTTGTGCAAGCAATCCAGCCAATGCGATTCCGCCAAAGCCACTTGACGCTTGTTGGAGCAGGCGGCGTCGCGACGTCGCTTGCCACAATTTTGAATGGAGTGACGATTTGTCGATCGGTGATTTATCGGACATAGATGAATTCCTTCAGCGTCAGCATGGTTTTCGTTAAATCAATCCAAGCCTGATATTCAGTGGGTTTGTCAGGAAGCGGCCCAAGTGCATCAAGTTGATTTTGTATCTTGGACTTGGATTCCTCGAGTTGCGTCAGTGTGGCTTGTTGTTGCGGGGACAATGCTTCTGCAATCTGTTGTTGGCCGACATAGACACCAGAGTTGGAGTAGCTTGCCGCGATTTCCTCATCACTTAGTGCGCGGTCGTAAAGGGCGGCACGATCAATCTTGCCATGAAATAACCGGTTGCCACTGGCAGGCAAGTGACGAACGCCGAAGCTGAGAATGGCTTTGCCCGGTAGGTAGGTAAATGGTGGTTTCGTTCGGTAGGGTTTTCCATAAGGCTTTCCGTTCCTGTAGCCTGCAACGCGTCCGTCTGCATGATAAGCAATCGCAAGATGCACGAATTCATCCGTTGTTGCCTGCTCTTCAGGTCCACTGAATGAGTTGGTTCTCTCAAAGCCATTGCTGCCCGCCAACCACTGACGCGGTGACTGTTCGCCAAACACGATGGAGTCAAAGACAACGCCATCAGGCGTCTGAATTGTGATGACACCGCCACCACGCTGTTTGAGGTCACTGACAGCAACCCATGCTTCAAGAGTTTTTGCGGTTAGTGGGATCTTGAGAGGTGGCGTTGTGATATAGCCACCCGGTCTGATCACAAGGTGCCCATTTTCCAGTGAGGCATTCCCATTTGCTTCTCCACTGAGGTTTTGCATGATGTCGGTGAGGTCGGTATTGAATTCCCAGCTGGCTATGGGCTTGAGATCGGCCTTCGCGTTTGGCTGATCCTGTTTCGCTTTCGCCATCAATCTTTGCCGCACGGGGGCAAGGATGGCGTCTTGTTTGGATGAGATTTCAATGACCTTGTTCCGCAGTTCTTTGGCAGTACTGCGATGCTCATCGAGCGTCTGTTGACTTGCGGTCAGAAAGTCTTTGGTTGTCGTTATCTCCAGTGGGTTGGGGTCGCGGCTGAAGAGCGTTTGAAATAGACTTGTGATTCGCGATTCTGTGCTTTCGCCCTTCTTTCTATTGTTCAGATCCAAAGCCAATGAACTGGCATAACGATGGACTTGCGGGTCGTTCATCATCGTCAAAGACTGAGCGGGAACATTGGTTTCGTCTCGACGCCCCGTGGTGGTGAATGGTTCCGGGAAGTCAAAGACGCGTAACAATGGGTCAAGTCGGTTGCGAATGACCTGTACGTAAATGCTGCGACGCGGTGTGCCACCACTGACTGACTTGCCGAACTTGGTCTGATCGAGTTGCCCGGTCGCGACCAGCAGTGAGTCTCGGATCGCCTCGGCTTCAATTCGACGCAGGTTGGCGTGGGAAAGTAAAGCGTTGTCTGGATCAATTTCGATGGACTTGCGAGATGGGATGGAACTTTGTTGCCATGTTTCTGAACTGACAATGAAACGGATCAGTGTCTTTATTGACCAGCCGTCTTGCTCAAATCGATTCGCGAGCCAATCGAGCAACTCAGGATGCGTTGGTTGGCGCCCCATGCGACCAAAATTGTCCGGCGTCTGGCTGATTCCCTTCCCAAAAAGATGATGCCAGATTCGATTCACAATCACTCGCCGCGTGAACGGGTTGTCATCACGCAGTACATCTTCGGCCAACTCCAAACGACCACTTTGGGGTGTTGCATAGGGCGTTTCATCAAACGCTTCGAGGAAACGCCTGGCTACAAGTTCCGCAGGTTTTTTGTGATTTCCTCGGACGAACAGGGTTTGAGTTCGCCCGCGAGTCTCATCAAGCCCAGGTATGCGCGTGAGTATTTTTATCTGCTTTTCAAGTTGCCGATATTCGTGGACATAGGAGGCAGACTTTGGAAGCGACTTCAAGTTGTTGGTTAATAGTCCGGTCTCAACAGACTGGTGCAGAAGATCTGCCTGCGCGTCGCTTATCGAACCGTGTGACCATGCTGTCACTGCATTACGTAGGGCGTGCGTCAATGCTTTTTGTACTTGTTCAAAAGAGGCTGGGGTTTCGTTGTCTGAGGGCAGGATTGCCTGCAGGTATTCAGGTGCGTTGCTAGGTGCGGGCGATCCTTTTTGCATAAGACGAACTTCTCGTACACCGAACCACGAGCGACCTTCGTTTCTGGTCAGCAGTGGCGCGTCTTTTGCTGTAACGACTTCGATATGAGCGTTGTCATCTTTCCAGTAAGACATGTCGAATCGATGCCAAGTCCAATTCGGTTTCAACGTTGTGACGGGGTAAACCGTGCCGTTTCTCGGGTAGTCTTCTACGACGTAGCGTGTCATGGCACCCGCATTGCCAATCGCTCGTATCCATACTTCCAGGTTTGGGCTGACTTTGAAGTCGGGAGAGGTCAGACGCCCCCCATGTTTTTCGGAAAGTGAATGTGTGTAGATTCCGGCTGGGTAGATGGCTCTGAGAACGTGGTCGCCTTCTGTCAGGACCGAAAAATCGCCTGCAGCGTTCGGGGCGTTTTGTAGACCAACGCCATTCGTGTACCAATCGTTGGCGACATCCTTTGAATTGAACTTCCACGTTTGTTCAGTTTTTGAGTCAGCGTGCTTTGCTTTTTTTGGAAGCGGCTTGCTGAAGATTTTATTCCACTCTTCCTCAAACCTGTTTTCCTGCTCTGCGATCTTTAGTCGGTTTATCATCTGGCTTAATGAGTCAGCCGGTTGGTCCGTGGCTTTTTTTAAATCCCGAATGCGAGGCTCAAGCGTTTGCAACGACGCTAGCCAGTCTTCCGCAATGGCCGAGCGGATTTGTTGCTTCAGTGATCTCAATTCCGTTACGTTAAGTTGCTGGATTTCTTGCGTCTCGATGACGCGACGTGCAGGGCGGCAGGACGCAAGGATTCCAAATAAAGCGTAGTAATCTTTCTGGCTGATCGCATCAAATTTGTGATCGTGGCATCGAGCGCAGGAAATGGTCAGGCCCAAGAACGCTTTCGAGAAAACATTAATTTGGTCATCAATGAATCGAACCTTCTCATCCAAAGCATCCGTGGGTGCAAAGCCGTGAAAAACCATGCGCCAATGTGATGGCCCAATGATCGATTCATTGATACCCAAAGCAGTATTGATACGTGGCTTGGGCAGCAGGTCACCAGCGATGTGTTCTCGCACGAGAGTGTCGTAGGGAATGTCATCATTCAATGCACGGATCAGGTAGTCACGATATACCCATGCGTTCTCAATTACCGGATCTCCCTCACTGCCGTGTGACTCGGCGTAGCGAATCCAGTCGAGCCAATGTCTCGCCCAGCGTTCTCCAAAGTGCTCGCTTGCAAGCAGCGTGTTGATCAATTGATCTGTGATTGCTCCATGGGATTGTTCGCCTTCATACCGTTCTTGCCACTTAAGAAGTTGGGTGCGGGTAGGGGGCAGGCCGGTAAGAGTCAGGAACAACCGTCGGATCAGTACTGCCGGTTTGGCGCTCGGGGCATGTTTTAGATTCGCCTCATCAAGTTGTGCTCTGATGAACAGGTCAATCGGATTTCCATTTCCATCAGGAGTCGGAACGTTTGTAATTGGTTGAAAACTCCACCACTGCTTGCGTCGTTCACGTTGGGCTTCCCAAGAGATAGTTGCAGCAAGTTGTTCAGCAGTAGGCGGTTTGTCGCGGGGGTCAGGGGCACCCATGCGGATCCATGTTTCAAAGTCAGAAATTACTGTCGCGTCTAGCTTCGGCCCGTCCTCGGGCATCTCAACACCTTCGATCTCATGCTTCAGGATGTCGATCAGTCGACTTGCTGCTGGGTCGCCAGCGACGATGATTGGGCCTCCGCTACCGCCCTGGCTTGTTGCGGTACGGTGATCCAACGCTAATTCGCTGTCTTGCCGGTCGGTCGAGTTGTGGCAGGCGTAGCACCGCTCGACAAGCACCGGCCGGATTCGTGTTTCAAAGAAATTTAGTTGCTTTTCAGTGAGTCCCCTTTCAGTGAGTCCCCTTTCAGTGAGTCCCCTTTCAGTGAGTCCCCTTTTAGGGACCTCGCCGTTAATTATTGTTGGGTTTTCGGTGTCTTGTGGCATGGCCGCTAATACCGAATAAGGCAGGGCGAACAATGCGAGCGTCGCCATGACGATGACCTGAGAGTGAACGCGGGGATGCACTTGAGAAGCCTGTGGCTGGTTTTTTGGGGCAGGGGTTTTGGGGAGGGCATGAGTTGCCCGTCTTCCCAGTTTAACGGAAGGATCTCGATGGTGGCGATCATCGGTTGTCAGCGGTTGTCAGCAGGTTCACGCGGGCCGCGGTTTCCGTAATTCGTCTGGATAATTGCGGTCAACGGTCGGCTGGTACAGGGTCCGGTGGTGCCTTGGCAGTATCTTTATCTTTATCTTGATGTTTGCATCGTAGGCATGTTCCATCGTAGGCATGTTCCATGGTCTAGGAGTTTTCGGTCTAGGAGTTTTTAGTCTAGGAGTTTTTAGTTAATCTGTGGAACACGGGCCCCCCGTTCGCTGCGGGCTGCTTTTCGCCCTGACTCGACTGATTTTGATTGAAAGCTGGAAGTCGTTTTCATGCCCATGATCCGGCCAGTTAGCTTGGTGTTTGAGCGATTGAGCAGTGAATCAGCCTATGGCAACTTGTAGGCCAACAACGCTGCCGATCACTGGGAATTCCTCGTTCTCGGCAACAGGTTTTCTTGCTCGGTCCTGTCGGTTTGAGTTGGGTTGGGTCGTGTAAACTCTGCATGCTTTAGGCTAGTGTGAGGGGGAATTAATTCATGTGTTGCGTGTGTTTGACGGTCGTCTGTTGGTTGACACCTGCCCGATTGATAGATAAGGTCAGGCTCAATGTCGTGCAATCGCTTGCCCGGGCCCCTCAAGGTTCGGGCAGTTTTTTTGTTCGTATTCAGCGGCCTCTCCTTTCAAATCACGAATGTCGTTATGAATCCACAAGATATCCTTCGATACGTAGACTCTCTGCACCGTGAGAAGAACATTGATAAGGAGTTGGTATTCATTGCAATTGAATCAGCTCTTCAGACCGCTGCGAAGCGGCAATATGGAGAGGAGGCCGATATCACTGTTCAGCTGGATCGTGAAAATGGTCGGATTCACGCGGTGCTCGCAGGTGAGCAGTTAGGTGAAGACCAAATCGGCAGAATCGGGGCGCAAACTGCCAAACAAGTGATTATCCAGAAAGTAAAAGAGGCCGAACGTGACTCGTTGATGTTGGAGTATCGTGAGCAGATAGGGGATATTGTCAGCGGAATTATCGGGCGAGCAGACGGTGGCGTCGCAACGGTGAACCTAGGTAATGTCGAAGCAATTTTGCCACGAAGCGAGCAGATTCCTGGAGAGACATTGCATGCCGGAGAGCGTGTTAGGGCTGTTGTTTTCGAGGTTCGAGCGACGGGAAATCGTGTTCGTGTGGTCCTGAGTCGAACTCGGCCCCAGTTGGTGCAAAGGCTTTTCGATCAGGAAATACCAGAGATTGGCGAGGAAATCATCTCCATCCAATCCATCAGTCGCGAGCCTGGTTACCGCAGTAAAGTTGCGGTCAGCAGCGTCGATAGCCAGATCGATCCAATTGCGGTTTGTGTTGGCTATCGAGGTAGTCGAATCAAAGCAGTTCGTGAAGAACTTGCCGGTGAACACATTGATGTCGTTCGCTACAGCGATGACCCCGAAGTGCTAATCCCCAATGCGTTGCAGCCAGCAGAGGTCGAGCAAGTTCTGCTGTGCGATATGATTGGACGAGCCATTGTTCTGGTTCAGGAGGATCAACTGTCACTGGCCATCGGGCGTCGAGGTCAAAATGTCCGGTTGGGTAGCAAGCTATGTGGCTGGGATATCGAGATCATGACCGGCTCGGAGCTTGAGGACCAGATCGAGCGAGCAGTGACTGGGTTCAGCCAAATTGCTGGGGTGACTGAGGAAATCGCACAGAGTTTGGTTGAGCAGGGATACCTGTCCTACGACGATCTGTCGGTGATTGAGCCCGATCAGTTTATGGAAATGAGCGGTTTGTCCGCAGAGGATGTGGATCGGATTGTTGAGGTTGCTGAGACCATGGCGGAAGAAGCTGAGCAAGCGGCCGCAGAAGAACGCAGGGTCAGGCGGGATCGCGACCAGACCCAAAAAGAGTCTGGTGCAGCAGGCGGTGCCACCGCTACATCAACCCCACCCGCGAGCGAAAATTCCGAGGCAGCTGCCGAAGAGGTGGCCGAAGAGGTGGCCGAAGAGGTGGCCGAAGAGGTGGCCGAAGCTGCGGTTCCCGAGGGATCAGCAGAGTCCTCAGGCCCTTCCGCGGAAGACGCCTCAGGTGATGAGTCTGCGGAGTCAGCGACCGAGAAGGACTGATTCGCTGGGTGAATAGCCCGTTAATCTCCGATTTACACGAAAACTTGCCGGGTTTCCGCGGGAAAGTGCCTTGGCAGACCTCTGCGCCACGCTCGTTTTTCGCTATCGTATGCACAAGTTGGCCCAGGCAATACTCTGGGGAATCGTTGGATGATCCCCGACGCGGGAGGTTTTTCGACCTGCCGCGGCGATGGAGGAATACCAGTATGTGATCATAATTAGACCATTGAACCCGCCCGCGAATCGGGCATTTTCCCGTACGAATATCAACGAATTACAACGTTCGCTCGGCGGGTTCCAAAAACGAATCGACAGGATTTCCGCACGTGCCCGCACGCATTTACGCGCTCGCTAAAGAACTAAAAGTTGACAGCAAAGATCTAGTGGATCTTGTCAAGAAGGTCGGTATTACCGGCAAAGGCTCGGCGCTGGCTAGCCTCTCCGATGAGGAGGCCCAGAAAGTTCGAGACCACTTGTCTGGGGCTGGTAAGCCTGAACCCGCTGCTGCGCCAGCAGTTGCGACCGCTCCGACAGCAGTGCGTGATGGGGTTCAGTCCGAACGAAAACACGTCGCCATCAAAGTGGGGCGAAGCTCGAGTCGTAGTTCCACACCGGAGAAGCCCGCCAAGCCTGCGACTCCCGCACCGAAGGCTCCGGAGCCAGTGGAGCCTGTAGCTGAAGCGACGCCAGCCCCCGCCACCCCTGCACCGAAAGAAGAGGCTGCCGATACCGGGACTCCCGTGCCTTCGCCGCCGAAACCAGCTTCCTTGGGAAGTCGTATCAAGAGTCGAATGGGAGTTCGGAAAGGTGGTGCGGCCGGGAACGATCCTGTTGCACCCGTCAGACGCGATTCGACGATTTCAGGTGGAAAGATGCGATCCTTGGATCGGCCAGCGCCCGCGGCTGAGAAACGCGCTGAGTCCGGCAAAGGAAAAAGGCGAGAGCCAAGAATTAATGTAAAAATGGCGTCTCTGCCAGAGGTCGCCGAGCCAAAGCCGAGCAAGCAGGCGAGCGGGGAGCCCAAGGCTCAGAAGCCGGACGTCAAGCTCAGTAAAGATGTCATCGCAGGACACCGACAAGGGATGCGAGCACCGCTGGAGGAGCTAGCCAAAGAGGACAAAGATAGCAAGCGGTCCGCCGCTGCAAAGCGTGGTTCGGGCCTGACCGGCTTTACGGGTGAGAAAAAGCGTGAGGCCGGGGAAGAAGACAAACCACGACGCAAATTGGCCGGTATGGCCAGCCCTCGTGCAGAACGCGTTCGAGGTAAAGGACGTGGGCGAGCTGCTATCGAGCAAGGTGGTGGCTATGGTTCTCGCCAAGGACGCTCTCGTCATGGGCACAAGCGTCGTAAGGGAGTCAATACAGCGGCGCCAAGGAAAGATGCCGTGGTGCTGGAACTGCCCTGCACCATCCGTTCATTTTCCGAGGCCGCGGGTGCTCCTGTTGGCAAGGTGCTTGCAACCTTGATGGGCATGGGGTTACAGGTAGGATTGAATATCAATTCGGAACTGGATCTCGAGACGGCTGAAATGATTGCCGCCGAAATGGAGCTCCAAATTGAATTGAAGGCCTCGGAAACACTTGAAGATTCTCTGATCACTGGGTTGGAGGAGCAGGAAGATCATCCTGATACATTGTTGCCAAGGGCTCCAATCGTGACGTTCCTCGGGCACGTCGACCACGGAAAAACCAGTCTGCTCGACTACCTGATCGGGATCGATGTCGTCAGTGGAGAAGCGGGGGGTATCACTCAGCACATCCGAGCCTACGAAGTTGAAAAAGATGGCCGGAGCGTGACCTTTGTCGACACGCCCGGTCACGAAGCCTTCACCGAAATGCGTGCTCGAGGTGCGAACGTCACTGATATTGCAGTCCTTGTTGTGGCTGCTGATGACGGAATCATGCCGCAGACTGAAGAAGCGATCAGCCACGCGAAGGCAGCAGAGGTGCCGATCGTCGTTGCGATGAATAAGATCGATCTCGAAGGTGTCGATTCAAATCGAGTCATGACGCAACTGACAGAGCATCAACTCACGCCCAGCGAATGGGGCGGAGACGTTGAAGTTGTTCCCACCAGTGCAATCAAAGGCACTGGTATGGATGAGTTGCTGGAAACGCTTCTAACCATTGCTGAACTTAATGAGTATCAGGCAAACCCAGATCGCACGGCTCTCGGTGTGTGTCTCGAGTCCGAGCAGCAAGGCGATCGCGGTGTTGTCGCGAAATTAATTGTGCAGAATGGAACATTGAGCGTCGGTGACGTGCTGGTTTGTGGTGCATCACATGGTCGTGTTCGGGCAATGTCTGACACGCTCACCGGGGAATCTCTGGAAACTGCCGGGCCAAGTACTCCTGTGAATGTAATGGGCTTCGATCAAGCACCTGGAGCCGGTGAACGATTCCATGTGCTCGATGACATCAGTAAGGCTCGTGAAATTGCTGGCAGCCGTGCTCACGCAAGCAGCCAGGAAAATCTGTCGGGCGTGACCACGAAAGTTTCCTTCGAAAATTTCCAGGAAATGTTGCAGGACGGTCGCCTCGGTCAGCAGGAAGAAAAGGTCAAGTTGAACTTGATTGTGCGAGCAGATGTGAAGGGCTCGCTTGAGGCGATCGATAAAGAACTGAGCAAGCTCGATAACCCGGAAGTTGAGGTCCGCATACTGCAGCGAAGCGTTGGTGGTGTCACCTTGGCTGATGTTACTTTGGCTTCAGCTTCTGATGCGGTGATTGCGGCCTTCAATGTAATCCCGGATGAGCAGGCCCGATCGCTTGCCGATGAACGTGATGTTGAAGTGCGGCGATACGACGTGATTTATAAGTTGACTGATGATATTAAGGCGATGATCGAAGGTCGATTGAAGCCTGAAGAACGCATCGTGGAATTGGGTCGTGCTCTCGTCAAACAGGTGTTCTCGATTAGTCGTGTAGGAAGTATCGCAGGGTGCTATGTTGCACAAGGATCCATTCAGCGTGGGTGTCGAATCCGCGTGAACCGCGATGGTCGAACCATCGGAGACTATCCGCTGGACTCTCTCAAACGAATCAAGGAAGACGTGAAGGAAGTACCTCGCGGTATGGAGTGCGGTATCCGCCTGTCAGGTTTCAATGATGTGAAGCAGGATGATGTTCTTGAAGCATATCGAATCGAAGAGGTTGCACGAACGCTCGATTGACATACGCCCCAGTAACAGTCGGCGTGCAGCGGCATGCGTCTGGCGGGGGCTGAATTGAGAAACTGAAAAGAATGGCGCTACTGCCAATGAACGCAGTAAGCAACAAACTCTGTGATAAAACGCTTGGGTTTTGATGTTCGAGAAGAACAGAAATTGACAGCCCAGCAGGGTGAGTGCGGGTTGTTGCGGTAGAGAATCAATGACAACGAATTTGACTCGCCTGCTCAGACGCTTAATGCACTCTTTGACTGTTCATACCATCGGACTTCCATTACTCGACTGTCACTCTTCGACCGTGCATTCGTAATCCCCGTTCATCCCCAACCCACTAATCCGCTGTGACCAGTAGACGTTTGTTAAAAGCAGCCGAAGCCATTCGAGAGGTGGTGGCTGCTTCGATTTTGACTGAATTGCGAGATCCACGCGTGCAGGATGTGACCGTGGTCGGTGTCAAAGTCAGCCCCGACATGCGAGAAGCACAGGTTGCAGTCAGTGTCATGGGAGATGAATCACAGCAGCAACTATCCTTGAGAGGATTGCAGAATGCTGCGGGATTTTTGCAGAGTCGAATTGCTTCGCGGATTGAGGCAAGGTACACCCCTCGTCTGCAATTTGTGATTGACAAAGGGATTCAGCATTCTCTCTTGGTCGGTGAGATTCTAGAGAAAATCAAGCGAGAGAATGATGAGCCCGAGCAGAACGCAAGTGATGCTCAGGACGCACGCGGGCTAGATGGTTCAGAAGGAGACAACTCAACTGCTGCTGATCAAAATGGCTTATCTGCGAGTAAGATATCGAGGACCGACACTAATGAAGGCCAGGCAGAACGAAGCGACCCACCGGCCCAATAGCCCGAATTTCGAAAATAATCGTGATCGCGATGCGATCCTACCCATCAGTACCCTCTGATCTGACAAAACAAGATGTCTGCAAGTAAGCGTGCAACCCTGATCGGCAAACTCAATACTGCCCTCAAGAAACACTACAAACCATTGCCAACCCAGCCTGCTCGTCCTCTGCTCGAGCATGTTCTGTATGCGTCACTCTTGGAAGATGCGCCAGCTGAATTAGCTGATGAGGGCATGGCTAAGTGTGAGCAGGAGTTTTATGACTGGAACGAAGTGCGTGTCACCACCGTCACTGAGTTGGCTCAGGTTCTTTCGAGGATGCCCGAGCCTTTGGTCGCCGCTCGTCGGTTGAAGAGTAACTTACAGGCTATCTTCGAAGAGTTTTACACCTTTGACTTGGATCATCTCAAGAAAGACAATCTTGGCAAGGCGGTGAATAAATTTGAGAAGATGCCAGGAATGACTCCCTTCGTACTTAGCTATACGGTGCAGCATGGCTTGGGAGGGCATTCGATTCCTGTTGATTACTCTGCCATGGTGATCATGTTGAGTACGGAAATCGCATCGCAACCGGAGGCTTCGAGCGGCAAGGTACCAGGATTGGAAAGGGCGATTCCCAAAAGCCAAGGAATTGATTTTTCAGGCTTGCTGCACCAAGCGGCAGTTGCATTGAACAAAAATTTGAAAGACAAAGCCGCGCGTGCTTTTATCGATGCGGTTAGTAAGGGTTCGAGCCAACGGCTCGATAAGTGGCTTGCGAGTAAAAAAGCGGCCAAGAAGCGGGTTCTTGAGCGTAAGGTTGAGGAGAAGGCGGCCGCAAAGGCAGCAGCGGAAGCAGCAGCACTTGCTGCAATCGAAGCTGCGAAAAATCCACCCAAAAAGAAGAAGGCAAAAGAACCGGCTAGGAAAGAGGTACCAGCCGCTGAGGCTGCTGCTAAAGAGACAGCCAAGGCAGCTGCAAAGAAAGCTGCTGCGGATAAGGCTGCCAAGAAAAATACTCCTGCTCCTGTAAAGAAGGCCGTCCCGGCAAAGAAAGCGGCAGCCAAGAGTGCGTCTGCGAAAAAGCCTGTTAAGACGACCAAACCAGCGAAGAAGGCTGCGTCGGTCAAGAAAGCTACTTCGAGCAAAAAGGCTGCGAAGAAAACTTCGAAGAAGAAGTCGGTTCCTGCAAAAAAAACCACCAAAAAGAGTGTGCCTGCCAAGAAGGTGAGCAAGAAGCCCGCCCCAGCCAAGAAAGCTTCCAAGAAAGCTTCCAAGAAAGTTTCCAAGAAAGCTTCCAAGAAAGTTTCCAAGAAAGTTTCCAAGAAAGTTTCCAAGAAAGTTTCCAAGAAAGCTTCTAAAAAGACGTCAAAGAAAGTAGCGGCCACCAAAAAGGCTTCTCCAGCCAAGAAGAAAGCAGCTGCAAAAAAGACGGCATCGAAAGCGAAGCCCGCTAAGAAAACCAGTTCCAAGAAATCAACGAACCGGAAATTGACCAAGCGTAAGCCACGTTGAGTCCCGGACCGGTACTCGTGTTATTCTTTTGTAGTGACGACTTCGGTGGGCACTGCCCCGGAGTCATCGAGTGATTCAAGTCTCCAGTAATTGATAAGATCTGATATGGCAGGACATTCAAAGTGGGCCAATATCCAGCACCGCAAAGGACGCGTGGATGCCCAGCGAGGAAAACTTTGGAGCAAGTTAAGTAAGGGCATCATTGTCGCTGCAAAAAGTGGCGGCGGAGATCCGAATTCGAATTTTCGATTGCGGAAGGCGATTGATGATGCCAAGGCTGTCAGTATGCCGAAAGACAATATTGCTCGCGCCATCAAGCGGGGCACGGGTGAGTTGGCCGGTGGAGATCTCGAGGAAATTCTTTACGAAGGTTACGGGCCTGGTGGTGTCGCAGTGATGTGTGAAACACTGACTGATAATCGGAATCGAACCGGCCCAGAGTTGCGATCCATTTTCTCCAAGTTGGGCGGTGAGATCGGAAAGTCGGGATGTGTTGCCTACCTCTTCGAACGAAAAGGTCTGTTCGTTTTTGACGCTGAAGCCGTTGATGAAGAAACGGTGATGGAGGTCGCGCTCGAGAACGGCGGTGACGATGTCGAAAGCACTGGTGACGGTAAATTACAGGTGACGTGTTCGCCTGACCAGTTTCAGAGCTTGGAGGATGCCTTGCAGAAGGCAGAACTGACGATGGAGGTCAAGGAAGTCACACGCCTGCCACAAACCACGGTCGATGTGGAGTCAAAAATTGCCAAAAAAGTAATTCGATTACTTGAAGCGATTGATGAGCATGATGACGTGCAAACCGTTAGCACGAATTTGAATATTCCTGACGATGTGATGGACGAAGATTGACGGTCGATTCACCGCCAAGGCTGCCGTGTTCGTAGAATCGAAGGTCATTCGTTTGCTCTTTTAAGCAGGTGTGCTTTCTCTCCGCTGTAGGTTCTTAGGCATCGTCGGATGAATATCTTGTACGCCTCGCGAAAATCTCGGCCGAGTGTAACGGACCCATGCGTCCGAGTGACGCTGTTTGGGACTCGATTGCACCGAATCGGTAGGTTCTTCACCGCGGCCACCCATCGCGAGTCTCCTGGACCATGCTGAATCTCTGGGCCTCTGAATTTCTAGCCGTCAGTAACTCCTGATGTCTGCGTCTCCTGATGTCTGGGAATCAGTCGGCTTTCTCTGTGACTGAAACACCAAATAACGCCAAGAGACTGGTGTACAGTGAGTAGAAGGTTGGGACCAGCAGTAGCACGAGGAATGTTGCAAGAGCCAGGCCGAATGCAAGACTCGCGGCCATGGGAATCAACAGTTGCGCTTGGAATGACCGTTCCAGCATCAATGGAATCAGGCCAGCGATCGTCGTCATGCTGGTGAGCATGATGGGGCGGAAACGACGTTCTCCGGATTCCATGAGTGCTTCCCGGATGGGAACGCCGTCTCGTATTCGTGTGTTGATGAAGTCGATCAATACGATCGAATCATTGATGACAACTCCTGAAAGTGCGACCAGTCCAAACATGCTGAACAAGGTGAGCGGAAGATCCAAGAGGGCATGGCCCCAAACTGCCCCAATCATTCCGAAAGGTACAATGGCCAGAATCAGAAGCGGTTGAATGTAGCTGCGGAATTGCAGGACCAATAGCACGAACATTGCCAGCACGGCGATGCCGAATCCCCTCATCAGGCTGCCCACAGAATCGCGGCTCTGTTCGCGTTGACCCTCCCATCGAAAACTGACTGCTGGAAAAGACTTCTGCCAAGTGCCAACGTATTTTTCCTGTAGCTCATTAATGATCCGATTTGCATTCGCCTTCGTTTCATCGAGATCAGCAGAAATGGTGATCGATCTCATTTGGTCGACACGGTTGATCTCCGAGAAGCCCCGTTGATAGTCAATTTCCGCGAGTTCGGTGATGGGGCGTTCGGCCCCATCCGCGGTGCGAATCCTGATTTCACGAAAATCAACGAGGCTACCTCGTTCGTCTTCTGGATATCTCACCATAAGTTTGACATCGTGACGACCTCTTTGTAGACGCATGACTTCAGCACCAAAGTAGGCATTGCGAACCGTGGTGCCGAGGTCGGTCGGTGTGACTCCCGTCGCGAGTGCGCGATCTTTGACGCGAAATTGGAATTCCCATTTGCCGGGTGTGTTGTCATCAGCGATGTCGTAGACCCCCGCAAACTCACCGAGTTGAGCTTTGACTGCTTCAGTAGCTGCAAGGAGTTGTTCTACCTCGCCGCTGGGGGCCAGTAATTTGAATTCAATTGCTTTGCCACCCGGGCCAACACCTACTGATCCATAAGTGATGCGGTCGGCTCCAGGGAAGTTGCCCGCCTCTTCACGCCACATGGTCAGCAGGTCATCGCTGTGGATGTCGCGGATCTCGGTATCGAACAATTCGGCAAAAATTTGGCCGACGTGGCTTCCTGAGCCGCCACCGCCTGCCGCATTTTGCAGGTTGGTAATCGTGCCGACGTCACGGTAAGTGAGTCGGACTGGGCCTGTGCCCTGCCCTTCTACTTCGGAATTGTAAATTTCCTCAACAGGAATGCCGGTTTTTTTGGATCTGTCAGAGGCAATCCGTTCGGAAACAACGTTGAGTGCTGACAGCATTTTCTGGGTCGCGTTATCAGTCTCTTCAGCGGTGGTGCCATCAGGGAACGCGATCGTTGCCTGCAGGTTATTGTTGTCCGATTTTGGAAACAGGATCGATGGAACAATGCCTCCTCGGATCATTCCGCCCGTCACAATGAACATCATGACCGCAACGGCCAGCGGCACAGCGGGGTGCCTTAGTGAGAATCCAAGAGCTGGTAGGTAGATCGATTTGCAGATCCAGTCCAAACCCCGCCCGGCTCGTGGGCTTAGCCAATTCAAAGCGATGCCCAGTGGTCTGAGCGGGTAAGTTAAAATGGAAAGCCAGCGGAAGAAACCGGAATGATGGTGAGACAAGTGGCAGGGCAGAACAAAAATGCTTTCCCATAGCGAAATCGCCAGCATTGCGATGACAGCAAATGGGATCACTGCCATGAACTTCCCCATCACCCCCGAGACAAAAAACATGGGAGCGAATGCAATGATCGTCGTTGTCACGGAGGCGGTCACGCTTGGCATGACTTCGACTGTTCCATCGATGGCTGCTTGGACCAACGATTTTTTCATTTGCATGTGCGCGTAAATGTTTTCACCAATCACGATGGCATCATCGACAACGATCCCTAACGCAACAAGAAACGAGAACAGGCTCAACATGTTCAGCGTTTGATCGCCCCACGCAAGTACAGCTCCGGCTCCCAGAATCGAAATTGGGATCCCCAATGCAACCCAGAAGGCCAGACGCATCTCAAGGAATAGCGTGAGCACCAGGAACACAAGCAACAAGCCAGAGAAACCGTTACGCAGCAGCAACGCCAAGCGTCCGCGTACTTCCTTGCTGCTATCACCCCAAACTTGGAATCGATATCCAGCCGGTAATTCTTTTTCGGCAACGTAGGCTTTTACCGCGTCGACCATTGCCAATAGGTCTTCCGACTTGGCACGTTCGACGTTCACTACCATGGCCGGTTCGCCATTGATTTCACTTACAGCGGTCGTGTCTTGAAAGTTGTCCCGAACGGTTCCAAGATCGTTCACAGTGAGGACGACACCACTGCTGTCAGTGATCAGCGGTAATTCTCCGATTTCTTCGCCAACCCGGCGTTTGTTCTTGGCTCGTAAGAGAATCTCCTGACCATCTGCTCGCAGTTGGCCGCCGGGCAGTTCAATGTTTCTCGCACGGAGAATGTTGGCAACTTGCTGCAATGAGAGCCCATAGCTACGCAGCGTTGCCTCCGGGATTTCGACATCGATCTGGAACGGTCGTGTGCCCATCATGGAGGCAGAAGAAACAGCGGGTAGGCTCAAGACGTCATCTCGGACTTCCTCGGCTACTTCCCGGAGTTTCCACTCGGCTTCCGGGGTGCGTTGGGCGGGGCCTACGATGCCAATTCGAATGGCAGCGTCGCGAAACGTAATCTGTTGGATCAGGGGGTCTTCTGCAAGTGCAGGAAAACTCGGAATGCGATCCACCTCACGGTCGATTTCGGCCATGACCTTTTGGACGTCTCGTACATCGCTGCGGAGTTCAGCGAGCACAAATCCTGATCCTTCCTGCGCGATGGAAGTTACTTTCTTGATCCCGTCAATTGCGCGGATAGCCTCTTCAATTTTCTGGCAGATTGCCTCTTCGCTGTCCTGAGGAGTAGCGCCGGGATAAGGCACCGTGATCATCACAATCTCTAGCTCGAATGCCGGAAATACTTCGCGGCGCATGTTCCAAAGGGAAAAGCCACCGACCAACATCAAGCCGAGCATGATTACATTCATTCCGGGCGAATTGGTGATCGCCCATGCAACAAGACGCTTCATGATCAGTTCTCCTCGCCTGAGGCAGTTGCGTGATTGGGCTGTTCTTGATTCGCGTTTGATCGCGTAACTGGATTCACGACCTCCACACTGGCTCGCGCTGGTGATGTTGCGTCGTCGATTTCTTCGAATGGCGATACAACAACAAACGGATTTTGTTTGAGCAATTCCGCTGAACCACCAGCGATTTCGCAGACCCAAAGTCGTTGCTTGTTCTTGTTGAAAGTCCCATTCTTCCCTTTGTCAGAAAGAATACTGGCCGAACCGCTCAACGGTGCAATCGGATTGATTCCGGTTGCGAGTGTCACTTTACCCGGTACCCAGTCTTTCGCTTTGAATCCTTCTGGCTGCTCGGAGTTGGCAGGATTTGATGCAGTTGCAGTGGTTGTTTTCCCGTCATTGTCAGTTGGCTTGACTGCCAAGACGGAAGGGTCTGGGGAGAACTGAAGGATGCGATTGTCCACCTGAAGGCCTCTGGCAGGAATGACCATCCATTCGGGTCGCGGGGCAATCAAAAGTTTTACGCGTACATACATGCCGCGGACGAGGGCTGTCGCCCCGGTGACCTCGCGAGGCGTTCCCTCTGCATCAACGTGCTGGTTGGGGGCATCGACGACCACGCGGACTGGGACGGTTCGCGTAGCCGAGTTCAGGCCGATACCGTCGTAGCTCATCAGCTTGGCATTCCAGTAGTACTTAACACCTTCGCGACCTGCCAACTCGTATTCGATGATCGCTTTCGTTTCCGGCAAGCTGTACCCGCGGGAATCGGTGTCTTTGCTGATCCCGACTCTGTTCTTGAGGTTCTCTGGATTGTTGCTTAGACCTTTGTCTGGTGTCTCTGTTGCCTGATTCAAGACCCAGTACAACTGATCCATGCGGAGACTTGTTGCGACTTCAGCCTTGGAAGTGTCATCAATAGTTACCAGCGTCGTGCCGCGGGCAACGAATGAATGAAGGTCGACCTTCTCGTTCACAATCACGCCCGAAATTGGCGCACAGATTTCGGTTCGCTGGAGATCATTTTGTGCTTTTCTTAACTGGGTTTCTGCAAGCTTTTCAGACACGATGATTTTTTGCCGGCGTTCCACAAGTAAACTGAGTTGATTCTCCAGCGTCACTAATTGTTGCCGCGCAGCCAGTAACGCGCGTCTTGCCTTGTCGCGTTCTGAGGGGCTCGTGAATCCGTCACCAAGTTGGACTTGGCGATCAACTTCCTTTTGTTGAAGAGCCATGTCTTCCTTGGCGATCTCAATGGATCGTTTCGTGTTATCCCTCTCCTGATCTACCTCTTTCAGTGCCTGATATTCTTGTGCTTTGATCTGCGTAAGACGCTCCACCTCAAAATCGTAATCCGTGGTGTCGATTTTCATCAGCGGTGTCCCTACTTGAACATAAGCTCCCGCTTCACAAATCGGATACTTGGCGATGATCTCGCCCGACACCTCCGTCGATACCTGGACCTCGCGGAACGGAGCAACGCTGCCGTCGACGATCAGTTGTAACCGTTCGCCAAGAGAAGTCAGGGTGTGGAGGCGTTCCACACGAACTTCGCTTAATGCTTCGAGACGTGAGTTGTAGTCTGTACCTGTTGCCGGTTTCTTTTCAGTTTCTGCCGTGCCGAGAAGTAGCATGGCGGCCACCCCAGCAACTAGCAAACTGGCTGGAATGATGAAATCAAACAATGCCTTTTGACTGGTGTTGGCTAGTCGCGACGTTCGAGTCGGGATTTGCTGTGGACTGTCTGTTCTGGGCGGACTTTCATCCGGTTTGGGTTCGGGAGGCGAGATCAAAGTATCGACCATCTCTGTAGCTTTCGTGGAAAGACTTTCGTCCTAATGGGTGATTTTAAAATGACGTCATTCGTCATCTGGGTTCGATCTACCGCCGTGGAGTCGTGAAGTTCTCGCAGGCTGACAGCATGACTGCAGTGATGTGTTGAGCGAGGGATTCGATGTCATAATGCGCATCTCTCTGCCACTCAGGAATTAATACCTGAATCGCCTGAGCGCCCACGCGATAGTACAAGCATTGCCCAACGGTGCTGAAAGCCAAGTGCTGTACCGTATGCGTAGGCAGTTCAGACTTCACTAAAAGCTGCAGCGTTTCCGTCAGCTGATTAAAAAGCGGTCGAAAAAATTCTTCGACGATGCTCTCGAAAACAGGAGTTGGGTTTTGCATTTCACGCATCAGCAGTTCAGTTTCCCAAGCCGCCTCCTCGGTGATTAGCATGCGAGCTAAAAGTGTGTGCACTAATGCTTGCAACGTTTCCTGCGGCTTTTGCAGGTCAGTATTAGGCGTTGGAAACCGTTTTGCTCGGGCCACACGCAGGGCGTGGATTACCTCCCGATACAGCCCCAGCTTGTCACCGAAGTGGTAGCCGACCGACGCGATATTGACACCAGCGGCCGAGCAGATTTCACGTACGGTCGCTCCGGCGTAGCCTTGAGCAGCGAAAACTGGCCCAGCGGCAGCTAAAATCCGGCTTCTCGTGTCGTGGGACCGCTCGTTGGGGCGTATGTCCCCTTCGGGATTCCGCTGCGATTGGGGCGACTTGCTGGCTGAGTTTGCCAAAGCGACCTCGTTTGGGCAGGTTACTGAAATTTAAACGCTTGTTTTAAACAATCGTTTAAATTGAAGATTTGTCAACCATGCTGGTGTGAAAAACGCTCACTCGGCGGACTTCGGAGCCGTCCTTCTAATTCGGGATTGACGGTCCATGGTGGCCGCGATCATCCTTTGGCGCTCAGGGCACTCGCCGTCGGTATGCGAGGGTCCGTCAGATTCCACTTAAGTACGGTGATACGCGATGAATTCCGCTTCTGCTTCCAGCATTCAAATTCAACTTCCCGATGGAACGCTTGCGGAGCATCCGTCTGACGCCACCGCCATGGATGTAGCCAAGGGCATCAGCGAGGGACTGGCGCGCAGTGTGATTGCCGCCGAGGTTTCGGGGGCCATCGTCGATGCTGATCGTCCATTGGGCGAATTGTCTGAGGGCAGTGAGCCTCTTCCGTTGACCTTGCTGACTGGTCGGGATGAAGCTGCTTTGGGCGTCTTGAGGCATTCAGCGGCCCATGTCATGGCGCGGGCTGTCATGCGTTTGTATGACGGAGTTTCGTTGGCGTTTGGACCGACCACTGAGGGAGGTTTTTACTACGATTTTGATCTGCCCGAAAAAATCAGTGAAGACGATTTTCCGAAGATTGAAGCGGAAATGAAACGCATCATCAAGGAAAAGGAACCGTTCGAGCGTTTCGCTCTGAATCGCGAGGAGGCGAGAAAGCTGTGTGATGATCTGGATCAGGACTTGAAAGTCGAGCACATCGATACTGGTCTTTCGGATCAATCCACTGTGAGTTTTTATCGCCAAGGCGAGTTTGTTGACCTGTGTCGAGGCCCGCACATCCCCGATGCAGGCAAAATCAAGGCGATCAAATTGATGACCATTGCGGGTTCGCACTGGAAGGGGGATACATCAGGACGCCAGTTGCAGCGTTTGTACGGCACTGCGTTCTTCGACAAGAAGCAGCTCAAGGCATATCTTGAGCAAATTGAGGAAGCCAAGCGTCGTGATCATCGTGTGCTTGGCAAGCAGCATGGGCTATTTTCTATCAGCCCCGATGTTGGCCAGGGGCTTTGCCTGTGGTTGCCCAAGGGCGCCAGGGTTCGGGTCGCACTTGAGGATTTCTTGCGTGGTGAATTATTGTCGCGCGGTTATGACCCGGTTTACAGTCCGCACATTGGTCGCGTGGAAATGTACGAGACCAGTGGCCACTTTCCCTATTACCGAGATAGCCAATTCGCTCCCTTGTTTGGAAGCGAGGTGGGCGGCATGCTTGATGCATGGAGTGAGCGTCTGCAGGAGGGGACCCTTGATTCAGACGGTGAAGATAAATTGATGGCGGCCGCGGAAGTGTTCGGTGTCAAGCTTCCTGATTACCGCTCATCTGCATCGGCTGATTCGAAGCGAAAAGTGTTGCATGATTGGCAGGTGAATCATGAGCGTTATTTGCTCAAGCCGATGAACTGTCCTCATCACTGCCAGATTTTCAAGGCGCAGCCTCGATCTTACCGGCAGTTGCCGTTGCGTTTATTCGAATTTGGAACTGTTTATCGTCACGAGCAGACTGGCGAACTGAACGGTATGCTTCGGGTGCGTGGTTTGACGCAGGATGACGCACACATTTTTTGTACGGCTCAGCAGGTCGAGGAAGAATTTCGAGCTACCATCGAGTTGACTAAGTTTGTTCTGGAGTCGGTTGGTTTGGACGATTACAGCGTTCAGCTTTCCTTACGCGATCCTGACAGCGACAAGTATGTGGGCACGGAGGAAAATTGGGATCATGCAGAAGGGGCTTTACGCGGAGTTCTGCAGGGCTCAGGTTTGAGTTTCAATGAGGAGCCTGGTGAAGCCGCGTTTTATGGTCCTAAGGCTGACTTCATGGTGCGGGATTGCATTGGCAGGTCGTGGCAGCTCGGAACCGTGCAACTGGACTACAACTTGCCGGAACGTTTCAAGCTGGAGTACAACGGCAGTGATAACGCAGCTCATCGTCCTGTGATGATTCATCGCGCTCCGTTTGGGTCTCTTGAACGATTCACTGGGATGCTCATCGAGCACTTTGCAGGGGCTTTCCCACTTTGGTTGGCTCCCGAGCAGGTACGAGTTTTACCTTTGAGCGACAAGTCACTCGACTACGCGGTGCAAGTCGCCAAGGAACTCGAGGCGGCGGGGTTGAAGGTCACAGTCGACAACAGCGGGGGTAAGGTGCAGGCCAAAATCCGTAACGCCCAGCTGGAGTTGGTGAATTACATGGCGGTGGTCGGCCCGAAAGAGGCCGAAGCCGGACAGGTCGCCCTGCGTGACCGTATCGATGGTGATTTGGGGTCCATGCCGACCGCCGAGGCGATTGCCAGGCTCAAGCAGGAAATTGCGAGCAGGCAGGTGCGTCAGGTCGTCAAAGGTGACTTTTCCGCCGCCGCAGTGGATTCTGATGCGGTCGGTAACGAGTATTAACCAAGGTGGTCCGCTGTTTGTGAGCGTTTTTTGCGTTCATCATGACGCTTTTTACGGTATTTCTGGCTTTCGTTAGCGTTGCTGGTCGATTCCGTTGCAAGCGATCCGGTGTTCATCCCCATGGGTACTTATACTGTCGGGAGACGTTATCACAGTGGCACCCTTGTTACTGAGACTCGGTTTTTCTCTCTATCTGGTTTGGATGTGATGCGATCATTGATCCCACAGCTCTGCTCATTTGTCGTGTTTTTATCCGCTGCGTCGCTCTTCATAGCTCCGCAAGCGGACGCCGCCGGGCTTACGGCGGAGGAAAAGAAAACAGTTCAAAATGTGAATGCCAGCGTTTTGCGGGCTGGGAAAAGCTACGCGGCTGGGGATTTCGATGCCTCTGCCGAATACATCCGAACTGCGGTCAAGCAGGTCGAAGAGGCTGTTAAAAGCGGTTCTCCAAGGCTCTATGACGAGTTATTGCCCGCAATGCAGCGGATCCAGAAGGCTCGAACTCTGCTTGACTTTGAAGGCATCACGCTTCCTACCTTCACGCGACCTAAGCGTCCTGCGGATGCCCCCGCGAAGCCCAAGCCGGGAACAAGCCCCGCCCCGGGGAAACCCGAACCGGCGCCTAGTGACGGACTTAGTTTTACGAAAGCGGTCGCTCCGATTCTGTCGGCACGTTGTGGGCGATGTCATGCCTCGGACAGCAAAGGTGGATTCAACTTGGCGACCTACGCTGCCCTCATGAAAGGTCCTCCCGAAGGTGTTGTGATCTTCGCAGGTGATACGGTGGGAAGCCGCTTGATTGAGACCATTGAAACAGGGGACATGCCGCGAGGTGGCGGCAAAGTGACGCCCGCCGAATTGAAAATACTGAAAGATTGGATTTTGGCAGGCGCGAAGTTTGACGGCACTGATGCAGCCGCTCCGATCGCAGCGGGGGCTACCGCGGATGAGCCACCACGGCCGAGACTCAAAGCGATGCAGGCCACTGGCAAAGAAACAGTGAGTTTCGCAGCTGACGTGGCTCCCCTGTTGGTCGAAAGCTGCAAGGGTTGTCACATCAACGCCATGCGGGCCAGCGGTGGTTTGAGCATGGATACCTTCGCACAGTTGCTGCGCGGCGGTGATAGCGGTGATATCGTCATTCCCGGCAACGGGGCAGAAAGTCCACTGGTCAAGAAGTTGCGTGGAAGCATGGGGTTGAGGATGCCTGCTGGCGGGCGGCCTGCTTTCTCGGAGGATTCGATCAAGCTTATCTCAACTTGGATTGATGAAGGTGCAACGCTTGACGGTGCCTCGGATAATCAGCCACTGCAGGTTATGAGTCAGCTTGCATGGGCCGCGGCTGCGACACCTCAAGAGTTGAGTGATCGACGCGCCGAGCTCGCTGGCGAAAACATCAAACTTGTTGTTCCCACTGGGGCCGACTTGGCCATTGAAACAACAGAACACTTTTACGTCGTTGGTTCCGCAGCGCCTGCGACAATCAAGCTTGTTGCAGAGCTGGCAGAAGACCAGATGAAAGCTGTGAAATCGGTTGTTTCGGCGGAGGCCGGGCAGGAATTTTTCAAGGGAAGAGCGACCATTTTTGTCATGCCCAAGAGGTATGATTACAGCGAATTCGCAAAGATGGTTGAAGGACGCGGTATCCCGAATGGATGGAGTAGTCACTGGAAATATGATGGCATCGACGGTTATGTTTCACTCGTGGCAACCGATCGTGATGAAGAGGACGAAATTGAAGCACGGCTAACTTCACCATTGGTAAGCTTGGCAGTTGCCACGCGTGGGGGGGGATGTGCCACGGTGGCTTGCAGAGGGAGCAGGCAAAGTCATTGCGAAGCGACATGGAAATACCGAAAGGGCATCGCGCGGGCGAACCCCGAAAACAATGGTCAATCGCGAGCTTATCGACGCGTTGGCGGCGATGGGTAACTCGAAACAATTTCTCGAGGGCAAGCTGACGCCAGAGCAGTCTGATCTGATTGCCACCGATTTGATGGCTGCGATGCTGGATCGTGCTCAGAAAAAGGGGTTTGATGGCCTTTTGAGAAATTTGAGCCGAGGCCTGCCCTTCGAAAAGGCATTCATCCAGTCTTTCGAGGCCACCCCACAGCAGTTCGTGGACGCGTGGAAGCGTTGGCGCACTGGTCGTTGAGCAGATCTACTGTTCTCTTCATAAATGGGGTGATTCAACCAGTGACCATGCGTTCCGAGCTGTGATAAAAAGCACAACAGGCTGGGAGCATTTCGGGGATGACTATTGCCGTGTCCGCCTTTCGTGTGACCTGTTTCGCTGTTTTGGCCTTCGACTTTTTGGCATCTTCGTAAGCCAGCTGTCGAAGTATGTAGGCGACGGTCAGCACTTTCGTTTGTTTTTCAAACCTGCGCCCTGTTCCGCGGGCAGTGCATGAGGCAATTCTGTACGGCTGAGTAAGCGAATTGAGTGTGCAGCCGAGTGACATGCTGACGATTCCTGCAACCGAATCCAATTGCCAAGTCTGTTGGTATGTTGGTATTACGTTCTGTTCGCGTCTATGCTTTAGCTTTCCCGATATCCCCGAAATACATCTAACCCAGGTGAGACAATGATTGTTGTGATGGAGCCCAGTGCGACAGATGCTGAGGTCGAGGCGACCGTTCAGCGGGTGGAAAGTATGGGGTTGAAGGCGAATGTAATCGTGGGGACAGAGCGAACCGTCGTGGCTGCCATTGGTGATAAACGCGAGCATTTCAAGGAGTCAATTGAAAGCAGTGCAGGTGTCTCCGCGGTCGTACCAATTGCCGCTCCCTACAAGATGGCGAGCCGAGAAGTTCAGCCGCATGCCAGTCAGATTCGCGTATTGGATTTTGTTGCTGGAGCTGGCGAAGTCGGGATGGTCGGGGGGCCGTGCAGTGTCGAAAATGAAGAGCAGATCCTGTCGACAGCCAGAGCGGTGAAGGCAGCAGGAGCAACCGGTTTGCGTGGTGGCGCGTTCAAACCGCGAACCAGCCCATACAGTTTTCAGGGTCTGAAAGAGGATGGTTTGAAAATGCTGGCAGCGGCCAGGGAAGAAACAAACCTCGCAATTTTTACCGAAGTGATGGGAACAGACGATGTTGAATTGGTCGCCCGTTATGCAGACGTACTGCAAGTGGGCGCTCGAAATATGCAGAATTACCGACTGCTTGAGGCGGTGGGGGCTGCCGGCAAACCAGTTCTGCTGAAACGAGGTGCATCAGCCACGATGGACGAGTTTCTGTTGGCTGCGGAATACATTCTCAAT
>JACLAC010022720.1_pt1 | contig 51910 bp, 39 predicted proteins | sample 8027881 | NCBI WGS metagenome assembly JACLAC01 (sample SAMN15725517, study PRJNA655200) | protist metagenome | isolation source: fluorescence activated cell sorting (FACS) single amplified genomes of... | place: Spain: Blaines Bay Microbial Observatory, Mediterranean Sea | collected 2016-01-19 | reverse complement strand
CAAGAGTGGCTGCAAGCTTCGGCAGTACATGGCGGCCGGTGTCCCGGGCGTCGGTACGGCAATTGGCTTCAACCTTGAGCTTGTCGAACACGGTTGTACTGGATTCCTCGCGACAACTCAGGATGAATGGGTCGAGTGTTTGTCGGATTTGATTGAACAGCCGGAGCTTCGAAGCACAATAGCCGAAGCCGCACGCTGCGACGTCGAGCAGCGGTTTGCTATCAGCGTCATCGGCCCGCAGCTCGAAGCTGCGATCCGCAAAACTGTCGACGAGTTTAAGGCTTCACGGTCTGAAGCTGCAGGCAGAGCAGGGAGGGCCGCAGCATGATGGCTCCTTCCGTGTTGTATATCGCGTCGGCAAGTATTTCTGATCCGCTGATTGTGTCCCAGGTCGTCCGTTACCTTGAGCAAATGCGGAGCTCGTTGTGCTCGTGCCACTTGATGACGTTTGAACGCGACGATGCGGTCGGCTTTGTAAAGACATCGGAAGAGTTGCTTGCGGCTGGGATTCACTGGCACCCCATTAAGGCTTGGAAGCGCGTGAGAAGCGTCGGCTTCTGGTTTGATCGGAGTAGAGCTCTGGCATGTGCTCGACGCATAGTTGCTCGCGAAGCTGTTGATATTGTTCACTGTCGGAGTTTTCTGGCTGGGACGCTCGGCAGGAAACTTCGGAGCGACAACGTTCGATTTCTCTATGACATGCGAGGGCTGTGGTCGCTCGAAAAACGCGACAAAGGCACGATCCGGCATCCATGGATGTTCAAAGTAGCTCACGGTCTGGAACAAAAACTGTTTCGTGAAGCCGACCATGTTGTTTCATTGACGCATGCTGGTAAGCGGCATCTTGTCGAAGCTGGAGTGAGCGTACCGATCGATGTGATTCCGACGTGCGTAGATCTCGAACGATTCAAGCGACAGCGGAAGGGTGAGGATGCTTCTGGCGGTGTTGTATCAGGTACGGAGTCTCTCAACGTAGTGTCAGCTGGTACGTTGGGCGTCGGCTACCTGGCAGGCGAAATGTTTCGGTTCGCTGCAATATTGAAGTCGACGTGGCCTGACGCGTCGTTCCGGATTTTGACTGGCAGCAATCGTGACCAGGTGGTTGCCGCTGCTGAAAATGCAGGCTTACCAACCACGTGTTTGGAGATTTCCAGAGTTTCGCCAGAAGCTGTTCCAGCCGAGTTGTCTGCCGCTGATGTTGGGCTGTGTTTCGTAAAACCGACAGAAGCGAAAGTGGCGTCCTGTCCGACGAAACTTGGCGAGTATCTAGCATGTGGCTTGCCGGTTGTTGCGACGGATGGTGTCGGAGACGTGTCAGAGATTCTGCAAAGCAACCGCGTTGGCGTGGTCATCCGGCACGACGACGAAAGCTCCTGGCAGACCGCTGTTGAGCAGCTTGCGAAGTTGCTTCAGGATCCTGAGTTAGGGCAACGTTGTCGCCGCGTGGCTGAACAGGATTTTGGACTCGCCGACGGCGTGGATAACTATCTTCGCATTTACGACGAAATGACTGGTAACTCGCCGGCAGAAACGAGGGCAGCAGCATGAGTGGTGAAATAATATTTGTGCATAGTCGACTGACTATGGGCGGGGCGGAGAGGTTACGACTCTCGCTTCTCCGTGAGTTAGTGCGACGAAAAGTTCCCTGTCGGATCTGTCTGCTACAGGATGCTGGGGAGCTTGTGGAGCCAATACGCAACGTTGGGTATCCAGTAGATGTGCTAAACGTAAGCACGTCTCTCTACAGTCTGTCCACACAGAGAAAGTTACGCGCCTACTTTAAGATGCATCAACCGCGAATCGTTCATGCTGGCCAGTTCGTTACTAACGTGCATGTTACGGCAGCAGTAAAGGCGTCGACTAGTTGCCCGGTTGTGATCGAGGAGCACGGTCACAGTAGTTGGAAGAAATGGCACCACCGACTGTTGGATCGGATGATTTGCCGAAAAGCTGATGCCGTTGTGTCCTGTTCACAAAGCGTGGCGCGGCGAGTGCAATCAATTACCCGTGGGCCTGATAGTCAGTTCTTTCCAATTCACAATTGTGTCGATCCCAAGCCAATTGAGGCTCGTAGCCCGGCCGCCACCGGTGCATTGCGAAAGCAGTTGGGAATTGGTTCCGATGAGTTTGTCGTTGGTACCGTGGGGAAATTAAGGTCGGAAAAAGGTCATTGCCATCTGCTTGATGCTTGGAAGAAATTCTGTGATCTAACTACGACTTCATGCAAGCTTTTAATTGTTGGCGACGGTCCTCTCAGGCAGCAACTTCACGATCAAGCTCAGAGTGTTCCAAACGTAATCTGGGTAGGTCAATCAACCGATGTGGCTAAAGTTTTAGCGATTATGGATGTGTTTGCGTTTCCTTCAATAGACGAAGGACTCGGCATCGCATTTCTGGAAGCAATGCACGCAGGGAAGGCCGTGGTGGCGTCCGACACTGGAGGAATTCCAGAGGTAATTGAACATGGTCGAAATGGCTTACTGTGCCCACCGGGTGATGCAACGCAGCTTTCTGAACGATTGTTTGACCTCTATGTCGATCCAGATGAACGGCATCGGCTTGCCGCCGCCGGCGAAGCTGACGTCAGCAGTTCCAACACTCCGGCATACTACTGCGACAGAATTCTCGAAATGCACTCGATGATCGGCTGTGAACAGTTAACTGGCTCTTCGCAACTCAATGAGGTCGTGGCAGCCTGAGTTCTTGTACCCTTAATTAACGTTCCATTGTGTTATGAAGATTTCAAATTTCTTGTTTCACCGAGTTTCCCCACAACGTGATCCGCTGTGGCAGCCCGTCGATCCTTCTCATTTTCGGCGCATCATCCGGCACATAATGACGCACTATTGCGTCGTCAATTTCGAAGAATCCTATTCTGAAGTTTTCTTGCAAAGGCGAAGAAAGCCGTTTGCAACTGTAATGTTCGACGACGGATTCGAGGACAACATTGAGTATGCAGCTGAGATACTTCGGGCCGAGGCCTGTCCTGCATCATTTTACGTGGTTACTGACTGTGTGGATACGGGGGCTCCTACGTGGACGTATTCCCTTGATTACCGACTGTTGAATTCGGAATGTGCAGAATTGCAGCTTGAGTCGTCTGTGCTTCCAGAATCGCTTCGCACAGCAAACTTGCGGTCGCGTGAACTACGGGTCCGTTATGGCAAGCAGTTGAAACCGTTTATGAAGACGCTGCAGCAGAGGGACAGAGTTGAGATATTGACTCAGATCGAGTTGCAATGTTCAGACTGCGACGTGCCCCGATGTATGATGGATTGGGGGCAAGTGTCTCAGTTAGCGAGTGACGGATTTGCGATTGGGTCGCATACTGTCACACATCCGTTGTTGGCAACAATTGATGACCAAGAAATACTTGATTACGAACTGACGTATTCGCGAGATCGAATTATAGAAATGATTGGAGTCGTGCCAAAGTCCATTTCGTATCCGATTGGTAGTTGGAGCCCATCAGTGGTGGATGCTTCGCGTCGAGCTGGTTATGAAATTGGCCTTGCCGTAATGAATAAGCCCTATGACCGGATTACAGATAGTGGCTTTGCGGTCCCGCGGATTGAGTTGTACAACGAAAGTTGGACAAAGACATTACTGCGAATGCACGGATGGATACATCGGGTTAAGTCTTGGAGACGGACTGGATGAGCCGCAATAAGTCGGTGATGCTCTGGATCGGGGCTTCAGCAAATCATCAGGCACTTGCATGCAAGATCGCATCGCGAGTGCCAGTTAGTGAAATTATTATCGAGCGACGTGTGTCGAAACGTGGCAGAAATTTATTGGGATGCCTGTTTGAACGTGTGCTGGGTCGTTCTGTGTTTAAGCTAATTTCAACGGCTTGGCTGCGGACACAAAACTATTATGCATGTGAGTATCCATCTTTGCCCAAGACTCGTGTTCTGGAAGTTGAGGATATCCATTCGCCAATCGCGCAGGAGTTTGTACGTTCGTCGACTGCTGAGGTCGTTGCAGTCTCAGGGACTCGATTGATTCGACGCTCAATGTTGGACGAATCGTCGCATCGTCAAATTCTGAATCTACATACAGGGCTTTCACCGTTTGTAAAGGGTGGACCGAATTGTACAAACTGGTGTATAGCTCAAGAAAACTGGCACTTGATTGGCAACAGCGTCATGTGGATAGATGCAGGGATTGATAGTGGAGATCTGGTTGCGACTGAAGCTGTACCGCTAGTCGGAACTGAGACTCTTTCTGAACTACATCGGAAGGTGTTGGAGCATGGGCATTCACTATACGTAGATGCGATTTACGCACTTTGGGAAGGACGTTCCATTCCTCGCGTAAAGCAGCGAGAGATGGGCGAAGGAGTCACTTTCTACTCGCGACAGTGGAACTTCGTCAGCAAGACACGGATGTTGATGAACTGGCCGCGCTATAGGAATTCAGTGAATTCAGAAGAAACGCGTCGAATGCGTGATGCGGTGAAGACGATTCCGCTTGAAGCAAAATAACAGTTCGATTGTTTCGTGTGGTATGAATGATTTAATTGTTTTATTGAATCAGACGATGCGTACATTGAAAGTTGTGAATGAAGTCCCAATTGCAGACCAAATTAATTGGCGGTGAGTTCGCAAGGATTCTGCGTGTCTTCTGGATAGGCATGGTATTGCGTGTTGGTCTTGTATTGACGTTGCAGGCGACGGGGCTGGAACGAACACTCAAACTCACTAAAGATGCATTTTTATATGACCGTGTTGGCAAGCAAATCGCCGAGCACTATCGAACGAATGGTGGGACAAGCTGGCCTGGTCGAGTGTCAGGTGTTTTGGACCATCTGTATGAGCATTTTGTCGGACTGACATACTACCTAACCGACGATTCGATGCTTGTCGTCAGGCTTTGTAATTCGCTCGCCGGAGGGCTCGTGATTCTCGCGACGTGGCGGATGGCGAGATATGTCACTGATTCTGATACTGCGTACCGATGCGGGCTTTGGGCGTGTTTTTTTCCGACACAGTTTTACTATTCGTGCCTTCCAGTGCGGGATGCTCACAGCACGCTGGCGATGACGCTTGTCTTTCTTGGGATGACTGCCTTGACTGCGGGCGGAAAACGTACGCATGTGATGGCGTTGCCACTCGGGATTCTATTGACAGCTGGCTATCGCACTTATGTCGCGTCCGTTCTGATATTTCTTGTGCCGGCCGGTTTGTTTGCAGCATTAATTCTGGCGCGTTCTCAAAAGAAGGCACAATTTCTGGGCAGGGCTGCCTTACTTGGAGTCATAGCACTGGGAGTCGCTGGCCCTGCAGGTATCGAAAAACTGTCTTCAACGGGCAAGGCAGGGCAGGTTATGGACATGGACTATTGGAACTCGACCCGGCAAAAAATGAACCGCGGCAGTGGAGCGTTGTACGGTGGCGACGAAGTTCCGGAACTGGGAAAATCCATTGTCAGTACTGTGCAGGGAGTGGCAATCGGGTTGTACTTCTTTTTTGTAAGCATCAATCCAGCTGAAATGGACAGCGTCCGCCAGTGGATGGCCGTGCCGGAAGTGCTGATCGTTCTTTATATGATCCCGAAGTTGTATCGCGGGTTTCGGCGAATCATGCGCTACCACCGTTTTGAGTTCATTGCGGTGTTGTTTGTCGCTGTCGCAATTACCTTTGCGTATTCGAGTGTGACGACGAATGCAGGACCATTAATGCGTTGGCGATTGCAGGTCGCGAATGTTTACATCGTGATTGCGGCAATCGGTCTGTCTCGAAACTATGCAGTCGAAAATAGAAAACGTCCGCAATGGGAGTCGTCAGAATTGGGGAGTGAACAACCAGATGGTATGGCTGCAGCGCCCCCCGGGTGGCAATTGCAGCCAGGACGCTGACTTACGCTTTTTCAGGTCTTAGATTTCGGAAATCTATCTCTTCCTTAGGTCTGCCGATTTTCATGTCTGCTGATTCGCCACCATCCGAGAATGATCCCTTGCCCCTTGCAGTGATCTGTGGGGCATCGGCGACTGGATTGGGTGTTGGTCGTGATCTCGGGTGTCGTGGTGTTTCAGTTGTTTTTGCTGACTACGAGTCTTTTCGACCTGGCTTTGTCAGTCGATATGTCAGCCGAAACGAATCTGGGATCGTAGCTGGTGCGGAAATAGATCTAATTGAGAAACTGGTAGCGCTCGGAAGTCGACAGACAATTAAGCCTGTGCTGTTTCAGACGACTGATCAGATGGTGCTGACGGTGGCCGAACACCGTGAAAAGCTTGAACAGCATTATCACATTGCGGACTCGACCAGATCGGGCATTGCGGACGTCGTTACGGACAAGAAGTCCTTTTACGAACTCTGCGTTAAGCACGGTGTCGTTTCGCCGAGAACAGCGTTTCCTGAATCGCTCGACGATGCGTTGACTGTAAGAAGTGAATTTGACTTTCCGGTCATCATTAAGCCGATTCATGGGCATCTCTGGCGGGAACGTTTGAAAGGTCGGAAGCTGCTTACCGCCGCGACCCCCGACGAGTTCGAAGAGATCGTCAGGAAGTTTTCTGACGATATTCAGGATTTGATCATTCAGGAACTGATACCCGGGCCGGAGAGCAATCTCTGGATTGGCGGGCTCTATCTGCGGCAGTCTGATGGCGAGCCGGGGGCAATTTTTACGGGTCGGAAGCTTCGGCAGCATCCGCCGGGATTTGGCAGTGCATCGCTGGCTGACGCATGTCCGAATGACGATGTCGTCAAACTTAGCGTGAGTTTCCTGCAGCAGATTGGGTATCGAGGTGTTTGCGGGACCGAGTTTAAGTTCGACGAGAGGGATTCACAGTACAAGATGGTTGAGGTGAATCCTCGCCAGACATTGTGGTTTGCATTGATCGACGCGGCCGGAATTCCGCTGAATTATTATGCGTATTGTGATTTGGCCGGATTGCCTCATCCTGACGCGGGCAGCTTGCGTGACGGGACGAAATGGATTCTGTTTGAGAAGGATCTGATTACGTCCATCGGGTACATCCTCAAAGGTCAGCTTGGACTTTTCCGCTGGCTCGGTTCATACCGAAATATTCGAGTCCATGCGGTCATGTCGATGACCGATCGCAGGCCGATGCTCAGTACGCTTCGCACTTACGGCGTTCGTATCTGGCAGCGTTTTATTCGTCGGTCGTAATGCCGGCGGTGACTGGCTGCCTGATTCGTCTGGCTGCTCAACGCATCTTCTGATTAACGTGTTCCCCATGACGGACTTTTCTGACAACAACCCGACGCGGCCGTTGCCCGGAGAAGAGTGCGGAGCGTTCGTGATTTCGCTCGACTTCGAACTGGCGTGGGGAACTCGCGGTCGGCCGGCAGCTTCGAAGGTCGGTCCGTACCTGGATGGGGCTCGTGGCGCGATTCGCGTCATGCTCGATCTGTTTGAAGAGTTCAATGTGTCTGCGACATGGGCAACCGTTGGCGCTTTGCTGATGGCTCAACCGGGGGCTCAGCGTCGGCATCGAATGATCACGAATTCCCGCTTCAGTGATATTCCGGCCGGCGATCACATTTCTGCGCCGAACTGGTATGCGGAAGATCTTCTGGATCAGATTCTGGGATGCTCTGTTCCCCAGGAAATCGGCTGTCACACGCTCACTCATCTTTATGTCAATACGCAGCCCGAAGGCTGCAGTGAACTGGCGGATGAGCTTGATCTGTTTCTTGAACTGTTTGAAGAATTGCGACTTTCTCGTCCTCGCAGTTTTGTTTTTCCAAAGGCCTACCAGGCTCATTTTGATCTCCTGGCCGAGCGGAACTTCTACGCGTATCGCGGTCCTGAGGATCGTTGGTACGAGTCTTTGCCGGGGACGTTGCCTGCGGCCGGTATTCGCCTTGCGGATTCAGTGGCTGGATTCACTCCGCGAGTTCGGCGCTGCGAGCATCACTCCCGTAATCTTTGGATGATTCCGGCTTCGCAGTTCTACTCGCCATTTATGGGCGTCGGCCGGTACGTTCCACTGCAGTCACGCGTCCGCAAGGCGGTCAACGGACTCAATCATGCGGCAAAGTACGGAGGCGTTTATCACCTGTGGACTCACCCGTTTAACATGGGATATCGCACGGACGAGTTGATGCTTGGATTCAGGCAAATTCTCGATCACGCCGCGACGCTTCGCAGCGAAGGCAGATTGGAGATTCGGACGATGGCTGAGCATAAGCCGTCAGCAGTGTCGCGTGCGGCGTAGTCGGTTGCGTGGAGCTCACCGGTCGCCCTCCAGAGCCATCCATGACCGATTCTGGTAACTGCAACTGCAACCGGCAGAGGCGTCCGGAACAAGCACCAGTCCGCCAACCGGAAGAGCGTTGATCCAGCAACCCGGTCGGATGCCTCCGTAGTTTTCCGTGCCAGCTTTTCGAGTGAAGTCGTGGTAGCCGAGCGTTCCGGAACGGAACATCAGCAAATTCTTTGATCCGGAGACCTGGCCGCAGCCATACGATTTTGGGATGGCCATCGCGATTGCTTCGCCGGTTTTCAGGTCGAGTGCTGAAGGATGGGCGATGATCGACTTTCCGTTGATCAGCGGCCGCGTTCGGTAGCTGACTTTCTTTTCCCACAGGCGATATCCGCCACCGGCGTGGAAGGCTGCGATCCGGCCACCGACTTCGGATGGCAATCGGAATGACGTCGGCTGGTAAAACATCAGCAGCACATCGTGAGCCTGACTGAAGGCCAGGGCCGTTCCAAAGATATCTTTTTCGGAATCCCAGACGGGTTCGCCGCTCTTCACGTCGAGTGTTACCAGTTCACCAGTGGTCTGTCTGACTGGCGGCTTCTTCGGTTTTTCGCCTCGCCGAGCGGGAGCGTTTGCCAGCAGGTCGTCGACGGCAAGAACTCGGTCGATCAAGTGGAGCCGTCCGGCGCCGATGGCGATGGCGTTGTGGCGGATCGATTCCTTCGCCTTGTATTGCCACAGCATTTTTCCGGATTCGACATCGTAAGCAAACAGCGATGTCGACTCGGAAAACTGCTTCTCCATGTGACTGTCCGCTCGGATGTAAGCGTGCTTGACGATGTGCGATTCATTGGCCGTCGAGCCGAACAGAATTCCATCTTCGCACGCGATGTAACCCCAGACCGCCGGTTTTCCATCTGGGTGAGGCGGAGTTGTGAAAGTTGATTTGACTTTGCCGGTCGCGGTGTCGATGCGGAAACACTGCTTACCGTTCCTCAGGAAAATGCTGTCGCCAGCGATGCAGATGTTGCTTCCGGTGACGGCGGTGCCTGCCAGGTGGTCTGCGTTGTAGGCGTCGAGAATTCCCTTTTGTTCGAAACGCCAGAGTGGCAACCCGTTGTAAGCGTCGACGGCGATCAGCTCATCAATTCCTTCGGCAAACAAACGCCCTTCGTGGAACAGTGGAGAAGGGCCTCGTCCATGACGTTGCGGGAGATTGAGGTCGATGTCTCGGAACCAGACCGCCGTCAGCGGTCCTTTGACTTCGTCAGTCGAGCACAGCGTGTTGGCCGGGTTTGAATAAAGGTGAGTCCATGATCCGGCACCGGACAGATCGCCACGTGTTTGAATCGTCATCGATCCTGCCAGGCCGAAACACGCGACGCCTCCGTAAGGGCGTTGGAGTCGTGCGGCTTCGCTGGCGTCAAACGGCTCTTTCACGTCAGTCAACGAACGACTGGACACGACGAGGTTGGCAAAGAACTTCGGCAAATAGGTATCAGACAGGCTGCCCTGGTGAATGGTCACTCGTGATCCGTAAAGGCCGGCGGTTGCGAGTTTCTTTCGTGCAGAAGCGACCTTTGCAGGGTCGGTTTCGATGCCGACGACGTGCAGATTCGATTGCTTAGCGAGTTCACAGGCCAACGCCCCGTCGCCACATCCGAGGTCGACGCAGTAGCCGTGGGTAATTCCCGACCGGCTCAGAATCTCGGCTGCCGTTTCTTTCAGTGTATCGTCTTTCCGGTATGCAGCGTCTGAAGCTGCGAGTTGGAATTCCACGCCGAAGCTGCCTGATTCAGACGCCGCCGAGTAGCAATGCACTGATCCGGTGTCCGTGCTGACGAACAATCTTCCGTTGGCAGAAGCCAGACCATACGCGACTCCATCGGTTTCGGTCGACCAGTGAAGTTTCTGTGTTTTGAGATCGACTGTCGCGATGCGGTTTCCGGCACTTGTTACAGCCGCCTGGCCAGCGACGATCAGTGAGGTTCCGGTCGGTACGTCCGAGATTTGCCACATCGATTCGTGGGCCGGAATCTTCGTCGGATTTCCTTTTCGGTCCGTGCCGTCCTTCATGATAGGTTTCAACGCACGTAACTGATTGCTGGTTCCGTGAATGATGCCGTCAGCGAATCTGGCGACTACTCCGGAGACTCGATCTGCCAGCAGTGAGCCGTCGGTCGTCTGATAGGCGTAGCCGCCGTTGTAGAGCAGGTTTGCTTCGAGCATCGCCGCGGTGTGCCCTCGGCGAGTGTTCTCCTGAAGACGGTAATAGTCGAACTTGCCTGTTGCTCTGTTGAAAGCAGCGGGGACAGCTCGACCCGTCGGCACGAACAGGCGGTCATCGTTGGCCAGTAAGTAGCCTTGAGCAGACACTCCGCTTTTCGCATTTGCTCCGCCGTGAGGTTGCGGCATGTTGATGCCGCCGGAACTGTCGTTCGTCCAGACAACCTCTCCGGTGTCTGGATTTATTGCGTGAATGAAGACGCCTTCCGATTGCCAGATGCCGGCTCCCCAGTAGAGCAGTCCGTCATGAATGACCGGCCCGCCGCGCGCGGGCCACTTCGAGATGATCTGCGTGTTGCCGAGAACCCGGTCGTCGGCGGGGCCGCCTCGCCAGCGGTTGATCAATTCGCCATCCGAGATTTTCAATGCGTACAGGTATCCATCATCGCTGACGATATACAGCCGATCCTTCCAGACGGTTGGGGCAAATCGCACGGGCCCGCCCGTCATGAAGGACCACTTGGGAACTCCCGTAGCAGCGTGCAGCGCCGACACTTTTCCATTAACCGAACTTCCGAAAAATACTGCCCCTTCTGCGGTGACGACATGCGACACTCGGTCAAAGCTCATCCGGTCATCGCGCGGCCACGCGGGGCTCGGAGCGTGCATGGGATGAAATGACCAGCGGAGTTTCAGGTCGGCCGGCAGTTCGTCTGGTGTGTAGCCGCTTCGAGCGGAGTCGCCACGCCACATTGGCCAGTCAGCGCATGTCGCCGTCGAGATGTGAACACAGACGAGTGTCAAAACAGCGGCGAGATATGATGCGATAATCGTTTTCATTTGGACTTGTTTCCCGGAAGGACAGGCTGCGCTGCTTTATTGCTTGAGTGCTGCTGTCATGTCGTAACGGAGATTGAACTGGTGTTCGTCCACATCGGGGACAATTTTAGTTGATTTGCAGAATTTATTTTTTGAGGGGATCCAGGTGCGGACTTCGATCCGGTTTTTCTGCGGAACGAAACGCATGACTCGAAGACCGTTCGCCCCGTAATCGGACAAGACCTCGTGGACGGGATTGCCGTGTTCGACGGACGAAGTTTGATGCATCGCCTGCGTTCTACTCTGATCGCCGCAGCAGATCATGAACAGGTTGGGATGCTTACGGAAGCACTTGTCCCACATTTGCTGTGGAGTATTGCCGCGGTCACCGTGACATTTCTTCCATTGCATGCGGCCTTTGGGAGCGTCGAAGTAGTCCTGAGCTTCTTCTGGCTTACCTCGTGGGCCGAGCCCCATGTGCGTTGTTATGAGCGCTCGCCGGTCTGAGTGTGTCTTCAGGATTCCATCCGCCCAGGCGAGGACATCATCCGGAGCGTTGCATTCAAGATGTAAAAACACGAAGTCGAAGCCCTCGGCAGAGAACAGTTGAAAGCTATTGGCGTTGTTGCCAGAGACGCTACCTCGTGTGCCTTTGAAGTGCCCGCCGTACCAGTCATATTTTTCGTAACGCGAGGCCGGAAAAAATTCCTGAAACAAAGATGAGTCTCCGGACCGAACCATGTCGTGATTACCGACCGAAATTCCGTAGGGAACGCGACCGTGCAGCTTGTCCATCATTTGCCGTGCGACCGCCCACTGCTCTTGGTTATTGACGTCAACGATGTCGCCCACGTGCGAGACGAACGCGATTCGCTGCTAATCGAGATTCCGGGAGATCCAGGTCGCGTAGGAATCGAAAACCGGATTGGTCACGGGATTTGCGGTCTTTGGCTTCTCATTGGCAGCACCACCACGATAGTGCTGCGTGTCTGGAATGACGGCGATGCTGAATGTTCCCTGCGGCGCGGAAGGAAAATCATCGGCATTGGCAGCAGTGTTGAGTGCCACGATGCAGAGTGCCACGATGCAGAGTGTCGCTCGGCATGTGTCATGCATGCTCTTCCCGAAACACGCTGCCGAAGGAGTAGTGGATTCGACTGGGCGATTGCAGGTCGTACTTTTCATTGCGTTCCTTTGGCTGTCCTGGCTGCGATGGAATGATGCGTTTATCGAAATGCGGATCATTCCACAGGTGTTTAGAAGCGAGCATCGATTTTGTCAGTTGGTCACGCAACCAGGTGATCTCTCAACGTAAGCATTGGTGCCGTCGTTCGAGTGTTCGATGGATTAGGAACCTCGGAAACCAGGCTCCGATTTGTTGCGACAAAAAATACTACGGCTTTTAGCTGTTGCTGAATTCAGGGATGCCTGCATATCGCCAGAAAAAACGGCCGCCTCACGTTTCAGTGAGACAGCCGAGATTTTCAGTTCCGAGATTTTCCAGATATCTTAATTACGGATGCCCGTCAGTTCAGGAACCGGCACCTGTGCCGGACGAGCCGGCTGGTGGCTTGCCGTTCTTCCACGGGCCGGCCAGAGACATGTAGGCTGGTTCTTCGAGCAGGCTGCCGTGGTCTCCGGCTTTCCAACCGGCGATGTGGTTGGGCTTCTGGCGACCGTGAGATTTCTTTTCCCACTGCTGTGACCAGGTTCCGTCTCCGTCGCTGATCGTGCCAGTTTCGGCGTCGAACTGGAACACCTTGCCTTTGCGGTAACTCTGAGCTCCCAGATTCACGACGGCGATCGCGGCAGCTCCCAGATCGGGAGGGTTGTTACAGGCCTGCTGATCTCCTTCGGCCATCGCTTCCAGCCAGTTGCCGAAGTGAGCGTAGGTCGTGTTTTTGACCGTGCCGGTTGGGATTGTTTCCGGCTTGAGCTTGCTGTTGCGAGTGACCTGCGGCCGCTCGGGGACAAACTGAAAACTATCAAATCCTTCTCCGTTGCCGAAGATAAACGAACCGTGGTGACCACGGATAAGCTGCTGAATGCGGCTTTCCTGATTGCACATTGTTGAGCTGACCAGTCCCTGCACACCTTCGGGGAAGTCTGCAGCCACAGTGGCAACATCCGGCACATCGCGGCCGTCGTATTCCATAAAGATTCCCCCTGCTCCGACGACGCGGCCCGGGAATCGAAGCCCGGTCGCCTTGAGCATCGCCGTCGTTCGGTGAACGAACAGGTCTGTGTACATGCCTGAACCGAAGTCCCAGAAGCGTCGCCACTGTCGGTATACAGCTCGGTCGAAATCTCGCTGCGGAGCGAGTCCTTCGTTGACGCCAAGCCACCGTTTCCAATCGATATTGCGAGGGTTCATCGCCTCTTCAAGTTTGTAGTATCGCCACTGCCCTTGAGCCGAGTTTCGGAAATACTCGGTCTGGTACATCAGCACCTTGCCGAGTTTTCCAGCCTGCAGCATGCCACGGACCTGATCCCACAGAGGCAGGCTGGTTGACTGCACGCCTACCTGCATCACCTTACCGGTCTTCTGCCAGGCTTTGACGACTTCCAGGCCTTCTTCGACTGAGTGGGTCATCGGCTTTTCGCAGTAGACATGGCAGCCGGCTTCCATCGCGTCGATAGTTTGCTTCGCATGCCAGTGGTCGGGCGTGCCGACACAAACGGCGTCGAGATTTTCTTTCTCGAGCATCTCGGTGTAGTCGACGTAGCCTTTGCAGGCGTACCCCGTTGCCTTCTGGATGTAGTCAGTCGCTTTGTCCCGATTGATGGAGTAGACATCCGCGGCCGCGACGAGTTCGATGTTTGCCCCGGCTTCGTGATGCTTGCAGAGTGTCTTGACGTGAGCGCCGAATCCTCGACCGCCAGGGCCGATGAAGCCGATCCGTAGCCGTTCGTTGGAACCTTTCGCTCGTGCAGGAGCTGGAGCGACCAGCGATGCTGCTGCGGCGGTTGCTGCTGCAACGGTACCCGTTGTTTTCAAAAATCCTCGGCGGCTGACATCACTCATGAGATCACTCCAGAATCTGGGTTTGTGAAAATGCTGGGGACGATTAAAAGTAAGCTCGCTGAATCTTGTGGCGAGCGATTGAAAATTTGTGGCTCAAAGTGCGACACGACGCAATTGTCGGCCGTCGTCGCTTAGCATTCAACAAAGGCGAGCAGTTTCAGCGAACCGAGCTGAGAAAATAGTCGCTTCAATTTTCGCGGCGATCCAGATAGCTTCACGGCATAACTTACATGTCGCGTCCGCCAAGTCGCGTTCGTTAGTAATTCCTCGTTTCAAAATTTGATCAGAGTGCCATGTCGACTATTTACAGCTCAATTGATTACTCAAACTGTGCCTTCAGCTGGAAACCAGGAAAATCGCCATTCGTGATTGTCTGTATTGGGCTGGTAATTTCCGGGTGTACGCAGTCTGGCAGCGAAGAATCGGCCGTTCCGCCGGTGCCTGTTGCCGAGTCCGCATCTGCCGAGACGCCAGCGACGGAGTCCGGTGGTGCTGATGGCGAGTCGACGCATCGTCATTACGAAGGAATTGGATTCGCGATTCCAAACTCGTGGCAGGAGATTCCCAACGTGAAGATGATTGATTCGAAATACATCATTCCGTCCGAGCAAGGTGACATGGAGATGACGCTGACGTCGATGGGCGGCGGTGCTGAGGGGAACATAAATCGGTGGGTTGGACAGATCGGACGTGACCCAGGCGAAGAGCCCAGCCTTTCAACGATCGAAGTCGCCGGTATTAAATCACGCATGGTTGATGTTCGAGGCTCGTTCAATTCGACCGTCGGTGACAACAAAGGACCACAGGAAGACTGGCGTTTAATTGGGCTCGTTATCCCGATGCAGCGAGACTTCACGATGAAGCTGGTGGGGCCTCGCGAGGCAGTTGTCGAGTTTAAGGACGAGTTGGATGCATTTCTTAAATCGGCCCACACGGATCACTAACAGTCCATTGTAGAATGAGCAGGCCGGATCGAGGAGTGAAGCGCCGCTGTTCCTGTATCTGTGATTTAAGGTGGATTTGTGATTACTGGAGCGACGTAGCGTTTGTTCCGGCATACGCTCTTCGCACATGAACGATCTGCCAGAGATTGAAGTGCCAACATGAAGCTAACATTTCACGGCGCGGCGGGCGAGGTCACTGGAAGTCAGCATCTGATCGAAGTGGGCGATCGCCGCATCCTGTTAGACTGTGGGTTGTTCCAGGGGCATCGTGCCGAGTCGCGGGCGAAGAACGAGCAGTTTCATTGCCAACCGGCAGAACTTGATGCAGTGATTCTGTCTCACGCTCACATCGACCACAGCGGAAATTTGCCAGGACTCTACAAAGCCGGATTTCGAGGCGACGTTTTCTGCACGGCCGCGACAATGGATGTCGCGCAGCTAATGCTGGAAGACAGCGCAAAAATTCAGGAAGAAGATGCGCGGTATCTAGCCGGGAAGTTTGGGGATGGTCACCCGGGAACCGAGTCTCTTTATACTCGTGAGCACGTTGAGGCTCTGCTGAAACAGTTTCAGCCGTTAAGTTTTCATGAGTGGCACCAACTGGCTGAGGACGTGCGGATTCGGTTTTCAGATTCGGGTCACATTCTCGGTTCAGCGATCGTCGAAATCGAGATACTCGAAAACGACGAGAGTCGACGAATTGTTTTTACGGGGGATCTTGGACGCCGTGGCCTGCCGCTGCTGCGCGATCCGGAAGTCGTCGAAGGCTGCGATGTTCTCATTACAGAATCGACATACGGAAACCGTGTTCACCCTTCAGCCAGCGATATCAAGGGCGAGCTTCTGCGCATTATCACAGAAGCTTCGATTGTCGGCGGGCGAGTGATCATTCCCGCGTTTAGTCTCGGACGGACTCAGCACCTTGTTTACTTTCTGAACGAACTGCATAACGAAGGTAAACTGCCGAACGTTCCGATCTTTGTCGACAGCCCATTGGCTCGACGAGTCACACGAGTCTACCGCGACCACAAAGACATTATGGATGCCGAGGTTCAGGAGTTGCTGCGGCACGATCAGGATCCGTTTGGCTTTCCGGGCATGACTTACGTGGCGACGCAACGCGAGAGTATGGGGCTGAACCATCGGCAGGGGCCGTTCGTCGTGATCTCGGCCAGCGGTATGTGTGAGAGCGGCCGCGTCGTGCATCACCTGAAGCATGCCGTTTCGAATCCGGAAAATACAATCGTGCTAATTGGGTTTCAGGGGCGTCACACGGTCGGCCGGAAAATTGCGGAACGGCAGCCGTATGTGAATTTCTTCGACAAAGAGTATCCTCTACGTGCCAATGTCGAGGTGCTCAGTGGCTTGTCGGCACATGCCGATGCTCAGGACTTTCGATGGTGGTTCGAAAAAATGCACGCGACGTCAAGCATCGGGCAGGCATTCATTGTTCACGGCGAGGAAGAGCAGGCGCGTGCTCAGGCACAGGTGCTGGAAGAATTCTGCGATGAGCCGCCGATCATTCCGGAGCAACACGTCGCTTACGAAGTTTAATGATCTGTCGATCAAGAATTGAAATTCGAGCAAGGCTGCCAGCAAGTGAATTGGGACGACCTGAGAGGACACCGCGATCAGATCGAGATGCTGCGGCGATCGATCGCGCGCGGGCGGCAGGCTCATGCGTATTTGTTTGCCGGATCACCGGGGATCGGCAAATCACGGTTTGCCCGCATCTTCGCTCAGAGTTTGTTCTGCGAGAATCATGTGGATACAGAGCTGCTGGCGTGTGGGGACTGTTCGCCGTGCCTGCAGATGACCGCTGGCTCGCATCCCGACTTTTTTGCGATTGGTTGCCCGGAAGGAAAGAACGAAATTCCCGTCAGTTTGTTTTCTGGCGATAAGGAACGTCGCGGTCAGGAAGGGCTCATTCACGATCTGTCATTGCGTCCGATGGCTGGGACGCGGCGGATCGCCGTCCTTGACGACGCTAATCGCATGAATGAGGAAGGCGCGAATGCGCTGCTCAAAACGCTCGAAGAGCCGCCGCCTGATTCGATGCTGATTCTGATCGCCGAGAACCTCGACGCGATGTTACCGACGATTCGGTCGAGATGTCAGCTTGTTCGATTTTCATCTCTGGCGGCAAGCGACGTTGCTGACCTGCTGATTGAAAACGAAATCGCGTCAACATCTGAAGAAGCGTCTGCGGCTGCGGGTATGTCAGAAGGCAGTCTGCATATTGCATCGCAATTGCTGAATCCGGCATTGAGATCTCTGCGACTGAAATTGTACGACGCTCTGGCCACAGCAGTTCCGCGACCGATCGACGTCGCAAAGGCAATGACAACCGGCATCGACGAACTCGGCGGTGGCACCAACGAACAACGTAGAAACGCCGGCTGGCTGATCAGGTTTGCTCAGGAGTTTTATCGGCAGGTCGTGCTGCAGCTTTCGGGAGACAACGTTCCGAGTGGCTCCGGAACTGAGGTCGTAGGCCGATTTACGATGCTGCTTGCATCACGAGGGGCAACAGGTCTCGAACTGGCGATGGAACTTTTTGACCGGTGTGTTCTCGCCGAAGACCATATCAGTTGGAACGTTGCTCCAGCGAAGACTATGGACGCGCTGTTCAATGATCTTGCCAGAACGACTCGAATTCGGCTTCAAGCGACTCGGTAGTTAGTTTGCGGAACCTCAGAACTCAGACTCGAAATCGGAAACAGGTGACGCGCTATGAGTGTCGAACTTCCCGAACCACTGGACGTGATCGCCGTGGGGGCACACCCGGACGACGTTGAAATCGCCATTGGCGGAACGTTGGCTTCGCTGGTTCGGCAAGGGTATCGAGTTGGCATCATTGACCTGACAGATGGCGAGCCGACACCCGGCAGTCCCGGTCCGGAAGTTCGTCTGGCTGAGGCTAAGCAGGCAGCTGAGATCCTGGGCGTGCAGGTCCGGGAAACCCTTGCACTCCCGAATCGACGACTGTTCGATTGTTTTGAAGCGAGAGTCGAACTGGGCAAAGTGTTTCGTCGATACCGTCCGAAGATTGTTCTGGGGATCGCCGGAAAGACTCCGATGGCGTCGCCGGATCACTGGCAGGCGGCTCAGATAACAGATGCGGGTGTTTTTTACTCGCGTCTGACAAAGTGGGATGCCGATTTCGACGGATTGCCGGTCCATACGGTGTCGAAGCAGCTCTGGTATCCGTTAGGATTTCGCACGCTGGAGCCGCCGTCCGGGTCCGGCCATTTTGTCGTAGATATTTCTGAGACGTTCGACGTAAAATTGGATGCCGTAAGGGCCTACAAAACTCAGTTTCCGCCTCATAAACAGCAGGTCTTCCGACTTGTAGAGGGGCAGAACAGGTTGTTCGGGACGAGTGCCGGTTTTGAGGCTGGCGAGATGTTGATTTGCTCCACGACTCTGGGCGTCACGGATCTTGTCAAAACCGTTCTTCCGTAAACGGAGCACGTAAGCCGGCTTTTGACTGAATTGTGAAATCAACGAGCTGCCATCTGAGGTATTCTGGCCGCAGTTTTCGATGGCGGGACTTCGAGAAACTCTGAGACTCCACTGGCTAATCTAATATGCTGAAATTGAAATACGGTCACCAGTGCGTCACCGGCAACTTTCGTGAGAACAACGAAGATGCCTGCGTGGTTGACGAATCCGGGCGGTTTTTCATCGTCGCCGATGGAATGGGCGGTCAGGCTGCTGGCGAAAAAGCCAGCGAACTGGCAACCGAAATTGTGCCACGGAAGTTCGACCAGTTGATTGATTTTACGTCGGATGTCGGCGAGACCCTGACGAAGAAGATCGACGAGGCCGTTGGGGAAGCGAACTCAGAGATTCTTGCACTTAGCGAAGTCGACCCGTCATACCACAACATGGGAACGACGATCGTCTTCATCGTAGTTTCCGGCGGAAACTTCTATGTTGGCGGGATTGGCGACAGCCGCGTCTACCGTCTCTGTGACGGCGAGTTGACCCAGATGACGACCGACCACTCGCTCACACGTGCTCTGGTCGAAGCTGGTACGATTTCTGAAGAAGAAGCGGCAACGCATCGCTACCGAAACGTCCTGTACCGCTATCTTGGCTCGAAAGAGGGTGGCACCGGCACGGAATCTAAAGAGCACGCCCCACAGTCGGGTGATCGCTACCTGATCTGTTCAGATGGTGTCACAGACGGACTCGACGATTCGAAAATTAAATCCGTCCTTGCCGCGAACGACGAACCGCAGCAGTGTGCCGAGGCGATGGTACAGGCAGCTCTCGACGGCGGGTCGAAGGACAACGTTACCAGCGTGATCGTCTACGTTGAGTAGCGTTGCCCAGTAGCGACAGGTCAAAGTTGAAATGGCAACATTTCGTAGATAAGTCCGAAGTCTTGCAAGCCAGGTTCTGACTCAAAACAACGCTGACGTTGCCTGAAGGCAACGCTCCGGCGGATTCGGATCCGTGTGCCGATGGGATCCAGCCTGAATTTCTGCGCGGTGAAAGAGCCTTTTCTAAAGCTTGCAGCGTGGTTTTTTCTTGCCGCCCGGATGTAGAATGGGAGAGTTCCGGCAAACTGCTACGATTACGTTGAGTCTGCGGCTTTCGTATTCTCGGCGGTTATTTCGTGGGGTGGGTCCGTCGATGCGCCGGAACAGGAATCAATGCCGCCTACTGCGATGATGGAGTCGGCAAAGCTGACGGCGCATCACAGAAGTCACACATCCGAAATCTCGTCGATTGTGCATAATCAGGATAAGAATTGTACATCGCGAGTCGGCTCAAATCACCAGGCGCAGGGACTGACAGATGAATCGATTGCGGATTTCCATGCTGGGCGGCTTTGCCGCGATACTCGCTCTTTTCGGAACGACTGCTTCTACAGCTGTTGCTCAGTCGCGGCCGGACTTTCCTCCACACGCGACCGTCCTCGCTGATTACACGAAGATCGTGTCAACGACGGACGGAAAGCGATCGCTTTACACGATGTACAAGCACAAGAAAGAGCAGAAGCTGCTGGCGGAATTGCCGGCCAGCTTCACGTCGCAAAAGTATTTCCTGGCGCTGACGGTTGCTGCTGGTGACGAATTTGCCGGGCTTCAGCAAGGCGATCTCTACTTCTACTGGCGTCGGTATGGCAAACGTCTGGCGATGATTCAGCCGAACGTTGAGCACCGTTCAACAGGCGACAGCGAATCGCGAGCTTCGGTCAAACGCCTTTTCACCGACCGAGTTCTGCTTGACACTCCGATCCTGACGATCGGGCCAACCGGCGGGCCGGTCATCGACTTAAACTATCTGTTTGTTTCGCAGTCATCAGCGTTCTTTGGCAGTGCCGGTCGAATCAGCAATTCGTCCCTCGTCACGATCAAGAAGGCAAAGGCGTTTCCGAAGAACATCGAAGTCGCGATTGAAGGGCCGACTTCCGGCAGCGTCAGCCTCTTCGGAGGCCGAACTCCAAACGGCCAGTTGAAGACGCTGCACTATTCGCTCAGCTTGATCACGCCAACACCAGGCTACAAACCACGGGTTGCCGATCCACGAATCGGATACTTTACGACAGGTTACACAGACCTTGGCAAGTACAAGGACACCGAAACGCGAACTCGCTACATCAACCGATGGCACCTGACCAAACGCGATTCGTCGCTATCGCTCAGTCCGCCGGTCAAGCCGATTCGGTTCATCCTTGAGCACACCGTGCCGGTTCGATATCGACGCTGGGTGACAGAGGGAGTTTTGCATTGGAACAAAGCTTACGAAAAGATCGGGTTTCTAAACGCGTTGGAAGTGGATTTCCAGGATGCTCCAACTGGCCGCAACATGGACCTCGATCCTGAGGATGTTCGGTACAACTTTATTAGATGGCTGAACAACAACATCGGCACGGCAATCGGTCCCAGTCGAGTGAACCCACTGACCGGCGAAATCCTCGATGCGGACATCATTCTGACTGATGGCTGGATTCGCCATTACCACGGACAGTTCAGCGAAATCCTTCCGGCTGTTGCCATGGAAGGATTTAATGCCGAAACGATGGCATGGCTGGCGGATCATCCAAATTGGGATCCGCGAGTACGACTCGCCAACCCAAACAAACGTCGAGACATCATTCGTCAGATTCAGCGAGACGCCTTTAAACCGTTGGCAGGTCACCCTGCCGGGAACGTTGACGCGACAATGCTTGGTGACAATCCATATGACGGATTGATCGGTCGGACCAGTCAGGTCAATGGTTTGTGCATGGCGACTCAGGGGAAATCGATCGATCTCGCTCTGATGCAAATGCATCTCGCCCTTCTTGATGACGCTGGTGAAGACGACGACAAGAAGAAAAAGAAGAAAGAGTCCGACGACAAGGAAGCGAAGAAGGAAGACGTAGACAAAAAAGACGACGATAAGGATGAGGACGCTGACGAGAAGAAAGACGATGACAAAGAAGAGGCCAAGGACGAAGAAAAGAAAAGCGACGACGACTCTGAAAAGAAGAAAGAGGCGAAGAAGCCTGCTGGAAAATTACCGATGCTTGATAGTATGCCTGAGTCGTTTATCGGGCCACTGATTGCCGAGCTCGTCGCACACGAAGTTGGTCACACACTCGGCCTGCGGCACAACTTCAAAGCGAGCAGCGTTTATTCCTTTGACGAGATGAACAGCGACGACATCAAAGGCAAGAAGCCACTGGCAGGCTCTGTGATGGATTATATTCCGATCAACTTGCGAGCCGATGGCAAGCCACAGGGTGACTACACGATGATCGGAATTGGCCCGTACGACGAATGGGCCATCGAATACGGTTACACCCTTTCCAGCGATCTGAAATCAATCGTTGCTCGAGTCAACGAACCGGAGCTTGTCTACGGTACTGATGAAGAAACTGGTGGTCCGGATCCACGTGCCAGGCGGTACGACTTCACAAAAGAGCCTCTGGACTACGCGAACAATCAGATCCAACTGGTGCGGAAGCAACGTGAGGGACTGATTGACAAGTTTGTCAAAGACGGAGAAAGCTGGGCACGTGCTCGGCACGGATATGAATTGTCACTTTCGTTGCAACTTAGGTCCGTCAGCATGATGGCCAACTGGCTAGGTGGAGCGTTGACGACTCGCGCTTTGAAAGGCGACAAAAAATCGGGCAGACCAGTCGAAGTCGTGTCTGTCGAACGGCAAAAAGCAGCGTTGGAATTCGTCATCGAAAATACGTTCTTCGACGATGCGTTCGGTCTTTCGCCGGAATTACTGGCTCACCTTTCGGTCGACAAATGGTTGGATGGCGGTTCGTCTTTCAGGGCGTTCTCGAACGAAGCAACCTACCCGGTTCATGACACCATCATGGGCATCCAGGCTTCAACGCTGACGATGGTCATGAATTCGACGACTCTGCGTCGAATTTACGACAACGAACTTCGAATGCCGGCTGACCAGGAAGCTCTCACGCTTCCCGATGTACTGGAGTCTTTGACGGATGCAATCTGGCAGGAACTCGAAAAGGCTCCCAACAAGCAATACACCGCGCGAGTACCGCTGATATCGAGTCTCCGACGTAACCTGCAGCAGGAACATCTCGAACGACTTGTCGATTTGAGTATCCCGGGCTCCGTTAGTACAGAAGCTTACAAGCCAATCGCTAACCTGGCGTCATTCGAGCTCGATCGCATTCTTAAAAGGATCGACAACGTGCTTGCTAAGGGCGGAAACAAACTGGATCCTTACACTCGGTCACACCTTGCCGAACTGAAGGAGCAGGTCGTAAAACGACGCGATGCTCAGTTCATCTATAACGCCAAGGCAGTCGGTGGCGGAAACGCGTTTGGTGGCTTGCTGTTCTTTGAGGAAGAGGAGCGGAAGCGACAGGAATAAGTGGAGCAGCCTCGCTAACGCTGCCCGTATCTATTCGATAGCTGAATGAATTCACCCCGGTCGTTACTTGTAACTGCCGGGGTTTTTACCTGGATACTCAGGCCGTAAAAATTGAGATGTGAACCGCATAAGGACTTGCCTGCAATTCAACATCCGCCATGCGATGTTGTTCCGTTGTCGGTGGTGCGCAACAATGGGCACTGCTTACTAAGAACGCCTTAACAGTTCTGAATTTCGAGGCTGACAATGGCAATACAGCAGTCGGATTCGCCGCTTTCCCGCCGCACGATGCTGCAGGCGGGGTCGATAGGTCTGCTGGGACCGTCACTTTCTCAATTGGCGACGGCCGGAGCGAGTACCGGGAAAGCAAAGTCAGTTCTGTTTGTTTTTCTGACTGGGGGACTGTCGCATCAGGACAGCTTCGATATGAAGCCGAACGCTCCGGACGATGTGCGAGGCGAGTTTATCCCGGTTTCGACGGCAACTTCCGGATTGCAGATTTGCGAGCACCTGCCCTTGCTGGCACAGCGGACCAGCGATTACGCACTCGTCCGTTCCGTCGCGACCGAGAGCAGTGGCCACGAGATCGCATGCCACATGCTGTTGACGGGTCGGCTGGATTTACCTCCCGGATTCAGCACTCGAGACTCTCCGAGTCCGAACGAGTGGCCGTCCATTCCGTCCCAGGTCACTTACGCACTTCGAAACAACACCGGCCTGCCATCGTCAGTTGTTCTGCCGCAGCCGAGTGTTAACGAAGCCGCCCGTTTTCGCCCCGGGCAGTATGCCGGACGGTTAGGACCGAAATGGGAAGCCTGGCATGTGGATATTGCTGCCAAATGTTCCCTTGGAAATGGTGCGTGCCCCAATTGCTTCCGCTTTGACGATGATGAGTTCGACCACGTTGCGCCATCAGTTTTTGCAACACCGATGCTGACGCTGCCCGAAGGTGGGCGTCTTCGTCTCAACGATCGTGTCGGACTGCTTTCAACAATCGAGAAACAACAAAGGGGTCTCGAACAGGATGCTGAAGTTAGACGACTCAACCTGAGTCGTCAGCAGGCGGTGTCGGTTCTCGCAGATCCTGAAACGCGGCACGCATTCGACGTCGAAAACGCCGATCCGAAGTTGATAAACCGTTATGGGCATAACAAGTTTGGTTTGTCTTTGCTTATGGGGAAGCGACTGATTGAAGCTGGTGTGAACCTGGTCCAGGTCAACCTTGGGAAGAATTCGAGTTGGGACACTCATCGACGCAATTTTATCAACCTGAAGCGAAATCTGTTTCCGTATTTTGACCAGGGTATTTCCGCATTGCTGGACGATCTGAAAGAAAGCGGTCTGCTGGAGGAAACTCTGGTTGTCATCACTGGCGAGTTTGGCCGAACCCCAAAAATCAACAAAGACGCCGGTCGCGATCACTGGGGCCCCGTTATGACGTCAATGTTTGCTGGCGGAGGCGTCAAAGGCGGAAACGTCCTCGGGGCGACGGATGACATCGCCGCCTATCCGGTCGACGGTAAAGTAACGGTTGAAAATATTGCCGGAACGATGTTCTCAGCGTTGGGCATTCCTCGCGACACTGAATGGGATGACTTCGACGGACGCCCCCACAGCATGTACCGCGCCGAGCCGATCCACGAGCTTTTCTAGGAAGTCGGAATAATTGCTTTTCAGACTCCGTCGAAGTGGCAACTTTTCGCGTACTGGAGCGTCACTTTTGTGGTCCCAGCATCTACTTGTGTATTTGGGCCGCTCTCTAAACTCTTAGAAGGAAAACTTTCCACCGTGAAATCACTTCTTAGACTCACTGTTACTTCTTCCCTACTCGCAGCGTTTGTTGCCAGCAACGCTGCCGCTCAAGTAACGTCGTTGAAGTTTAATGATTCGAAACCTCAGCATTACAAGCTGACAGCGCGAGCCAGCGAGCTTGATTCACGAGTGAAAGCTCACTCGGACATCGCCTTTCTTATCGACACGAAGGACGGAAAGCCGGCCGACATTCAACAAGCGGCTGTCGATACGCGAGTGGCTCCCCGTGGAAAACTCGTTATCTGGCTGATGGGGCACAACGAGCCGTTGTTCGATCGTCTGAATTCGTACGGCCTGCACGCTATCCGAGTTCACTATGCCAACAGATGGTTCGGTATCAAGTGTCGAGAGAATCCCGTTGGTGAGCATTGCCGGGGCAATATTCGCCTTGAAGCGGCGACGGGGATGGACTTCAGTGACAACGTCGAGATTCCCACGCCAGACGGAATGATGGAGCGGGCGCTCCAGTTCGTGAAATGGCTGGCTAAGAAGAATCCGCAGGCCGACTGGAGCCACTTCCTCAGCCAAGACGGAAAGGGCCTTCGTTGGGAAGACGTCATCGTGTCAGGAAGCTCGCACGGTTCGACGACCGCTTCGCGTTTCGCCAAGTTTCAGAAGGTCAGCCGAGTGGTCGCGCTGTGCGGTCCGCGAGATCAGCTTCAATCATGGCAATCTCTCCCGTCGGCAACACCTGAGAATCGATACTTCGGTTTCTCGCACGTGCTCGATGGCGGCTGGGTGGACGATCATTACTGCCGAAGTTGGGAGCTGCTCGGGATGCATAAGTTTGGCCCAATCGTCAATGTTGATCAAATCAAGCCACCGTATGGAAATACGCGACGCCTGATTACCGACTTCGATGTCGGTGGCGATGCGCGTCGAGCTCACAGTTCTGTCCAACCCGGCAGCCGCGCAAGAAAAGACAACGCCGGCAACTACATGCACGAAGACGTCTGGCGTTACCTCTACACCCACCCACTGGACAAAGTTGGTAAGCCGACGCCTCTTGACGATTCCTGCGAGAAGAACCAGCGATAGTGACGACCGGCTGCGGCGATGTTGTCGTAGGCCGTCGTTCCGATAAGCGTCATATCGACGCATTGAGTGTCTGTTTGTTTGATCAAGCTGCGTAGAGTCAGTCCGATTGTTCAAACGGAGAAGCAAGCACTCACATCTATAAAGCATCATCGCATCTTAGAATTCGCCAATGAGTTCCGCCTCGTTGGGAGAAACGAGACGGTTCCAGATATTGGCCAGTTGAGTCAGGTCAGAATTTTTCTGGTCTGTGCCGCCAGTCAGCGTCAATGATCGGCGTCGGCATCAGGTTGAAGAGTGCATCCTGTTCCATGCATGGAAGGATCGCCCACGTCCACGACTGTCTTCACGCAGCGTGTACGCCGATGGTAAGGCTGCTATTGACGTCGAGGTAATTGTGCATGGCCAATCCCAATTGTTTCTGGTTGTTCTTGCACCGGCTGCGTCGTGCAGGCTTTCGAGCTTGCTGTGCTGCCGACAGTAACAGAGCGACACGAATTGCGAAAATTGCAATTGCCACCAACAACTCAATCATCATAAAGCCGCGTTGTTGATTGATCGTTCGCTCGGAAGCGAAGGCAGGGCTCTCATCCAGGTCGTGAAAATACATAACACTCGAATTGCGAAATATCACGTGAAGAGAACGTGTTGACTTCATCTGTTGCGAGTCAGGTACGGAAGCGCCCAGTTCAGAGGAGCCATGAGAACTGAAGATGTTGCGACAGATTGCGGATGCGTCCGAATCGGTATCCCCGTGGGATTTCAGTTATCGATAAGATATGGCGTCTCTGGATACTTCTTACTAATTGCCACGCAAAGCAGAACCGGCATCATCGTTGTGATCGGCGTTCAATGAGGGGGAATCGACGCCGATGACACAGGAGCCCCGACTTTCGCTCGTCTGGAGCGCATGATTTAGCGGGTTGTCAGGTGACTCGGTCTCGGGTTCTACGATGCACTCGTTGTGCGCGTGGTCGGAGGGCGAGGGGCACGATTCCGTGATGATCGATGTAACGGGCGAACTTGTTATGCATCCAGATAAAAAAGTCGGACTGGCTTTGGGTATTTTTCTGATCGGAATTACGGGAGCGTTCTTCTTCAGGAACGATGCGCCCGTACCCGCACAGGATACATTGACGCTGACAGATCCTGAATTTCTGGATCGGAAAGCTAGCCAGAAACCTGGTGCGCCGTATTTTCCGGAAAGATCGACTGATGAAAATGAAGATCGTCCTGAGTTAGCAGACGTTCCCGAGCTTTCGGCCTCGGACGTGATTCCAGGGCTGCCGCGAGTAGGCCCGACTGGCTACCATGGAATGCTCGCTGAGCCGATTAATGTGGCTGTCGATTCGGAGTCTGTCGAGCACTTCGCTGATCGCATGGCTCCACTGCCTTTGCCAGGTCGAGACATGGACAGTCTTGAGAATGTCCCGGCGCGGAGCACCGACGTACTAAGCGATGACGAAACCCTGAGGGAGACGAGTCCGTTGCTTTCAGGCAAAGTCGATGGCGGGTTGGCGTCTGCAAGTGGCGAAGCGACTAAAGTCGCTTCGAGCGATACTCAACCTGCATTCATCACTCACGAGGTTGTGGCAGGAGACAATCTTTCGAAGCTGGCGAAGCAGTATCTGGGCAGCCCCGCAAGTTACCTCGCTCTTTACGAAGCCAATCGGGAAGTGTTAGCCAGTCCGGACGATTTAGCACTCGGCATGAAGTTGAAGATTCCGCGAAAATCAGTCAGCCCCGAAATACCGACGAGCAAGGGGGCGGCTGCGTCGTCAACAACCACTAAGGGAAACAGCACGTCGGCCGATGCAAAGACTCGAAAGACGCCGTCATTCGTTCAGCCTGACCGCGCGGCGGTGATTGCTCTGAGAGACGCTGGACGCTCAGGACGAAGCTTGTCGCAATCGCCGCCGCCACATCTGCCTCGTGTTGAAGGACTCAATCCCGGTGGCGATCCCGCTGTGATTGCCTCACGCCCGAAATGAATGTACTACTTGAATAAAACCTCAGCGACCTGTGGCTCCGATCCCATAATAAGGATGGTCGGAGCTTCCGACTGTCTGGCCAACAGAAAGTTCAGGATCGGCTTTACGGTCCTGTTCGTCCATTGAGCAGATATTATAGTGGTCGCCAGGATGCCGGGTACATGAAGCAACAACGCAGGAAGTGTTCGGCCCATTTGTTCTGACCAGGAGATTGATCATTGTCGATAGACCCTCAGCGCAATTTTCCCCGTTGAGTGAATACTCTTCAATGCTGAACCCGTCAGGCCAGTCACCGAATCCAGATTCAAATCAACGCTATTTTGCAATTGTCTCTGCACCCTCGTGTGTTGAGTACACGACCATGAATTTAACCTCATCGCGTTCGCACCATTCGTATCTCATGCTGAAGGACGGAGACTGATTTTCATGGGAGTAGAAGTTTCCAGAAGTCGCCTAAGTGAGGCAGGAACAGGCGTCGTAAAAAAAACCGACACCGCGATGGCGATGCCGGACTTGAAATTGCTTGTTGAACGAGCGACGAAAGACGAGTTCGAAGAGGATAGTTACCGGAATTTGTATTCCGGGTTGCTTCGGGCGAACTCGATTTTTTCGAGATCTGCTTTGAGTTTAATGTCGCGGTAAGAGTAGGACTCGATCAGCGTTGTGGCGTCGAGATTGTTAGGATCTGCGTCAGCGACCAGTTCGGGCCACGTGTAGTTGCGGCTGTAGACTGGAATCATCAACTGCTTGTCGATGTAGAGGATGCACTTGCGGTACTGCTCTGATTCTTTGGAGTTAGCGTATTTGACAGTGTAGGCGTAAACCGGTCGGCTTGAAAAAGTCCTGTCGTCACGCATTTCGACCTGCACGCGTTCGCCGAGTTTGATGTCTCGCTGGCGGATTTCGAGTGTCATGCCCGTCAACTCTTTAACGCCGGCCATCGTGATCGGATATCGAGCTTCGCTCATGGCGAGCGTTGAGCTGGGCTCAAGTTTCAACGCCGGCAAACGGCCACCGAACTTTGTTAGTTGTACAAGCAATCGAGGATCATCTTCGGCGACCGGAAACAGAATCTCGCGGCCGATGTCGCCGCCTTTCTCCCACTTCATGTAAACGTTGAGCGGTTCGTGCTGCAGTTTGATCTGGATGCTCTGTTCGTCAGACAGTTCGCTATCAATACGTTCCTGTTTCTCGAACGTCGCGGTGTAACTTTTTACGTCTTTGAGACGGTTGTTCGCATCCTGAAGCATGGCGATTTGCAGGAGCATCGCGACACGCCCGTGCAGGTGCATCGCGGAGTCTTCGACCATGGGCGGCGGAGCCGGACGGTTCTGCTCCGCTGCCTGGACGACTCGACTGGCGTCGGCACCGACTGGTTCCGCATCCATCATTGTCCAGCCGATCACGGCTGATGTTACAAGAATCATAGCAGCAGCGGGATGCGGCTTGGCGATGTGTTTGAGATGCTTCAGGTGTCGCAGTTGTGCAAACGGCAAAGCGATCAGCCCGCGGATTTCTCGTCGAGTTTTGATCGAAAAGTGACCCGGGCGGCGTCGGAGTTCCCGACGGGCTCGCCACGAAAAAACGTGACGAAAGAGGCGAAGCGTTCGCTTGAAATCTGGACGAAGCATAAGTCAGAACCCTCACGATGGAGTGCCCGTGACCCTTGGTCAGACTAACTCGCTTCCTGGATGTGAATCAGCAGGGATGTGTGGCGAGCGGCTTACAGGGACCACGGAAAACGTGGAAAGACAGGTTCCCGGGCCTCTTGCCCCTGGATTCTTCAGCCGCCCATCGAAAGAAATGAGTGGGTTGGCGACTGAAGAAACGACTGCTTCGGTAAACCGACTCAGCCGAAAAATGACGCTCGAAGTGTGTGCATCACTCTACAGTTTCGTGGCCATCGTCCGTGGTGAAACTGCAATCCGCGTTGCTGGTAGAGTCCTTGAATCTGGACAGCCTCGCGTTTGGGTTAGTTCGGCACAGTGGCTTCTGTCTTTCGACCGTTTCTTCTCGTCCTTTTGCGAGTGTTTCGAACACACGCACTGGTCTTCCCACAACTGTGGCAATCCCAGGGACGCTCTCCTTAGGGAAAATTATCCTTGCTTCGCTACTTCTTGTAATCTTGACAGTCTTTGGGGATTACCCTCCTTGACGAGTCGGAAAACAAGGCATTTTCGCAATCCAGCTCCCACATGATACGTTCGAAACGACTGTTTCACGAAAGGCGATTAAGCGACAGGTGGTCCACCGCAGGTCTGAAACTGGCTCTCGCCCTGTTTGGTTGGATTGTCATTTCGATTAGACTCGTCGAAGTTTGCCAGTCTCACACAGAGGTTGCCGGACATTCTGACGAGAACTATCATCCAACATGGTGTGTCAGGATAATCGGATCAGGTAGTCTGTTCGGATGTTTTGTTTTGCCAGGAGATGGATGGACGGAGCCGACTCTCAGCGGAACTCAGATTCGACCCTTCCAACCTGTTCGATCATCACCAGATCGGTCGGCGATTCTTCTCGCTCAGTGAAAACTCCCGGTTGTTGTTGCTGCGTGAGATAGTCTCACTGGACGTCTGCTTGTGAAGGCGAGCGGCCGAAGGTCTGTTATTCAACGGGATGTTTGAGATGCCGAACTTTGCGGTCGGGATGCTGTAGGTTCTCAGTGGCCGAAGTTTGCGACTAGAGGATGTTTAGACATATCAGGTGATTGCACCAATGATCTTGCAGGTCGCGGCGTATCTCCAAAAAGGAGAAACACGTCGCTCTGCGACTCACATGCGATATTGAGAAGAGGAGAAACGGGGATGTACGAGCGATTTACCGATCGAGCCCGCAAGGTTATGCAGTTGGCGAATCAGGAGGCTCAGCGGTTTAACCACGAGTACATCGGCACTGAGCATGTTTTGCTCGGGCTGGTCAAAGAAGGCTCGGGAGTCGCCGCGAACGTTCTGAAAAATCTGGACGTCGACCTGCGAAGAATTCGCAACGAAGTCGAAAAGATCGTCCAGTCGGGACCGGATATGGTCACGATGGGCAAGCTGCCTCAGACACCGCGAGCCAAAAAAGTTATCGAATACGCGATGGAAGAGGCGCGAAATCTCAACCATAATTACGTCGGCACTGAGCACCTGCTGCTTGGGCTTCTGCGAGAGCAGGAAGGTGTCGCCGCTCAGGTCTTGATGAATCTCGGTTTGAAGCTGGAAGACGTCCGTGAGGAAGTCCTTAATCTTCTGGGTCATGGCGTCGAAGCGTCGGAAGGCGGCGAACGTGCCACTTCATCGTCAACAGGCGGCAAGTCTTCCAAGAGCAAGACTCCCGCCCTCGACAGCTTTGGACGTGATCTGTCTGAACTGGCTAAGCAAGGCAAACTCGATCCGGTCATTGGTCGCGCCGACGAAATTGAACGAGTGACTCAGATTCTCTGCCGACGTCAGAAGAACAACCCTGTTCTGCTTGGCGAAGCCGGAGTCGGCAAAACCGCCATCGTCGAAGGCTTCGCACAGCTCGTCGTTGATGGAAACGTACCGGAACTGCTTCGTGACAGACGAATCGTGGTGCTTGACCTTGCGATGATGGTTGCCGGTACAAAGTATCGCGGCCAGTTTGAAGAACGCATCAAAGCGGTTATGAACGAAGTTCGCCGTGCGAAAAACACGGTTCTGTTCATCGACGAACTCCACACTCTGGTTGGTGCCGGTGGTGCTGAAGGTGCGATCGATGCCTCGAACGTACTTAAGCCGGCTCTGAGCCGTGGCGAGCTGCAGGTGATCGGTGCTACGACGCTGGACGAGTATCGCAAGTACATCGAGAAAGACAGTGCTTTGGAACGACGCTTCCAGAACGTAATGGTCAATCCGCCTACAGATGCTCAGACGGTTGAGATTCTTAAAGGTCTGCGTGAGCGATACGAAACCCACCACAAAGTTCAGATAACCGACGACGCTCTTCAAGGTGCTGTTGAACTTGCCTCACGTTACATCACTGGCCGGTGTCTTCCGGACAAGGCTATCGATGTCATCGACGAAGCTGGTGCTCGCATTCGCCTGAAATCAATGGTTCGTCCACCGGATCTGAAAGAAATTGAAGAAGAAGCAGAACGGCTCAATCAGCAGAAGGAAGAAGCTGTCGCCAATCAGGATTTCGAAAAAGCTGCTGCACTTCGCGATTCGGCTGACAAGTTGAAGAAGAAGAAAGAGCAGCTCACGAACGAGTGGCGTGAGAAGTCAAAAGAAAACGAAGGTGTTGTTGACGAAGAAGTCATCGCCGAAGTTGTGGCGAAGATGACCGGTATTCCGCTGACTAGACTCTCCAGCGAAGACGCCGTGCGTTTGCTGCAGATGGAAGATGAAATGCACGAACGCGTCATTAGCCAGGACGAGGCCATTAAGCAGGTCTCAAAGGCTGTTCGACGAAGTCGCAGTGGTCTTAAAGATCCGAAACGGCCGACTGGTTGCTTCCTGTTTGCAGGTCCGACCGGTGTTGGTAAGACGTTGCTCGCCAAGACCCTGGCTGAATTCATGTTTGGTGATCAGGAAGCTCTGATTCAGATCGATATGTCAGAGTACATGGAGAAGCACAACGTTAGTCGTTTGATTGGTGCCCCTCCGGGATACGTTGGTTTCGAAGAAGGCGGTCAACTCACCGAGAAGATTCGTCGTCGTCCGTACGCCGTGGTACTGATGGACGAAATCGAAAAGGCTCACCCGGACGTCTTCAACATGATGCTGCAGATTATGGAAGAGGGTCATTTGACTGACAGCTTCGGTCGAATGGTCGACTTCAAGAACGTGATCATGATCATGACAACAAACGCTGGTGCTCAGGCAATTGCGCACGGAGCTGGTTTTGGTTTTGGTAAAAAATCGGAAGAAGCTGACTATGGCAACATGAAAAAAGAAGTCATGTCTGTGCTTGAACGTGATTTTAAACCGGAATTCCTCGGTCGACTCGACGAAGTAGTCGTCTTTAAGAAGCTCGCCGGCGAAGATTTGAAATTGATCATCGACATCGAATTGGCGAAGGTCAAAGAACGTCTTGGCGAACGTGGACTTGGCATCGAACTCGACGATGCTGCGAAAGAGTTCATTATCAAGTCTGGTGGTGATCTGGACTACGGTGCCCGTCCATTGAGACGTGCAGTGGAGCAGGCGATTGAAGATCCGTTGTCAGAAGAATTGCTTCGAGGTGCTTTCGAAGGCAAGAATCACATCCTGGTTACGGTCACGACAGTCAGCGATCAGGATCGACTTGGATTTGAAGGCGTCGTCAAAGGCGTTGAAGATCTGGTTGTGGAAGAAGCTAAGGAAGAAGTCGCAGCGGCCGCGGAGTAGTTTTCGAATGACGTGGTTACGTTTGCTGGCTTGAGTTAATAGCGTGAGAAGCCTCGTCTGGTTAAGGCGAGGCTTCTTTTGATACCTGCAGGGACGATTTCAGGATGAACGTTCTGGTACTGGCTCCACACCCGGATGACGAAGTTCTTGGTTGTGGAGGGACCATCTGTCGGCACGTCGCCGACGGAGATTCGGTTTTCGTGATGGTGGCCACTCGCGGGATGGCGGAACTCTATCCCGATGAGGCCGTCGACGCTGTTCGGGCAGAAGCTCGCAGTGCTCATGCGAAACTCGGCGTCAGCGAAACACGATTTCTTGACTTTCCAGCACCGGCTCTGGACACCGTTCCACGCTATAAACTTGCTGGAGCGGTCTCGGATTGCATCCACGATTTTCAGCCAGAAGTGGTCTATGTACCGCATCACGGCGACATTCACAGTGACCATTTTCACCTGCACCAGGCGGCGCTTGTTGCGTCACGTCCGCTTGAAGGGTGTCCTGTAAATCGCATTCTCGCCTACGAAACTCTGTCGGAAACGGAATGGGCGCCCCCGCAGATGGATGCTGTCTTCTATCCGACAGTGTTTATCGACGTTTCGGAATTTCTGCAGTGTAAGCTGGATGCCATGTCCCGTTTCGAGTCTCAGGTGAAAGAACCCCCGAACGCTCGGTCACTTCGAAATATTACGGCCCTGGCTCACTATCGAGGGGCAACGGTAGCGAGTGACGCTGCCGAGAGTTTCATGCTTATCCGCGAAATTATTCGCTGAGGCGGATTCATTATGTCGAGCATATTCGTGTGAGTTTCGACACATTGTGTGTCCCGCTGAGTTGTATCACTGACTAACTCATATTGGTGCGATTTCAGCCGAATGTTATAAATGCGGAAATGAGTTCCCGCTCAGGGTACGTGAATTTCTTCGGTCACAAATCGATACATCAGTTGGCACGGGGCGACCTTTGCCGGTACAGCAATGGAGTTCTGTCAGGATGGCTGAGCCAGATTTTTGCGAATTAATTGATGAGTTATTTGAACTCGATCCCGGAACGGCTACTAGTTTGACTGTCCTTAAAGAGATTCCGAGCTGGAGCTCGCTCACGTTCGTCGGCCTGATTGCGATGATCGATGAGGAGTACGGGATTGCTCTTTCGCCAGGCGTGATTATGTCCAGTGAAACCGCTGGAGATCTCGAACAGAAACTGCGGGAGATGCTCTCAGCCGGCGAGGCTGCGTAGGATGCTTAGGTGGCTTAGGCAGTGTTCGTTCGGGACAATGTCATTGATACGTTGAGTCTTTTGAGAGCAAGGAAGCTTTCATGTCGATCGTCCGAGTTGAAAATGTCCGTTTGGCAGGGCTCGCGTCGGCAGTTCCCGACGTCGTTCGCACCGTCGATGATGATGTTGAGCGTTTTCAGTCGGAGGATTTTCGCAAGATCGGTGAAAGCATTGGCGTGACATCGCGCCGAATAGCCCCTGAAGGAGTCTGCTCGTCGGATCTCTGCGTCGCCGCTGCGGAACGACTTCTCGACGAATTGAATTGGGATCGTGAATCGATTCAAGCTCTGTTGTTCGTAACACAGACTCCCGATTTTCGAGCACCGGCAACCGCATGCACTTTGCAGTCTCGGCTTGGTTTGCCGACGAACTGCGCGGCCATGGACATCAATCTTGGATGTTCAGGCTATGTTTACGGGCTCGCGACTGCAGCGCAGTTTGTCCAGGGGATGGCCAACGGTCAGGAAAACGGCGGCCGCGTGCTTCTACTTGTTGGGGACACGATCACCCACTTTGTCTCTCCGGATGATCGGGCTACGGCGCCTCTCTTTGGCGATGCCGGATCTGCAACGGCTCTTGAGTTCTCGTCGTCGGCTGAGCCAATTGTATTTTCATTAGGGACCGATGGACGGGGTCTTAACCATCTGATTGTTCCGGCTGGAGGTGCTCGTCAACCTCGCACGGAAGAAACAGGAATTAGAACGGTACGCGAATCAGGCAATATTCGCAGCGACGAAGACATGTACATGAACGGTGCTGAAGTGTTTTCGTTTGCTTTGCAGGAAGTGCCGAAAATGGTTCGTAGCACTCTGGCTGAGGCTGGGTGGACAATCGACGAAGTTGACGGGGTGGTCATGCACCAGTCGAACGGAATCATGTTGAAGCATCTTCGCAAGCGATTGAAAGTCGATGAAGACAATTTCGTGATCGCTCTGGAAGGCTATGGCAATGCAAGTTGTGCATCAATTCCTCTGGCCATGACGCATCAGTGGGCTCAGACAGGGCTACGTCAGAAACGAAGGCTTGTGCTCGCTGGATTTGGACTTGGCTGGTCATGGGGCGGTGCGGCGGTCACGTGCAACGACATGGCGATGCCGGAGCTGGTTATCTACGAAACGCCGCAGGGTGAAGACACCTCTACTGCAATCAAAGAGGCTGCTTGAAATGCACAACCCAATGGCTCTTGATGGCCGCACAGTGCTGGTTACCGGAGCTTCATCGGGACTTGGGCGTGCGATCAGTGTACTCATCAGCAAGCTGGGCGGACGAGTTGTGCTTGTGGCACGAAATGTCGAGCGACTTTCTGAAACGCTGTCGCTAATGGATGAAGGCGAGCATCGGGTTGAACCATTTGACCTGAACGAGCTGGAAGGCATCCCTCGCTGGATGAAACAGTTGACTTCCGAAGTCGGACCGCTCGACGGACTTGTTCACAGTGCGGGCCTTCATGCAACGCTCCCGCTGCGGGTGCTAAAGCCGTCACGGCTGGACGAGCTGATGAAGGTTAACGTTTCGGCGGCGATGGTTCTCACTAAAGGCTTCCGGCAACGGGGCGTGCAGGCAGAGCGGGGTAGTGTTGTTTATCTAGCGTCCGTGGCCGCTCTGGCAGGCTCGCCCGGTAATGCTGGCTACTCTGCGACGAAGGGCGCTCTGGTTTCGATGTGCCGGTCGCTTGCAGTTGAGCTTGCCCCGGAGCAGATTCGCGTTAACTGCCTCGCTCCCGGCTGGGTGCCGACCGATTTGGCTGCAAAGGCTGGAGAGAAACTAAAGGATGCCCAACTTCAGGCTATTTCTGACATGCATCCATTAGGCCTCGGGCACCCGGACGATGTAGCCAATGCGACAGCATTTCTTCTTGCAGAAACCGGTCGCTGGATCACTGGACAGACGCTGGTGATCGATGGCGGATATACGTGTCACTGATTGTGGCCCGTTTTCAGAAGTAGACGGGCACGATGTCGATCAGAGATGAGGGGTAACGATGAGTTCAATGCAAAAGAATCGGCTGCTGATCATCGGAGCGGGTGGCTTTGGGCGAGAAGTTCTGCAATGGGCTCAGGATGTTCAGGCTCAAGGTTGTGTCGACTGGGAAGTTGGTGGATTCCTTGATACGAATCCGCAAGCGTTTAAAGAGTCCGACATTGATCTCCCTGTGCTCGGTAGTCCGGAAGCCTGGCAGCCATCGCCGGAAGATCGGTTTGTCTGCGCAATCGGTGATCCGACGATCCGCCTCTGCATTTGCCGAGGACTTCAGGCACGCGGAGCAGATTTTGTTTCGCTGATTCATCCGTCAGCGATCGTTGGCTCACGATGTGACATCGGAACGGGAACGATTCTCTGTCCCGGCGTTACGGTGACGGTCGATGCGACGATTGGCGATTTCGTGATCCTCAACATTCGTTCTTGCGTCGGGCATGATGCTCGCGTTGGAGATGGCTGCACGATAAACGACTTCTGTGACGTCACCGGAAATGCAAAGCTTGGCGAAGGAGTATTCCTTGGCAGTCACTCGTCAGTGACCCCGTCAGCCAGCGTCGGCGACTATGCCCGTGTTGGCGCTGGCAGTGTTGTTGTTCGCCGAGTTCGTGCGAACACGACTGTCATGGGTCCAACGGCAAAGCGTATTGATTGGACGGCTGAGTCCGCAGCTTCGTCTGACGCGGCATAATCCCTGTTAGATTTTCGTGAGACGATTGACGTATCGGCGATGTTCATTCTATGCACCGCATAGATTGCTGCGTTCATCCTCTCAGGAGTTCTCTGGATATGTCGTTAAATCGTCGAACTTTTTTTCAAACATCTATCGCTGCTGGGGCAAGTGTTTCAGCATCTGTTGCGTTGTCGGCCTATGCTGATCCGGTGAAGAAAGCTTCAAACGGGGTCGCCAGCGGCGACAGTAGTCGCCCTCTTAATCCGCCGACTCAACATGCGCGGGAAGTTGCTCTGGAACTGTTGAAACCTTCCAGGGGTGAACTGGAACGTGGCCTGGAGCTGCATCGTCAGTCACTTGTCTTCGATGCTTATGGGTTTGCTCCACGAGCGGCAGTTGATGGTGATGCTCTGGCCGAACTCGTTAAGCAGCGGTGTTCGTATCTGGAGTACAAAGACGCTCGCGAAGACATGTCGATGACACGTTGTGTGACGGATCCCGCTGAACAGGCAGAGTTTCTGGATGCCTGGCGAGCTTCCGGCGTGACGTGCATTTTTCAGAACGCTGGTGAGGAAGGGCAGGGCGTTATGATGCTGCTCAAACGTCTTTCGCGATTTACCTACATGACGGACATGATGAAGGAACTGTGTTCCAAGGCAGCAACCCCTGACGACGTTTTCGCAGCCAAAGAGGCGGGACGCCACTGTCTCTATCTGACTGGAAACGGAGTGCCGCTCACTGAGCAGTGGGCGTCGGTCCAGGGCGAGTTGAGATACTTGCGGGTTTTCTTCGAACTGGGCATTCGGATGATGCACCTGACGTACAACCGTCGAAACATGATCGGTGATGGTTGTGCAGAGGAAGCGAACGGTGGTCTGAGTGACTTTGGCCGTACAGTAATTGCAGAGATGAATCGCGTTGGCGTGATCGCTGACTGTGCACACAGCGGATGGCAGACCAGCCTGGAAGCGGCTCAGATTTCGACAAAGCCGATGGTAGCCAGCCATTCGACGTGCGGTGGTATTTATCCTCACATTCGAAGTAAGCCCGACGAAGTCATTAAGGCGATTGCTGACACGGGTGGGTACATTGGCATTTGTTGCATTCCTCGGTTTCTTCGAGGCAAGGGCGACATCAACTCGTTTCTCGATCACATCGACTACGTGGTCAAGAAGTTCGGAGCGGACCATGTAGCGATCGGCACTGACGTCGCGTACTCGTCGCAAAACGTCGCCGAAGAGAATCGTAAAGTGGTGTCGCCACCTCGACAACGCACTCGCTTTGGAGCCTTGTGGCCGCCCGATGATTATAAAACCAGTCCCTCGGCGACTCAGAGCCTGGCCTGGACGAACTGGCCGTTGTTTACTGTCGGTCTCGTTCAGCGAGGCCACTCTGACGAGGTAATTCAGAAGATTATCGGCGGCAACGTCATGCGAGTTGCTCGGGCCGCGTTGGGTGGTTAAGCCGTTGGGTTGTTTTCGGAGACACAGCAGCGAGAGCCGACGTCAAATTGCCGGCAAGATGAAGTAGACTGGTGTACCAGGTTCCGGGAAGTCGAAAGTCTGGTGAGTTCGAGTTGTGCTGCGGGAGTGAAACGTGTCGAAATCAAAGAATCCCAGTGGATTACAGATCAATCGCCGCCATGCACTGCAGATTGGTGCGGGGCTGTTTGGGCTGAATCTTCCTCAGTTTTTGAGGGCAGCAAACGCCGCGGGCGGAGTGAATGGCGATGTCTCATGCATCTTCATTTTTCTTGCTGGTGGTGCTTCGCAGTTCGAGACATTCGATCCAAAGCCGGATGCACCGCCGGAGATTCGCGGACTCTGGAATCCAACCAGAACTAATGTTCCGGGCACACACATTTGCGAAAAGATGCCGCTGATGGCGCAGCGGATGGACAAGGTGTCGATCGTTCGGTCGTGGCGAGGCAAAACGGGATCGCACCTGACGGGGTCGCAGCACGTGACCAGCGGGTTTTTCCCGCCGCCGTCCGGGCAACACTTTCCAAACTTCGGCTGTGTCGTTTCGGCTCTGGCCGGGAATCGCGTTCCCGGTGTGCCGTCACATTTCGGTCTGCCCGTCGCGGCTCGATACACGACGCCGTCAGGTTATTTAGGCACGGCCTTCGACGCGTTCGATGTGAAGGGCGATCCCTGTTCGCCCAAAGTTGATTTCGGCAAGCCCAATCTTGAAGAAGTCAGGTTTGAAGACCGTCGGTCGATGCTGACTCAGCTTGACAATCTATGCCAGCTTGGCGAGGTCAATGGCGGCTCCCTGGATGCGCATGACAAGTTTTCTTCCGAAGCGCTCGAACTGTTGACCAGCGGCGCGATGCAGAAGGCGATGAATCTTGATGAAGAGTCTGTCGATCTACGCGAGCGATACGGACAGAACATCTACGGCCAGCGAGTCTTACTGGCTCGTCGTTTGATTGAGGCAGGTTCCAGATTCGTCACGATTAACCAAGCCGTTCAGGGGGGGCTATTCGGAGCCGGACCGACAAACGGTACCTGGGACAATCACCACCTGCTCTTCGAGTCAATGATGTCGTTTCAGAATGAGCCGGCTAACATTCCTGGCACCTACAAATGGCATTCGACCAGGGGCCCGGGCAATCTTCCGCAGCTTGACATGTCTCTGTCGACGCTGCTCGATGATCTTGATGAGCGTGGAATGCTGGATTCAACACTGGTCGTCGTGATGGGCGAGTTCGGCCGCACACCGCGCATCAACAAGTTCGCAGGCCGCGACCACTACCCGGGAGCAGGCAGCGTGTTATTGGCTGGAGCGGGCATCGCTCGCGGTGCGGTCGTCGGAGCAACTGACCGCAAGGGCGCGTCGCCGAAAACGCAACCGCATGGCCCCGAGGATATCGCGGCGACGATTTATCAGGCCCTGGGCTTCGACCATCATCAGACTTATTTCCCCAAGCTCACACGCCCGACTCCGATTACCAACGGGCAGGTGATTCCCGGACTGCTTTGACGCGTTCAGGCATGTGTCCGGATACGACTAATGGAGAGTTCGGAAATTGGGAAGTCAATCAGTGACGATTCGCAAAGCGGAATAGCGGCAGGATTTACGCCGTCGCGCGGTGGTCTTCGACAGCCGTGGAGAATCCTTCGATCTTGTTTCCTGCAAGTTCGATGTCTCTCGCCTTACCCCCAATTCGAATGCCGATTCTGTTCATCGGTTGTCGTGTTTCGTAGATTTCATTGCCGGCCAGGCGGACGTCTGTGGTTTGCCCCTGAATGTCGATCGCGATCCCGTCGGCTCCGCCTGTGTTAATGATCCTGTTGTTTTCAACGAGGTTGCGGTTGGCCCAGAAGTCGCGTCCGCGATTGTCGTCTCGAAACAGGATGCCGACTTTGCCACTGCCAGTAACTTCGTTGTTCCGCATGACGTTGTCGGTGTCGTTGTGCCCGATTGATGTGCCATAGCTGCGGTTGTCGATCATCCGGTTGCCTTCCGCCAGACCGAATTTCACGCCCCAGCACCAGAACAGACCCTGGTCGTTGCGTTCGAGTACGCAGTTTCGGATCAGTGGCCGCTGGGAACCGGAGCCCGGATGGACTCCCAGGTTTGAATTGTCGTAAGAGTGGCAATTCTCAACGAGGACGTCATGACAGATTTGAAAACTGATTCCATCGCCGTTGTAGTTACGAGTTTCGACATTTCGAATCGTGTACCGGTTACAGTCCTGCAGAAAAATGCAGCCACCGTAGTTACCATTCAGGTTGGCGTTGTTTTTCCCATTGCCGTCGAGCGTCAGATTTTCGATGGTGACGTCCGACGTACGTTCGCTGGTGAACAGTGGAAAGATTGACGAGCATGTTGGCTTGCCGCTGAGCCAAAGATTCTTTCGCAACCCATCACTCAGCTTGAAACGCTTGCCGGATTTAGCAATCAGACTTCTCTTAATCACGTCCGTGCTGCCGTTGTGCGGGTTCTTAGTCTGAAGTGTGACTCCGTCGCCAACCTTCAGGTTACCAATTTCAGCGAGAGTGATCTCCTGGTCGTACCAGTCAGAGTCGTCGGCGATGGCGATTGTTTCTGATGCATTTTTGGTGATGACGGTCTCCGGCCCGCTGCCGAGGAGTCGTAGATTAGACGGCAGGTAAATGGAATTCCGCAGCGTGTACTTCCCGGGAAGAATGCGAACGGTTCCACCCCCAAGGCGCTTCACATAGTCGACGGCGGCCTGAATCACTCGGTCACTTGCACCGACAAGATCAGCTTTGCCTGGCCCGACCGTTATCTGAAGCTTGTCGTCCCAGGCGGGCTCAATTCGTTCGTCGCCGTCGGTCGCCCGTGGCCGGTTAACTTTCGGAAGTCCCTCGTCCGCGTAAACACTACCGACCACGCCAGCAGTCAGAAAGCCTGCGGCATTCAAGAACCCACGTCGACTGATTTGTTGTGAATGCATGGTGATACTTCATGAGTCAGGATTTTTTCCAGCATGTCGTTCGAGACGTTGCTCGCTGAAAAGACACTATTGAGCTGTCTTAAAAACTACCGGGCGTCCTTCCGTCTTTTCGATGGGAGAGTCTCTGAAAAGTGCCACCTGAAGCCGAACCGGGGCCCTCTGGTCGTGAGTCGATGTCTTCACTTAAGAAATGCACGCTGCCGTCTGCTATCAGAAAGTTTGCGCCGCCATTGTGCCGACTTGAAAATGAGTTGTCTCCCCTGTTGATTTCATTTCCAAAGCTGCAATCAGTGACCTGATCATCTTCGTACTCGTTTCCTCGGACACCCATCCAGATTCCTGCTCGAGATTCGACGGCGCGTTCTCCGACAAGAATAATGTTTGACAGCCCGTCCAGGCAGTCTCGGAACCGTACACTACTGTTTAAGCAGAGCATCCCGTTAGTCGTCTTCAGTGTCGGCGACTGCCCGGGCCATGACTTTCCAAAGTCAGAGTTCGCCCAGCGTGGCGCTGCGACTGGACCAAAGTTACCAGAGTAGTTCGTCGTCCCATATGAACCGCGGAGCGCGTTCAGAACGGATGTCGTGTCGGCCGGGCATCGCAGAATGGGAATATTTGTCTGCACCAACTTTCTGTTTGCCATGTCGTGAGTTTTCATGTCCAGGGTCTGGTAGAGACGAGCCTGATTCAGATACGGTAGTGAGTAGGCAATCCATCCGAATCGTGGAAGCGGTCCCGGTTCAGTAGAGTGGCCAGTCCAGCCAGGAGCGAGTGTATTGTGGACGTCGTGGTAATTATGCAGGGCTATTCCGATTTGCCTAAGTGACAACCCGCACTGGTCGCGGCGTGCATCTGCTCGTGACTTTAAGACTGAAGGTAACGTGATCGACAGTCCGACGATAACGATGACAAGGACAACCAGAACTTCGATCAATGTGAATGCTCTGCGATTTATTCTGCGATTCATTTCGGATATTCCTGCGAATGGGTCAGGCCGAGTGAGGGCGTGGTGATGTGTGGGAAAGCCAATTAGAATTCGACAAATCGCCAGCGGTCGCCGAATCGTTCCATGATCACGACATCGGCGGCTCCAAATTCGGCCATCGATGGCGGAGCCTTTGCTGCGATCTTTGCCTGAGAGCTTACCAGCTTGCTGGTGGTGTCCTGGAATCGCCAGAAGCCTTCAACCTTTACAAAAGTGAATGTCCGATCGGGCATTCTGATCTGTCGGCCGCGAGTACCCGGCACGAGCTTGCCTTTGATGAGAATCGAGGCATTGTTTCCTGAAGCTTTTCGAATTTCATTTCTTTGCAGAAGTGACTGCAAATCCCTCAACATTTGCTCGGCCATTTGCGGATGCTGCTGCAGGCGGGATGTCAGTTGTTTCCGCCGAGTCGCAGCCTCCGGATGCCCCAGTTCACCGCGCGGCAAGAGTCTATCGATAAATGAATCGAGTCGATCTGCCTTGAGATCGGCGATGGCTTGCTGCAGTGCATCGTTCAGGCTTCCTGGGTAGCCCGTCAGAGGCTCCTGCGAGATTTCAGGTTGCCGAACGGTCGTGGTAGCATTAGCGGACTCTTCAGTTGGTTCGGGAATCGTAAACGTTGCCAGGAAGCCGCCGAGGTTGAATCGTGGCGTGATTTTCCTGGCGAGTTCGAGCCTCTTGATGACGTCTGCTCGCGCTGCTGGCGTTTGAATTCGTGTAAACGACTTGCCGAGTCGCCCCTTGCGCGCCTGTCGAAGCTCATCAACCGGAGCATAAAATTCAATGAAACCCACGACGTCACCAGACTCAAGTCTCGCGATTGCGTTATTTATGGCCGCCTGAACCTGTTGTTCCGTGGTCATTGTTCCAGTACTGGCGTTCTCCCTTTGCGTATTCTGAAGTGGGATCTTTTGTGCGAGCACCGTTGCTGCGTGGACGAGCACGGCGATGATCACAAACAGAATTTCAAATCGGGTTATGAAAGCTCTGGGCCTGATAGGCGGTCGGGGAACCATCATTTAAACCTCGATTTAGCACGGAGAGATTTGAGAGTACTGGCTGTGAAACTGCCAGTTGCATTCTGACTAATTCCCACATATTGAACTACGGCCAGGTGAAAATAATGCAATGCCAGGGAACGGTCTTACGTTTGACGACTCGGATCTCTCGCTTAGTCTATGGTAGTCGGAATGGCTCAAGTCAATATGAGCACGCGGATAATTCAAGAGGAGAACTTCTATGAGTACTACGGAGCGGTCACTAAACGTTGCCATCATCGGCGGTGGAATGTTCTTTGACGAGATCATCGGGCAGAGCTTCAAAGACTTTATGCGCGGTGGGTTGTCCGGTGCTCTGACGAGTATCGGGATGAGCCATTTTGCTCCGGCAGTCGCAGACGTTTCGATTGATGTTTGTGCGGTTGGAACGCGTAGTGAGAAAAGCGGGACGGCAGGGCATATCACTGAATGGTTCGCTGAAGAATTTCCAGATCGAAAGATCGACGCCTGTTACGGCGACGCCGTTTGGCAAGACATTATTGCTTCGCATAAGCCGGACGTCTTATTTGTGGCGACGCCCGACCATGTTCACGCTCAACCGATTCTCGATGCGCTGGACGCAGGTTGCGATGTCATCACCGAGAAACCCCTGTGTCTGACAATGTCTGAAACGGACCAGATCATCACGCGGGCGAAAGAAACTGAACGCGTCGTCGCCGTGGACATGCACAAGAGATACGACCCGTTTGTCCGGGAAATGATGAGCAAAGCGACCGAGCAGTACGGACCGATCAACCGAATTCGTGCTGTGCTGGAAGAACCGCTGGAAGTCAGTACCGAGGTGTTTGCCTGGGCGGAGCAGAGTAATCCATTTGCATATGTCGGTTGCCACTGGCTGGACGTCGTGCATCATTATCTTCAAGTGAAACCTGTGGCTGTGTATGCGACCGGGCAGAAAAATCTGCTGCTCAACTGGGACAAGCATCACGTCGAAGTGGCTCGCCGTCGCGGAGTTGAGCCGTCGAGTTTCAAACGGCAGGAACCGATCCACACGTGGGACAGCGTTGACGTTGCGGTCACTTATGACAACGGGATGCGAGGAGACTACAACAACAACTGGATCAACCCGGCGGAGTTCGAAGGAGCAGTCAATCAGGAAATCGAGCTTTACGGGATTTACGGTCGAGGCATCGTCGACCAGCAGGAACGCGGCTACCGCGAAGCAATTATCGGCGACGGTTCACGAACTCGAAACCCGTCATTCGGCGGTCGGATTCATCACCTCGGCGGGCATCCTGAAATCTTTGGATACGGCAAGGCGTCAATTGCGGCGGGATTGCTGGCCATCATTCGTCGCCGACTCTTCGGGGACACAATGGCGGACCTGGAAGGAACCTATCCAGACGCGGATAGTCAGCGAGATATTGTACAGGTGATCGAAGCAGCGTCCGTCGTTGCCGAAAAGAACTTTGAGTGCTTCCAGGCAGGACGTGGAACGCCAGTTTCAGCTTTGCTGAATGATTTGGAAATACAGATTATTGAGCCGTAGCTTTGCTCGCCTGACAACTGAAAGTGTCCTTGACGCAACTGCCACTTTATGGGCTCTTGTCAGTTGAGTTGGCCGTTCCTTTGATCGACTTCACAAAAGTGATCACATCAGCGAGATCCTGTCGCCTCAGATCTTTCTCAAGGCCGACAGGCATCAGGGAGAGGCCAGTTGAGATCAGCTGATCGATGTTGCTTCTCAGGATGACGTCCTGTTTTCCTTCGGCACGTTTGAGTGTGATGCTGCCCGCGGACTCGGTGGCGATGATGCCGTTGTAAACTCGACCTTGATCGGTGATGACGGTGTAAACGTTGAAGTTGGGTTGCGCTTCGCGATTCGGGTCGAGAATCGAAACGAGCAGATCGGCATCTGACTTGTTCTTCACGGATGCCAGGTCTGGAGCCACCTGCTGGCCGACGTTGTCAGCTCGATGGCAGGCGGAACAGATCTTCTTAAAGACCGTCTTTCCTCGTTCAGCATTGCCTTCAAGGTTGAGGACGTCCTGATAACCAGCCACCACCCTCGCTCGGTCCGAGTTGACGTCGGCGCCGAACAGCTTACGGCTGCGGGTGCTCACCGTCGTATTCGGGTGGTTCATCAAGAGTTGCTTGCGGTCGCGTGTCAGGTCGCTTCGCTTGACGGCCTCCGACTCGACGGCCTGGAGTAATGTCTGAATTCTCGACGTTTTCACAACGAGTGCGTCGACGACGTCACGCCGGACCTGTGGGCTGTAACTTTTCCAACCGGTCAGAAGTGTTGAGGCAATTTCGCCGGAATCATGCTGGGCGAGCGCGGCGACGGCCGCTCGCTGAAGCGGCGGCGGAGTCTGGGGCGAAAGAAAGCTCGGTAATGCGATTGTTGCCATTGTTACATCGGCGAATGCCAGCAGACGAATGGCAGATTCCCTTTCGTTCAGAGAATTTTGATTGTTTCGGCCTGACTGAACAGCGTTAGCAAAAAGCGTTCCGACCTCGTTGCGAGCCTTCTCGGAAACTGAGGTGTCTGCAAGTAGTTTGCTGACGGACGAGCCTCGGGCGGCGAGACCTTTGCCGATCCCATTGAGAATTGCCTGTTGAACTTTCGTCGAAACTTCTCCACCCGCTATCGATGACAGCATTGTGACAGCGCTCGTAGTCTTCGGATTTGATCCGGCGATCTGTCCGAGTTGAGACAGGAGAGTCAGGATACGAGCGGAGTCGGATTGGTCGCTGGTGATCAATCGCTGTGCCAGTTTATCAGCGGTCCCGGCGACGGAAGATAGTATGGCTGTCCGCGTGTCTGTGCCGTTTCCGACGTCGAGTGCGAGACGAGCAAGGCCTGCGATTGCTCGGTCGTCCGACGTTTCTCCGAGCGTTAGAGCAAGCTGAAATCGGACGTGTTCACTGGGGTCATTGGTGAGGAGGTGCAGGGCACTGAGGATGTCTTCATCGAGTCGTTCCGTGAGAAACAGTTCTGATAGCTTCACGGCGTGAGCGCGAACTCGTGGGTGCTTGTCATTGATGCCCTGTCGAACCTGTCGCGGTTTCAGTGATCCAAGACTTTGCAGCCCGTAGAGAGCGTGAACCCGGCCCAAAGGTCTTTCTGAGCCACTGAGAATCTCGTGAAGCGTAGGGACTGCATCTCGATTCTGGCGTTCGTTCAAGAGTCGCATGGCAGTCATTCGATGCCAGGCGTTGTTGTGGTTCACCTGAGATGCGATCTGTAGAATCGGCATGTCCCCGAGCGGTTGCGGGCGAATTCGTTTCATGTCCGGGCTGACGAGGCGGTAGATTCGGCCGCGATCATGCCCACTGGTCAAGTCAAGAAATGCCTTGATTTCTGCGGGGATCGAATACGGGTGCTCGATCGTTTCGCGATACATGTCGAGCATGTAGAGCGAACCGTCGGGAGCATTCACAAAATTTACGGGACGAAACCAGTTGTCGGACGAGCGAAGGATTTCTTCGTTCTGATCGGCTCGCTCGGCACGGTAGACGACGCCGTCTGTGTTGACGGTTTTACGGTGGACAAGATTTCCGCCGACGTCGCCCACAAACGCGTTACCGCGAAATATTTCGGGGTAGGCATTTCCTCGATAGATGGTGATTCCCGTCGCCGACGTAAAAAATCCGACCGGGTATTCAGTCGGAACCGCTCCCTTCTTTTTGGATGGATCGAGCGGAATGAATTCCCACGCCCCGTCGTCGTTGATGACCAGCTTGTAGCCTTTGTCGGCGGCACGCCATTTCTGTCGGACGATTCGCCACGGTTCCGGCGGACTGAGCCGAAAAACAGGAGCACTCGCGCCGTCAGTTGCGATGCTTCGAATCGGGCTCGGAGCTGCGATGAACGGGTTTCTCGCCAGGTATTTTTGAGGAAAGACGACCTGTTGGATGTGGTTGCTGTTGCTGCAGACGAATCGCGTTCCCCAGTCGTCGATCGAATGTCCAAACTGCAGACCGCCGGTGACAAGCTCGAATTCTTCGGTTTTGGGATCGAAACGCAGGTCGCCACTACCGACGGCAAACAGCGGCTTTCCTCGATGCAGCAGCTTCTTCGGATTTCGACCGGCGGAAAACGTGATCTTGTTGTCGAGTCCCCAATGGAGCCCGTTTGTGAGTGCCTGTACGTTGTCTCTTCCGAATCCGGAAAGCACGATTTCTCGAACGTCTGCTTTGTTGTCTCCGTCGGTGTCTTTGAAATAGTAGAGGTACTGCGGAGCAAGGACGAAAATGCCGCCGTTGTAACAGCAGACAGATGTCGGCCAGCTGATCTTGTCCGCATAAACGACGCTGCGATCCATCTTTCCATCGCCGTCTGTGTCTTCGAGCAGGCGAATAATTCCTGCATCCTTTTGTCCGCCACCTGCTGGATTGAGCCGAGTAGGCTCCTGAGAAAATGGATAGCCGTGCATTTCGGCCACGAACATCCTGCCGAACTCGTCGAAGCACGCGGCGACGGGATCTGAGACGAGTGGTTCAGCTGCGACAACTTCGAGCTGGAATCCGCTGGCAAGACGAAACGTCTTCAACGCATCGGCCGAATTGGTATGTGAAATGCGCGGCATGTCGGCCTCGGTGACCTTGCGAATTGCCGCGGCATCAGCGGCAAATGTCGTCCGCGTGACGTCAATCGATCCTGACAGAAAACTTGTGACGGCAATCAGGTAAGCAAGCGTCCAGATGCGGTGCATCGTCGTGTCCTTATTGTTTACTGAACTCTCAATTTAACTTCTTGACAATGTCGTCGGCGCTGAGTTTCGGAATTACGGAGAACTGTCCAGTTGCCCCGCACAGTTTGTAAATGTGGCTCGTTGGATCGAACGTACCATCAAGTTCCGCGTCAGAGAGCGGAGTACCGGAGCCGCTGACAGTACCGCAGATGGTCAGCTTGTTTGGAGCGATAAGTGCGGCGATATGTGAAATGTCGCCGACGTCTCGAACAATGCCGTTCGGGAGAATTCCCAGTCGCTGGTTCTCGTACGGAGTGTCGCTGATGAAACTTCCCAATGATTCAACGGTGACTGTGTGATTGATACGGCGGTCCAGGGCGGCAGCACACAGGGCTACAACTCCGGCAGGCCCATGGCCAATGACCGTAAGATTTTCGTCCGCGTAGCCTCGATCGGCCAGGACGGTGATTGCCGTACGAAGATCTCGAACCCATTGCCCGAGCAGCGGTCGGCCAAGAATGAGCGACCACTCTGCTGTATTGTGGTCGGGAGCTCGCCGAATCGAGTCTCCTGGGGGGGCGTGCTCGCCGGTTGCTCGCAGGCTAAGTGAAACGACACGGCGGCCAGATTCGTGAACTGCTCGGGCAAGCTCGTTGTCTGGAAGTTCGGATGCTCCCTTAAGGCTTAAGACAATGACGGTACCGGGCCGTTTTGGAGCTTTTCCGATTGAGTGCGTGGCTGTGAGTTGGATGCCAGCCTCAGATTCAAACAAGAGTTTCTGCTGTGGCGAGGTTGCCGGCGGAGTCACTGAGACACTGGACGAAGGCTTTGTCCCTTTCAGCACTTTCATGTTGAGCGTTCTTCGCAGTCTGGATGCTGTAGTCAGCCACTTATCCTGATCGACTGGCGCTGTTTTCAGCTCAAGTAATTCCCTGGCTTCGCGAGCAGCGAAATTCGGAATCGTCATCCAGTCGTCAGGGCGAGTCTCGCCCGGGAAACATCGCAGTGACTCGGGATCCTCAGTTTCCATGGTCGCTTCCGAGATCGGTGAACCGTCTCCTTCACCCTTCAGGTGCTTCGTCATCCAACCGTACATTGCTTCGCGCATGGGCTGGTTGTAGTCGTGTGGGGATTCAAAAACGGCGTGCTTGACACTGCCTGGGAGCTGATAGAGTCGGTATACCGGTCGGACGAATGCCAGAGACTTTTTCGCTTCGCCTACCGAGAACTGAAACGCGTCCCGCGTCGCACTGACGATCATGAGTGCTCTCGGGGCGGTCAGACTCAGTACGCCCCACTCTTCGGTGAAGGAGAGTGCTCCGGGGACGACTTCGCACATGCAGCACGCGGCTCCCAGGTACGCCTTGTAGTTGCCGACCGAGCAAACCGGTACGACGGCTTTGAACCGTTCGTCGAACGCGCCGGCGTACATCGATTGATTGCCGCCGCCGCTCGCTCCGGTAATCCCCAGTCGGGGGCCAGCGACCTCGGGTCGCGTCAGCATGTAGTCGACTGCTCGCTGATTCTCGTACACCTGCAGACCGCTAAGTGGGCGACCAATCGGGTAGAGAGTTGCCGCGACCATCTCGCCGTGATACTCGCCGAGCGCCTTGCCGATCCCTCGTTCACCGGCGCCGAACGCGTCAACGGCCAGCACGAAAAAGCCGAGTCTGGCCAGGCCGATGCAGCGGGCCTGAACGTGAGGATCCTGCTTCGCTCCTTTCCAGTGCCCATGCACGCAGAGTACTGCGGCATGCTTGCCCGGCTGATTCGGGACGTACGCGTTGGCGGTCATCCAGACATCCGGCAGCGTCTGAAAGATCACCTTCTCAATACGGTACTTGTCGCGTTGAATGGTACCGAGGACTTTAGCATTCAGTGGAGCATCATTCGCTGGGAATCCACCCCACGCCTGTAGAAGTTTTCTTCGAATGGCGACCCGGCGGGTTTTCCATTCGTCGAGAGTTGCCGGCGGCTGATCGTCGAGGTGCAGTGCATCAGTCTGTGAACGCACAAACTCAAGAAAAGATTGAGGTTCTGCAGCGTGTATGAGGTTGCTTCCGAGTCTGCCTGCGCCATCAGGAATCGACGAAAGGGTTAATGACAGCGCAAGGACGCCCGCAGCGACAAAGAGGGCAGTTGGAATTCGCATTCTCATCTCCGTCAGTCGGGGAATTTCTCTTGAACAAACGCTGCCGATCAGGTTGTTACTTCTTGCGAGGCTTGATTGCTGGAGCGTCGATCGGTCTCAGCGGAAAGATTTCGGAGGGAACGCGTTCACTCTTCATCATAACGACGAGGTCCTTGACGATGCCGGGGTTCTCGTCCGCAACGTCGTGCTTTTCGCCGATGTCGTTCGCGATGTTGTACAGCTCGACCTGCATGTTCCCTCTGGTCATGTTCTGGCGGACAGCCTTCCAGTCGCCGACTCGAATCGTCTGCTGACCTCCGTAGCTGGGGAACTCGCGGTAAAGGAACGGTCGATCTTCCTGCTCGTTTCCGAGCAGCGTTGGTGCGAGGCTGATGCCATCGATATTTGCAGGAGCTTTGACCTTACCTCCGGTGAGTTCGAGGAGCGTTGGCATCCAGTCTTCAAAGCCACTGATGCGATCGTTGCTTGAACCTGCTTTAACATGACCCGGCCAGCGGACGAGAGTCGGCACTCGAACGCCGCCTTCGTACAGCGAACCTTTCAGGCCTCGCAGTTCGCCGACACTCTTGAAGAAGGTGTAGTCGACTTCTTTGTCCAGATGTGTCGTGCCGTTGTCTGAGCTGAAGACGACGATGGTGTTGTCGGCAAGTTTCAGTTCATCGAGCAGATTCAACAGGTTTCCGATGTAACGATCCATGCGTGAGATCATGGCTGCATAGGCGGCGCGCGGAGTGAAGTGAGGCGTGTACCCGTACCCGCCGTCGCGGGTGAACGGCGGATCCTTCCACTCGAGGTCCAGGTAAGGCTTCAGTTCTGCATCCGGAACATGCAACGCGACGTGAGGAATGACTGTCGGGTAGTACAGACAGAACGGTCGGTCCTTGTTGTCTCGTACGAATTTGAGAGCCTGCTCGTTAATGCGGTCCGGCGCGTAGTCCTTCCCCTTGAACACGTCATAGCTGCGGGGGTCCGCCGAGTCAGCTCCCTTTGCAAGGCTCGAGTGACCGGGTACTGGCGGTTCATTCTTCAGTGGGAAATGCTTGTAGTCATTCCAAAGGTACGACGGGTAATAGCTGTGAGCGTGTGACTGGCAGTTGTAGCCGAAGAACCGGTTCACTCCCTGACGCAGTGGTTCCCCGGTCGACGCCGGGCCGCCCAGTCCCCACTTGCCGAATGCCCCAGTGACGTAACCCTGTTTCTGCATCAGCTCGAAGATGGTGACTTCGTCGTCGGGGATCGGCCATTGACCTTCTGGCGGCGTGCCTTTGTTGCTGCGAACGTATGCGTGTCCGGGATGTTTCGCCGTGACCAGCACGCAACGAGAAGGAGCACACACCGCGTTTCCGCAGTAGTGCTGCGTGAGTTTCATGCCTTGCGAAGCCAGGCGGTCCAGGTGTGGAGTTTTGATCAACTCCTGCCCGAAGCTGCCGAGTTCTCGATAACCAAGATCGTCTGCCAGAATGAAAACGATGTTCGGACGTCTTTGTGATTCAGCGGCAGCGGCCG
>JACLAC010019720.1_pt1 | contig 52147 bp, 47 predicted proteins | sample 8027881 | NCBI WGS metagenome assembly JACLAC01 (sample SAMN15725517, study PRJNA655200) | protist metagenome | isolation source: fluorescence activated cell sorting (FACS) single amplified genomes of... | place: Spain: Blaines Bay Microbial Observatory, Mediterranean Sea | collected 2016-01-19 | reverse complement strand
AGTGTGGTTGTGATGCAGGAAGATATCACGGTCCAGAAGCAGTATGAGCGAAGCCTGCACGAAGCGATGGAAGTGGCCAAGGCCGCCAATGCGGCCAAGAGCGAGTTTCTCGCCAATATGAGCCACGAAATCCGCACACCGTTGAATGCAGTCATTGGGCTCGCTCAACTGTGCATTCAAACCCGTCTAAATCCACAACAACGTGACTATCTGGACAAGATTGCGAGCTCAGCGCAGTCACTGCTTGGTATCATCAACGACATTCTTGACTTCTCTAAAATTGAAGCCAATAAGCTGCAGTTGGAAGAAACAAACTTCAGCCTCGACTCAGTATTCAAGAATGTCTCAACGATGCTCTCGATCCGAGCGTTGGAAAAGAATATTGAGTTACTTTTCGACGTGCCACCAAGTCTCCCAGAACAGTTGGTTGGAGATCCCTTGCGACTTGGTCAGATCCTGACAAACCTGGCCAACAATGCAGTAAAGTTCACCGAACGAGGTGAGGTTGTCATTGCCGTTGAAGAAGTGGAGCGTGCAACAGACATCATCAGGTTGCGCTTTACAGTTCGGGACACTGGTATTGGTATTCCCGTAGAGCAGTTGTCTCAGTTGTTCCGATCCTTCACTCAGGTCGATTCATCGACTACTCGGAAATATGGTGGTACAGGGCTGGGTCTAGCGATCTGTAAGCGACTCGTGGAGATAATGGGAGGAGAGATTGGTGTACAGAGTACAGTACACGAAGGCACTTCGTTTTCTTTTGAGTTGAGTCTGAGAACGGCTTCTTCCCGTCCGGTTTCCCGCCAGATGATTACTAACTGCAGAAATCTGCGTGCTCTCATTGTGGATGATAATCGGACATCGTGCCAGATCCTGGAGCAACAACTACGGGCCTTGGAGCTACAAACTGAGGCTGTGCGTTCTGGTGAGGAGGCTCTACTAAGAGTAGGGCGGGGAGCTTTTGATTTGGTGTTGATTGACTGGCGCCTCGGAGGAGGGATGGACGGTATTCGTACAGCTAAACTGATTGGGAGCGAGTTGGAGTTGGAAAAGTTGCCAAAGATCCTGCTGGTAACGGCCTACGGTCGTGACGATCTTTGGCCTCGGGCGCAGCAGGCGGGGGTTGGTGGGATGTTGATCAAGCCGATTCAAAAGTTAGCCCTGTATACAGCTCTCAACAACCTACTCCAGCCGAATGCAGAACTTGATGGCACAGATTTTTTCCAAAGTAATAAGATAGCAGAGCCAGAACTCAGCAAAATTCATGGATCAAAAATTCTATTGGTTGAGGATAATGAACTCAATCAGCAACTGGCTACCGAACTGCTTCGTCAGCGTAATTTCGTGGTAGATGTAGCTCCGAATGGCCAGGAGGCTCTCAATGTTCTACAACGTCAGTCCTATGATCTAGTACTGATGGACGTGCAGATGCCTGTGATGGATGGCTATGAAGCAACCCACTTCTTGCGGCGCTTACCACAATTCAAGGATCTGCCCATCATCGCTATGACAGCCAATGCTCTTCATACGGATCGTAAGCAGGCGCTAGAGGTTGGGATGAACGATCATATTCCCAAGCCCATTAAGTTGCAGCTGTTGTTGAGCAAACTACTCCAATGGATTCCACCCAAGAAAAGTAAGACAACGGTGCCGACCAATCAACCATCGGAGTTACCACCAAAAGAATTACCTGCCAATGTTCCTGGGCTAGCGATCGCAACCGCTCTGAATCGTCTGAACCAAAATACCTCACTTTACCTGCGTCTGTTGGATGTTTTTCAGCGTAACCAGTCCAATACGGTGGAAAAGATGCAGGAATTGCTTGCAGAACCAAATCTGGTAGAAGCCGCTCGGCTCGCCCACACCCTGAAGGGAATTGCCGGCAGTCTGGGAGCTAAGGGACTGGAGACGGCGTCTCGCACTGCTGAAGCACAACTGCGTGAAGGCAACGTGGTTCCGGATTCATTGGCTACTCTGGAAAAAGAACTCAAACAGGTTCTGAAATCTGTAGCAGATTTGCTGGCGCGCTGAGATATGTGATCAGTGAAAAATATCCACCAGACTCTCTGATTGCTCATTTCAGGATAGACTGGGTGTCGACCTGTTAATTTTGAAGACGTACAAAGCCAAAATGATAGAAGCCAACCTCCTTGATTGCTGCGACCGCTTGACAGATGCTGTGAGCATGCAGGCGATGGATCGCCGAGCGACTGAGGAACTGGGACTACCTGGTCTACTGCTAATGGAGAATGCAGCTCGTGCTGTCGTAGATTGGGTGGAACAACGCTATCCAAACTCCAAGAGAATCTGTGTCTGCTGTGGGAACGGTAACAACGGTGGAGATGGTTATGCGGCGGCCCGTCTATTGGCCAACCGAGGCTATTCTGTTTTGGTAGTCTACCTCCGGGAACCTAGTACTCCAGATGCTCAGCAGAACTTCCGTCTTTGGCAAAATTTCGGTCCTGCTCTGACGTTCCCAGAACCTGCTGCAGTACAAGCCATTCAGGAAGCAGAGGTAGTGTTAGATGCAATCTTCGGAGTTGGTCTGCAACGTCCTATTGTTGGTCTATATGCAGATTGGATTGCAGCCATCAATGCCAGTCCCGCAGAAGTGATCGGTGTAGACCTGCCTTCCGGGATTTCGGCAGATGACAGTCAGATACTGGGAACAGCAACACGCTGTGAGACTACGGTCACCTTTCAGGTCCCCAAGATTGGGTTGTGGCAACATCCTGGCCATGAACAAGCTGGTGAAATTCATGTTGTCGATGTCTGTATTCCTCGGCATTGGCCAATTGGGGAGAAGTCAACTCACCTGCTGACAGAGAACTTTTTTCAACAAGCTCTTCCAAAACGTTCGATCACAGCCCACAAGGGAACTTTTGGCCATTTGCTAGTGCTGGGTGGTCAGGCAGGAATGGCAGGTGCGGTGCAACTGGCGAGTCAAGCAGCCCTGCAGGTGGGAACTGGACTAGTCACTGCAGCAGTACCAGGTGCTTTGCGAGATCGGCTTCTCGGTGCGCCAGAAGTAATGACTTGGTCAGCATCTCAGACAAAAGACGTCTGGCAAGCGAATGCTCTATCCGAACTGAGACCTCAATTGCCACGCTATAATTCGCTGGTTGTTGGTTGTGGAATCGGCACCAGCAAAGGAATCCCAGCATTGTTAGAGGAATTTTTACTGGAAGTGAGGGAGTTGCCTATTCTGATTGATGCTGATGGACTGAATGCACTTGATCCAGATTGGCTTCGTGAAAGAGAAATTCCAGCCGTACTGACACCGCATCCAGGGGAGTTGTCCGGCTTGATTGGCCAGCCTGCCTCAGAATTTCAGCAACAACGTGTAGCTACTGTGCGTCACTGGGCGCAGATGTGGGAGGTAGTTCTGCTGCTCAAGGGAGCGCTCACTGTGATTGGTACTCCAGATGGGCAGGTCTTCATCAATCCTACAGGCAATCCAGGAATGGCTACAGCAGGTTCTGGAGATGTACTCAGTGGGATAATTGGAGGACTACTGGCGCAAGGCTTGAATCCTCTGGAGGCAACCTTGATTGGTTGTTGGTGGCATGGGTCTGCTGGGGATTGGCAGGTAAAACGGTCGGGTGAAGTTGGGTTGACAGCTGGTAGATTGATCGAAGGAATCAGCTCTGTGTGGCAACAGGCAGCATTTTGAACAGTTCTACTGGTAGCTGCTGAGCAAAAGGATATTCAACTAACTGATTCAAACCCAGTCTTGCCGCTGTCTTAGCAAATTCTGAGGAAAGTTCTTTCAGAGAAAAACCAAGCAGTATCAAATGCGCACAATCGGTTTCTGTACGAACTAAGCGCACCAGTTCCAATCCGTCCATTACAGGCAGTTCCAAGTTCAGCAAAACAATATCAGGCTTGTTCATGATGGAGTTAGCGAAGCCTTCCCAGCCATTGAATGCGACTTCCAACTGGAAGTGTTCCGAAAGTTGGTGTTGAATCTCACCCAAGCGTGTCAAATCGTGATCAACGTAAAGCAGATTGGGCATGCAGATTTTTTTAGGCAGAAGAGATTTGCAAATCAACAATTAGACTATATATAGAGAAGCCCTGCGATTCGCAAGCCGCAGACCTTGCTGACTTGCTCTTCGCGGCAATGGGCCGAAGTGTCCTGCCAAACTCCTCTCAATAATGGACTTCCTGCCGATAGTGTCCATCACCAGTCGATATTCAACTATGCAGACCAAATTTATCTTCATCACCGGTGGCGTTGTTTCGGGCCTGGGCAAAGGTATTGCTGGAGCCTCCATTGGTGCTTTGCTCGAGAGTCGCGGCCTAACCGTCAGTCTGATGAAACTAGATCCCTACATCAATATTGATGCAGGAACTATGAATCCCTTCCAACACGGTGAAGTTTATGTTACCGAGGATGGGGCAGAGACGGACTTAGATTTGGGGCACTACGAGCGCTACACCAACGCCGTTGTGTCTCGAGTTCACAACTGCACAACGGGGCAGATCTACGATAAAATCATTCGCAAGGAACGAGCCGGTGAATATCTAGGTGCAACTGTTCAGGTTGTGCCTCATGTGATTGATGAGATCAAGGAAGCAGTACTACGAGCCAGTGATAATGTAGATATCGCCATCGTGGAAATTGGCGGCACCGTGGGTGACATTGAATCCTTACCCTTTCTAGAAGCGATCCGTCAGTTTCGCTATGATTACGGTCGTGAGAACACTCTCTACATTCATCTCACACTGATCATCTACACGACAGAGATGAAGACCAAACCGACTCAGCACAGTGTCGGCAAACTACGGGAGATTGGGATTCAGCCAGATATGCTGATCTGTAGAACTTCAGAACCGTTACCGGATAAATTGCGTGAGAAGATTGCATTGTTCACCAATGTCCCTGTCGATGCAGTGATTGATGGGCTGGATGTTGATTTTCTCTATGAGATTCCGCTTGTCTATCACAAGCAGAAGCTTGATGACAAAATCATTGAGTTGCTGCAGATGTGGACAAGGCGCCCTAAGCTTCAGAATTGGGTAGATATTGTGGAAGCTTACAAGGAGCCAATCGATTCAATCACCATTGCCTTTATTGGAAAGTACGTCAATCAGCGGGATACCTATGAAAGTCTCAACGAAGCACTCGTGCATGGCTGCATTGCCTGCAACCTGCGTCTACACCTGATCTATATCAATTCCGAGGAAATCACGGAAAAAACAGTTGGGCCAATGCTAGCTCCTGCTCATGCTGTATTGGTTGCACCAGGCTTTGGAGAACGTGGTACAGAAGGAAAAATTTTGGCTGTTCAGCACGCCCGAGAACAGCAAATTCCTTTCTTTGGCATTTGTCTGGGAATGCAAATGGCTGTGATTGAATTTGCGCGGAATGTTGCCAATCTGAAAGATGCCAATTCTAGAGAATTTCGGAGTCTCCATGATGAAAATGTGATTGATTTGATGCCAGAGCAGCAAGGGCAACAAAATACTGGCGGGTCAATGCGCCTTGGAGCATACACGGCCCACTTGCAGGGAGGGACTCAGATTGCAAAAATCTATGTTAAACTAGAGATTCGTGAGCGTCATCGTCATCGCTATGAAGTGATGAACGAATTTGTTCCTCAACTAGAATCTGCAGGATTGGTGATTTCTGGCAGAAATCTGGATCGGGACCTGGTAGAAACCATTGAATTGGCAGATCATCCCTGGTTCATTGGTTGCCAGTACCATCCAGAGTTGAAATCAAAGCCCTTCGCCCCACATCCTTTGTTTGTGTCTTTCGCACGTGCATCTCTGCACTACAAGCAAAACTCCTCTATAAGGTGACACCATGATACGCTTCCGAATCAGCTTGCTGTCGCTAATCTTCTGCTGCCTCACCAATTTTGTCTGGGCCCAGGGTAGCAATGCTTATGAACTTTCCGGTAACACCCTGATCCATTTGCGTCAGGCTGGTTTGCCGTTGGAAATTCTCAGGGATCTGCAGTCTTTGGTAGGCATTCGTTTTGATGCGAAAGAAGATCTGCGCGCTGCGCTGCAGAAGTTGCCGCATTCCCCGACAACTGAAGCGCTAGAGCAGATTGAACAGTTTGCCGAAATGCGGCGTCTACAACTGCAAGCCCAAGAATTCAGTGGTGACCAGAAAAAGGGTGAGTTGGTGTTTCGTGGGGAAGTTCAGGGAGAATTGCCACGAGAACAGCTACGCTTCAGTTCTGAGCTACTCAACTTGGTGCGCCAAGAAAATTACGAGAAAATGCGCAGTGAGGGGTCTGTAGAGGTGGAACAGTGGGATCGAACCTTGCAGGCCGGATTTCTATTCTATGAGCGTGTGGAAGAAGGATTCGCGAACGAAGATATACGAGGGCCGGCCCAGATCTTGCGCTTTAACGAAGAGTTTCGCGCTAGTGCCAAACAAGGAAAAATCAGTGGTAATTTAATGCAGGCTGACCTGCTACGACAACAGGTGCTGCTGCAGGGACGTAGTGAAGCAGAGCCTGCTCGGATGGAACTAGATCTTGATGAATTTCGTCGACAGCAAGCATTCAACCGTCTAGAAGAATTGCCACCAACCAGTGATTCTCCAGAGACGGTGACTCTGCAGGCGGCTCAGGCAACACTCAATAACCAAGTTCGTCGTCTTTTGCTGGAAGGGGCTGTGGAGCTTTTCAAGTCGCCAGAACAGCTACGGATCTACGGTGATCGAGTCCAGGTCGAATTTGATGCAACCCAGCAGATTCAAACAGTTTACGCGGAACGAGCTGTCTGCTTTGAGCAGCCTGGACGAGTAGCTCGTGCTGATTCTGTAAGGATAGAGCAAGCAACCCAACTGATCTTGTTGGAAGGTAACGCCCAAGTACAAACCGATCAGTACAACCTGCAAGGTGAGTCGATCAAGCTTTATATGGATGTCAGCCAAGGAGTGGCTCAAGGCGACGATAATTCTCCGATTCGGGTTACTATTTTGATGGATCAGCCCAATTCCGCAAGCAACGCATTTCGGTGCAGATGAATATCAGCAATAACACCTTTACCAACCTGCGTACCAAGTACACTCCCCCTGTAACGGATGAAGGCAAGCAAGGAGAAGAAGCCAATGGTGCAAAGGAAGAAAATCCACCTCCTGAACTTGCGATGGATGCTTCCTTCAAGAAGTTACCCGGTGGGTTGATGGTCTACGTGGAGGAGTTAGGCAAGGGGGAGAAAGTTGAAACTGGTAGTAAGCTCAGCGTTCATTATGAAGGCTGGCTAGCTAGCGACTTCACCAAGTTCGACAGTAGCATCGACAAGGGGAGACCTTTCGAATATAACCATGGCGAAGGCATGGTTATCAAGGGCTGGGAAAAATCCATGGAGGGTGCGCGGGTTGGTACTAAGCTACAACTGAAAATTCCTGCTAAACTGGCGTATGGTACTTCTGGAATGTCTGGAGCGGGTATTCCTCCCAACGCAGATCTGATCTTCAAACTAGAAATATTAGCAGTAGAGAAGCCGGTAGAAGATTCGAAAAAATCACCAAACTTGGTAGATCTTTATGCTTGAAGATGGATTGACTGTTGGTGAGTTAGGCCTAGTTTGAGGTCCGTAATCTGAGCCACTAGCCTGAGGAAACGCAGATCAAAGCTACTTTGTTCAATGTAATCAAATTCGGACAGCTTTAATCCGCTAATGTAATCTTTACTTCTTTCTTCTGTTTCTTCCTTCCGCTAAGTATCCTTTCAGCATACGCGCAGTAAATCCGTGTTTTTTGCACATTTCCTTGACGAGAGATAGATCCTTGTTTCTCTCATCCCGCAACGCAGTTTTTCTTTGCTTTTGCAGTTCTGCAATTTGATTCTCAAGTTCTTGTACGCTGGGCATTGTCATCCTCAGTTAGCTGTTGATCAATTAGCAAAGTAAACTTTGCCTCATCTCTAAAATAGTACGCTCCCCTTTGCGAGTTATTGCAAAGAGTGTTCGTAAGTAATCATTACAGAATCAGTTACTTTTATTCTGCAACCTGTTTTCTCTTAGTTATAGCAGTTTAAAACTGCTAATTTGAACGAGTCTATCCAGTTCATGAAATGAATGCAAAAGAAACTTTTTCGATTAGCGACAGCGAATGATATAGGCCTGGGTGCATAAGTTATACTGACCAAATAAGTGTAAACTCCAAAATTTAATTCAGCAAAATAGTGTCTGTGTGTTGGTAATTCGATACCTAATTGAATAGTTCAATACGCAGAGAACTAATGTGTCTATTCAGTTGGTTCAAGTGTATGTGATTTCTGTTTGGACTAAAAGAGATAGGACTTTTTCTAATACGAATAGAAAAATAAAATTAAAAAATTAGGAGAATATTAATGAACAATCAATACAGCCGCGAGTACCAGTCATATTTGACTTATGCCTTACAGCGTTACCTGATCGAATACTGTAACTATACCGAGAAAGATGCAGAGATCAAAGTGATGCAGGATTTCGAAGAAGTAGAGCAAGAGGCACGAGAAGCTGGTTTCTTGTGAAAGCAATGTTTATTTTCAATTGTCTGAAACATCCATCTGATACAATAATGATTTCGAACGAGTATGAGATGCCCGAGTGGGTAGCGAGTTTTTTACTCTCAAGTAAATATTTTTTCTCATCGGCGAGAACACCTCAATAGTGACTACGACCATTTCCTCGCTAAGAAATCAAGACACGGCAAAAAGCAATAAATACAATTCAAATAGAGCTAATTGCATCCTCTCTCTTCATTCTCATTTTCTACTAGAAATACCTACACATCGTATTCTACAGAAGCCCAATCAGTCAGATAGTATCTGTTTTTCATCAGTGATGGTGTGAATGAAAAACAGGCAGGAAAGACAAGACTTTTTGCTGGTTTGCTGGAAGACTGATTTTATTTGAAAATAAGTAGACAAAAGCTTCTTGATTTGAGTTAGTGCGGCCAGTTGGAATTGCTCAAAAGTACGTGGAGCCCTCTCCACACCAATCTAGAAGAAAATTATTTAGCGGTCCATGCTTTAGCGAAGCTTATGTATACGAGTACAACGAGTTCCTTTGGTTTAGTAAGCGGTCCACAAATCGCCTACGTAGTGGTACACGCAGACGAATATGCGATTCAGGCCAGCAGGCTAGTCAAGAGCTCACAGGATTTTCAGGAAAGTCTTCAGCAGCATCTACAAAAATTATTGCAGGAACAGGTCAATGTGATTTTGCTAAATCTGAAAAAGACAGAGCAGCAACCACCAAAATTCCTAAGATCTTTAGGAGAACAAGTGATCGTGATTCCATCACTAGAGCAGGACTCGATCAATGGCCAGTCAGAGCGACTAAGTGAGTATTTGGTGAGGCAGAGATGTCTGAAACAGCTTATCTTTACAGGTGGTTGGAAAAATGCCTGCCTCAAGCATACGCTCCGCCAGACAGTAATGACAAAAGATCCATTTGAATTGGGGATCATGGATGAGATCCATCATCCGATTAAAGGCGTAGTAGAGTATGGGAAGCAAATGCTTGAAGTCATAGTCACAGTGGACCACGACTTCGTATTTTGAGGTACAGAGAGGATCAGGCGGGTTCTGTGGTCTTTTCCGGTAAGCGTTGTGGTTCCTCTAACCACTCCTTGTCATCGAGCAGGTATTGCATGCGCTCAACGATTTGCTGTAGTTCGTGATTACGTTGCTCAAGGGACTGGTTCTTGTTGCGCTCTAGCAGGACCAGACGCTTAAGACGCTTGACTTCCATCACTTGGTTGCGGTGCAAGACTCTGAGTTGAGAGTGATAAGTGAAGAAGTAGGCCACACAGAAAAGGATGCCCAGCGCCAAAGTTACGAAGATCGGTACAAAAATTGGGCGCTCAAACCGGAAATTCAGGCCGAGTTCATCAAGGTCGAACCGGATCACAATAGGATCTAAATTCTGGGTGATGAAAATAATACTCAGGTAAAGAAATCCGGCGAAGAATACGAGCCAGAGATAGCGCATAGCCTCCTTGGTACTGGGAGTAGGTTACAGTGATGGTATCCACTTCCGCCAGAGCCAACATTGTGGGTGCTTTGGGAATACCGACCGTCTCTGGAAGTTAAGGTACTATCCCCTACTTTATCGCCGAGTGTCAAGATCTTGGCAATGCTAGACGCGAGTCTGTAAGAGTTCTTTCAACTTTTTTGGATATTCAAGACGGAGAATAATGAGAATTTGCAGGGCTTTAGTGCTCTTGATAAGTGTATTGGAGTTTTATGCTGTACCCGTAGTTGCTGTGGAACTCTCACTACTTGATGAGTCGCGTCAAACCTGTGATTCTTTGCGTCAGGGAGTAGGCTTTCCAGAATTACGCTCTGATCCGATGTGGAAGGACCTGCGTTTTCGCTACCAATTTGATGACCAGACTGGCAACTGCAAATTCTCCAGCTTTGAACTGCACCTGGATTCTTGGCAGCGTTCTCTGATGGATAACCTACTGCAAGGACTATCAGTGCATTACAGATCACGATTCAGCCCTGATTTCTGGAATTTGACCAATTGGGTTCAGGAAGAACAACCTCTGAGTCGAATTCAGGTCTTTCGCAATCAGGAATTTTCTTTCTCTATCACTCCTGATGCACAGGGTCACCCTGGTGTACTAATCCAGTTCACAACACTGCCAGGTGAATTTCTTGATCAGTGATCATTAGGAGTCGAATTTCTCGCAACCTCGCAGTCCCTGAGCCTTCCCCCACTCGTACATGTATTCAGAGACCCGTAGCAGCGCCACAGGATCTCCCGGATTGATGTGGTCTCCCGGCAGCCAGATTTCAGACTTTGGCTCTGGTGACGCATTCCAGAGTAAATTGTAGGAAGGTTGCGGCGCAAGGCGGTCGTCACGCCCATTGATGAAGTGGATGGGAGTGTTCCGAATATTGGGTAAATAGGCTTCCATTTCACCATATTCCAAGAGCGTCGAGAGGAACCAGGCAAGGCTACCGGCCAGCACTCGTAGTCCAAGATCCTCACTCCAAGCAACTAGTCCTTCCGGCTCTGAGGGCATTTTGTAGTGAATGCGGCCTTGTCGGACAAACTCACGGTTAAAGAGTCCCTCAAAATCTGTGAACGCATAAATCAGCAATAACCCTGAAACGTTTTCATTCTCCAAGCTGGCTAGAGCCGCAGTGAAGGGGGCTCCAAAGCTACCCCCAGCCAGCACAACTTGTTCTGTGAAGCGAGCATCTCCGTCTAGAGAACCATTGGTATGACGTAGCAGCGCTTGTAAGGCACCAAGAGTGTGGAGCATTTCCAGGCGAATCAACTCTCCTATATTCCACCACTCAGCAACTCCATAGCTCAGCCAGGACTGTTTGCTAACATATTTTCTAATCGGGTGCTCCATCGCCACAGTGTTGGCTGGATCATTGAGGCCAGCACTTCCATCCAGCAGATTCTTACCTTGTTGCACTCCGGTGAGTAGAATAGAAGTGTCACAACGCAGACCTCGAGGGTTTCCTCGAAACCAAGCAATGGTTTTTCGTTCAGGATCGCTGATAGACTGGATTTTCCACTGCTTGGTATCAAGTTCACGAACTTGCCAGCGTGGGATCTCCTCTAGTTCAATGGGTTGGCGAATTTGCTCCAATTTCCAGTAGCTTAGTCCCAAAAAGGAGGTCAGCCCTAGCAGTAGTACTCTCCCAATCCAGCGCAGCATCATGATTCCAAGTGATGATTCAGTGATGTCTCCAGATAATCTCTTGATTGCCTGTTTTCAGAAACGTTTTGAGCAAGTTTTTGACCTTTTTTCACAGAATGTACGAACTGTAGAAGGTGATAACGGAAGTCTGAGGAGGCCGGCTGTAAGGAGAGAAAGCAGGGAGTAGATGAAATCTCCCTGCTGTGGAAGTGACTGGCTATTCGTGGCGACCTACCATGGCAAAAGCACCCCAATAGAAGGGGCTACTCCAGCGGAAGTCATCAACCATTTCAAGACGAGCCTCTCGCATGGCTTCCCTTGGAGGAAAACCATCTAGATACTTGTCGTAAAACTTGGTCATCAGGAGTTGAGTACCGTCATCAGAGACTTCCCAAAAAGAATTGATTACGGAGTCGACACCAGCTTCCTGGAAGGAGCGGCGTAGACCATAGACTCCTTCACCTTCGTGGATCTCACCTAGACCAGTTTCACAAGCAGATAGAATGACAAGGCGGGTACCAGTCAAGTTTAGGCTGAGCACTTCCATCGCAGTCAACACTCCGTCATTGTCCGTATCGATTTCGCCCAACAGTGGAGCATTCGGATTCAACCCAGCAAAGGCTAAACCAGCACGCAACAAAGGGTTATCTGCCGGAGGTGGGATAGGATTTTGACTACCACGCTGCATGCCCATGATGCGTTTGGTCAGACGTTCCTGTTCTTTCAGAAAAAAACCATGAGTCGCAATATGAAGAATCTCAGGAACCTTCTCAGCGTTGTAACTGCGTAACTCTTTCTCCTCAGCTGCAGCCCGAGTGACAAAGGTTGTGCTGCGCTCCTTGTCGCCCGCAACCTCTTCAATTACTCTACCTTCTTTCTCAGCACCGGGAAGAGGACTGAAGTTTAGCCCACGCAGACCGTTACCCATACGAATGCCAGAGTTTACCGTTGCTGAACGTTTACTGGAAGCAACTAGGCGAGCTTCTGGAGAATTGCTGATCTCATCGGAGTCATAGTCTGGACCAGCAATGATCAGTACATCACCTTCGGCAGGTTCCAGCGGATCTATGACCAAATCTCGAGCAGAACTGATTAACCGCAGGTTCAGGGTCTCGATCAGGTACTGATCCTCAAAATCAACCAATGCGTCAAAGGGCAAAACATTCAGCACGCTGTCTGGGATCAGGAAGATCGAATCCTTGTCTTCCAGGAATTCAGTGATTGGATCCCAGAGTGGCTCATAGAGTTCTTGGGCAATCGGTTTGATATCGTCCTCAATGACAGTAACGTCCATCATATAGTCACGCAACTCCATGATCATGTCTTTGAATGGCTCCAGTTCTTCATAATTATAGAAGTAGAGTTCACCATTATTCAGGATGACGACACAGAGTGACCACTCATCGTTTTCGTCACGGTATGTGAAAAAATCGACCAGCGCATGTTCCTCACCGACAGCATTAAGCACATCCTTAACACTGACCTGCTGAATTGCCTGCCGAAAGACAGCACTCGCTTCTCCCAGACGTAGTTGAAGGCCATTGACCCTATTTTCGAGATCGTTGATCAACTGAGGAAAGTTGTTACGAGTTTCTGGAGTAGGGCCAGAGAGTGTCAAGGCAGCCAACTCCTTGCGGGCAGCGGTTAACTCTTCCGTGATAACTTGCAACTCCGGAGAGTCTGCCATCTGAACTACCTGCTGAGTTTCACTGGTGATCTTCAGTAGCAGTCCTTTGCGTCGGAGGCTGATATCAAAAATGTCTCGAGCTGTGCGTTCGTCGTCTAATTCAATCAGCAACCGAATGTAAGCATCTAACTCAGGGCGATAGAGATTGATATAGGACTGACGGGTATTGTCACCAGCTACCCAGAGAATTCGGTTCAGAAATTTGTTACGGCGCTGATAGCCCAACTGCCGTGTTTCGTAGGCGTCATCTAGTTCCCCCATCTCATGCTGGAGATTGGCCAGATTGTTCAAGGTTTCAAAGGTGTAAGGGTGTAATTCTCCAAGGACCTTGTCCTGTAATTCCAGCGTTTCCCGGAAAAGTTCCAGAGCCTCGTATTCACGACCTTGTTCAAAGTAGAGCATGGCGAGATCATTCATACTACGTAGCACGTCTTCATGTGCCTGCCCTCCAAATAGTTCAGTACGCAGTTCGAGGGCACGAACCAGAGTTTCTTCTGCTTGTTCCAGTTCGCCAAGTTGTGTTTGAACTCGGCCACTATTATTAAGTGCCTTGAGTGTGTCCTGGTGCTTTTCTCCGTAGAGTTCCTTCCAGATTTCGTAAGCTTTGAGAAAATTGGTTTCTGCTTGTTCCGGTTTTTGGTCAATCAGGTAGAGGTAAGCCAGGTTGTTAATGCTGGCAACCGTGTTTGGGTGAGTGAGGCCGAAGACCTGCTTGTTGAGTTCAATGACTCGCTGATAGGTCCGCTCCGCTCGGCTGAAGTCTCCTTGCGCCTCGTAGAGCATGGCAATGTTGTTGTTGAGTGCCAGTGAGTTTGGGTGCTCTTTGCCTTGCTCCACTTGGGAAAGTGCCAGTGCTTTCTGGTAGAGTGGTTCAGCTTCGTCATAGAGTCCTTGGCTTTCCAGGACAAGAGCCAAGTTGTTCATGATAGAGATGGTCTGGGGTGCGCCTTCACCAAGTGCAGCACTCATCGCTTGCAGTGCCTGTCGATAGGTGGCTTCGGATTGCCGCAACTGGCCAAGCCGACGGAAGATGCCAGCCAGATTGTTCAGATCTCCTGCTGTGTTTGGATGAGCATCACCAAGAATTTGTTGGTCGATTTCGTATACTTCTTGGTAGTAGCGAAGGGATGCAACAAAGTTGTTAGTGTTTTCATAGAGTTGAGCAAGATGACTTTTTGCATCGATCACCAGTGGATCTGCAATTCCAAGTAGTTGTTCTGACGCTGCGATCACTTCCAGGAACATCGGCTCTGCTTCATCAGGACGTCCCAACTGTCGATACAACTCTGCCAATCGTTCCTTGGTCTCCAACGTCTGTGTTTCCTCAGGTCCCTGAACCTTTGTTCGTAGGGCATAACTCTGCTCCAGTGGTTCTAGAGCAGGACGTAATTTGCCTTGGCGCTGATAAAGCTGCGCTAGGTCTTCCAGGACATTGATAGTAGGCAAAGCTTCTGCCCCAACTGCTGTCACGAGATTTGCTTGAGCGTCTTGTAAGCGCTGCTCTGCCAGTTCATAGCGCTGCAAGTCCGCATCATTATTTGCCAAGGTCTGTAACCGCATGATCGTTCGGGGATCCTTTGCCCCCAGAGCTTCGGAGGAGATAAGATAGGCCTTTTCATGAACGACGTCGGCCATCTCGTATTCACCCAACTCGGCAAAGAATCTTCCGTACTGATCAAGAATCTGCAAAAAGATGTTGGAGTTGGTTCCCTGCTGCTCCATGGCAATGACCAGAGTTTCCTGGTAGAGTTCATTGGCAATTTCCAGTTCTCCCAGTTCTCCATATAATAGTGCCTGAATTAAATAAGCCCGAAGAGTTCGTTCATCTCGTGGTCCAAAGTACTGATCCGCTAACTCACGAGCTTCTAGAACCTTATCCAGACTGTTTTCCAGTTCACCAAATTCAAACTCCTGCATCGCCTGATCAAAGATTTTTTTCCAATCACGAGCTAGTTCAACAGGATCAATAGTAGTCTCTTCAGTAGCCACAGTGTCTGGCAGTTCAGACAGTACAGATGCAGACTGGGTCTCTGCTTCCTTTACTGTTGATTCAGTACGTTGGAGCGCGTCCTCGACCTGTTGTAGTGCACTCTGGGTTTCCAACAGAGCTTTTTCACTCTGCTCATTTTCTTGTGCAATTGCCCAACCATGGGTCATCAGATAACAGGCATAGAGTACGACAAAGGCTCGTTGGCACAGCGGCATTTGGCCTCCTTGAACCGGTATTATTGACAAAGGGAGAAAGACGACTAAAAAGGTCGTCTGGATCATCAATCAGATATGAATCGCTCGCTTGCCTGTAGCATCCAATGCAGCTTCTTTGATTGCTTCTGCAAAAGTCGGGTGAGCATGGGACATTCTTGCAATGTCCTCGGCACTGCAACGATATTCAAAAGCTACGACAGCCTCCGCAATCAGGTCTGCGATCCGAGCTCCAACCATGTGGATACCTAGCACCTCGTCGGTTTCCTGATCAGCAATCACCTTGACCAATCCATCAGTTTCCATCGCTGCCCGGGCACGCCCCAATGCTTTAAATGGGAAGGAACCAATTTTGAAGCTCCTCCCAGCTTCCTTCAGTTCCTGCTCTGTATAGCCAACACCTGCGGCTTCTGGCCAGGTGTAGAGCACGCTTGGGATTGCCCGATAGTTCATGTGGGGGCGCTGTCCAGCAATGACTTCTGCGGCGAACACTCCTTCTTCCTCTGCTTTGTGTGCCAGCATTGCTCCTCGGATAACATCACCAATCCCGTAAACTCCAGGCACTGTGGTCTGTAGCTGATCGTTGACAGGGATTCTGCCTCGCTCATCGGCTTGCAGACCGATCTTATCGAGACCTAGGCTATCTGTGAAGGATTTGCGCCCAACAGCTACGAGGCAGTATTCACCCTCAAAGCTCACTTCGTCTCCCTTCTTGTTCGTGGCAGTCACCACGACCTTGTCATCACTGGCAACAGCCTGCTGGACGGCATGGTTCAAATGGAACTTGATACCGAGCTTACGCAGAATTCGCTGCATTTCCTTACCCAGCGAGAGGTCCATGGTGGGAATCAGACGATCCATGAATTCAATCACGGCGACCTTAGTACCCATGCGAGCATAGACAGAGCTCATTTCCAGACCAATGATTCCTCCACCAATCACCAGCATAGTTTCTGGGACGCTGGGCAAGGACAAAGCCTCAGTGGAGGTGATAATACGTTTACCATCGATTGGCACATTGGACAGTGAAGAAGGCTCAGAGCCGGTGGCAATGATGGTGCTCTTCGTCTGAATATTTTCTGTACTGCCATCTGCCTTACAAATTTGAATTGTATTGGCATCTACAAAGCTACCGTGGCCCTGATAAACCTTGATCTGGTTCTTATTCATCAGATACATCACACCATCGCAAGTTTGAGAAACTACCTCGTCTTTGCGCTTCTTCATGTTGTCCCAGTTGAGGCTGAGTCCTGAAACATCGATCCCATGAGTCGCAAAGTGGTTTTTGGCGTTGTAGTAGTGTTCGGTTGAATCGAGTAGGGCCTTAGAAGGAATGCAGCCTACGTTGAGGCAGGTTCCCCCAAGGGTTGGTGATTTTTCAATCAGGGCAGTTTTCAGTCCAAGCTGCGATGAACGAATTGCGGCGACATAGCCACCAGGTCCTGCGCCAATCACAACGACATCAAATTGGCTCATGAATTCTCCAGAAAGTCTAAGAAAAGGAGGTGACCGAACATGGTGAAGTCCGGTAAGTAAAGTTTGTGGGTGATGAGTGAAAAACTAGGCGGACTAGCTTGATGTTGCAAACTAAAATCCCTGCCACCTCATTCAGAAGGAAATCGATCAAAATGCAGATAAGGTGAGCTACTGACGTACTTCTAACTGCTCTGGTGCAGCAACTTCTTCGCTGGCGGGGGCTCGAGGATTGAGAAAGACAATACGGTTACCTGTAGCTTCTTGGGCTACCAACGGAATATTTCTCTCTTGTAGGTCACGGCGCATCTGACGTCGCAGACGACTTTTGCCCTCAGAAGAGAACAGCTCGATCTCAATGTAGCGATTCGTGTTCTTGAGTTCGCTGAGTTGCTGGTATCCAGGAGTGTTTTCAAGATAGTCGAGGATCATATCCTCTTCCTCGATGCTGTAATTTCGGAAGACCAGTAGATAGGCGTTGCCAATATCCCCAATGCTCTGGTAGTAGGCCAGCACTCGATCAATGGCTTCCTGAGCAGCATCTTTACCAGCCCGAGTGCCTGCCTTGCCCAGCATGTTGAACCAGTCATAGGAACCAGGCCGGTTAGCAGAAAGTTCCTTGCCATAAGTGACTACATCGGCAATTTGTCGGCCTGTGTTGGCATCATAGACACTGAGTCTCACGGTAGCCTTGGTCGCATAGAATACACCACCACGTTGATCTCGTTTACCACCGACTAGTTCAAAGCGTACGAGGATTTCCGCCTGCTGATCCAACGCTAGGGCAATCAGGTTGTCTACCGGACGATCCACTAATGCAGCTTGTTCAATCGTACGGTAGATTCCTTCCATTGCCTGCTCATTGAAAACACGAAAACCCATGCGATTGAATTCATCCCGAATCACAGACAAGGTTGTGCTGACAGGACCAATATCACGGGGCAAAGCATTCGGATCGGTTGGCGCATAAACGATCATCACTCGCTTGTTGCCCATTTTCTGGTGCAACACTCGGAGTGCCGTCAAAGTATCGACAATTCGGCTATCTTGAACATCTGCTCGGATTACCACTTCGTAGGCTGACCCTCCACTGGAGCGCCCTTCTCGCAAGACTTGAAACTCCCGGATGAATCCTTTGCTGGCACTGAAGATTTCATCACGGATGACCTCAAAGTTCTGGGTCAGCGTGGTCGCATCAACATAGGCTCCAACACCTTGTTCAACAGCCTCACGCTGTGCGTTTTTTAGGGCCTGAGTCCGTGCGCCACCAATATTTTCATCATAGATCGTTGCCACTCCGGTCACTGTGATTTCACGTGCCAATGCCGTAAAATTCGCCCATAGATTCACAATCAGTAACAGGATCAGGTAACGCATATTCCTCCTTGGATGATTCAATTGATTTCCAAACCAAATTCAGGATCTTCAGAGAGAAACGGCAGTTCCACTGGTTCAATACGAGTGGGTTCCATTTCCGCAGGTTGGCTGACAGGCTGAATGATAGCACTAGCAGCGCGAGGCTGCACCAAGGCGTCTTCGGGTGGTGATGTGGTCCCTGCGGCTTCGATAGTATTTTCTACTAAACTGTCTAGCGGATTGTAGCTGCCAGCAGCTATCTGCATATCGGTCCAGGCTTGTGCATACTTGATTCCTGGCTGATAGGCGTTGGCTTGTGCAAAATGATAGGCTGCCAGTGACCACCGTTGCTGCAAACGATACATAGAGCCCAAGTTGAAATGTGCGGCTGCTAGATTCTGCCCATCTTGAGGCTGCGAGGTGCGGGCGTAGAACTTGATGATCGCGCTGTAGCGCTGAAATTCCTGGCGTTCTAGCAGGGTGATCATCACAGGGTCTATTTCTTCTAGTGAGTAAGATTTTCCGTACAAGCGCAATAGAGTTTTGAGTGTATTTTGCGGCAATCTTGCCTGACGTAATCGTGTGTAGAGTTCACTACCGAAGGTGAAGCGTTCGGATTCGCTAAAGGACACAGGCTCAAAGACTACGTAACTCCAGCCTTTCAGCGCACGGTCATAATCTCCACTGACAGCATAGCGGTTAGCCTGCAGGATCCCTGGATGTCCCAAGTCCACGGTATCGCCACTCCAAGGCAGAGGAGAAGTGCCAACCTCCAACTCAAGAGTACGATTTTTTTGCACAGGATTTAGACGATCCAGCATACGCTGCACAAGTAAGCGTCCAAGCCTTACCATTTCTCTATCAGCAGGAGGCATCGCCAGAATTTCTGTCTCTCCGATGTAACTCTGCTGAAAAGAGATCTTTTCATTTCCTTGATATAACTCTTGTCGGCTCCCAGCGTTCAGGAAGGAGAAGCGAATCTCTAAATCCAAGGTGCGGTGCATCGCCCGTTCACTAAAGGGAATTTCTTCAAACTCAAAAGCCTGTCGAGGAACCGCAATCTCTTGACCAGGCTCCTGGATCATTACATTGCGTGGTCGTAGATTGATTCGAGTGTTCCCACGAATCTCTTCTTCATCACGGACAGAAAAAATTTCAACCTCTGCTGCAACCAGGGCGGTATATTCGCGTTGTGTCTCGCTTACTTCATCCAGATAGTCGAAATTAGGAATTCGATAGATTTCTTGAATAAATATATCACGAAACAAATTAGCTTGACGTCCTGTAAAACGTTCCAGCGAGAAGGCAGACGTGCGTAATAGTGCTGCGGAATTGGGCGGGTCAGAGTAGTAGACAGTTTTGGCCAGACAGCCAGAGAGCAGTAGCGGTAGGAGTAGGAGTAGGAAAAATAAAAAATTATTCAGTGAAGTCGTCTGTGGTTTGTACCAATTGCTTATCTTGGTTGATGGTCCAGGTGTCTTCAGTTGCATCGTCATCCAGGTTGGCAGTTGCCGTGGCGGTGAAGGTACTGGCGGTGGCCGTGATTCCGTAGCTATAAATGGCATCGTCCGCAATGTCGACTCCAAGAACTACGTGGTCATCAGTGTAGCTTCCATTACTGGCATGATAGAGCTTTTCTGCCGCATGGATTGTCGCTAAGTTGGTCTTGAATTCGCTTTGCTTGGCCCGTTACAGATAGCCTTCCAGGCTGGGATAAGCCAGGGTTGCAAGAATGCCAATGATCGCAACAACGATCATCACCTCAATCAGGCTAAATCCCTTGGGTTGATGGGCACCGCATGCAAGATATCGACCTCTGATTGGGTCGGGTAGGATACGTGTTTCCCTCATGCTCATACAGTCATCCGTCTTTCAGAATGGTTAGTATTTTGCGTGAATCGGAGTACCGTTATCCCCCCACCGAACCGTGCTTGCTACTTTCACAGCACACGGCTCTCCATTGTTTCCTGTCCTGCTCTTGTTTCCGATTCCACATCTTCATGCTTCAAATATCTTTGATCAGGAAGTGTGCCTCGGTTTAGATCATCGTGAAAATCTATACATAGCACCATGGTTTTACGTTTCCGTGCCATCATGTGCTTCATCCAAGAAGCTTTTCCTTTCGCAACATCTTTCAGCTTTCTGACATGGTGAACCTCAAAAGGCCTATTATTTATTCCACAGTATTCACATTTGCTTGCTGCTCTGCGTAGGTCAAGTTCTGCCCTGGAGGCATAGAATTTTTGGATATTGTCAATATCCACCTCTGACACCTTTGGTTTATCACGATTGATATCCTTGGGCTGTACCCAATATCGGTATCCCTTGTCTGTTTTTACAGCAAGGTGCTTATTGTATTTATAATTTCCATAAGCCTTTGCTCTGGAGAGTTTATACTTTGCAGCGAGGGTTTTTACTAAACTGCTTTCCGCGGTGTAGTGGATGATACCCAGAGTTTTGAAGTTAAAGACTTGTAGTACCGGAGAAATCCTCTAACTTCTTGGTTGTACTGCGTAAGGATTTCAAGGTCGCTATTCTGCATCAGGCAGGCCCGATGCATTTGCTTTCCTTGTCCATTAACCAAGTCTCCGTAACCATGTCTAGTTGCGAAATCTTTCATTCTTTCTCTGGGTTCCTAGAGAAGGATCTGGTTATTGGTTATCCTCTGCAGATGCTTCCTACTCCACCCATCATCGATCCACTTTGGTTGCATAGGCTTAGATGTTCGTAAGTCATGCCCAAGGACTCGCACCCCTTCGGCCCGATGCTTGATCTTGGTTTTCTCTTCTGAGCACTCCCGCTTGAGTTCTCTTACTAGGAATTCCTTGACTTCAGCCATGAGCCCGTCAGCTTTTTCCTTTCCTCCTACATATCCCAGCAGGAAGTCATCAGCATATCTTATATAGCACAATCTCTCATAGTCTGGATCAAACTGATCCTTTTCTGGGAGATTCATTCTTGTCTCAAGAAGGGATTTCTTTTCCTCTATCAATACTCTTCTAGACTCCTCCGATAACTCTAGCTGACCTTTTTCTACCATCCGTTGTTTCCTTCCCCTGAGTTCACAGGACAATTCATCATCGGGGGTGTCGATCATTCTGAGCTTCGTTGCAATCCATTGAATCTTGTTTACTTTTTCCCCCCCCCCCCCCCTTGGAGTGGAACCGACAAAGTTTTTCCATGAATAAATCCAGTTCATGTAGGTATACGTTAGCGAGTGTAGGGCTGATGACTCCACCTTGCGGTGTACCACTATAAGTACGGTGGTAAGTCCAATCCTCTATATACCATGCCCTCAATATCCTGCGTATAAGGGCAATGAATCTGCTGTCATCGATCTTCTTCTCTAAACATCTGATCAATATTTCATGATCGATGTTGTCAAAGTGACCTTTGATATCAAATTCGATGAACCATTTCGTCCCTGTCCATGTATCACAAACTTTTAAGAGGGCATCATGTGCTCCTCTTTTGGGACGGAACCCACGCAGTCACTGAAGATTGGTTCGTAGATCGACTCCAGTACTATTCTGCAGACTTCTTGGGCGAGTTTATCAGTGCCATTTGCCATTCCGAGTGGACGTTGCTTTCCATTGCTCTTCGGAATGTAAATTCTGCGAACTGGCGTTGGTTGGTAGCTCCCATCCTTTAAGCCAGACATAATCTCATGACTACGTTCAAAGCTATGCCCATCCATTGTCACCTCATCCGTACCTCTGGTGAGAGCACCTTTGATGGTACGAATGTTGTTGTAGGCCAATTCCAATATCTCAGGGGTGTTAACTATGAATTGGTAAAGGTCTTTTACTTTCCTTACACCTTTTCGAGAACAATCACTGAACCCACTCAACCTCTTTACTAATTTGGTAGACATTAGTCTCCTTAGTTTTGTTAGTTATAGTGGAGAAACAACTATCTCACTTCCTACTTTCTGCTTGTCACCCTCACGGTTGACTGCTTTCGTTTCTCTTGCGATCCACTTATGCATTGCAGATTGGTCAGATTGGTTACTGGTCGCAATAAGCATTACCCTGTTACTTTGAATACTATTGAAATTACATTACTATATTGAACAATTTTGACACAATACAACTTAGGCAATCCCATGTTTACGCTTTAATTCAGATGCGACAGACTTAGGTTCCCTTTCCAAGCACTTCCCCTGATTGATATCGTCAGGTGTCCTAGGGTAGTCAGGTGTGACTCACAATTAACGTCACGAAGAAGATCTGTATGCCTTTTCTTCCTGTAATGAGACTATTCCCGTAGGGCCACTAAGGTGATTTCGTTTTTCTGGGAGTAGGCCACGGCAGATGCCCTGTGCTTTGGGGTTCAAGCAATCAAGCTTTAGCCATATCTGTCTAACTCTTGCGGACTATCTCGACCTGAACGACCTTGGTCTTATCCGCCTTTTGCAAAGATGCTATGTTCAGCACTCCCTTTCGGGACCTACGAGGGGTTGAACCCCGTGCCTAACTTTGCTGAGTTCCGCACTTTCTACCCAGTGCGAGAATTAGTTCATAAGCTAACTCACTGAAAATTAAAGCGCTGACATGGCGCACCATATACACTTCAGAGTAAAGACCTCACGGACTCGTTGATGAGTATGAGAAAGTCATCAGGAAAAATCCCCAAGTAAAGCGTAGCGAAGACGGTCAAACCGACTCCGAAAGAGGCCAGCCGTGGTGGCGTTTCTATGACTGTAGAGGTTTCTTCGCTTACCCGCAGATACATGCAGGCAATGACTCGCAGATAATAGTAAACTGAAAGTGCACTGTTGAGAACTGCAACGACTGTCAGTAGAATCCAATCGTCATCCAGTGCGGCCCCGAAGATCCCTAGTTTCCCAACAAAGCCGCCCGTTAGGGGTAAGCCGATCAGTGAGAGCATCATCAAGCTCATACCCAGAGCAAGCATCGGGTTGGTTCGTGCATAGCCGTGCAGGTCTTCGTAAGTCTCCAGAATACGTCCACGATTGCGAATAGTCAGAACGCCAAAAGCACCAGTGCTAACCACAGCATAAGCCAGCGCGTAAAAGAGAACGCTACCAATCGCAGCAGTTGTGCCTACAGCAATGGCTACCATCATGTACCCGGCATGTGCAATAGAAGAATAGGCCAGCATGCGCTTCACGTTTTGTTGCTGCAAAGCAACCAGATTGCCGATGGTCATCGTGAGCATGGCAAGCCAACCAAGGACGGTTTCCCAGCCCTCAACTTGCTCCAAGGGAATCCCAACCAGCAAAATTCGGATCATGATTGCAAACCCTGCTGCTTTGGCAGCCGCAGACATGAACCCAGTGACTGGTGTTGGGGCGCCACTGTAAACATCTGGTGTCCACATGTGGAAAGGAACGATCGCCACCTTGAAACTAAGGCCGATGGTCAGTAGAGCAATACCTGCAAGAGCTAGCGGAGTCTCCACAGCCCCCAGGCGTAGTTGCTGCAGCATATCTGGGAGGTAGGTACTTCCAGTTGCGCCATAGAGCAGTGAGATACCGTACAGCAGAAATCCTGTGGAGAAAGCGCCCAACAGCAGGTACTTTAGTGCAGCCTCACCTGATTCAGGCACCTGACGTTTCATGCCAACCAGGATGTAGCTGGAAATCGACATGATTTCGAGCCCGATGAAGATCACCAGCAACTCGAGACTTGAAGACATCAGCATCATCCCAATCAACGCACTCAACAGTAGGATGTAGTATTCACCGAAGTTCATCTCGTTCTCGGTGATATAGTGCCGTGAGAGCAGGATGGTCATCAATCCGATTAGCAGGTACACCAATTCCAGCAAGATCGAGTAGTTATCTGCTACCACGGTGCCGTAGAAACCTGTGTAACTAGCGCCGTACAACTGCAACTCAGCAAGCATGGTCAGCACGATTCCCCCTAGCGAAACGCTGACGAGTACGTCGTTACGGCGGTTGGACGGAACAAAGAGATCTGCCAACATCGCCACCACCAAGGTCAGAAATAAGATCAGTTCCGGAATCAGTGGTAGTAAATCGACCAGTGAGATGAAGTTGGGCATGCGGGGCTCTACCTGGGATTGGATAGCGAAAAAAAAATGTGCAAAACGATACGAATATGTAAAGGAAGCACTGAAAAGACAAGTCACAAACTGGAATCATTCAACATTTTGCAGGCCTTGGAAAAGGCAAAAATAATACTCACATTTCTGATTGAATAAATATACTAAAAATCATTATGCAGTCTAACATCATCTCTTCGCCAGAATTGGCCAGTCAAGGTCATCAAAAGATTGAGTGGGTACGACGCAACATGCCAATCCTGAATCAGTTAGAGGATCAATTTGCTCAGGAACGTCCTTTTGCGGGCAAGCGGGTAACGGTCTGTATTCACCTCGAAGCCAAGACCGCCTACCTGGCGCTGGTACTTCTGGCCGGTGGAGCAATGGTTTCCATCACAGGTAGTAATCCTGAATCAACCAAAGACGATGTGGTGGCCGCACTCGCTGCAAAAGGACTGCATGTCTATGCTCGTCATGGTGCCAGTCCGGAGGAGATGCGCCGATACATGAGCATTGCGCTGGAACTACAACCGCATGTAGTGATTGACGACGGCGGAGATCTAGTCGAGCTACTCCATGATTCGCAGCGGCGACATGGAGAACAGATGCTTGGAGCTTGCGAAGAAACAACTTCTGGAGTGCTGCGTGCCAGAGCCCGTGGCAAGGCTGGACAACTACATTTTCCAGTGATGCTGGTCAACGATGCACGTTGCAAGTACCTCTTCGATAATGTACATGGCACTGGGCAGTCGGCCTGGGATGCGGTGATGCGCTCCACCAACCTGGTACTGGCTGGTAAAACAGTGGTGATCATCGGTTACGGCTGGTGTGGGAAAGGATGTGCACTGCGGGCCCAAGGATTAGGTGCAAACGTAGTGGTTTGTGAGGTTGATCCTGTCAAGGCTGCCGATGCAATGATGAATGGCTGTCGAGTCTTGCCACTCATAGAAGCCTGCCCAATCGCTGATGTAGTGTTGACTGTTACTGGAGGGCGTCATGCCTTGCGCAGGGAACACTTCCCCTTGCTGAAGAACAATGTCCTGCTGGCCAATGCCGGACATTTCTGGGAAGAAATTGATGTGGGGAGCTTGGTGGAAATGTCGGCAGAGCGTCGAGAATTACGCACCAACATTGAAGGATTCTATCTCTCCAACGGAAATTGGCTGAATCTGTTAGGAGGTGGAAACATCGTCAATATTGCTTGTGGAGATGGTCACCCAGCGGAAATCATGGACACCAGCTTTGCCCTGCAAGCACTTTCCGCACGCTATGTGGTGCAGCAGGCAGGTAAGCTAGCCGTAGATTGTCATCCGGTACCCACGGAGATTGATGAGCAGGTGGCCCGTTTGAAACTAAAAGCAGCAGGAGTTTCAATTGATATGCTGACCCAAGAGCAGCAGGATTATCTGGCAAACTGGCAAGTCTGAGCAATTCATGAAGCTACTGATACGACAAACCACCCTGGTCACCGTCAACGAGAAAGAAGAGGTGTTGGAACAGGCCGACCTAGCGATTGTCGATGATAAAATCGCTGCGATTGGTGAAATCTCAGAAGACTTTGTGCCTGATCGAATTCTTGAAGGGCAGGACCGCATCGTGCTGCCTGGGTTGATCAATAGCCACACGCATTTGTCGATGACGCTGATGCGCAACTACGCGGACGATCTGGACTTCTGGCCCTGGTTGATGGAACGGATCAAGCCGCTGGAAGATCACCTGACTCTAGAGGACGTACGAATCGGTGCCCGTCTGGGTCTGGCAGAATTGATCAGAGGTGGGACAACCTGTTTTCATGATATGTATTTCCATCTGGATCAGGTTGCTGAAGAGGTGGAAGCTACTGGCTTAAGAGCCTGCCTCTGCGAAACATTGTTCGATAATGCTGGTCAGGGCGAACAAATGCTCCGTGATGCGGTTGAACTGCATCGAAACTGGGATGGCCAAGCAGGAGGCCGGGTCCATGTTGCAATGGCCCCCCACTCAATCTATCTCTGCAGTCCGGGTTACTTGCGTGAAATTCTGCAGGAATCCTTGCGGTTAAAGTGTGGGTGGCACACGCATCTCTGTGAAACAGTGCAAGAGGTGGAGAACTGTCGACAGCAGCATGGCAAAACCCCTGTTCAACTGCTGGCTGATCTCGATTGTTTTGAGGTTCCCGTAGTAGCGGCTCATGGAATCTATGTTGATGAGCAGGATCAGCGCTTGCTACGGGAAGGCAAGGTGAGCATTGCCCACAATCCGAGCAGTAACCTCAAGCTCGCTAATGGCATTGCTCCCATCCAGTCTCTGTTGCATCAGGGAGTAAATGTTTGTTTGGGAACGGATGGAGCTGCCAGCAACAACAATCTTAATCTGTTTGAGGAAATGCACTTGGCAGCCTTGCTCCAGAAGTGGAAAAATCACGATGCCAAGGCTCTCCCTGCTTCAGAGGTCCTAAGAATGGCTACGATCCGCGGTGCTCAGGCCTTGGGATTGGAGCACCAGATCGGATCGCTGGAAGTTGGCAAGCAGGCAGACCTGATCATGATCAACACATCCCAACCGCATCTGGCTCCACGCCATGACCCAATTGCACTGCTTGTGTACTCTGCTCAGGCTTCAGATGTCTGCACGGTCATGGTCAATGGGAAGATCCTGCTTGAAGATCATGTCTTGCAAACCCTAGATCAATCCTCCTTGGTGGAACAGGCTTCTCAGCAAACCCAACAATTGCTCCAACGAGCACAGGCTCACAAGCCAAAATCTACACTGCCATAGCGCAGTCCGTTCGCGTTTCCTAGGCATCGTAAGAGTCTCTGAGCAAGAGCTTCTTCCTTCTCCTTTCCAACATTTTTTGGCTGTTTCGGGATGGAAATTCCGCTGTTGCGAGATCTAGTGATCATTTTCAGCCTGTCGGTGGTAGTGATCTATTGCTGCCGACAGGTGAAGTTGCCGATTCTGGTAGGTTTGCTGGTTACCGGGATGCTGGTTGGCCCCAGAAGCTTCGGGCTGATTCATGAGGTACATCTGGTCGAAGTGATGGCAGAGATTGGTGTCATCCTGCTACTTTTCTCAATTGGAATTGAGTTCTCCCTGAAGAAGCTCTGGCAGATTCGTACACTCGTTCTGGTCGGTGGGACACTACAAGTCGGCCTGACGATGTTGGGAACCTTTGCCGTGACACACTACCTGCTGGGATGGGCAGCCACACAGGCTTGGTTTCTTGGGATGCTGTTATCGTTGTCTAGCACCGCCATTGTGCTCAAGCTCTACCAGGAACGCGGGGAGATGGAGACAATGCAGGGGCGCCTAGCCCTGGGAGTTCTCATTTTTCAGGATATTGCGGCGGTGCTGATGATTCTGGTGACCCCGATGTTGGGAGGAGAAGTTCTCGACACATCGAGCCTTGATGTGTTTCGCCTTGTGTTGATTGGTCTTGGTTTACCGTTATTCATCTGGCTGGGATCTCAGTACGTTCTCCCCTGGATGTTGCACCGGGTGGTCAGTACCCGCAGTCCAGAATTGTTCCTATTGAGCATTGTCAGCATCTGCTTTGCAGTAGCCTGGGGATCTTCGCAGGTTGGTATTTCCTTGGCGCTGGGTGCCTTTTTGGCGGGTTTAGTGATTTCCGAGTCCGAGTACAGCCATGAAGCCTTTGAGCACGTGTTGCCGTTCCGGGAAATTTTCACCAGCATTTTCTTTGTTTCCGCCGGCATGCTGCTGGATATTGGTTATCTCTGGGAACATTTTGGGCTGGTGCTGGCTGTCCTGCTGGCTGTCTTGGTCTTCAAGTTGTTCATACTTATGGTGGTGGTGATTCTATTGGGAATGCCGCTTCGCACAGCATGGATTGCTGGATTTGGTTTGTGTCAGGTGGGTGAGTTTGCCTTTGTGCTCAACACAACGGGTAGTCGCTTCCAGCTGTTGAGTCCGGACAATGAACAACTCTTCCTGACCGTGATCGTCCTTACGATGATGCTCACCTCTTTCCTGATTGCTGGAGCCCCTCAATTGACACAGTCCCTACTGCACCTGCCCTGGCCTCGACGTCTGCGAGCTGGGCTTTACAAGGGCTTGCGTCTACAGATTCGTTCTTCTCGCTATGATCTGCAGGATCACCTAGTGATTGTTGGTTATGGAATCAATGGGCGTAACGTTGCTCGAGCTGCCAAACGCGCACAGGTACCCTATGTAGTTTTGGAAACTAACCCCGATACGGTTCGTAGTGAACAGGCACTAGGTGAGCCGCTGGTTTATGGTGATGCTACCCAAAAAGCGGTGTTGAACCGTGTAGGAATTCGGCAGGCAAGAACAGTTGTGGTAGTGATCGCAGAAGCAACGGCAACTCGACGGATCGTTTCAGCAGTCCGGGAACTCAATCCCAGTGTTTACCTGATTGCTCGAACTCGTTATGTGCGCGAGGTGGAAGAACTACGCCGCCTAGGCGCCAATGAGGTTGTTCCTGAAGAATTTGAAACAGCACTGGAGATCTTTGATCGAGTGTTGACGCAGTACCTCGTACCCCGTCCAGAGATCGATCATCTCGTCGAGGAAATGCGCTCTGGAAATTATGGTCTGTTGCGTCAGGAAGTCCTTCCTGAGACCACTGAGGTTTCTCAGGAACCCAACCTTCATCATGAAATTCAAGTAACGACCTTGCTGCTGGATGCTGCCTGCTCCTGGAATAGTCAGTCTCTACAAGAAATCCATCTTCGTGCAGAGCATGGAGTGAGCTTGGTGGCTCTTCGCCGACAGGGGAAAATGCTGCTGGATTTGTCGGGCGAAACAATCCTTCAAGCAGATGATGAGCTGTTTCTGATTGGTCCACCGGAAAAAATGCGACAGGTGGCTCAATTGCTGCGAATTGAGGTGGTCTAATTTCACTAATTTTTTAAAGAGTCTCTTCTGAAAATAAGAATTTGTAGTCCTCTCGTGCTGTCAACTCCGTTGCAAAAGTATCTTCTTTGAGTTTAGTGATGACAGCACAACCAGAACCCCAATGCAGATGGCTTATAGCAAAGGAGTCTAGCTGATTGAAAAAGGACAGGAGAGCATCAACTTTTAATTGGTGATGATTTGGCCAATTACTCTGGGGTAGTAAATCATCAATGAAGTAGAGGCCACCAACCACTAGTGTGTTCAGTACTAAATGTAGGTGGCTGTACTTACCAGGCCAAGCATCAGCAAAAACAAAGTTGTATGCTTGAGGCTTACAAGAGCTCAAAAAATCTCCACCATCCTCAACAATAAATTGTAAGCCTTGCTTTGGACCAATGACTGATTGAGCTGCTTTGGAGTACTCTTCATTAACATCGACAGTATCTAATTGACCTGCTTCCAGTACTTCGGCTAAAAATAGGGTGGAAAGTCCTGTACCTGTGCCAAGCTCTAGCCAGTTTCCATGGCATCCTCTAGCCACTATGGTACATAGATTTGCCGCCTCTAGATCACATGACATTTCAAAGCCCAGCCTATGGCTTATTGTCTTAATTTTTTCGATCTGAGGTTGAAGTTTGTGAATTAGATTCATTTTACTTCTCGACAACTGAAGATAAATTTATGGTCATGCCGATGGCTTTTGATCAATATGTTAGCAGCTTCCCAAGAAGTAGAGCCTTAAACAGCAAGTTATGAACAATCCAAAACTCGCTAAATTTAGAAGAACATCAGAAGTGCTATCTCAGCAAGATAATCAACCTTGTTGCTCCCAGAGCCACTGGGCGACACGTAGCAGCCGAGCATCAGCTCCACGCGGGGCAACTAACTGTATCCCGATTGGCATGCCATTTTCCGCCTGAAAGAGAGGAAGGGTCAACGAGGGGGTGCCGCAGAGGGTCCAAATTCCGTTGAAGACGGGATCTCCGGTAGTGTTGCGGTCTTGGGGTGCATAATCCGGAGCCGAAGGCATCACCAGTATATCAGCCACTGCAAAGAGGGGTTCTAGTGCGCGGTTGAGGACTTCTCGACTGGCAAGAGCGGCTAGATATTCGACGGCTGTACGTTGTCCCCCCTGTTCCATCGCTCCCTGCACCTGTGAACTCAAGGAAGCCTGTCCCCGCTCAGCGTAGTGTCCGTAGTGATGCACCATTTCCACAAAGTTGAGTGTTTCCCGTTGCCAGATCGAATCCTGGAAGGTGGGTGGAAGGTTTAGGTTGACAGCTTGATTTCCCAGAGATGATCGGAGTTGCTCCAGCTTGCTGAGGGTCTGTGCAGAGGCCCGTTCCCAGTAAGGAAGAGTGACAAAACCAAAGCGAGGAGCACCGACAAAAGGCTGTTGACAGCTTTCCAGCAGCGAGAGCGTTGACTGGGCTCCCGGCACAGGCTCCTGCCACAATAAATCGGTGACAAGAGCGAGATCTGCCACGGAACGAGCAAAAACTCCAAGCGTGTCTAGTGTATGTGACTGCATCAACACGCCGTGCGTGGGTAGCAGGTCAAAGGTAGGCTTGAAGCCAAAGACTCCACAGTAGGCAGCCGGTCGAATCACGGAACCTCCAGTTTGGCTACCCAGCGCAACGGGGACCATCCCTGCTGCCACTGCTGCTGCCGAACCAGCTGAAGAACCCCCGGGAGTGAAGTTTGCACCATGTGGATTGGCGGTTTGGGCTGGGCACATGAAAGCCAGCTCTGTTGTAACCGTCTTGCCAAAGAGCACACCACCAGCTGCCAGCCAGCGTTCAACAACGGCCGCCTGACGAGTCGGAATCCGACCTGCATCCAGTACTGTGCCGTTCTCAGTGGGAATCCCTGCGGTGTCAATGATGTCCTTGAGGGCCAGCGGCAACCCGTGAGCTGGTCCAACAGGACCACTCCGGGCAAACTGAGCGTCTAGCTGTTGAGCTTGTTGGCGAATGTGCTCGGGTTCCAGCCAGGTAAAGGCTTGGAGTTGGGGATCACGGGTAGCGACTTGCGTCAGTAATTCTTCACATACGCTCTCCGCATTGCAAGCACCACTTTGCAGGGAAACACGTAGGCTGTTTGCGTCTGGTTGAGAAGTTAGGAAAGCAGGAGGCATGGAATTGTTCTCGGCAGCATAACAGATGTTCAAAGCATGGAGAGCAGCACACCAGCGGCAACAGCAGAACCAATCACTCCGGATACATTGGGCCCCATAGCATGCATCAACAAGTGATTCTGTGAGTTGGACTGCAAGCCAACTTGGTTGACAACTCGAGCAGCCATCGGCACGGCTGAGACTCCTGCTGCCCCAATCAGTGGGTTGATCGGAGCCTCAGAGAGACGGTTCATCAGCTTGGCCATCAGTACTCCTGTCGCAGTACCAATGCCGAAAGCAATCATCCCGAGGATCAGGATACCAACGGTTTCCAAATTCAGAAATCGAGTTGCCAATAGCTTGCTGCCCACACCGAGTCCTAGGAAGATCGTGACGGTGTTGATCAGTGCGTTCTGCATCGTGTCAGATAGTCGATCCACTACCCCACATTCCCGAGCCAAATTACCTAGCATGAACATGCCAATTAGCGGTGCGGCGGAGGGGAGTAGCGCAGCACAGAGAATCAACACCAGCAATGGAAAGAGGATCTTCTCCCGACGAGAGACGTAGCGTAGCTGCTTCATTACCATCCGGCGCTCTTTCTCGGTCGTTAGCAGCTTCATGATCGGTGGCTGAATTAGGGGAACCAGGGCCATGTAGGAATAGGCGGCAATCGCAATGGAGCCCAACAGCCGTGGCGAAAGCTGACTGGAGAGGAAAATCGCGGTCGGTCCGTCTGCTCCTCCAATGATGCCAATCGAGGCTGCATCTCGCAGGCTGAAGTCAATGCCGGGAATCGCATTCAAAGCCAGTGCACCAAGCAGGGTGGCGAAGATGCCGAACTGGGCGGCAGCTCCTAGCAAGGCGGTCCGGGGATTGGCGAGCATCGGCCCGAAGTCGGTCATCGCTCCGACTCCCATGAAGATCAGCAGTGGAAAGATCCCGGTGGTGATGCCCATTTCATAGACGTAGTAGAGCAGTCCTCCTGGCTCCCCCATCCCGGCTCCGGGAATGTTTGTCAGGATTGTACCAAAACCAATCGGTACCAGCAGCAGAGGTTCAAACTTCCGGTTGATGCCCAAATAGAGCAATCCCGTACCAATCAAGATCATCAGGAGCCGACCGATCCCTTCTGACCAGTCCAAGTCCTGTCCCTGAAAAATCTTAGTAACCCCTGTGGAGTTGCGCAGCTCTTTCAGCATGCCACTGAGCGTTGGTTCTTTGGTAATGGCAGGGGCAGCCTTTCCAGACTCGATGAGCAGGGGTTGAATTTCCAACACCCCCAGTGATTCCTTGTCTTCGAAGTAGAGGTACGGTGAAGGTTTCCACTCGCGCAGGACACCTGAAGCACCGGCGCGTAGAGTGAGCTTGCCACCATCGGCTTGCTTCATCACGGCGAGGATATCACCAGCCACTACGTTATCACCCTGCTTGACCCGGACTTCCAGCGCCTGCAGTTTGCCTTGGGCGGAGATGGTAACTTGATGCGGATCGGTCTGTGCGCTAGCAACACACGGTAACACCAGCAGCCAGAGCAGCAAAAGGCTGATCGGTAGGAACCACAATCGGGAGAATCGTTGGTAGCTCAGCATCCCTGTTTTCATAATGGAATTGTTGGGGAAAAGAGCATTTTCAGTTAGAGATCGTCAGCAAGGGCTCACCCGCTTGTACTGTGTCTCCAGTGGATACGTGTAATTCCGAGATCTTACCGGTAGTAGGAGACTTGACCTCTGACTCCATCTTCATCGCTTCCATCACCAGCAGCGTTTGGTTTTCACTGACCTGATCGCCTACCTTGACCTCAAGGCGCAGAATGTTACCAGGAGTCGGTGCTTCAACCACTTGGCTAGAAGTGCTGGTAGTAGGAGTTGGTGCAGGTTGCGTGGTAGGTACGGGACTGGCCGTTTGCACAACGGAGGTGGCCCCTCCCTCTGCGACATGAACCTGATAGGCCTTGCCATCAACGGTGATCGTGTAGTCACGTGGACCCATTGCTGCTGGCGGTGCATTTGGTACAGAGACCTTGGCCTTCTGGGTCTTGGCTTCTTCTACGCTCTTGCGGCGGATGTTTTCCTTAGCCTTGCCCTGCAGGAAGTCGATTCCTTTGCTTTCGCAGCTGGAGACAATAAAGACATTCTCATCATTGATTGGCAGACCATGTTCCTGCAGCTTCTTCTCGGCTGCCGGTCGGCTACCCTCGAAGATATCCAGTGGATCACCATCGAATACAGGTTTGTTCAGTTGCTCGGAGGCCAGCTTAATGATCTCTGGATCGGGTGGTACCGGAGTTTTGCCGAAGTAGCCGAGGACCATGTTCCCATACTGTGGATTGAGCTTCTTCCAGCGTCCCTGAGTAGCGTTGAGGTAGGCTTGTTGGAAATAGAACTGGGAAACTGGAGTGACCGAGGTGCCGAAGCCTCCCAGCCGAATGACTTCCTCCATCTCCTTGATCACCTGGGGGTAGAGGTGCAGCGTACCGGTATCCCGCATCATCATCGTGTTGGCGGTCAGTGCTCCACCTGGCATTGGTGAGAAGGGGATCAGTGGGGAGACCATCCGGGATTCGGGTGGAATGAAGTAATCGTGCATCGCATCCTCAAAGACCTCCTGAGCCTTGACATACTTGAGTGGGTCGATATCCAGCGTGTAATTGGTGCCCTTCATAGCATGCCACATCGTGAGGATGTCGGGTTGGGCTGTTCCACCGCTAACAGGGCTCATCGCCAGATCAATTCGATTGATCCCAGCCTCGATGGCTGCCATGTACTGGTTGATACCGATCCCTGCGGTGTCGTGAGTGTGCAGGTGCAGCACCATGTCTGCCGGTACAATCTTGCGGGCTGCTTTGATAGTGTCGTAGATCTTGCGTGGATGAGCGGTTCCAGTTGAGTCTTTAAACGAAATCGAATCGAAGGGAATGTCGGAGTCCAGGATGTCCTGCAGCAGTTTGGTGTAATCTTCTGCACGGTGAGCGCCTTCACAACCTGGAGGCAAATCCATGATGGTGATCACGATTTGGTGGTGCAAACCGGCAGCGGTGATCCGTTCTCCGGAGTAACGCAGGTTGCGCAGATCATTCAGGGCATCGAAGTTCCGGATGGTGGTGATTCCGTGCTTCTTGAACATCCTCGCATGCAGATCAATCATGTCCCGTGGTTGCTGGTTCAAGGCAACGACATTGATGCCCCGGGCAAGTGTTTGTAGATTGGCTTCGGGGCCAACTGTCTTGCGGAAGGCATCCATCATGTCGAATGCAGATTCGTTGCAGTAGAAAAAGAGACTCTGGAAACGTGCGCCACCTCCAGCTTCGAAGTGGGTAGTTCCAGCTTCTACTGCAGCTTCCAGCGCGGGTAGGAAGTCCTTTGTCGCCACACGTGCACCAAACACGGACTGAAAACCATCGCGGAAGGACGTGTCCATGAATTCAATGCGTTTTTTTGCCATGATTGGTTGTTGATTAGGTGTTGATCAGTTGCTGTCGCTCGGCTTCGTACGCAGCAATTGCCGCGGCCAGGACAACGGTCGGGACTTGTGGTTCCTGGGGCGTTGGTTTATTTAAGGGACGCGGCTGTCGCTCGGCTTCCTGCTGGGTATGTGATCGATTCAGGATCTCAATCAGCTTGATGAAAGCAATCATCAACAGCAGAAAGAGAAACACCGTCAACATGCCCACAACCATTAACTTGAGTCCGGTACTGAACATCTGAATCGTTCTCCAGAGGATGAGGAAAGCGTGAGCCAGGAGCTGTTGGTTAACTTATCTGAGAGGCACTAAGATAGTGATTTTTTTGCAAGTTGACATCCAGAATTTAACAAGAATGTCGAACTTATGGTTTGAAGCGGGAAATTTAAACAAGATTTCCAGAAGGAGCAGATAATGAATCGTCAAGAATCTGCTTTACCCTCTTCGATGAAAATATCAGAGAAATGAGCAAGGAGGGTGCTGGTAATTGGTGTAGTACGATCTCATTCACTTTCCAAAATCACGATGCTTTGTCTTCTTGGGATTCAGCCATGATTTCATATGAATGTGTTACCTCTGCACCGGAGTGTCCCATGATGATTGAGGCTGCACGATACGTTTCCTGGGATAGCTGAATGGCTCGTTGTACTTGGTGCTCACTAAGATTGGTACCACTCAGGATGAAGTGCAGGTGGATCTTGCGAAAGATCCGAGGGTAGTCGTCTTCTCGCTCAGCTTCTATCTGAACACGGCAGTCCCGCACTGTTTGGCGGGCTTTCTTCAGAATACTGATCACATCAATGCCTGTGCAGCCTCCCATCCCCATCAGTAGCATCTCCATTGGACTGGGACCCTTGTTGGAATCTGGAGTGTCGAGCACCACGGAGTGCCCGGTTCCTGACTCTGCGACAAATTTTAATTCTTCCAGCCATTTGACTTCTGCTCTCATAAATTCTGCTTCTGTGATGGGTTACAAAGACAATAAAACGAACATAAATCAGCATAGCACCAAGAGCAGAAACAGAAAACGTCTGTGTTTCCATTGCTTGTGAAACGCTAAACGAGTACAAGGAGTGGACAGTTCATAGCATGTTGCTAGAAGTAAAATTCGCTGTTAGCACAGGAAATTCGTTGGATGCCTGTTGAAAAGCTTGGATCCAGACATCCGACATGCGAAAGCAGGGAGGAGTGAAAAATGTCTCGCATTATCATCATTGGCGGCAGTGGTCACGTAGGTAGTTATCTCGTACCTACTCTGTTTACAATGGGACACGAGGTCGTCAACGTGAGCCGTGGGATTTAAGTCCCCTATCGTGCCCACTCCGCTTGGGAGAAAGTAGAAAGTGTGATCCTGGATCGTACCGCTGAGGAAGCCAAGGGCGAGTTTGGGACAAAGATCGCAGCCCTGCGATCAGATATCGTGGTGGACATGATTTCCTTCAATCTGCCTAGCATGCAGCAGCTTGTTGAAGCACTTCACGGGAAGATTGATCACTACCTCTTCTGCAGTACGATTTGGGTCTACGGGAGCTTCACGACAATTCCATCGACGGAAGCAGATTTGCCGAATCCGATTGAACCCTATGGACGAAACAAAGCAGAAATGGAAGCCTGGCTGGCGGAACAGGCGCGTTGCAGAGGCTTTCCGGCAACGAGCTTCCGACCTGGTCACATCGTCGGGGAAGGCTGGTTACCGATCAATCCGCTGGGGAATCTGAATCCAGAGGTGTTCTCAAAAATTGCTCGTGGAGAGGAACTGGTGTTGCCCAACTTGGGGCTGGAGATGATGCACCATGTTCATGCAGACGACGTCGCTCGTTGGATTCTTTGCGCCATTCACCATCGACAGGTGACAATCGGGGAAGCGTTCAACACGGTCTCCGAGCAGGCGCTTACACTTAAGGGCTACGCAGAGGCGATGTATCAGTGGTTTGGCCAGCAACCAAGACTCCCGTTCCAGCCTGTCGATGAACGGTTAGGTGGTATGGGTGAGCAGGACGCTGCCGCTTCTCGTGGACACGTGATCCGCAGTTCCTGCCACTCGATCGAAAAGAGTCGTCAGCGTTTGGGATACTATTCACGCTACTCCAGCCTCGAAGCGATCCAGCAAGCTGTCCAAGTGCTGATTACCTAGGGGAAAGTGACGATTCCAGCATCAAAATGAACTACTGAAAAGACTACTTTTGTAAAACCAACTGAGACCTTGATGCCGATGGGAATGGTTCCGCTCTTCTTTGATCTTGACCACACCCTGTGGGACTTTGTCAGCAACTCTCACAAGACGCTACGTGAGGGTTATGAGGCCTTCGCCCTGCACGATGTGGGTGTGACCGACTTTTCCGAGTGGATCTGCGTATTCAAGCGTATAAACGACTGGTGTTGGGAAGAGTACCGTCAAGGACGAATGGACAAAATCACCCTGCGTTCAGCCCGTTTTGAAATGGCCTTGCAGACAATCGGTAGCACGGCTCCGTCAGAATTGGCAAAGGACCTGGACTCACACTACATCCAGCACTCTCCACAGCAGACAGGTCTGATCGATGGCACCCTGCCTCTGCTGGAGGAATTGCAGCGGCGTGGTCACCAGATGTGGATCTTGACGAATGGTTTTGAAGAGGTACAGCGCATCAAACTTCAATGCTGTGGGCTGTCTCCTTTTTTCGAAGCGATGTACACCAGCGAAGAGTTGGGTGTGAAGAAGCCTCATCCCGATGCCTTCCACAAGGCTGCAGCTGCTGCAGGTCTATCGGAATCAGAGGATATTGCGATGATCGGGGACAGTTGGCAGAGCGATGTCGAGGGTGCCCAGAATGTTGGCTGGCGCGGAGTCCACTATAACCCGGAAGGCGAACTGGAACTAGCAGCATGGCGCACCGTCCGCAACCTGCACGAAATCCTTGATTTGCCACTGAATTCAAGAGCCTGGGGCTTTTCCCGATAAAACCGGATGAAGCGGCTGTGAAATCCAAGGGTCTTCTGCAAAACCAATTTGAAAGGAGTGATGGGAATCTTCAACTGTGATGAATGTGGAGGAAAACTCACCTACTTAGCGAGATCCTGTCCCCACTGCGGCAAGCGCTTCAAATCCAACCTGCTAGCAGCAGACTGGAAACTAGGTGGCAAGCCCACTTTATTTGCGGCTTGTGGCGTGGCTGTTATCTGGTTTGCCGTGATTGCAACTTCAATGATCTGGGTTATATCGCTGGCCCATCCTGCGCTGCTGATTCCCGTGATCCTATTCCTCTCGTTGATCTTCCTCGTCTTGATTTATGTCTTCGGTCGGGCGTTTCGGAAGCAGAAAAAGACACCAACAGGTTCCTGAAGATCTGATCCAGTTTTTTCTGAGATACAGGCACTATCGCTTCTAAGATGTTTATGGGCTCCAGATCTGTGACTTTATCAGCTTGAACGAACCAATGATCGAAACACTTCTTCCAACTCAGGCAATTCCTCGTGATCCTTGAAATGAGCCATTCGCTGGTAGGTCTCTGCAGCAGATTTGTGGAAAACAGCTGGAAGTCTGGCAAAATCAAGAGTGGAAGCGATTTCCTCCATTTCACCAGAGAATCTCCAGGCTTTGGTGGTGACCTTCTGTATGTCTTCTAGTGCTTTTTTACCTGTACCACTTACCTCAGTCGACCAATGTCGCTCCAGGTCTTCCCAGACTCCCAACTCGTTGGCGGTAGCCACAATGGAGCAAAGCAACGCAGTCATTCCTTTCGTCTTAGCTGCATAGCACATCTTCATTGCTGAGGCTCTGCCGATTTCCTGCCCAATGATTTGGGTGACTAGCGGGCCCCGCTCGAAACAGTGGGCCACCTGTTCGGATTGGAGCCCAGAGAGATAAAGAAAGGTCGAGTTTTCCTGCCAGGCAGGGCCACCGATGATCCCGCCATCTACACACTCAACCCCTGCAAGATCCATCTGCTTGCTAATTTCTTGAGAACGCATTGGAGAGATGGCGTTGGCGTCCACAAAGATGCCCTCGAATTCCGCCCGCAACACCTGCTAGCTTAGTTCACTTGCATATTTGGGGGGACAGATACTGATGATCATGGAGCAAGTTTCACAGAGTTCTGAAAGACTCCGCAACTCTCGCAAATCAAAGCGTTCGGCTCTGGAACGCGTAGCCTTGCCTCGACCATGTGACACCCAGAAAAGAGAATGTCCAGAATTTTTTGCAGAAGCAGCAACAGATATCCCCATTTTACCAGGATGCAAGATGCCGATATTCTGTGTTGTCATTTTATTTTCTCCTGAAGTATGGACGGAATTTGGAACAGCATCACGGATACAATGTTTTCGCAAATATAGTAGAAAAAGCAGAAATGGAATTCAAATTTACCCTGGAAGATCCATTTAAGGTTTTTCTGAAGATATTTCTGATGTGGGTTGAGTCTCAGCGCCTGGTGGAGGGAGCAATCCTGGTGAGTTCCCATGCACGAGGTGAGGCCCAGCAAGATTCCGACATTGATCTGGTCCTGCTTTGCACGGAGTACGAAAGTTATCTGGAAGATGTGAGCTGGATCAACGACTTTGGCAAGCCAGTCTCAGTTCGTCTTGAAGACTACGGCAAGCTCACTTCTGTGCATGTTTTCTATAAAGAGGGCCCAGGAGTTGAGTTTGGCTTCACCCAGTTGGACTGGCTAGTCCTACCACTTGATGTAGGAACGGTAGGAGTCCTGAGGAATGGATTCCGAATTGTCTATGATCGTAGCGGAAAATATTCAGCTCTGGAGTTACAACCCTAGGATTTGATACTCTTTGCACTCTTTCAATGACAACCTCAGAAAATGTTTAAGTGGGTTCCTCGCAGATTTGGGAGCCAAGATGCTTTGCAAGCGTTATTCTTCGGTACAACATGCTCCCCTACTCACCAAATCTGGCGATCATGGTTAACAAATATTGGGGTTAATAGAGTAGTCTGGTTGCTAGACTAGGAGTACCGAAGTGAATTCTAGTTGGAGGGGTTGGCGATCGTCAGCTGAGGAAAGACTGATTTGAAGAGGAGTTGATTCAACAAGAGTCTGCTAGTCGCTCGGTAGACTAATCTCCTGATCCAATTCTTCAAATGCGTTTTTGCTTTTGGAGGCTGCTGAATCAAATTCAGTAGGGGTATTCAAATCCAGTTCAGGCTGGTCCAAGTGAGCTTCCAGTTCTCCAAATGCTGATTCAGCTCGGTTTTTGGAGAGCTCAGTTGTGATTTTTTGGAGCCGCTCTTTTTGGTAGGCAACGACGATCTCTCGACTTAAACAAGCCTTCACAAAAGCTGCTCTGACGTCTTCGTCATAGGTGATCTTAAGAAATTGCCTCTGCCCAGTCACAAAATTTTTCAATTCAGGATCATTTCGGAACTGCTCTACGAGCTGACGCTCCTTCTCATCTCTTGGCTTGCGTCGTTGGACTTCATCTCTGATTGCTGACTGAACATACTGTTCTTGTTGTGCAACTAAATTTTTGGTGGCTTCTGTTTTTGCTTTCTCCACGGAGGCCAGGCTCCCTGGAGCATAACTGAAGGCACAATCCCACTCCGCATCGTCATTGCGCGAATACCAATCTGGAGCACCATCAATGTCCAAGGTGTTCTCGGTTCGCAGATAAATATCGAAGATATAGCCTGCCAGAGTGTTTCCCAAAGAGAGGGCCAACCCTAGCAATTGCGCGGAAGCGGTGTGTATTGTCAAAATCAGGAAGATCCCAACTAGGAAAACGTGTTTGCTCAGCAATTTCAGCATTTCACCCTCACACCGCTAAATCCTCAATAAGTATATAAATGTAGCCTGCCTCTTGATCACGCCAAAATTCCACAATTCGAAATTGAACAGGGATTTCTTGTCCAGAAATGGTGACGGTTGTGTTGATTTTTGAGGAATTTGTCAGGCTTTCACGCCCTCCTCTGATGACACTGGTCGTTTCGTTCTGGACGTCACCGCTCACTTCGGCAGTGTTGCCAGCTTTTGCAGCAACCAACAGGCTGACGGCAGTATTTAAGGCCTTCTCCCGAGCCTGCTTGACTGTTTGCAGAGCATAGCTTGCCTGTCCCAAGTAGTGTCCAACAGGAACTTTGTTTATCCAATCTGGTTTTTGGTTCTGGCTGACTGGCTGGGGAGAGCGGGAAGATTGCTGAGAGCAAGAAATGGTCAGGAAAGAAACAAGAAGCAGCAGTAAGAAGACAGGGAGTAGCCGTTTGGATAGAATCATCTTTTCTCCGGTGAAAACCGTTCCTGCTTGCGAAGTTCTGACGAAATACGTGGGACGCACGGGCGTGAATCCCACTCTTCAAAGAACCTTATTGCGGCATGGCACCGAATTCGGAGTTGATCATCTTATCCATTTCAGATTCTAGCTCATTTTGAGCTTTTTCACCAAGAAACCGTTGCCACTGAGCCTGCTGATTTTTGTAACTTGTTTGAAGGGCTTGCTTGGCTGCAACGGCTGCTTGCTGAGGATCCATTACCACCAAGGCATAGGTCGTCCCGTCAGGCCCCTTACGGTAATTGATTGCTTTAGCACCAAAGAGGATCTCTGCAGTGATTTGTCGCTGCGTGACTGAAGCAACTGCGTCAACAGTCTGTTGGTCTCCCACTCCGGTTGTCTCTGCATGATTTTTCACCATCGCACCAACCTTGGCCTTCATCTCGGTGGCCAGTTGTACTCGTCCATCCATCGTCGCCTGGTTTCTGGCGAAACTAGTGCCTGCTTTGGTATCTCGGAAAGACCCCACTGCGGCAACAGGATATCCCTCAACTGGGGTTCCACAAATCCAATCAGGAGCACGCACTTCAGTGTCGTCAAAGTAGCAGAGATTCGGATCTTGCTCTAATTTGACAGGCTCAATTCTGGTTGTTTCTGATGAACTTGAACAAGCGACCACTCCGGTCAGAATAAGTGCTGCACCTAGTTGGGAAATCACTTTTTTGTTCATAATGACTCCTTATGTCTGAAAAGAAGTTTTTGGGAAGCGTAATTTTTTCTCATTACTAGAATAGTTTTGAATTTGAGCATCATTGAGGTTGGTGAGAGAAGAATTGATGACTCTTCGTATTGTCAATGAGGATAGAAAAAAAGCTGTCAAGGTTGAGTAAACAATCAATGTATATTCTTTCACCCTCCTCCAATTTGATCAGCTTACACATATGTAGTTTATAGCAGAACTGATTAAAGTTTGGGAGTCAGAGTTCCATACTCTAGAAAGAAAAAGATTTGCGCTCCATGAATTTCTTGATTTTCTTACTACCATTCCAAACTTCGCGAGCTGTTTGCAGATTGATCAGCTTCAGATCTACTTGATAGTAGGTCACGCGTTGATTATCTAGCTGATCAACTATGGAATTGATCGTCCCGGAAAGTGCGAAATTCGCCCCATCTTCTTCACCCATTTCCATCCGAGTATCAGCAGAAGCGTTCATATCCTGGTCAGCTAATTCTGCACGGGTATCTTGACGTTCTTCAAGTGTCGCAATAAATCCGGCTTTACCGCTGCGAATCACAGCCCGTTTAATATCGTTAACAAAGGTGTCAACAGCTATATGCTCGTGGGATTTATTCCGAACGCGCTGCACGGTTACCAGTGGTTCTTTGCCAGGAAAGCGCTGATTAAATTGACTGATCCAGGGATAGCTCAGCATATCGTTGATCATTTCTTCAGCTACTAAACGCGAATCCTCATCATTCCACTTGTCCGTAAGCGCGATTTCCTTTCCAGAATCTACCCTGGCAACCTCCACGCTTTTACCACAGCCGTTAACGAAAACAACTGTACCCAGAATCAGTACTGTTGCTAATATGCTTTTGCTGTTTTGCTGAAACTTCATAGTCAATTAGCTCCCTTTGTATGATTTCTGCCTAAAATAGTACGTCAACCAATTCCTTCCCCAACTGCTGTGACAGCTTGGTAATTGATCGTGACTCAGCTTCCTTTACATCAGCGGAAGCTCCCTTGGCTTTTGCCTGGATAGTTTTCACAATACGTCCCTGCTCATCTTTCAGAAACACATTACCCTCAGTAATCACAAACGTCGTTTCGCCTTGAACCACATTATTCAAACTTAAATCATACTCAACCCGAATATCAGCTTGCTCTGCTTCAGAAATGTTGATTCCTTTGTTGTTGAGCTCAGCGGTCAGGGCAGCTGCTAGGGAGTTTCTGTCAGCACCTTGTGCAGCGATATGCACTTTCAGCATGCCAATAAGAGCATAAGCCTTTCTCGTGAAATCGCGGTATTCAGGGGTCAGCACATCCACGTGCTGTCGTGTTGGGCTGAGAGTATTAGCTCGCGCTTGAATACCGGAGCGTTCCTCAGCCAGTACTAGCCCTGACGTAACAAGACGTAACAATCCCATTCCCTGTTTTTCATTATTCTCAAATTTAGTTACAACTTCAGCAAAGCGCTGGTCAATCACCTCAATGCGCGAATGCAGAGATTGTAGTTCTTTGTTCACATCAAGGCGTACAAGAATGCTAACCTGCTTGTTTGATTCATCAAAATAAGAATCCACATTCATCACATGAGATAATTCAAAAGACGTAACTTTACCTTTAACAGACTGACGCAATCGCTCGGTCAGTTCTGATTTGTTGTTTTGTAGCGTTTCAGTAATTTCCTGCTCCAGTTCTCCACTGATATTGACTTCGATCTGCTTGACGAGTTCTAAACGAGCCATATCCTTGGCTCTTGCAGCAGCATCGGCCTGATCACCAGCATAAACCTCAGCTGAACCAGTCCCATACAGAAAACCCGTTTCAATTGGTGGCTGAATCAACCACACTGGTGCTGGCAAGGTAGGAGTTTTTGTTGGTTTAGATGTAGTAACTGCTGGGCTGCCACCACACCCTACTAGCAACGACATCGCTGCTAAGATGATGACAATATTTGTCTTTACGCTACTCACCACTGATTCCCTGAATATCTATTGACACGTTTAAAGATGACACAAATATCGACTATATCACCGCTTTGTCAACCACGCCGTTTGAGTACTTGCGGGCTGTTGCATCATTGCAGTATTTTGCGTTGGAATAATGTGCTCCCGAAAGATTTTGATGTCACCCTCACCAACCTTTAAAGATTGGGTCACTTCATGATAAGTTCCACCATTCACTGAAGGTGTCCGGAGAGTAATTTTGTGAGTACCAGGTTCCACAGACAAGCGCTTCAAATGAATGGAGTGTGGCAAGGTCAACCAAGCACGTGTATCCGCTTGGCTGCTCAACGCAGCTACAGACTTACAAGCCAGCTTCGCGAGGTCATCATCCATTTGGCCACAAAACAGATTCTTGGTCATGGTACGCCCAAGCGCAGCTTGTAAATCCTTGTCTGCGTTCAGTAATTGACCCTGGAAAGCTAGGTTTGCCAGTGATTCTGCTTGAACCATCTCACCGTAAGGTTTCCCATCAACCATTACTTGCGTCATACCAAAGGTCTTTGGTTCCAGTTTGTAGTATGGCACAGTCACCCGAGCACCTCCCATTGCCAACGCATCTGGCAAACCAATTTGCTCTGCTAACCCCCATAGCGGCCCAAGCCTGAAGCTCTTTGAAGCCATTCCTTCTAGGGCGCCAATTACACCACGCAATTGAAAATTAATCACTGATTGAAGCAAACCACGGTCTGCATACATCAGGTGAAACCAAGCTAGCTGAGCCTCTCGCTCCTTTGGGGTTCCTGTCAGCACAGGCTGGATAACCAACTCTCTAGTATTGGTATCCAAAGCCAAATGCATATTGAGTTCGCCACGCGGAGGTACCCAGCCAGTATGCCCAATAATTACAATATGAGCTTTTTCACTGCGATCTAGCTCTTTCTGCAGAGTATTTGACAATTTCTGCTTGGCTAGACCAGGCCACTCACCCTCATAGCCACCATCCTGCTTCATCATGCGAATAGTATCGAACCAAGCCTGCTGCATGATACCCTGACCTAAACTGTATTGCTCTGCATACCCCTGTTCATAAAGTTCTGCTGCTTTCTGATAAGCAATTCTGGCACTGTCCAACTCGCCGTTGATTTCGTAGATTAAACCGTTCATGTAGCGTACGTACGCATCTTCACGGTATATCAACTTGTCCTTGTCAATTACTTGTCCTGTCAAAACATCAAAGATCTTCATCAGTTGGGAGAACAGCTTACTTTCATCGTCCTTAGCATCTTGGTATGTGCCTTTTTGGTAAGCGATATCGCTTAGCAGGATATCTACTTTTCTAGCTTCGACACGAGCGCTTTCCAGGTGATCAACTTTCTTAGCAGGGTTTTCCAATGCCATCATTGTGTAGTTCAGAGCCTTGATGTAATGAATGAATGCACGCTCAAACTCCTGGCCAGCATAATCACTTTGGCTTGGGCTAATCATCACTGCTTTCAGCACATCACCTGCACGTTTAGTAATGAGGTCTTCAGCAATATTTGCGGCTTGGTCCAGTTTGGCATTACTGCTGCCATAGCTCTGGCTCAAGTGTTGAACCATGCCGGACTCCATATAGTGGAGTAGCCGATCCTTACCGTCGGTTGACAATTCATCGGTTGCCTCAGATGCTGCGACATAATCGCCACTCTCAATTGATACTCTGACACTGCTTGTCTGCGTTTGATAAGTTGAACAACCAGACACAAAAATTGCTCCTGTGACCAACATCAACTGAAATTTCTTATGAATCACGCTCATCATTAGCATTGCTCTCCTTGGATTATTGAAATCACTTATGCAGGCCAACAGACTTGCCAAGCTTCGTTTTATTTTTCTTCAGCCACTCTTTCTCAAGGAAAGAGTGGCTGAAGCATTCTTTAATTGATGGAAGAACGCTTTTGAAGAGACTTTCAATGAGCAACTTGCCGGTAGTATTTGAAAGGCGAAGTCAAGATTGAAGGCTCCCATTTATCTGGGAGATTAAAGGACTCTTTGAGACCAGTAATTCATTATCTCCGGAACCTCAGCTACATCTAAAAAATTCGGCTTCTCTATAATGGTCTGCTAACATTTTTGGTCAGCTCATTCGACTTTAAATCCCCATTGATGATAGCTAGGGAACTTCTCTGGGTAGTTTGAATGATCTGTTTGATCCGATTTGCATCAGAGATTCGGAGATCAACAGTGAAAATAACAGAAACTCTCTTCAACTAGTGGTGGATCAATTCTCCTGTTTTGAGATTGCTGAAGTAAACAAAGAAGCGATTGGCTGTGGATTTTTCATGTGGATTATCTGGAAGAGCCACTCAATTTCCCAGCTTGTCAAGCAAATTTTCACGTCAAAGGCTATTGAAGGGTGAACCTTTGGGGTAAGGATCAGCGGTGGACTTATACTGAACTGAAAGGGCTGAGTGTGTTTTTATAGTATTGGAGAATTGATTACACGTCATCACCGTAGTGGTGGTGGTTCTAAAAATTTTAAAGAGGGCTTCATTAGTTACAAGATTGGCAATGATAAAAATTAAAGCATATTAAGAAAATCTTTTACTTTCCAGCTAGAGAGTGAAGATCATCGGACTCGCTTATCTGTCAGGCATAATAGAACTTAAAGTTTAGCCGTTCGTGATTGGAATACTGATCCTCCTTACAGCAACTATTACGATGATAACTCCGGCGTCTACATCCTCAATGTTTTTGTTGTTGATCCCAAGCAGGAAGAGGGTTTTAATCGCTTCAAGGAAGCACTCTTTAGAGCCAACCCCAATGATTCAAACGCAAGAGCTTATCTGGGTAACTGACTCAAATACTTGTTGGACAACTGTGAGTCAGCTCTGAAATTCAGTTAAGATGATCTTGCTCTCAGAAAGGCATCATTCGAAAACTTTGGAACTACCAGTGCAGGTAGCATGGTGAGATTTTGCTTCAGTGTGTTCCTCCTCATGATGCTGGTTACCTCCGGCTTTGCTCAAGAATTCACTGGAGAAGGTATAGGCTCCACAAAAGAACAGGCAAAGAAAGAAGCCCTGACAGACCTCTCTCAGAACATCTCGGTTGAAGTGAAATCTGTTCAAACCCAACTTCCCGAACTGATGGGAGAGGACTTCCGCCAAGATGCCAGCAGCATGATTCAACTGGAATCGTGTCTTCCCGTGCTGGGTGCAGAACGCTTTGTTTTCGAAAATGTTGACTACTATTACGCATTGGCCAGGCTCTCTGCGCAGCAGGTAATCCCACTATATCGAACTCAACTCTAAGAAATTGACTGGGAAATCGAGCAGGCAACTCAGCAACTGGAGAGAGCCGAACAGAACTCGGAGCGGGAAAATCTCCTTCAGTCCATCCTGGAAAAATTTGGGAATTCTAAGCGGCACCAAACAGTTCTATTGATACCTAGTGATACTGACCTGCCAAAACTAGAGATCACCGAAACAGAGATCAGAAGCCAACTGCGCAAGGTTTAGAGCAAACCGGACTCACTGGAGCAAGCAGCGAAAATCCTGACAAGAGACATGCAGGATAGAAGAGGGATCTATGTCTCTCCTTTTCACACGGTTAGTTCCCAAGAAGTCACGCCTTTCTCAGCTGCATTGCGAGGCCGCCTGCAACAACAACTCAGTACGGTTCGCCAACCAGACCAAGCAAGTCCTTAGTTGTATGGCAGCTACCTGATAACGAATCAAGATCTGGAATTCTTAGCTCACCTGACACGTTCAAATAATCAATAAATAGAACAATCTAGATCGCTATTTCTGCCGAAGAAGGCCTACCAAGGTTTGAAGGTCGAACTGTCGCAGATCAGTTTTGAGGAGCAACTCCGAAATAAACCTGGCCTGTTACGCAAGAGGGATTTTCGGGTATCGATCCGTAGCAATAAGGGATACCACGGTTTGATGTTCGAAAAGGGTGAGATCATCGAGATCTATGTGAAAGTCAACAAACCCAGTTACTTCTACATCGTTGGACATATCTTTGCTGGAGAGGGACCTTTTTCGTGTCTGCTGAAATTGTAGGAAGAAGCAGATCCACCACAGAGCTTTGTCCAATTTGTCAATGCGGATGACGTTAATCGGTGGATGAGCCTGGGAGAGTTTGGAATTTACCCACCACTGGGTCTAGAACACCTACAGATGATTGCTTCGAAAGAAGATTTGGTTCAGCAGTTACCAGAATATCGTTTTGATGAGGGCTCCGAGTTTTACCTAGTAGAGCAAAAGGCGAGAAGGTGGCGGGGCCAAAACCCGATCGGATAAGCTTCCGAAAAAGAAAAAACCTGAAAATTATAGTGCTGACTTATATTTCCATTTCAAAGTAAGTTTCGGAGGCCTACCAGATCGGAGCTTTCCTGAAGTTACATTTGAGCAATGATATTAGCTGAACAAAGGAAATAGCTGAGGGAATTGACTAATTTTACTCTAAAGGGGCCGCACAAAAACCGCCAGCAGCTTGGGCTCCTGAGCCAAAAGCTAGTGGAGGAGGCGCTCGGAAGGGATCAATCGGAGCACTGAAGAGCAGGTCGAGTAGGAGCAATCCAAGTATTCCAAGCAATAGCACAACGATGGCGTGGGAACGTTTGAACGTCATCGACTTCCTCCGATCAGTTGATCGCGCAGTCGTACTCCGATCATTGAGCCGGCAAAGGCAGCAGCAAACCAGACCCAACCATGCAGGCCACCGGTCGAGATGCCACTAAAGAAGGCTCCAACGTTACAGCCATAAGCCAGGCGGGAGGCATAGCCCATCAGCAGGGCGGCTATTGCTCCAGCGATCCAGAGTCGAGTGGGTAGAGAAACCTGAGTGGCCAACGGCCCCTTCCAGCGAGCAGCAATTCCAGCCCCTAACAATAAGCCGAAATCTGTCACAGAGGTGATGTCCATCAGCAAGCTCTGAGTCAAGCGCTCGGCGTTACCGGCATCACGCCAGAAGGCAAATCCTGCTAAATCGATCCCTGACCAATGTACTAGCTTGGCGCCCCATAGTCCCAACCCATAGACCACTCCCCAGGGCTGTCCAGCCACCAGCAGATTGAGTACGGCCAGCCCTGCGAGAAAGCCAGCTGCCAACCATAATTTACGTGGCAGAGTACGATTGTTCGAAGGCATCCATTGTCGGAACCGCCAGGCGAGTCCCGCTAGCAATCCCAAGGTCAATAGGATTGCTCCGGATGTTCCTAGCCAATCACTCAGTGCTATTGGCTCCAACTGTCCCAGAGTATGCCAATCTGGCAAATGCAGGGTACCAAGAAAACTCCCGGCAATGAAAAAAGGTAAGGCCCAGAGACCCATCAGGTTGCCGCTACCAGCATTGACCAAAGTACCGGAACCAAAGCCTAGCACGAGCTGCATCGCGATCCCAAAGACAAAGGCCCCAAGAATCATGGAAACTTCGACAGAAGCTGTAGCTCCGATCAGTTCACCAGCTGCGATATCCAAGAGCAGCTGGCTAGGTAGAGTTGCCAACCCAAGGGCCAGTAGTTGTGCCTGAATGCCGCGGGTGTTGTGCTCCAAGATCGCTTGTCACCAGGGGCCAGCAAAACCAAAACCTAGGCCTTCTAAAGTAATGCCAAAGCCTAGCCCGATAGCCAGCAAGATTCCTTGTCGTATTCCAGCATAGATAGCTAGCAGCAGAATCAGCAGGACCATCCCCAAACTCAGCAAGATGCGGAGTCGTCGTTGTCCAGCAGGATTCGCAGGTCCAGCAGTGGTTTCAGTTGTGGAACTTATCAGAATCGTCAGCTCAGAAAGTGTTTGCCAACCACTGCTTGGTATTGAGCCAAGCCCACTTCAAACGCCCTGGTACGTTGTCCATTGGCAGACCGGCAGCTGACCACTCAACCATTGACTCTGGGTAGAGCTTGACGCCTTCCTGCCCAACCACTTCACTCGGCACGAACCAGTTGGTTGCTGCCCAATGCTCGGTGTTGTAAAAGGAGACAGTTACTTCCGCTTGGTCCAAGCCATTTTGCTGTACCAGCTTCTGCAGTTGTTCTGGAGCTCTCAACAGCAGCCCTCCAGAGCGAAACTACTGCTTGTTGTCAAAGTCATCGGCTCCAGGAATTATTCCTAGCTTTGCTGCAGTACCGTGCCACTTTTCTCCAAGAAAGAACACTTCTGGACAAGCGTCGAGTAACTTGGTGTTCGAGCGATTGAGTTGCTGTTCCACATCACTGGTCGAAGCTAACCAGTCAGCTTGAATCGTGGCTGGGTAACTGCTGTGACTCGCTTTCGTTACTTCTTTGGAAATGGGTAATCCTTTCTGTTCCCACGCAATGAATCCACCATCAACCACTGCCAATTGCCGAAGGCTGGCTGTCTTAAGTGTCCAGTAAACCCGAGCCGCTGCGCCGAAGTCACTATAGGAATCGCCTTTGAGTATGACTATGGTCGGGGTGTCTGCTGTCAGACCGAGGCCTTGAACTAGGGTGGTTAATTGGCTTTGAGAAAGGAAATTACCAGGATTCTCAGCAGGCCCCCGCCAATTTCTACAGGGTGAAGAGAGTGCATCAGGGATATGACCAGCATTGTAGGAACTGTCTGGATCAGGTGTATTTGGTAGACGGATATCAATGATGGTGACAGCTTTTGAGTGAGCTTGGAGTATTTGACCTAACTCATTGGCTGAAAGCAACGGCTTCCAACTGGAGATTAAATTAGCAAAAGCGAAGCTACTAGCTAGTAGAACCAGCAGTAAAGTAGAGAAGAGAGAGCGTATGCTTGTGTCAGTTATCAGCGAAAAAATCAAAAATAGACCAATTGATTACAGAAAAATTATGCATCATTTGAAGGCGGATAACCATTAGCCTCCAATACCCCTTGAGAAGCCTGCTGAGACTGAATTTCCCCGACGTATTGATAGAGATCTTCTAACTTGGAGTCATAAATTTGAGCTTTGCGAAGGTACTGAATCGTTTGCTTCAGGTACTCAACACATGGACCCCGTTTCCCTTTGGCTGCTAGGATTCGTTTCCCTTTGGCTTCCACCTGCATTGTGGAACAGACGTATTTTGGGTGATCTAGTTTGACGACGAAGGCAATCGCTTCCAAACTCTTTATTGCTGATTCAACGCGAACCCATTGTGGTTCATAGGCCTCTGTAATCATCTCCCTTTCCCAAATTTGGACTAGCTGGGTGTCCTTCAACTCTGGAGGAATCCGTAATGCCCGACCAATACAGAACCCACCTGGTTCAAGTCCGAGGACTAATCCTGGGAACTCCTTGGTTCCTCGATGCTCCATACTCCAAAGACAAAAACTTCGATGGAATCCTTGAATTGTAGCCAGAATTGATTGATCAAAGGAAATCTCTGGATTCCACATCAAGGATCCATAGGCAAAAATCCAAATTTCCTGGTCAGGAGGTCGCTGATTCAGAATGCTTTGGAGAGAGAAGTTCACTGGAGTCACCACAAAAATTTATGAATAAGATAAGTTTTTCAGCATTGTCGATCAGGTGTCGTTTGAGCAAGATTTCTACTTTTGAAGGATACTGCAACTCTGGTTGAATTGTCACTTTCATCATCAGGAGGGTTAGATCTTTCTATTTTGATTTAGTATAGCGGTCCTGAGACAGAGAAGTCTACACGACCGCTATTCGCATCGTTGATCTGGCCAGCCGATATAACCCATTGTTCCTGGGATAGCTGGCCTCTTCGAGTGCTCCTATATCCACGTCATAAATGAAGCCGCGCACATTGATGGCATCGGATCCACTTGTAGGAATCCACGGATGATTCAGGATTTTCGAGATACCCCCTCCGGACATCTCACTCCAAGCATTCGATGTTTTTCTCGTCACGTTGTACATCGAGCAGTTCGACGGCTCCGCGGAAAGCGTGAAATTGAGCAGGGGTCGATGCACATTTTTCACAACTTGTGAAAGCATGACCCGTTGCCTGACCAAGCAGTTTTTCAGCCGCAGGATCACCTTCTAGTACTGCTTTAAGTAGATCATCTGTGAACGCAAGCATACCGCAGTGCGTATGATGAATCAGATGGTCTCGTTGGTGTTGAGTAAGTGATGTGAGATGATCGGGCATCGAATTGCATCGTCACTCATAACCCCACCTACACTACAGATAATATGTATATCACCTGTCTGAAGACCAAGCAAATCCTCGACGTCGAGCTGGGCGTCCATCCAAGCTACTACCACAACTTGCTTGGATGGTTGGATAGGTTGTTTGCTAGGTATAGGAAGGCTTATGGATTACCTGCCCACTGGAATATTGCCTCTTATTTTCCAGAAACTGGTCTGTCATCGAACTAACCATTTTTCGTCTCCTTGATTTACTGGGACATCAGATGTTGCCTTGATCCAGACTGTCCCAGAAGCGAGATCAAGAGGCAGTGCAGAGTCTTCGATCGGCTTTCATTGCTGACCAGTTGAATTTTTCTACCTGATTTTCAACGGTTATCCTAGCCTCATCGTATTCTCACCAAG
>JACLAC010008021.1_pt1 | contig 52151 bp, 52 predicted proteins | sample 8027881 | NCBI WGS metagenome assembly JACLAC01 (sample SAMN15725517, study PRJNA655200) | protist metagenome | isolation source: fluorescence activated cell sorting (FACS) single amplified genomes of... | place: Spain: Blaines Bay Microbial Observatory, Mediterranean Sea | collected 2016-01-19 | reverse complement strand
GTTAAACAGTATTAGTTCTTTCTGAAGATCTACACTGGTGTGGGGATAATCGGCTTGAAAAAACTAACATAGTATTGGAAGGAATACTCTGACTTACAAGTGGACTATAGCAAGACGTTTGTGTTCAAGTATGAAGATGTAGAATTACCAACTAAATCAGAGCTGGGAATCGAATTAACGAAGATATTATAGCTGACGGCATTGGTCATGGCTGGTGGGTGTTAGGAAAATTTTTTAAAGAGGTACGTATTATGTCTGACTGGACAGATTTATTCAATGGTAGTGATTTAACTGGTTGGCGAATGCGCCATACTGATAAAGACCATGCATGGGTTGTTGAGAATGGTCTTTTGATGAATACATCTAGTGCCGTTGATATTGTTAGTGTAAATGATTTCGGTGATTTTCAGTTGCATATAGAATATATGTTTCCTGAGGGTAGTAACAGTGGCATATATTTACGCGGTCGGTATGAATTACAAATTTTGGATTCATTAGGAAAAACCTACGATTACCCAGCTGAAAATGGTGCAATTTATAATTTCAAACGTGTTGACGTAGAGGTGACAAAACCAGCTGGAGAATGGCAGGTTATGGATGTTACTTTTGTTGGAATGGTATTGACAGTTGACTTAAACGGGGAGCGTATCCATGATGAGGTCACTCTGGAAAATCCTACTGGCGGGCAACTGTTTAACGATAATGAACCTAGTGGTCCTTTGATGCTTCAAGGGGACCATGGTCCAGTTTCGTTTCGAAATATTCGTATTCGTCAAATTTAAATTTGCTGAATTATGAAAATTGTCGCCATCCGCGTTTATCAAGTTGATCTTCCTTTGCACGAAAAGTCTTACCAGTGGTCGGGTGGTAAGTCTGTTCAGGTGTTTGATAGCAATATTGTGGCTGTCGAAACAGATACCGGGCTGATCGGTTATGGAGAATGTTGCCCATTAGGTCCTTTTTATCTTCCAGCTTACGCCGATGGCGTTCGCAGTGGAATCCGCGAATTGGCGCCACACTTGATTGGTGAAGACCCAATTCTTTTAGGTCCATTGAACCAATTAATGGATCGAGCGTTGAAGGGACACCCTTATGTCAAGTCGCCTATCGATATTGCTTGCTGGGATATAAAAGGACAAAAAGCTCAATTACCAGTTTGTGAACTGATGGGGGGTCGTTATGGAGATGATTTTATTCTTTATCGTGCAATATCTCAGCAGACTCCGGAAAAAATGGCAGACGACGTTCGTAAATATCGATCTGAAGGCTATCGCCGATTTCAACTAAAGGTAGGTGGAGACGTAGAAATTGATATCCAACGGATACGCCAAGCAGCAGATGAATTAGAGATAGGAGACAAGCTCATTGCTGATGCTAATACTGGCTGGTTAATGCACGACGCCCTTCGAGTGATAAGAGGTGTAGATGATATTGACGTATATGTAGAGCAACCTTGTAATAGCTATGATGAATGCATGTCTATTCGTAAACGTACTAACCATCCTTTTGTTCTTGATGAATCGATTGATAGTATAGATACAATAGTCAAAGGATACGCTGACAAAGCCATGGATGTAGTAAATATTAAGATTAGTAAACTAGGCGGACTGACTAAATCCGTTTTGGCCCGAAATCTATGTAGTCAGTTGGGTATTGCTATGACTATCGAAGATAGTTGGGGAGGAGATATTACAACTTCTGCGATTGCTCACCTTGCGCATAGTACACCAACAGATTCCCTCTTCACTTCTACTGACTTTAATAGTTATGTCACTGTTACTACGGCAGATGGTGCTCCTCAGAGAGTAAATGGCCGTATGTCAGCTTCACTGCAATCGGGTCTTGGGGTCCATCCCAAAATGGAAGTATTAGGTTCTCCTGTACTTGAAATTACATCTTAGAAATTAGTTTTAGGAGAGAAAATCAATGTATGTTGATTGGAAGGGAGTTTTTCCGGCAGCAACGACCCTTTTTCACCCGGATCAATCCCTAGATTTGGATAGTACGTGTAGCCATGTTGAGATGATGATTGATGCAGGGATTCACGGTGTCATTATGCTCGGTACAGTAGGAGAGAATTGCTCACTGACTCACTCTGAGAAGATAACTATCTTGAAAGCTACTGTGGATCAGGTTAGAGGCCGCATCCCAGTCTTAACCGGTGTTGCTGAGACCACTACAAATTTAGCTTGTCAATTTGCTGCAGAAGCCGAGCAGGTCGGTTGTGATGGCCTGATGTTACTACCAGCTATGGTCTATAAATCAGACTCTAGAGAAACAATTTACCATTTTCGACAAGTCGCCGCTAGTTGTAGCCTTCCTATTTTATGTTATAACAATCCGGTTTCTTACGGTGTTGATATTCAACCAGAAATGTTTGCCGAATTAGCAGATGTACCATCATTAGTAGCAATTAAAGAGTCGTCAGAAGATGTAAGACGGATTACTGACTTATATAATACCTGCGGGGAAAGATACATTTTATTTGCTGGTGTGGATGATCTGGCCTTAGAAGCCATTTTGATGGGAGCTGTTGGATGGGTGTCAGGTCTAGTTAATGCCTTTCCACGTGAAAACTGGTTGCTCTGGGAATTAGCTCAGCGTAATATGTTAACCGAAGCCAGAGAAATCTATCGTTGGTACATGCCTTTGCTTCATCTAGATACTGACACAAAGTTGGTTCAGTATATAAAACTAGCTCAAAGCGAATGTGGGTTTGGTTCAGAAATAACCCGTGCCCCTCGGTTAGCATTGATTGGCGAAGAACGCGAGAATGTATTGAATATCATTCGTCAGGGCATAGCAAATCGTCCCAACATTGAAAAATATATTAGTAAAATCCGAGATTACGATGAAATGATAAAAAGTGTTAGAAAAAGCGAGTGATTAAGTCATAGATAAGAAGTATCGACAGCGCCCAAACAATGAACGAAAAGTAAAATCGTATAGAGTGTCCCGAAATCAATTGAGTCATCGAGGCTCCAATTTGAGCAAATATTGTGGAACCAATCAATAGAGTAGACAACAATGTTAGGTCAACATTATGTCGCATAGAGTGAATGATCGTTCCGTAGAAAGTAGAAAAAAAAACTAATAATAAGCTTGTACCAACTGCTATATTAGTCGGCACACCACATCCGTAAATCAACAGTGGTACAGTGACCACACCACCACCTATACCAAGTAGACCAGTTGTTATGCCAATGAAGAAAGCGGGGTATGTAATGGCTACAATTGATATTGAGTAGAGATTACTTTTGGGAAAGTCTATCATAGGTGGGATTTGGAGCCGTTGAATAAATCTACCTGTCAATTTTGTGTTTGTTTCATTTTGTGTTTTGATTTTCCTCTTTAATAAAGAATTACTTGATAGAGATTCGAGTGTGATTAATCCCGCGATCACTAAAAGAATCAATAAAAATAACCAGCGAGAGTAATACTCGACGTAATGAATTTCTTGGTTTTTGATTACGAACGTATCTAGAGACCCTAAATAATCCAAAATTCTCGCACCAGATTCGACGCCTAAAAAATTCACACCTAAAATTAAAAATGCTAATTTAAAATCTACATTTCCTAATTTCCAGTGGCGCAAGACAGCCGTTATAGATGACCCTGCAGTTTGAGCAAGGGAACTACCAACACAAATTTGAAAAGGAATTTGGAAAATAACTTGTAGGATCGGTGTTACAAGAGAACCACCTCCAATACCAAAAAAACCAGACAGGAACCCAGCTATACAGCCTAAGATGAATAGAGAGATGACGTCTGATTCAACACCACCAATATCAACAATCATAAATTAAATGTGATATTGGATTTGGCCAGAGGTAGATTTACTTTGAGATTTTTGAAAAAGAGAAAAACAAAAATCCACAAATATCCCCCACCCGATTGGGAAAACCAAGCAAAATAGAACGTAAAAAACTTTCTGTTCTAGGAATCCCTTCATGGCTTATTGCGATAAATCTCTACGCCTGCAAAATTAACCTCTGCCTCAATCGGTGGAGAGAGCTTCTTGACACGTACCCAAACGTCAGTCGCACTGAATTGATGAAGTATCGACTGAGCAATTTTGTTCGCTAAAGTTTCAAATAACTGATAGGAGTGTTGAGTGCCAATTTCAATCACGACATCAACGACCTGAGCATAATCGAGTGTTAACTTCAAGTCATCTTTCTGGCCAGCAGTTTTAAGATTAAACGTCTCATTGGTAGTGCCAACTTTAATATCTACTTCGTACTTTTGTCCTAACTCTCGTTCAGATACAGAAACGCCATGGTAGCCATGGAATTGGATTGCATCAATAACAATTTTGTCCATAAACTAGCAAGTAGGACTACTGGGATAGGTATAAAGGTTACCTTCGTAGTTACGCAAAGTAATTTCTTTTTCGTTGAAAGTGATGACTGGGTCAGGTGAAACAGCTATTTTCCCTCCCCCATTTGGAGCGTCGATTACGTAATGTGGTACACCTAAACCCGAGATATGTCCTCTGAGTGCAGATACAATTTCCAGCCCTTTTTCTACTGAGGTGCGAAAATGATCGGTCCCAAAGACCAGATCTGCTTGATAGATGTAATATGGCTTTACTCGAATTGCCAGTAATTTTTTCATCAATTCTTTCATAATTTCCGTATCATCGTTAACACCTCGTAGCAAAACGGTCTGGTTTCCTAGTGGTATCCCTGCATCGGCTAGGAGGCTACAAGCTCTTTCTGTTTCGGCTGTAACTTCACGCGGGTGATTGAAATGAGTATTGATATAAAACGGGTGATATCGTTTCAAAATTTTGCATAACTCTGGGGTGATACGTTGAGGTAATGTGACAGGTACTCGTGAGCCGATTCGAATTATTTCTATGTGTTCAATACTCCGTAAGCTACTAACAACCTGTTCGATTCTTCGGTCAGTCATCATCAGTGGGTCCCCACCAGATATGATAACATCTCTGATTTCAGTGTGTTCCCTGATGTAATTCAGCCCACGTTCTAAGTTGTCATTGGGAATAGAGTATGGGTCACCAACTTTCCGTTTCCTGGTGCAGAATCGACAGTAGATAGGACACATGTAATTAACATAAAACAATGCACGATCAGGATACCTATGGGTAACATTTAAAACTTGACTATCTTCTTCTTCACCCAGTGGATCATCGTAACCGTTTGGTACTAGTTCCCTACTATCAGGTACAACTTGCTTCCATATTGCATCTCCGGGTTCCCTGATTAAGCTCAGGTAATAAGGATTCACTCGGATAGGGAATTCTTCATGAACACGTTTCAGTTCTTCTAAGTCCAGTTCGAAATCAGGAAAATGATCCACCAATTTTTCTGGTGAGTTTACGGTATTCCGAACCAATTCTTTCCATTCCATGATGACTATTTATTCTCCATGGTTATTATTGATGATTCGGCAACTGACAGCAAAGAAACATGTTCGATTTTATCCCCATTGCGTAGTTCGTTCACCACCTCTATTCCTTCAATGACCCGACCAAATGAAGTATACTGTCCATCCAGATGTGGAGCAGAATCCAAACAAATGTGAAACTGACTTCCTGCTGAGTGAGGATTTCTGGAGCGGGCCATAGCTAAAACTCCCAATTCGTGCTTGGGCATTTTCTTCCTAAGGCGTCTTTGTTTGAATTCCCCCGGAATTTTCCACCCAAGGCCACCTGTTCCATCCCCTTTTGGGCATCCTCCCTGAATCACGAAGTTAGGAACATGACGATGAAAAGTCAACCCATCATAAAACTTATCATTGATTAAGCGTAGGAAGTTGTCTACTGTTTTTGGAGCAGATTCAGGCAATAACTCAAGCGTAATTTGGCCTTTAGAGGTTTGAATTCGAGAGTGTGGGTTAGTATGCTCTTCATTCTCATCGGCTATCTTTGAATCAGATTTAAATATAGGCATATTCTGAATTGTCTGTGGATTTGGTGGGTTACGTTTTGCTGTCTGCCAAGTCGAAAGGGAATTCTACACCAAAATCCTTGTTATTGCAAGTTCTCCTAGAATCTATATCTTTTCTAATTTTCTTCGTACGATTTTTGAAAATTGTCCTATTAAATGTTATTCTCATGAACGAGTCTTTTAGAAAAAACAGAAAATTTTTGAATGGTTTTTTATGGCAAATTGTATTTTGATGGTTACGTGCAAAGACCAAAAAGGTATTCTAGCCAATGTCACTAATTTTATATATCACCATAATGGAAATATCATTAACTTAGAGCAACACACTGACACTAAAAGTAAGCTTTTTTTTATGCGCTTAGAGTGGTCTCTAACAAAATTTCGTATTCAGGAATCCGAAATTAAGTGCCGCTTGAATAGTCTATTTCAGGATGTTGGCATTCAAGTTTTCGAGAACAAATTATGGTTTAGTGAAGATAAGTTAAGATTAGCGATTTTTGTTTCAAAATATCAACATTGCCTATATGATTTATTGTTACGTAACCAATCTGGTGAATTAGACTGTAAAATCCCACTGATTGTAAGCAACCACTCTGATGCAAGCAATGTTGCAAAACATTTTGGTGTTAACTTTGTTGAGATACCGATGTCAGCTGATACCAAAGTAGATGCCGAACAAAAGCAATTAGAATTATTGGCCAAAAATAAAATTGACTTTATCGTTCTTGCTCGTTACATGCAGATTTTAAGTGGCGAATTCGTTAATTATTATCCATCTAGGATTATCAACATTCATCATTCTTTTCTGCCCGCTTTTGCAGGGGCTAAACCATACACACAAGCTTACTCAAAGGGTGTTAAGATCATTGGTGCGACGTCACATTTTGTTACTGATCAACTTGATGAAGGACCTATCATAGAACAAGATACGCTAAAAATATCACACAGAGATACAGTATCAGATTTAGTGACAAAAGGCAGAAATGTGGAGCGGCAGGTATTAGCGGAAGCTGTCCGGTTGTATATAGACCATCGCATATTTGTTCATGGCCGAAGAACAATTATTTTATAGATTTCCTTATCTTGACAAAGCTAAGCTCGAATTGTAAGATAGTTTTCCATTCCTTTTCTTGATTTTGGGTTGTTCCTATTGCCAAAGAGAAAAAAAATACACTTTCGAGTATTGTTAGTAATCTCTGTTCGTCGTTTCTTTTTTTCACTAATTGCTCTAGCCATTTGTTTTTGCGGATGCGATAGTAAATCAACAGGACCGATTTCCACACCTAACACAAAACTCGTTTCAACAGCATTGGATTTGGTATCTAAAGGCGAGTACCGTCAGGCACTACCACACTTGAAAAACTATGTTGATCAGGTCACCGTACATAGTGTTGATAATGGTCTTATTCAGTTGGAGGATTCTACACCCAATGATTTAGGATTACACCCAACCGAAGTTATACACTTGTTAGCTTTTGTATATGAAAAGGTTGGCGAAAGTGAAAAAGCATTAAGCTATTACTTATTAGCTACAGATTCTAAAAACCTATTGGTCGATTACGCTCTTCACCATCAAGCAAAATTGTATAATCAGCAGGACTACAAAGAAGAATCAATCCTAGCTTATAATCGACTGATCCAAGATTATCCGGTATATCCAAGAAGTATAACGGCTGAATTTCAATTGGCAAAAATCTATTTGCAGAACAATGATTTTTCGGCATTGATGCCGAGGCTCGAAAAATTAAAGGAAAAATCCACTCCGACTGATCAAAGGCGAGCTAAGTTATTAATAGCTGAATCATTGGCCAAACAAAGTAAATGGAAAGAGGCCTACCAAGTTTGTAGTCAGCTAATCGCGAAAAAATCATCAGACTGGGTTGCTTGGGAAGCACTATCACAAATTAGTAGAATTCGTAGATCTGTGAATACTATTTCTCCTAATAGTGATCAACTTATGCATCAAGCGATGGTTTACTATCACAATCGGCATTTTACCCGCTGCCGGTCAATTTTGCGGTCAATCATTAAAAAGTCAGGTCAAAATCAGAAAATTTCCGGTCATGCTGCGTACCAAATTGGTTACAGTTTTTATCGCCAACGTCAATACAGCAATGCAATCCATTGGTTCAGAAAAGTGATAAACACGTATTCTTCCAGTGATTACCTAACTCGTGCTTATTACCGTTTGACTGTTTGTTATCGTAGAAAAGGGTTTACTACCCGTGCTGAAGTTAATCTGAAGATCTTTATTAAAAAATATCCGTGGAGCCAGTTAAGACCTGATGCTTTATACGATCTGGGACGTATCTATGAACGTAAGAAACAATATTCAAATGCGATCCATTGTTATCAACAGCTAGTTGATAACAATCAACAAAGTCGACTAGTACAGAGAACTTATTGGCAAATGGGTTGGTCCCAGTTCAAATCAAATCTTTGGATGGATTGTTTGAAAACCTTTGACATCTTACAAGACAAGTATCCAAATGACACTTATGCATTAGTAGCTGAATACTGGAAGGCCAAGTGCTACCTTCGTATGGATAAAAAAACGCTGGCTGAAACTAACTTTCGTCGAGTTGCACAAAAAAAACGTTGGTATTACAGTGACCTTGCAACCCAACAATTATCTAACTCAAAAATTACCCGTCTGAACAGTTATGACAATAGTCTCGCTTGGCTAGAATTAGATAAAAAAAAATCTATTCGTGTAGAACGACTAATGAGATTTGGTATGTTAGAAGATGCAATTGCTGAATTAGAGTCAGATTTTCGTTCTTCGGATAAAATGGAGCAGATTAATCACACTTATAACTTGATGGTTTGCCATCAAAAATTAGGAAATTACCAAACAGCTTATAGCTATGCTAATAGGCTAAAAAGCTTTCCACAGCTAAAGAATGATAATGGACAACTTCCAATTCAACTATATAAAACGTTGTACCCATTTCATTATGCCGATGAAATTATTGAAAATGCAAAAGATTACAATATTGATCCACTTTTTGTCGCAGCTATGATTCGAGAAGAGAGTCGATACAATGCCGAAGTCGTATCACCAGCTGGTGCTCGCGGACTAATGCAGGTAATGGTCCCGACAGGAAAAGCAATTGCAAAGAAAATCAAGTTCCCTGATTTTAAAGGTGAAATGCTCTTCAATCCAAAAGTCAACATTCAATTCGGGACTTGGTATATGAGTGATCTAATGCGCGAGTTTAACAATAACTGTTCTTTGGTCGCAGGTGCCTACAATGGTGGGCCTAATCGGATCAAAGGATGGCTACAAAAAGCTAAACCAGAAAAGGTTACAAACCTCCCTCCAACCTCTATTATCTCACAAATTGATATAGATGAATTTGTGGAAAATATTCCTATTGACGAAACTCGTCGGCACATCAAGAAAGTTATGGATAGTTATTCCATATATCGTTATCTGTATGGGAAAGTAATCGATGATTTTGAGATGAGAAAACCTGATTTATCAATCACTCCTGAGCTCAGTTATAAATAGAAAAGAACAACCAAAACCAAGCGAGAGAATTATGAGTACTGAAAGCTTTGCTAAAGAAGAAAATAAAGCGGCACACCAACATTCAGTATATGCTCGGTCCGTTGAGTTATACAATGAAGGATTGAGTTACGCTAAGCATGAGAGGTTCAATGAGGCTCTTTCGCTGTTAACTGAATCGGTAAAGCTAGCCCCAGATTACACAAAAGCACATAACTTATTGGGCAAAATTTACATGCAGTTGGGGCAAACTGACAAAGCTCGGGAATCCTGGTTAAAGACACTAAAATTGGATCCACTTAACTTGATGGCTATGGAGTGTCTCGAAGCTTCTGAACCTAAGTCTTTCTTAGGAGGGTTCCGGGATTTGGTTCTCTTTCTACCTTTACTCCTAGTTCTCATTGGTGGAGTAGCTATTTATTGGAAATTGATTAAGCCTGAATTGTCAGACCTGAATAAAAATCTTAATCAACTCGAATCTAAGCTTGACAATATCGCCATTTCATCCCCCGCTTTATCGGATCAGACGTCAATTAGAAAAAAAACAGAAGATCTATTAATACCAGATAAAAAGCCCAGTCCAAATCTTGGTAGAGACAACGAAAAAACCTCACAACCAATTGCCAAAACTGATGATACCTTGCCGACTAACTCGCAAATTTCAAATGTATCCAATCAATTACCAACGAAATCAACAACGCCGCCAAAAGTTACTAATCGCTCTGATCTGGAGCAACTGTATAGTCAAACTATTAAAGGGTTAGTGCTAGCTGGAAAATATCAGTTGGCTTTGCCAAACTTGATTATGTTAACTGAGAGTGAAATTGAACACCGCTATTTGGTGGGGAATTCTTATTTTTGGCTCGGGGTGTGTTATCGAAACCTTGATCAGACTGTTGAGGCAATACGTGCCTTTCAATATGTAACTCAATCTAATAGTTTTAAATATGAAGAAGCTCGAGCACAAATTCGTACACTTCAGCAAGACCAACGACGTGGTTTCCATTAACTGTATTGAGCCAGACCGATGAGTCTAAGAAACTGATTGGTGACGCGTTATGATATTATTCGGTTCTGAAATAGTAAATATTTGAACTGCCATATTAATGCACTATTTTAGTAAGTGTTTATAGATAATCAACATCATTTATTTCCTTTAACGAGTAAGATAAGAATCGATTAGGTCGAACAAAATTAACAATCTGTACCGAAACAATAAGACTCAAAGTGGTCGCAGTACAACTAAGAACTTAATTGAGAATATTATTATAGAAATTATCAAGCAGTCTGCTGCTTTTTAATTCTGAGCTGTTAGAAGATCCTCTAGACAAACTTTCTTAAAAAAATACTGATTATGACCGTGCGAATCGAGTTACCTGTAAATAATCATTCACTCATTGGTCGAGTAAATCCTCATTCTTGCTTTTTAACGAAATTGACCTAAAACTGATCTTGCTAACAGGCCATTTGGGTACAGAGTGTCCACGACTATAAAAATGAATATCCACCATAGCTAAATGAGATTGAATACTCTGCGATCGGCGGCACTCAGCTTATTTGTGCTGATTGAAGTTAACTATCCTATCCTATCACCACAATCAGGTTTGATTTTGTTCGCTTTTTTAGGTGTAGAATTTACCCTTGCAAATGATCCTGTTTTCGATACCCATTTATCCTTCCTTTCGAATAAAGATTGGCTAAAAAGATTATGTCACTTCTTGCTAGCAATTGGAACAGTAGGTTGCTTCGCCTACATTTTTGTTCAAACGGAACCTTTACTCAAAAATTTTTGGGTTGATGGTCGGTCACTAGGCAATCGGGCTGGAATGGAGTCAATTGTTGATTATACAGTTGGTTCAATCGGCTTATTACTAGTGTTGGAATCAGCCCGACGGTCTATTGGCTGGATATTACCAGCTCTAGCCGTTTTGTTTATGTCTTATTCAATTTTTGGATCAATTTTACCAGATTGGCTGTTTCCCCATCGTGGTTATACATGGTCGCGTATTGTTAGCCAAATTTTTCTTGGTTCTCAAGGAGTTTTCGGTATTGCCTTGAGGGTTATGTTTACCTATGTGTTTCTTTTTGTATTATTTGGTAATGTTCTAGAAAAGACCGGTTCTACTAGTTATATTATTCGTCTAGCAGAGCGTATTTTTAAACCTACAACAGGTGGATCGGCAAAAGTCGCAGTCATCGGTAGTGGTGTGATGGGTTCACTTTCAGGCAGTGCCGTTGCAAATACAGCAACAACAGGTACTTTTACAATCCCTATGATGCAGAGTGCTGGGTTTAAACCAACCATTGCTGCTGGTGTAGAGGCTGCAGCTAGTTCCGGCGGTGCCTTGATGCCACCGATTATGGGGGCTGGCGCATACATGATGCTGGAATTAATTGAGCCAAGTGTGACGTATCTGCAAATTATAAAATCGGCTATCGTTCCAGCAATTTTATATTACACGGCACTTCTTTTGATTGTTCATTTCTATTCTCATCGACTACAACATACTCAAGGCTCACTTGTGAGTGACTTGACACCTAGTACCAACGACGCTCCACATTATCAAGCCCAAGGCTGGCTATTTTTGTTGGCTTTCTTCATCTTGATCCTATTTTTAATACTAAAGTTTACCCCATTTCGAGCTGTCAGTTTAAGCTTGATTTTTACGTTGATGGCTAGTTGTATCAGTCCGCATACTCGGCTTACTTTCCATGATCTATTGGATGCCTTTATGAAAACAGCTACAAGTGCTACATCTTTAATCACTGCGGCTGCATGCGTTGGTATAGTTCTGGGTATGGTTACCCAGACTGGAGTAGGCACCAAACTTCCTGAAGTTCTATTACCTATGGCTGAACACAGTCGTCTACTAGCGTTTGCGCTACTGATGTTTTCGACTATTTTGTTAGGGCTCGGATTACCTTCTTCTATCTGTTATTTACTGGTTGCTACGTTTATTGGACCAATGTTAGATCAAATGCAAACTCCTCCTCTAGCGGCTCATTTATTTATTTTTTATTTTGGCATGATGGCAATGGTAACACCTCCAGTAGCACTAGCAGCTTATACTGCTGGAGCTATTGCGAAAGCAAATTTAATGCGAACTAGTCTAGCAGCTTTTCGCTTTGCTTTAGTTGGTTTTGCATTACCTTATGCTTTTGTCTTTAATCCTGAATTATTATTAATATCAAAAGATGGTAACCTTTTGAAAATGATTGTTAAGATTGGATTGACATTTTTTTCTATGATTCCTCTGGCTACGGGTATAGCTGGGTTTGCTCGGTCTGAGTTAACACTTGGGCTTCGAGTAGCCTTAGTTCTGGCTGCTTTTCTGGTATTGATTAGCACAAAAATATGGATTCAGATGATAGTGGTCGGTATCATTATTGTCATTGGAATTATACACTGGAGGTCCAATTGAGAATTGCTTATATTGCAGCGGGTGCTGCTGGCATGTATTGTGGTACTTGTATCCACGATAATATGCTTGCTAAGGAGCTGATTCATCAAGGGCACGAGGTAGCTCTAATTCCTACGTATACGCCACTGAGAACAGATGATGAAGATGTTAGTTTAGGACATATTTTCTTTGGTGGTATAAATGTGTATTTGCAAGAAAAGTCTGCATTCTTTCGCAATACACCGTGGTTAATTGATCGACTTTTGGATACCCCATCTTTGCTCAATAGCCTATCAAAATTTAGTGCTTCAACAAGTGCAAAAGATTTAGGTAGTTTGACTGTGTCTATGCTCGAAGGCGAAAATGGGAGACAAAAAAAAGAATTAGAAAAGCTAGTTCAATGGCTCAAAAATGATTATATGCCCGATATTATTCAATTGACTAATTCTATGTTTTCCGGCATGGCGGCTCAGTTCAAATCTCAACTTAATGTTCCGGTGATTTGTGGCTTTCAGGGTGAAGATATCTTTCTTGACCAGTTGATTGAACCTTATAAATCTGAATCTATAACGTTATTAAGAGAAAAAACTAACGATATTGACGGCTTTTTTGCCTCATGTAACTATTATGCTGATTACATGTCTGAATATACCCATAGTGATAGGGAAAAAGTACATGTTATACCTCTAGGTTTAAATTTAGAAGGTCATGGAAATACGGAGAAAAGGTTAAATGATCACCCCTTCACCATTGGTTATATGGCTCGGATTTGCCCAGAGAAAGGTTTGCATTTACTCATTGAAGCGTTTCACCAGTTGACAAAAAAATGGGGAAAAGATAATGTTAGACTAAAAGTCGCTGGGTATTTGGGTGGTCGAGATAAAGAATATTATGAACAAATTGTCCATCAACTCAAAAATTGGAATATCCAAAACTCTTTTGAGTATTTGGGGGTAGTCGACCGTGGAGAAAAAATCCAATTTTTAAACCAAATTCACGTTTTATCAGTACCGACTGTTTATCGAGAGTCGAAAGGTTTATTCGTATTGGAGTCTCTTGCAAACGGGGTCCCTGTAGTTTTACCTAATCATGGCTCCTTCCCAGAATTGATAGAAACTACTTCTGGTGGAATATTAGTAGAACCACTATCAACAGAGGCCATCAACAAAGGTCTTACCGAAATTATGCAGAATCCGGAACTTCGGAAAACATTAGGCCAAAAAGGGAAAGAATCTGTCCACCAGAAGTATACTATTCATCAAACCGGGGTCCGTACACTGGCTGTTTTAAATCGTTATCTTAGCTAAAATTAACTTTAAATTGATTAGGAGATTAGATGCACTGGTTAGCCTTTGCTTTTATGACAATTGCCTCTTGGGGGTTATACGTCAACGTTATTCATATTGGAACCAAAGAGATGGGAGATCCGGTCAATGGTCGCTTTAAAGCTTTCCTATTCATTGGGCTTGCATATTTCATCATTGCTGTGGTTGCACCTATTGTTGTCTTAGTTATAAATAAAGCTGAGTGGCAGTTTACATCAAAGGGTGTAGTTTACTCGACTTTAGCTGGTATGGTGGGAGCGATAGGTGCATTTTGTTTGCAGCTAGCACTTTTTAAGGGCGGTCCCCCAACTTCAGTTGCTTCGATTATTTTTGCAGGTGCGCCAATGGTTAATGCTATTGCTGCGGCTTTGGTTTTTAACCCACCCAAAAATGGTTTGGCTGCGGTTAAATGGCAATTTATTTTGGGGGTAGTTCTGGCTGCAGCAGGTGGATATATGGTTTCAGCTTTTCCGCCTAAATAGAGATTTATTTGCCTGATCATGAGGTTTCCTATTTCAGATTTCCAGACCAAACGCATAATTGAGTTTTCGGATACTGATATGGCTGGAATTGTCCACTTTAGTCGTTTCTTTATTTTTATGGAGACCACGGAACACGAATTTCTCCGGTCATTAGGAACTAGTGTCGCGACGGAATTTCAAGGAGATACGATTGGATGGCCACGTTTATCTGCCACCTGTGATTATCTAAAACCAATCAAATTTGAGGACCAGATTGATATTCACCTTAGCATCACTCGAAAAGGTACAAAATCACTGACCTACTGTTTCGAGTTTTTTCACCAACTCGAAACAGTGGCAAGGGGAGAATTGATCGTAATTTGCTGTATTTGTAATCCTGGTCAACCATTACAATCAATTCCTATTCCTAATTTTATATCTGAGCGTATTGAGGCTAAATCTAAAAAATAGTTATGCACCTTTCTGTAAAAAAAATAAGTAAAATCTTTCGTACAGATACCCAAGAAATAGAGGTGTTACGGGACGTTACTTTTTCCTTGAATAATGGTCAGTCCTTAGCCGTAATGGGACCATCTGGCGCAGGTAAAAGCACATTGTTACACTTAATCGGAACCTTAGATAAACCAACAACCGGACATATCAAGATTTCTGAACAAAATCCATTTGATTTAAGTCAGAAAGAATTGGCCAAATTTCGGAATCAAACAATTGGATTTGTCTTTCAGGAACACAACCTGTTACCTCAGTATTCGGTAATTGAGAATACGCTACTTCCTACATTTGCGACGGGAAAGCCCGATTCAAAAAAAGTCAAATGGGCTGAAACGATTTTAGCGAAAGTTGGTCTTGCTGAGCGAACTGAACACCGGCCATCAGAACTGTCGGGTGGCGAGCGCCAGCGTGTTGCTATTGCTCGCTCTCTAATCAACGAGCCTAGGCTAATATTATGTGATGAACCAACAGGTAACTTGGATCATCACACGGCTAATCAAATTACTGACCTAATTTTTGAACTTCATCATCAAATGAATAATATACTTATTACCGTTACGCATGACACCAATCTAGCTGATAAATTTCAATATCGACTAATAGCAAAACCCGGACATACATTTGCTTATGAATAAAATTGTTTTAACAGGTGCTTCTGGGTTATTGGGTCGAGCTATCATGGCTGAGTTATTGCCCAATTTTGATATTATAGGTTTGGGATTAAATCGAATTCATTCTAGCATTCAAAAACTAAACTTATTGGACACAGAAAGCGTTAATGAATTCATGTGGACCGTTAAACCTGATATACTTATTCATTCAGCAGCAGAGCGGCGGCCAGATATTAGCCAAAATGACCCAAAAAGAACGATTGCCTTAAATGTTGAAGCTACGAGGCATTTAGCGAGGTTAGCGTATCAGACGGGATCTTGGATGATTTATTTATCTACTAACTATGTATTTGACGGTACGAGTCCACCTTATAGTCCACAAGATTTGACAAATCCATTGAACTTGTACGGTCAAAGTAAATTGGATGGAGAGAATGCTGTTCGGGCAGAAACTGATCAATTCTGCATAATTCGTCTCCCTGCACTATATGGTCAAGTCGAGTTTTTGGATGAAACATCCATTACTCAGATTGGTGAGCAAATTCGGTCTGAGGAAAAAATCAATATTGATCATTGGTCTATTCGGCGTCCGACTTGGGTTAATGATGTTGCTGTAGTTTGCAGACAGATCATTGAGTATCGATCCAATCAATCTAATTTTAATGGAACCTATCACTGGTCTGCTAATGAACCAATGACAAAATACCAGATTGCTCAATCGATGGGAGAAGTAGTAAATTGCTCAACTACACACCTCATTCCTGATGTGAAACCGCCAGTGGGTGTCCTCCGGCCTCAGGATTGTGAGTTAGATTGTTCAGATTTAGTTAATCTTGGAATTGGGCAGCGAACACCTTTTCAGAAAGCTATTTACCATTCTTTGATCAGTTTTTTCTGAGGTTGACACCCCTTGAACGAGTAATATGAATGTGTTACTCTTAGCCGATCGGCCTGAGCGCTTCACCTCTAAAGAAAGGGTTCTGATACTTTATCCAACCCTACCATTCTATCTTCGATAAAAATTATTTAGGAGAAATAAGATGTCAACAAAACCCTACATTAGGGGGCTTTTTATATTTACTCTTCTCATTATGTTTCCGCTCTTCACTATTGATGCGGCGTACAATGGTGAATGCTGGGTCGTTAGTAACGGCGATACCATTTACAAGCTTGATTCTGCTGATGCCCTAATGGACCCTAATGGCATTACTATTCCGGATGTAAGCCAAGTACAAACGGTAGAAGTTGATCCTAAAACTGGTGTCGTTTGGATTAGTGTTGGTGCTGCTAATACTGTCTTTCGTTATGATACGGCAGTGGGTGATTTTAAACCCGTCTCTGGTATTAATCGTCCTAATCGAACATCAGTTAATCCAAGTGATGGAACAATTTGGGTTGGTGGGATAGATAGCGCTTATAAAATCGCTGCTGATGGAACTGGAATACTTGCCACTATTACTGGTTTACTAGAACCTGATGTTTCCGTTAACACTAAAGATGGAAGCTGTTGGATTACTGATAAACGAGGTGAAATTGTACGGTATGATGCGAATGGTCAGCCTGCATCCACCCCTTTTTCTTTAAATGAGCCAACTTATGTGGCTGTCAATCCTAACACAGGTAATGTATGGGCAACAGACACACAAGCAAATATACTAGTTAAATTGAACTCTAGTGGACAAGAAATTAAGCGGATTGAAGCATACCCAATGCCAATGTCTCCTCGTGTCAATTCCAAAGATAACAGCCTGTGGTTTATTTCTGCTTCCAATAGTTTAGTCAAACTAGATGACAACGGAACAGAGCTAGTTAAGGTTGAAGGTGCTGGCATGGCAATTCTGTGTTTAAGCATTGATCCTAAGGATGGTACTGTCTGGATTGCTGATCAGTTTGGCTCAAGTTTTCAAGGTGGGGTCAGTAAATATTCTGCCGCTGGACAAAAGTTAGTTGAAAATCCTGTAATGATGCCTTCTTATGTTTCTATTGGACATTGGTCCAGCCAGTAATAACTCCGATTAACGTGTTGCACAGATTTTGTGTAACACGCTGCTTTTATTCATTTTAAAGTCGATTTGAAGGGAAAGGTAGTGTCTCTTTACCTTGCCAGATTTTCACTATTGTTGCGCTTTTTGGCCTTTTCTATTTGTGGCTTAACTCATAGCTCACTCCTACCTGATTTCCAGATTACTACCGAAAGTTTCTCCTTTTCCAATAACTCACCAATGGATGGTCAAGAAATATCAATTTTTATTGATGTCACTAATATTGGTTCAGGAGCACCTACACTGAATGAGGATCTTATTCTAAACTTGTACGAGGGGGAACCTAGAAGTAGCCCCATTCAGATTATGTGCCGGCAAGTTATTATTGGTTTAGAATCAGGACAAACAAAACAGTTTGTAGCTCGCTGGCGTATACCTGTCGGTCAAACCCAAATTCACGCCGAAGTGAACCCATCTAACCAAAAGAAACATATTGCCGAGTCTAATCAAGATAATAACCGTGCGTTTGTAATAATCAACGCAGAACCTCGGGTTTTTCCTACAGCTACTACTGATGAAATTTATTCTACGATCCAGAAGGGAATTGACTGGATAAAGTCGCAACAAGGCAGACACAGCCGAACCTGTTTTCAATGTGGTATAGAGAATCAACTAATTCTTAGCTGCGTTATTTGTGGTGCTACCTTGAAAGGATTACCTGAAGATCAAAAATCTGGTCCCGCTTGGGATTTTGGAGAGGAAAGTCGGCAAGAAACAGCTATAGCTCTTTTGGCTCTTATTTCAGCACGTAAAGCACTTGGGAAATCTCCTTTGGATGACCAAGCAATTCAGGAAGGCTTGAGCTTTCTAGTCAATGAAGACTGGAATCAGTTTGAAGTTTACCAACATGCCATTATTGTACCAACTTTGGTTGCTACTGGTGATGTGAAGTATCGGCAGTTGGCTCAATTTTCTGTTGACCAAATTGCCAAAAAACAGTTGCCCGTAGGTGGTGATGAATACTCCGACCCTAGAGACAATGGAGGCTGGGGGTATGGATCAACTGCAGACGGTGCACATATGAATATGGTTATTTATGCGCTTTATGCGGCCAAACAATGGGGTTTAATTATACCAAAAGAAACTTGGGAAAAAGCGGAAGCTTGGATTCGTCGGAACCAAACCGACACTGGTGGATGGTTATATAATTTAGTTGATAGTGGCTCACCTTGGGCTGATGGTGTATATGGTAGTATGACCGCCACCGGCTTATGGGCTTTGCGTGCTTGTGGTGTTTCAATTGAAGATAGTCAAATTCAGAAAGGCTTAGAGTGGATTCGTCGCTACTGGACAATTAGTCGTAACCCAGGTTCGACTGCTTGGCATTACTATTATTTAGTTGCACTACAAAGGTTCTGTGATATTCCACCCAAACTGGATCAACTCGTTGGATATGATTGGTATCAAGAAATTACCAATATGCTGGTGAGTGAGCAGAAGCCCAACGGTCAATGGATTGACTTTCAAGATTATTTTCCTACAACTTGTTTTGCACTTCTCTTTTTGTCTCGATCTCTTCCAGAACCAGTTCAACCGGATGTGGGAGTTGTTCCTGAAACTTTGCGTTTTTCTCCACCTTCGCCCAGAGTTGGTGAACCAATGCAACTCTCGGTTACTATTTGTAACAAGGGAGCAAGTATAGAGGGTTTGATAAACATCGATTTTTACATAGAAAATGAAAAGGCTTCGTCTTACAGAATTGCTCGGCAAGAAGTAATTATAAATCCTAAGCATCGTGAAACTAGTGTTTCCATAGACTGGGTAGCGAAAGTTGAAGGGGAAAATACAATTTCTGTCTTCGTTGATCCTGACAATTTTCTTGCTGACCTTAATCGTGAGAATAATAAAGATACGGAGATAATAAATATTCGGTCTAAGTCAGCTGCAGCTGTCGATTCTAAACTGGCTATTAAAAAATTATCATCTGAGCTGTATCAGATTGGATCCGTACTAGTAAACGTTGCTGAAGAAACTGTGTCAATACCAGGTCAAATTAATATTGTGAGTCCTAGTACGATATTGGAATTTTTTGCTTGTACTGAACTTGGTAAGACTCACGAAAGTCTGATTATGGTAGAAGCGGAACCAATGCATATTCAGCTGGGTTTATTACGGCTAAATATGACGCCAGGTATGAATCTAACAGTACAAGGGGACCCGCACAGGCCAATTGGAGACGAATTGCATGTATGGGTTGACTGGAGAAGAGGGACAGAGGTAATTCGTTTATCTGCCGAAGATTTGGTTTGGAATTCTTTTACTAATCAAAAAATGCAGAGAACTAACTGGGTGTTCACTGGTGCGCGTATCAAAAACAACCAGTTTACCGCTCAAGTCTCTCAAAGTATTATCGCTCTTCACCGGGACCCTGATACAATTATCAATCATCCACTTTCCGGTGGGATTGACGATCAAACCTTTCGTGTAAATTCAACAACTATTCCGGAAAAAGGTACACCAGTTACTATCGTGATTCAACAGGTGTCTAAATCTTAACGATTTTGGCTAAAATCATACCCAGCAGGAATTCTTGATTCTACGACCTACTCACCATCAAAAATATTAATTTTACAGATAATAACTTTTTGTCGTTGTAATTTAAGGAAGTGTTCGAAGTTTAGTTTGCGATAACAAAATCTCGAGTAATAGAAGTACAATAGCTATTGGAAGCAAGAAATCAATAGAAATTTCTCTATAGTTCCGAAAATGAGTCGTGGCAATCTGCGTCGTTTCCATTCGATTAATTTCTTCATAAATAGACTCTAATTTAGCTGTATCCGTTGCACGAAAATAAGTTCCACTTGTAGTTTGAGCTATTTCTTCAAGTGTTTCTTCGTCAACATGGGCTCTGATTTCCCGATATTGCTTACCAAATATAGGGTCATTGTACGGAATTTTTGCTCCTCCTTCTTTGCCCATACCAATAGTATAGATTCTAATACCAAAGAGTTTAGCCATTTCCGCCGCCATTTGCGGACTGATTTCGCCAGCATTATTTTCTCCATCAGTCAACAGAATCGCAATTTTGCTACTCGTAGTTGAATCACGTAGTCTGTTAACTGTGATTGCAATAGCTGAACCTATAGCGGTTCCATCCTCGATCATTCCAACCTTGATAGTTTTGAGAATTTCTCCTACTGCATGATAGTCGAATGTTAAGGGACATATAGTTAATGCCTGCCCCGCAAAAACAATAAGACCAATACGGTCTTCTTTTCGATTTTTCAGAAAATCGTTGATTACCGATTTAGCAACTGTCAATCGATTCTTAGGTTTAAAATCTTCGGCCATCATACTGCCGGAAATATCTAAGATTATAAAAACATCGATTCCTTCTTTACTCGTTTTGCTTTGGCTGTCAATAAGCTGAGGTCGTGCGAGAGCTATCATCAGCAAAAGAACTATGATTCCTCTCAGTAACGATAATAATGGCCGAGCTTTAGCCCAAAAGCCAATTGGTATTTCCTGCGTTAGATTTAGGTCAGAGATTATAACAGTCGGTTTTTTCGGTCGTATCCAATATACTAAAGGGATAAGTAAAATTAGAAAAAGAAATAGTGGGTTTTTAAACGATATTTGAGATAGTAAGGTCATTGTATTATGGCGAATGATTATCGGATAACATTTTCGTCAGTCTGCTATCATTTTGTGTATTCAGTTGACGACTTTCTGTAGATGCCGTCCTAGTTGAGAACCTAGTAAGACACCAATGAAAGTATATGAAAACCCTCCCACCCCAACCATCAACCAAATATACCAGTCAGCATAAAATAGTCGATAAAACGTAATACCAAGCTGAAAGTCAACCCATGCACTTAAGGCATCGGAAAATCCAAAAAATATAGCCAAAATAAGACAATTCAAGCGCGAAGTTAAATCTTTACCTGCTAGCCAAAATCCAATTTCAAGCCCAGTTACCGAAACAAAGAGGTTGATCAGTACTATAGGAGACATAGCCCCTAGTAATATACCATTGAGCAAAAATCGGACTGATGAAACAAGTATAACGGTGCCTGTCTGAGGGACTATTGTCAATAATGCAACGAGCAAAGTAAAGTACAAAATCTCGTTAAGGAATGCTGTGAGAAGAAAAGAGAAAGGCCCTAAAAGAAAGTTGAATATACTAATCAAAAAAGTAGACGGTAGATTAACAAATCCAAAGATAATAGCACCGAAAAATGAAATTAGAATTAGATTTTTATTACTAAATTTTTCTATCAGTTTTTCCCAATTGGCGATCAAATAACTTAACACTAATATTCCCCAAATTGTGGCTAATACTGTTACTAATGTGGATAACCGATTTGGCAAAATTATTTTCAAAGGGAACAAAGCCTGATCGATTATGGTTTCTACCCCCCAAAGTTGTAATTGGACTTTGCGTTGGTAATTTCCAGATTTGGGTGTTAGGTCTGGATCCACATATAGAGGTAGACTCACAGCATTGGTAGTAAGCGGTTCTAAATTGATAACCGAAAAGCTCTGATGCTTTTGAGATCGAACGTCCGAAGGAGGTGAAAGGAAAATGATTGGCTTCTCGGTATTCCTATCCTGAACCATTGCTGAAACTAAGACTGGTATAGTTGCCGATAGATTATTACGAATGTAAATGGTTTGGAAGCTAACTGGGGAACTATTATCTACACGTTTCTGTGTCAGAAATGTCTCAATATGCCCGGGTAGTGTAAGGGTATTTGGTTGTAGATGGGTTAATAAACGACCAGATACGTTGGTTGGTAGATGAGCTTCTTCAATCGAAATAGAAGAATGTAATTCGTTAATTGTTTTAGTTTGAAAAAAAATCTGTTGACTTGTATTCCAATCTCTTTCATCATTTTCCATAGTTGACGTTATTTGTAGGTTAGCCACGATATATCCATTCGGAACAGAACTTTTTATTTGAATCGAGTAGTAATCATGCCATTTCTGATACGGAGCGGTGAATTGTCCTTTAGCAATGATCGGAATTTCATTTGGAAGTTTAATTTTCAAGTGATAGGTTGATGGCGCAATCATTCCGTTTGTGATTTGTACAGACAACTGTGCTTGGGTTTTTTGGAGCAAAATTACGGGTGTTTTTTGGTTTTTGTTAAAATTTGAGTTAGGTGAAAGAAATGGTATCCCAAGTTCCAATCGACCCTTCTGAGATTTTATAGGTGCTGTTGCTTTCTGCCAATAAACTTGTGTTTCTGTTTGGAATTGGAAACTATAAGTTTCGCCTGATGACCAATTGAAGTAAATTTTTTCTATTTTTGCTGGTGGTCCAGAAAAAGCTATAGAGCTAATCTGAATTTGTTTAACGTCAAAAACTGTTATCGATTTTAGGATAATGTTTGGTTCTAATTCAATATCTACCCCCGCTTGCATAAAAGTAATTATATTGTTTGTCTGGCCGACAAAATTATCGTGGCCTTGACAACTTAATAAACCTAAGCAAATAAGAAAGAGTAGGATTTTGAACCTAAACCTAAAAATATGGCTAGTATGAAGTGTTGTAATGCCAGTTGGCACGTTTTTTCCCATATTCTTTTTGATTAATCTCAGTCTGGTGGCAATCAAGACATTGGGCGATTACCTGAACATCAGTTGAAGTTGGGTTATAAGGAATAACACCATGAATAGAATGTGGTTCTAGTACTTCCGGGTTATTATGAGCATGACATGTTAAACAGGTATAATCTATATAATTGGAACCTGTATGACATTGGATACAAGCTACCTGGTGTTCTCCAGATAAGGGGAAAAAATTGTCATGATCCATTTTTTTGCTACCATGTAAGACAATGCTTATCAGAAGAAAAGGGGACAGGAAAGAGTGAATCAGTCGTATATGTTTTCTGTTCCGAATTTTGGCTGTCGAAATCGCCAAGCCTGTAACTAGACTACCAAGAGCTAATATGAAAGGTAGCCAAGAATACCAGTAAGTTGGTTTGAATGCTCCATGGACGAAAATAAGCGTCAACCCAAAACTGGCTAAGATTCGATGAAATCGAATCCAAATTTGACGTTTACCAAATCGGACAATTCCTTTAGAACGTAGAACATATGCACTCGCTAATAAAATGGATATGGATCCGATAATACTTAACGAGTGTCGGACTTGCCCAAAACCTAACCACCAAATCAATGGGATAGAAATTGCCATTGCAGATAAAAATCCGCATCCAAACTGAATTGCAGCTACCACTAAAATCTCTACTTAGTCGAACCCATACCCATTGTAGGTTTTACCAATTGTTGGTAACTAGAGGATAAGTCAGATGGCATAGATCCAAAATATACCAATTTTTCTTTACACAAGATGGCAACCCGATTACAAGCTTCCTGAATTAGATTTATATGATTTGTCGATAAGATAACCGTTTTTTTCATTTTTCCCAATTCTGTAATTAGTTCGAGTAGTTCAATTTGGCCATGAGAATCCATTTGAGCAATAGGATCATCTAACAACCATAATTTTGGATCGTGTAGAACGTTTTTGGCCAAGACAGCGCGGGTTTGCTGGCCAATAGAAAGTTCCACTAGTAGTTGGTCTTTAACTAAAATCAAGTCGGTTAATTCTAGTGTACCTTGGATCAAGCCGGATCTTATGCTTTTTTTGATTCCGTAAATTTGGGCATAAAATTTGAGATACTCGATGACTGTCAGATTAGTCATTTGAATTGAATCCAAGGCTTGTAGAGGTACTGGTGCCAAATAACCAATCTGGGGGCGAATAGTACTTAAATTAGACCACATATCTAGGCCATCAAAGTGAACTCTTCCCTTTGTTGGTTTAACTAGGGTTGCTAACATTGACAATAAAAGGCTTTTTCCGCTACCATTAGGCCCAATCACAGCCAGCCGATCGCCGTCTCTAAGGTCGAAAGACAGGTCTGTCAAAACTTCTTGGTCAGCAATCGTTTTTGATAACTCAGTAACCGTTAGCATTGAATAGAATAGCTCATTGATCTATTTTGAGTTCAACACTTTCCACTTTATCTTGCATTGTTTGCAGCTTATCAGTCCGAGTACCGATTTTCAAAGTGGTATTGATACGTGGTGCTCCCATCTCATGTACTACCTCATGGCACTTTTTTATAGCTTGAAATACTTCATCCCATTCACCTTCTATATTAGTTCCATACGCATGTAGGTGATGAGACAAACTCGATTCTTGAATAACCATGGCACAGGCCGCCACGTAACTTGAAACTGACACACCAACACCCATTGGAACTATACATAAATCAGCAATAACTCGCATTCTAATCACTCCCACGATTATGAAGTTTTCTACTGTACGACATTCCCTTAATATCAACGTAGATAAAAATATTTAATACGCACAACCTAGGCTAACAATATAGCAATTGTTTTCAAAGAAATGCAAGATCATATCAAGCCTAAACACAAATTCCGAATATAATAAAGTTACACCAAAAGAATAATAAAAGTTACTATGAGTGAAGAAATTTTTGATATTGTTGATCAATGTGATCAAGTAATTGGCCAACACAGTCGTGGTAAAATTCATCAGCTAGGATTAAGACACCGATCCGTTTCACTATTAGTCCTTAATGATTCTGGGCAATTGTTCCTTCAAAAACGATCTATGAAAAAAGATTACGCCCCAGGTAAATGGGGCGCTTCGGTCTCAGGCCATGTTGATACCGGCGAGGATTATGATACTGCCGTCGTTAGAGAAACCAGAGAAGAACTAGGAATAATTTTGCCTGAAATACCAAAGAAATTGTTCAAACTAGATGCTTGTCGCCAAACTGAACAAGAGTTTGTTTGGATATACGAATACCAGTATCAAGGTCCATTTCAATTGCATCCAGAAGAGGTCTCAGATGGACGCTGGTTTTCAATACGGGAAGTTAATCAATGGATTGCTAGTCGTACCGAAGATTTAGCAAAATCCTTCATTTTTATTTGGGAAATGCGTGAACAAAAGATGAGAAAAGCAAGTACTATTATTTCTTGAAGTACGATTCTTGCGATCTATTTTACTCATATGTTATGCTGTATTTCAGCGCGTTCACACTATTTACTAGCAAAAATGAAGGAATACAACTATGTCGATCGAAAATAATGATATTGAGGGATTGCGCTTTGCCCCACCTGTCCAGAATCTCGATACGGTTCGTCGCTTTCCTGATTATAGTGCCATGGCTTGGGAACAGACAAGTCAATACCTCCGACGGCACATCTTAGTTAGTACTGGTCAGTACCCTAATTTTGAACCCCTATTAAAACTACCCCTCAATCCGCAAATATTTGGTAAAATTGAACGGAGCGATTATACGGTCGAAAAAGTATATTTTGAATCTTATCCTGGTTTTTTTTGTACTGGGAATTTATATCGTCCTAGAGGTAAAGACGGACCTTTCCCTGCTATTGTTAGCCCACATGGGCATTGGGATCGAGGTCGATTAGAGAATATTGAACGTGGATCAATTCCCGGCCGGTGTGTCAATTTTGCTAAGCAAGGATACGTTATCTTTAGTTATGATATGGTGGGATATAATGACAGTGGCCAACAGGTTGATCACCGCTCTTTTCCTAATGGTGACCGTGAAGCTATTTGGGGTATTAGTCTATTAGGCTTACAATTGCAAAATGCAATTCGGTCCATTGATTTTTTGCAATCTTTGCCTGATGTTGACCCTGATCGTATTGCATGTACGGGTGCTTCAGGTGGTGGTACACAGACTTTCATGCTAATGGCTATCGATGATAGAATCAAAGTATCAGCACCAGTTAATATGATTTCGGCACATATGCAGGGCGGTTGCTTGTGTGAAAATGCTCCTAACTTGCGGATTGACTTTAGTAATATAGAAATAGGTGCGATGATGGCTCCACGACCGCTTTTGCTGGTTTCAGCTACCGGTGATTGGACGAAGGATACACCTAATGTTGAATATCCTGCCATTCATTCAATCTATCAACACTTCGGAGCTGCCGATAAAATCCATCAAGTTCAGATCGATGCCGAACACAATTATAATAAAGCCAGTAGAGAAGCTGTATATCAGTGGTTTGCTAAGTGGCTTTTGGAAAATCAAGATTCATCGAAGTTAACTGAGGTTGATTTTACGGTTGAATCTGACGAAGATCTTTTAGTATTCCATGACCGAGCCATTCCATATCATGCTTTGAGCACTGAAGAATTATTAGCATCCCTGAGACAATTAGGAAAGGCTGCAATTGAAAAAAGAAAACCAAATACGATAAATGAACTGACTGCGTTTCAATCTGAAATGGGGCCAGGATTACTCCATGCGTTGGCATTATCGGATCAATATAAAGATTCGGTAAATTTGGTCCAAAAACTCAACCAACCTGCAATTGCAGAACAAGCTACTTTAATAGTACATCAAAACAGTCAAATTGATGTGTTGGCTGATCAACTTAGTTCGGATAAACATGCTATTTTCGAATTACAGTTAAAGCCCACAGGACGAGATACGTATAGTGGTTTTTTTAATACATATAATCGATTAGATTCAGCGTTATGGTGCCAAGACATTTTGGCTGCTGTTGAAACAATACGAGAAGAAAATGGTAATCTGAAATCGCTAAATTTAATTGGTATTGACGGAGCTGGTCCTGTCACCTTTCTAGCCGCAGGTTTCTCATCAGCGGATTATTTAGCTGTCGATTTAGAAAAGTTTAATGCTGAAGATGATGAAGATTTTATTGCTCAGTTACCAATTCCCAGTATCAGACGAGTAGGGGACTTTCGCACAGCAGGGGCACTTTTAGTGCCAAAACCAATTTATCTTTTAAATACTGGACGGCATTTTCCAGTTCAGTGGATCGCTGATCTTTATCAATTAGCTGACACAAACGGTTGTTTTTCATTCGTTGCTGATGTTGGTTCAATGCCGTTAGAAACACAAATTATTAAATGGTTAGAGGAGTTTTAAATGCCTTTTACAATTACTAAAATGGTGCGTCCTAGTTCATTTTGGCAAGAGAGTTATGTCCGTATACAAAAAGGACAACGATTAGTAATTGAGGCAGAAGGTGCGTGGTCACCTGATGGCAAGAATCGGACAGTTTGGTGTGGTGCGGATGGTATTCCAAACCTAACAGGTAACGATGACTTTCCACTTCCTGGTAGTAATGTGGGTATGTTAATAGCCAAAATTGGAGGCGAAGTGATCGCCGTGGGGTCTCGCTATGACAACCCTGCTCCTGAAAGCGGCGTAATTTTTATGGCTATGAACGAAAATCCAGCTCATAACAATCAAGCTGGTTATCTTTTAGCCCAAATTATCACTTTTGATTAGTAGTTTATATTTTTCTGCTCTTAATTCGAATAAAGGAGATAACTAATGAGCAAAGAAAATGAAAATATAGAAAACACAGTTGGGATTACTGTTACATTTGAAAGTCTAATCTCAGAATATGCAGGGACGGCAATGGCTTACCTAGGTGGAATGCAAGATCCTGAAACTAAAAAAGTGTTTGTTGATTTGGGCATTGCTAAGCGAATGATCGATACAATTGAATTACTAAAGGAAAAAACTGAAGGTAACCTGACAATGCCTGAGAAGAATTTCATGGAAAATACTCTCTACAATTTGAGAATATCCTTTGTCAACTCTGCTAATAATTCTCCACCTTCTGTTGAGAATAGTGATTCCGAAGACAGTCCATCTTCAGACGACAGTCAACCTCAACAGAGTTAAGCCTTTATATACTAATATTTAAAAATGAATCCATACGTTGGTTATATAAATCCGGTTTAGTTCTTATCCAATTCCTACCGTCTTTCTAATGCTTAGAAGGATATTAGTCATTGTTTCTGACAGGCTTAGTTCTTTTGAGGAAACATAGTTATCGTGTAAGCGATTAGTTGGCAGACGGGATTACCGTGAGGAGTCATGGATTTGGTTTATTAGAATAAGGTTTTTCGGTAATCTGGCATTCTTAGACTGAATAGGTGAAAAATGGAAAACGCGTTAGGTGGCCAGACTATATTCTTACCATTCCTTACTTATAAAATTATAACTGGTTGAAAAATTATATTGGATATTCCCAACATACAAAAACATCTTCGAAAATTGAATCTCTCGTCTTGGTTACTATACGATTTCCGTGGTTTAAATCCAATATCGCAACGAGTAGCAGGTTTAACAAAACAGAAAATTACCAGGCGGTGGTTTTGTTGTATTTTTGTTGACCGTTCACCTATTTGGTTAATTCAACATATTGAACAATCTCAATTTCGAGATGTCGTAGGTGAAGTTTGGGTTTATCGCAGTTGGCAGGAATTAACAGTAAAGTTAACTCAATTATTAACTGATCAACCTTCTGTTGCGATGGAATATTCACCTAACATACCTTATGTGTCTCGGGTTGATGCTGGCACTCTGGAATTAGTAAAATCATTTGGTACTGAAGTCATTAGTTCTGCGGAGTTGGTACAAAACGTCGAAGCAAAGTTTTCAATGGAACAACTTAGTGGCCATCACCAAACAGCACAACAAGTTTTATCTATCAAAACTGATGCATTCAAGTGGATTGGAAAGAAAATAAAGAATGGACAAGTAATAACAGAATATATTGTGCAACAACGTATCATGGCCGACTTTGAAACTTATGGTTTGGTTACTGACTTTCCTCCCATAGTTGCTGTCAATGCCAACACTGCGGACCCACACTATTCACCTACTATTAGTAGTCATAATCGAATCAATGAAGGCGACTTGGTTTTGATAGATTTATGGGCTAAAAAAAACGAACAGTCTGCTATTTTTGCTGATACGACTTGGATAGGCTACATTGGAACTCAAGTACCTGATAAATACAACCACATTTTTGGTATAGTATGTCAAGCTAGAGATAAAGCCGTCGAATTGATTCGACTACGCATACTATTAGGAAAACCAGTTTGTGGCTTTGAAGTTGATGATGTTGTTCGAAAATACATTATCAATGCTGGTTACGGCGATTACTTTCCCCATAGAACAGGTCATAGTATTGGAACCGAGGTTCATGGCAACGGAGTTAACATGGATAATTTCGAAAGTAAAGACGAACGACAATTGATAGAAGGTTGTTGTTTTTCAATTGAACCAGGAATTTACTTCGCTGGAGATTTTGGAGTTCGAACTGAAATCAATATTTTTTTAGCTCCCGCAGACCAAGGCGGCGTAGTAATTTCAACCGCCCCAGTTCAAAATTTTGTCGTTCCGTTGTTGTAACTTCGTAGTTTCGTTTTTTTAAATCTTTTAAAACTCGGTTGAAGTGGATTTGCGAGTTCATTATCCACCCTAAAGTATCTAGACTTCCGATTCGTACAGAGTCAATGTTTGGTCCATTGACTAGACCAGCTACACCGAGAGGGTATTTGACGAATTTTTTTGCCCCTCGAACTTCTAGTGTCGGGACTATTGTGGGACGGTCAGGATTATCTTTCCGTTCTCCGTCTATTTCAAGGACCCAAAAAAAATAGTCTTCATTATGAGCTAGATAACCAATTTCAACGTGGAGTTGGGCTTGATTTGAAGTGTGGATAGGAATACTCGAAAGCCCTCTCCCAATGATTTGAGGGAAAATGGCAGTAAGAAAAGCCTGCTCTAAACCTGTTGGTTCACAGGCACGATTAAGTAATTCTAAAAGGTGTTGTCGGTCTAATTTTTTCAGCTTGAGACAAGTCAGAGCAAATACACGATCCCGAAAAAATTTCCGATTAGCGGGTACATCAACACGTAAGGGAGTTAGCTGATTAATCAGTTTTGAAATCTGCCGCCGAGTTGGTAACACTTGCCAAATTAACCAGTCTACGAATAACAACCAAGTTTTTTTTTGAAAAATTGATCTAGAAAAAAAAGTCCGTGAAATATTGAAGTTTTGAAACCACTGTTTAGGTTGATTTGTAGGGGCTCTCACGGTTTCTCTTGTCGATACTGACTAGTATATGCTAGAATCTGTTTTCTTGGAAATGGGCTTTCGGGTATAGCGCCGGAGTGGTGAAATTGGTAGACGCGCTGGACTCAAAATCCAGTGGGCTTCGGCCCGTGTCGGTTCGAGTCCGACCTCCGGCATTTAGGCAGGTGAAGATTCTTGTATCTCATCTGCCTTTTTTTGTGAGTATGTCTCATAGCTGACAAAGTCAGTTGTTTTTCGCCGTACTGATCTAAAAGGACGGGTTGTATTTTCGTTGGCGTTATGTTTTTCCAAGTACCCAATACGAAGCAGGCTAATCACCTCATGCCAACTCGGTAGATCGAGAATTTTAGATAATTTTTCACGATCAGAAGTTCTTTCTATTGCAGCGCTGATAAACTGAGAACCAATTTTTAGTTCAGTTGCAGCTAGTAATATATTTTGGATCATTGCTCCCATGCCTAGCCACATCCAACGAAGGTGACCTGCCCCCGGTGGTTTTCGATTTCGATCCATACTAATTGCCAATAACATTGGCGCGCAATTTATTAAGTTTTCAGTTTCTTCTGCGGGTTTCCCTCCGCCAAATTTTCCTAATTTACTAAAGTGAGACGCATGCTTGATAACTGGCTTCAACACAGACGGTTTTGATAATCCCGCAGGTACATTTACTTGGTCTTGCAAAAGTACGCCATCTTCAAAATCTACCCACTCTTCGATGGAAGAACGCATCCAACGGCTGTTGTCATCTAAAAATTCGGGGTCACCAAATTGTTCGATAATTGCATTAGCCGTGAGTTTGCCGATTGCTCTCTTTTTTTGACTAGTTGTAATTACTACTAAGTGCCATGGTTGGACATTAAAAGGAGATGGTGCCCAGCGGGCAGCTTCTATTAAGTGGTTCAAGTGCACCATTGAGATATTTTCGTCTAAAAATGACTCCCTATGTGTTCTTCTGTTTATGATTGACTCCAACAGTTCCATTATATGCCGCTACTATTAAGAGGGAAGTGAACTTAATCTTTCAACTAATTCTGCAGGTGAAGCGGTGCCTGTAGTACCAATTTTGGTTACTGTAACAGAAGCGACTAAATTCCCAACTAACGCCGCTTCTGTCAAATTACCACCACTAGCTAGAGTTGACACTAACCCAGCACTAACACTGTCCCCAGCACCAACAGTATCCGTTTGACATTGAAGTGGAATACCTGGTACATGGTTGATATTAGATTCATCGAAAGTCAAAATCCCCTCCTGACCACAAGTGACAATGACGGGTGCAGAAGTTTGTTTGTGCAACTTTTGGCCGGCTTTTTTGCTTTCGTCTAATGAAACTGATTCTCCCGACCATTTGGGATCGATGGCATATTTAGCCTCAAATTGGTTTGGCTTAATCATCACATTCCGATACTTCCCAATTCGGGACCGTGAGTCGGCTAGAAAAAACTTCTCCGGCATCTGGATGGACAAATAACACAGGTGCTCCCTGACAAAATCAGTTATCCCACCCACGTTGTCTGTCGTTGTTTGGTCAACAATAATAACAGCATCAACCGTTTGTAAGCATTGACGCAAATTGGTTATTAATAAATTTTGGAGCAGATCTGGCGTTTCCACGTGGTTTTCAATATCAAATCGAGATCCTTCCGTCTGTATTCCATCTTGGCCACAATAAATAGGCTTGAGATAAGTAGGGGTCACTCGTTCATCTGTCTGAATCATAAATTTTGTAGAACATCCATTCGATTCTAGCGATTCAAGGAGCGTTGTACCAAAATTATCTTGCCCTATGATACCAATAGCATATACTTCGCCAATACCAAGAGATTTAAGATTATTAGTAACTGTTCCAGCTGCACCAGGGCTATAGTGTTGCTCCACTACCGGAGATGTATACCAAGGAGTTTCCAGCGACAATGTAGACTTTTTTTGGTCTACTAACCAGTAGGCATCTAAATAAAAGTCTCCTACTACTAGTACCCGCTTTTCAGAGAAACAACTAAGAATTTCTTGTAAACGTTCTTCGTTCATCACATTTGTGTCTCTAGTTCTCGTTTATTTTGGTAGACCCACTTATAGTATTCAAGATGCTTAAGGTTTTTTGCTGCTGAAGCATCGAGTAATATAGTAGTATTCGGATGCATTTGGAGTGCTGAAGCTGGAACTGAGGCTGTTATGGGTCCCTCAATTGCATTAGCTACGGCTTTAGCTTTATTCTCTCCATTTGCCAAAAGTATACATCGCTTGGCTTCCATGATGGTTCCAACACCCATAGTAATCGACATTTTTGGTACTACATCAATTTGTCTATCAAAAAATTTGGCATTTGCTTCTATTGTCGATCGGGCTAACGTAGTCAACCTAGTACGGGATTGAAGAGAAGAGCTAGATTCATTGAAACCAATGTGTCCGTCAACACCAATTCCTAGTATTTGTAGATCAATTCCCCCATGCCTTTGGATTTCTTCTTCATACCAGAGGCAAAAGCGATCAATTTCCTTTAGATTGGAAATATTACTAGGTGGAATATATTGCTGTTTGATGGGAACATTAATTTCACCAAAAAGGTGTTGTTCCATGAAAGAGTTATAACTTTGGGGGTGCTCCGGCTCTAGGCCAACATATTCGTCTAGGTTGAAGGTTACCGCATTAGAAAAGTCGACTTCGTTTTTTTTATATCTGGCAACTAACTCTTGATAGAGTCCAACTGGTGTACTTCCCGTTGCCAAACCAAGAACGATTTTTTCTGTTTGTTGCATACTTCGCACAACAATTTCGGCTGCCACTTGGCTGATTTCATGATAGGTTTCAAGGACAATGATTTCCACGTGAATTCAAAAAGTTAATTTTGGTTGTACAATCGACATAAGGCTTAAACTTGACCAGCTAAGATTCGGTCCATATCTTGACTGATTTTATGAACGCCACCAATAGGATCATTAGCATCTACACCAAGTTCCGCGGTGATATAATCGTCATAGCCAATGTCGGTCAACGCAGTCATTACTGCATTCCAGTCAATAGAGCAATCATCGATCAATCCCGTCCACTTAAATCCATTGCTGTTAAACCCTTTAATATGAACCTTGTCCATACGATTTCCTATAGTATAAATCCAATGTTGTGGGAAACCATACAGTAGGATATTACCAACATCGAAATAGGCTGCAATCATATCGCTATTGAATTCATCTATGTACTTGACGAATTCGATTGGGCTCAGTAGGAACTTATTCCAAACATTTTCAATCGAAATTTTAACTTTTTTTTCTTCAGCAAGTGGGATTAACTTATTAATTTCTTCCTGTGAGCGTTGGTACGCTTGTTCATAGGTAACATTGCCATTAACCACGGCCGGAACTAGTAAGACTGTTGAAGCTCCGATTTCAGCGGCGGTTTCAATAGATTCAATTACACCCTCTGCTGAACCGGAACGAATCTTTGGATCTGGGTCTGAAAGTGGTAATCCCCAGTGTTTGCTGTTCATTACACTGAATAAATCAATCCCATTTTCTTCGGCTACAGATTTAAATCTTTTCCGATCTGAGCTATTTTCTTGTGTGTTAATTTCGACGCCTTCGAAACCTGCAGCCTTGGCTAGTTCAAATCGCTGTTCAATTGTATCGCCCGCTAACGTACCATAGCAGATGCCTTTTTTCATAGTAGTTCAAACTCCTCAGCTAGTTTCTGAATCCCTAGTTCCAGATATTTGTAATGTATGTGAATGCGCATTACTGGTCGATCTTTTTCTTGTAGGGCTGATAAATCACCGTAAGCTTGCGCCATTTTGAGTGTCCAAAAATCATAATTGGTAGTTGGTATTTCTATGCTAAATTCAGGTTTTCCAACTGTTATTTGAATAAAGTGTCCGTTATTAGCACCACCTTTATGCAACTGACCTGTGGAGTGTAAATATCGAGGACCATAACCCAACGTCGTTGCAACCCCATATGATTTGCTAATAGACTGGCGGATTCGTTCAAATAACGATTCTATATTATTACCTATACTATCTTCGTTAATAAACGGAGAACTAGAATAGGCCATTAAACCTACGTAACTGTTCTCGTGAACGGAGCTTAAGAATGTCGACAAACAATCATTAATTGAGTTTTGAGGGCTCAATTTAGTACTGAATATCTCCATTTCATCATTGCTAAAAAGACTTATTTCTTCTGGCAGTCGATTTCCCTTTGGGAAATTATTCAGTAACTTAATTGTCTGGTTTTTACTTTCTGTTACGTTAGGCTCATCGAATGGGTCTATACCAATTCTAGCTCCAGCTATAGCTGTAGCAATTTGCCAAAAAAGGAAGGTTCGTCCTAGGTCATACAAATCAGATATCTCATGTTGATAAACTGTAAAACCCGACGTTTTCAATACTGACACATGAGATTCTAGGCTATCATCAACATCAATTTTAGTATAGACAAAAAATCTATCTGAATCTAAAGCCTTTTTAGGTAAATGAAGCGGCTCCATATCAATGGGGATAATACCTTGACCAGATTTACCAGTACTTTCAGCAATTAGCTGTTCAATCCAACAGCCAATTTGCTTCACTTCGGGTGAAGTAATCAGTGTCATTTTATCTTGACCTGATAGCGCGTGCTCGGCAATCTCTTGGCCAAACTGGACTGCAGATTGCCAGTCTGTGTCAATCGCTGTATTTAGTAACCTTGTTATATCAATACCAATCAAAGCGGCTGGGATTAGACCAAAGTACGACAGTACTGAGTAGCGACCACCAATATCCACAGGATTAAGAAAACAATCACGAAACTCATTCTGATTGGCTATTTCAACAAGCGCAGAACCAGGGTCCGTGATTGCTACAAACTGGGAACCATTATTTTGAGTTTGTTGATAAAAGTAGTGAAATAGAGATAAGGTTTCAATAGTTGATCCCGACTTGGTGGAAACCAGAAACAAAGTCTTTTTTAAATCGACTCTTTCTTCTAGAGATAATATACTTGCAGGATCGGTTGTATCAAGTACTATCAAGGGCAAACCTTTGTTTGACCCAAAGGTTTGTGCAAAAACGTCTGGGGCGAGACTACTGCCTCCCATTCCCAGTAAGACTACAAAACGAAAACCATCTTCGATAACCTGACTGGCCCAATTGGTAATTTCGGCCGAACGCAGCAGAAATTGCCAAGGAGCAGTCAGCCAACCTAATCGATTTTGTATTTTTTGCTGAACAGTGGTAGGCCAAAGACTCGGGTCCCTAGCCCATAACCGTTCAGTTAGATTCTTAATAGGCAACCTAAATCCTCAAATAAGGAAAGCAAATACTTACTAACACCTTGGTGATCTTTTTTACCGAGCTTATCAATTGGTATAGTAAATCAAGGACTAGAAATTTTTATTCTGATTAACGCACGTTTTAAAGCGGCTTCAGCGCGAATCTCATCAATATCACCGGCTCTGGAGGTCAAACGTTCTTTAGCTCGATTACGTGATGCCTCCGCACGCTCAACATCAATCTCATCAGACCATTCAGCAGTATCTAGCAAAGCTGTCACTCGTCCTGATAACACTTCAAATAGTCCACCGCTGGTGGCCAAAGATCGATCTCCATCCATTGTCTGAATGTTTATCACACCCGTTGTTAAGATTGTTAAAAATGGGATATGATCTGCAAGGATTTGGAAATTCCCTTCAACTCCAGGTGCAGTAACACTAGAAACCTGTTCTTCAAAAACTAACTTTTCCGGGGTTCGGATTTCTAAAGCATATGATTTATCAGCCATTCAATAACCTGTGCAGCGTTATCTAAGCCGCTTGTCCCTCATCGGAACGTTTTTCATTTTCGAATGCTTCTTCGATTGGACCAATCATATAGAGTGAAGAATCAGAAAGGTCATCACACTCGCCGTTCAAAATAGCCTGACAACCTTTTATTGTATCTTCAATCTTGACATATTTACCTGGGATATTTGTGAAGCGTTCGGCGACAAACATGGGTTGAGTCAAGAACATTTCAAGCTTTTTAGCACGACCAACAAGTTCTTTCTGGTCATCTGTTAGTTCATCGACACCCAGAATTGCGATGATGTCTTTTAGATCTTCGTACTCTTGCATTACTGATTGTACTCTACGAGCAGTTTGGTAGTGGTCTTCCCCGATTACTGCAGGATCCAAAATTCGCGAAGTTGAAGATAAGGGGTCTACTGCAGGATAACGCCCTTTTTCAACGATTGAGCGCTCTAATCTAGTAGCGGCGTCAAGATGGCCGAAGACAGTCACCACAGCAGGATCAGTATAATCATCAGCCGGAACATAAACTGCTTGAAAAGAAGATATAGAGCCTGTTTGGGTACTAGTAATCCTTTCTTGCATAGTTCCCATTTCAGTGGCGAGTGTAGGTTGATATCCTACAGCTGATGGCATCCGACCCAGCAGAGCCGATACTTCAGCTCCGGCTAGTGTAAAACGAAAAACATTATCAATAAAAATGAGTACGTCTTGATTTTGCTCATCTCGAAAATATTCTGCAACAGCCAGCCCTGTCAAACCGACTCTCAGTCGAGCACCGGGAGGCTCATTCATTTGTCCAAAAATTAGTGCGGTTTTATCAAGTACGCCGTACTCATCTAGTTCAATATAAAAACCATTACCTTCTCTTGTCCGTTCACCGACACCACAGAAAACAGAAAATCCTCCGTGTTGTGTAGCAATATTATTAATTAATTCGGCAATTAAAACGGTTTTACCTACCCCAGCACCACCAAATAGGCCAACTTTTCCACCTTTTGCTACTGGTTGAATTAAGTCAATAACTTTGATACCCGTCTCAAGCATCTCTGATACAGTACTTAAGTCTTTATGAGCGGGAGGCGACTGATGGATTGGATAACGTTTTTCAGCTTTAATTTCACCGGCTTCGTCAATTGGGTCTCCTGTAACATTGATCACACGACCAAGCACCCCTTCACCAACCGGAACAGTAATTGGGCCACCAGTATCTTGAGCCGGTGTACCTCGAACAATACCATCCGTTGTATCCATCGATACGCAACGTACACGATTTTCACCCAGGTGTTGCTGGACTTCCAGAACCAACTTCGTACCATCAGCGCGGGCCACCTCAACCGCGTTCAAGATGCCTGGCAATTCTGCGCCAGAGAAATCGAGATCGACCCTAGCACCAACTACCTCTAAAACTTTTCCCTGATTCATTATAAAATCCCTTTGTATTTACGTCTAACCTAAAGCCTCTGCACCACTGACAATCTCAGCGACTTCCTTGGTAATTAGTGTTTGTCTGGCACGATTTCGCTGTAGTACCAGCTCATCAATAATATCTCCAGCGTTCTGAGTTGCATTCTCCATAGCGGTCATTCTTGCTGCTTGCTCAGCGGCATTCGAATCCAGTAAAGCCTTCCAAATTTGAGCATTTAAATGCTTAGGCAGAATCTGGTGAAGGATTTCTTCTCGAGTCGGCTCGTACAGATATTCAGTGGAAGTAATTGATTCCGAGGTTTCACTGACAAATGATTGATCTGAAGTGTCAAGCGGCAAAAGTTGTTCTGTTTGAACCACTTGCAAAATAGCTGTCCGGAAATTATTGTATATAATTTCCACTGAATCAACTGACTTACCCGAATACATAGAACTAACTTCATTTGCCAAATCAATAGCCACTTCAAATTTCAAACTACTGAATATATTCACGTATTCGCTAGATACAGTTAGCCGACGACGAAAAAAGTCAGCGACCCTTCGACCAACGCAAATTAAGTCGACTTCAATTTCCTGCTGCTGATAGTATTGTAACCGCTGATTAGTAGTCCGAATTGTGTTAGCGTTAAAACTGCCACATAATCCTCTATCACCAGATACGGAGATGATACAAACTCGTTTAACCTGTCGTACTTCTAGTAAAGGATGAACAAGTTGAGACCCCGTATTGTTTTCTTCTGCCACATTATTTAAATGAATTAGCTGATTTAAAATTCTGCCGAATTTATCTGCATAGGGGCGGTTGGCTTCAATTGCTTGTTGTGCCCTCCTGAGTTTGGCGGTCGCTACCATCCGCATGGCATCGGTGACTTGCGATATCTTCGTTATACTGGCGATACGTCGCCGTATTTCGCGTAGTGTTGCCACTGCAGTTACCTAAATCTCTGAAATACTTGGCTGGAATGATGCTTTAAATGCACTAGTAGCCTCACTGAGCTGCTCAGCTAAGTCATCAGACAGGTTGCCAGTTGTTACAATTTCTTCCAGAATATCGCTATGGTTTTGGTCCATAAAGGACAAGAGTTCAGTTTCGAAACGAGCAACATCAGTTAGCTCAATGTCATCTAAGTACCCATTAGAGCCAGAGAAAATGGACACAATCTCTTTTTCAACTGGCAGTGGCTGGTACTGGGGTTGCTTGAGTAGTTCGATTAGTCGCTCACCGCGTTTTAATTGTTGCTGTGTTGCCGCATCTAAATCTGATCCAAACTGGGCGAAGGCAGCTACTTCACGGTAACGAGCAAGATCCAAGCGCATGGTTTTTGCTACTCCATCAGCCTTCATAGCTTTAATCTGAGCATCTCCACCAACTCGAGAAACAGAGACACCTGGATTGATTGCTGGTCTGACCCCTGCATTAAATAAATCCGTGGTCAGATAGATCTGACCGTCGGTAATCGAAATAACGTTTGTTGGAATGTAGGTCGTAAGGTCCCCTTCAAAAATTTGTATAATCGGCAATGAGGTTAAAGATCCAGCTCCAAGGTCGTCACTTAACTTAGCCGCTCGTTCTAGTAGCCGCGAGTGTAAGTAGAAAACGTCACCTGGATAAGCTTCGCGACCGGGTGGACGACGTAGAAGCAACGACATTTGTCGATAAGCCCACGCGTGATTGGTTAGATCATCATAGATGATAAGTGCATGTTCACCTTTATCCCGGAAGTATTCTCCCATCGAAGTTCCTGAATAAGGGGCAAGATACTGCATTGGTGAAGTATCGCTTGCAGTTGCAGCAACCACAATTGTATAGTCCATTGCATCATGTTGACGAAGTGTATCCACTACTTGAGCAATCGTCGATCCTTTTTGACCAACTGCAACATAGATACACTTCACACCAGAATCCTTCTGGTTAATTATTGTATCTATGGCAATAGCAGTTTTTCCGGTTTGACGGTCCCCAATGATCAACTCTCTTTGTCCACGACCTATCGGAACCATGCTATCAATAGCTTTAATCCCAGTTAGTAGAGGTTCTTCGACTGGTTGTCGCTGTATAATACCTAACCCTTTTCGTTCGACGGGCAATTTATGTTCTGTCTCGATTTCTGGGCCACCATCGATAGGATCACCGAGTGCATTGACCACACGACCAAGCAGAGCCTCTCCGACAGGTACTTCTAACAGAGAATTAGTTCTTTTAACAGTATCGCCTTCTCTTACTTCTGTGTCTTCACCGAATAGTACGCAACCAACATTATCTTCCTCTAAATTGAAGACCATGCCCATTACATTATTGGGAAACAGAATTTCCTCACCTGCCATTGCATTAGCTAACCCATGAACTCGGGCAATGCCATCACCGACCTGAAGAACTGTTCCAGCATCATAAACATCTACATCTCGGTTATACTGAAGTAGTTGTTGCTTAAGAATACTCGAAACTTCGTCTGGTCTAACTTCTCTTGCCATAAAAACTTACCCTCTTGCCAATTGCAACTTCATTCGTTCTAGTTGTGTCTTAATACTTCCATCAAAAACAGTATCTCCGAGTTTAGCTATAAATCCACCCTGTATGGTCGAGTCAATGTTAATTTTCAATCTTACCGTCTTACCGGAATAAAGACTCAATTTTTCAATCAATGCAGATCTTTGCTCATCACCAAGTGGAGTTGCTACTGTGACAGAAGCCTCTATTTGACCTGATTGTTGGTCGATCATCAGCTGAAAATACTCCAAAATTGACACCAAACCACGTTCTCTTTGTTTGTCAGCTAACATAGTTAAGAAACCAAGTGTTAATGGATTGACTTGCTGATCAAACAAATTCTGGAAAATCTCTTTTTTAAATTCAGGTGAGATTAAAGGATCGTGAATTAGCTGATTAAATTCCGACGATTCTGCTAACAAATCCATCAAATAGCTCGCATCACTAACTATCTGATCAGTTGACCCTTGTTCAGCAGCGGCTTGAAACAAAGCCGATGAATACCGCTGAGCAACCCTAACATCTTTCATAGTAACTATCTCCGTTTGGCTGCATATTAACGATTGACTTTATCTTTCTTTTCGAAGCCTATATTTTAATTTGGGTTAAGAGTTAACACCAGTTTTATCTCGTTTAGGATTGACGTGTTGGCTAATCCTATCGTTTTGATCAAGCCAAATCACATAAATCAAAAGTCTACTCAGATCAATTATTCTAGACTATAGGTTCTGTAGGTAATCGGTTAACATACTCATCAACTACATGCTGATGGGCAGTCACATCAAGTTGTTGGTCAATGACTCTACTGGCAGCGTCTATGGCAATTTCGGCAATTTGCCCGCGCAATTCTAGGATTGCAACTTCTTTATCTCGCTCGATTTCTATCCGAGCTTGATCAATTAGAGCCGCTGCTTCTTGACGAGATTGTTCCAATATTTCCTGCTTCTCAGATTCGCCTTGTTCAATAGCTCGTTGTATTTTATCTTTGGCTTCTGCTTCAATTTGGTTAAGTCTTTGTTCTGTTTCAGCTGTCAATCTGTCTAGTTCAGCTTGATCAGATTCTAATTTATCCATTCGGCTAGAAATTTCATTTTGTCTGTCCTCAATAACTCCCCCAATCTTGCCAAAGGCGAACTTTCTCAAAATCAACAGGACTATGACGAAACCAATACCTTGAATGAGGATCAGTTTGGGTTCAATCCCTAGGACACCAAGAATCCCACTCTTGGCTTCCGAGTTAGGACTACTTCCTCCGGGCGCAGCAGACAATGTAGCTATGAAAGTAAATAGCAAGATCAGGTGACAGATAAGAACAAATAATACTTTTATATTTTTGAATCTCATTTGAGGATTATGTCTCGAAAAAAGTAAAACTATAGGAGCTCAAAGGTGAAAACCAATTAAACTTATTCTCACCTTTAGGCATTAATTACTGTTTAGTTATTTATTATTTATGATCAGCTGCATTTCTAACTTCGGCGTTAGCTGAAATCATTTCAACTAATGTGGCGTCTGGATCTGGCAACTTATTTAATAATACAAAGAACATTACCAAAGAGTATATAACCATAGCTTCGATTAGCGCTAGACCGATAACCATTGGACCAGTCATTGCACTTGCAGACTCGGGCTGTCTGGCAATCCCTTCCATTGCGGCTGTTACCGCTTTTCCTTGAGCGTGAGATGCAAAGATCACGGCAATCGGTAAACCTAGTGTAACCCCAAATGCTAAAATCGCGAGATAAATCATTTTTCCTTTCTCCTTAAATGATTATTAGTTGTAGTGAAATGACTATATTAGTTTCGAAACTATTAAATTAATAAAACTTAAACAGAACTCAGGAGACTAGTGATGGTCATCTCCGTGGTCCAAAAATGTGACAATGTAAACTGATGTCAGCAGTGAAAAAACAAAAGCTTGTAGAAAACCACCTAACATGCCAAAGAAGAGAATTGGTATTTGCACAGGTATCGGTAGCCAAAAACCACCTAACTTTGAGGCTAAAAAGGTCATCAAGCCTACACCAAGAACGGTAATCTTGATAATTACCGTTTCTTCTCCAAATATATTCCCGAACAAACGTAACGCGAGCGAAGCTGCTCTGGCAACTTCACCGATAACGTGAAGAGGAAACATGAGGAAACCTAGGTACCAAGGATCGCCCCAAAAATGTTTGATATGATTAATCATCCCATTTTCTTTAATTGAGATAACATTGACACCAATCACAGCAATTAAGCCAAAAGCCACAGTCGTATTGAGATCGGCAGTAGGAGACTGAAAGCCCGGAATAAGCCCCAAATAGTTCAGAAATAAAATGAAGATGAAATAAGAACCAACGAACCAGGAGTACTGTTTCCCGTGTTTACCTAAGATACCACCAAAGAAATTAATAATGAAACCGATGCAGATCTCTAGTAACATCTGGAACTTGGTTTCGGGTAAACGCTTCAAGTTCCGACTACCCAAGACAAATAATAAAACCAACAAAGCAATTACAAAAAAAGTGTTGGCAATCATGTCTAGTTGTTCCCACGGAGTCCCTGGTGGCGGAGTAGGAAGACCAAGATCGGTCACGATCTTTAGCCAAGAACGGTACCCCGCAGCAGAAGCCGGGAACGCTATCAGAATCGATAGGAAGGAAACCAGAAATAAAGAAAGAGAAGAATCTCGAATTGCTCTAAGAATTCGCTTATCGGTTTTCAAAAATTCCCTCTACAAAAAAAACGAATTGTGATAAACACTGCGTTAGCCATAATGTTCAACTGACTAAGTGTGATTCCAACAGTCAAAGCATAAATATTCAACCACTCCGACCTAACCAGAAAGAATAACAAGACAAGTAAGATAACATATTTGCCTGAAGTCAGCGCCGCAAACAGCCATTTACCTTTTCTTATGCTGTTGCTCGGATCAATAGTTTTATAAACCACGAACTCCATCGCAGCGAGCATTGAAATGCTAACAAGACTTCCCACACCGAAGCTTACTCCTGTTGGTAATCCAAAAAAGAATACCAACAGAGGTGTTACAAACAGACCGGTACCCCAGGTCAGTGAGTATACTTGACGCAAGAAGTTCGAGTCAACCTGAAACAATTTGAACTTAGACGATTTTTGACTTTTCACTCTCTTTTCTGTTCTGGCGTCTGATCCATCGGTTTACAGCCTTATACAGTTGATGAAATCCAGCTAACGTGCCAATCATTACTCCCACGATCGTACCAAACGTTTCTTGGCCACATAATTTACCAAGATATCGGCCACCGTAAATACCAATCAGCGTTGCAAAAACTAGTGTCAGACCAACGGAGCCGAGGTCCCCGACAACAATAACAGAAGAAACTGGCCGACCAGATTCATTTTTTGTAAGGTCATCATTCCATTTGCTGTCGGTTGGCATTTCTAAGTTAAATTAGGTTCAGAAATAGAGTAAGGACACTAAAATGAAAACCGGTACCAATATGGGAATAGACCAAGCCATATAACCAAAGAAACTCGGCATCTTGACCCCATTTTCTTCAGCAATAGCTTTCACCATAAAATTAGGTGCATTACCAATATAAGTATTAGCCCCCATGAAGACGGCACCACAACTAATAGCGAGAAGCGTTTGTGACATTGGGCCCATCAAAGATGTTGGGTCTCCGCCTGCAGTGTTGAAGAAGACAACATAGGTAGGAGCATTATCTAAGAAACTTGATAAGATTCCAGTCAACCAGAAGTACATTGTATTAATGGGATCATTAGTCGAACTTTGCACTGCTAGTACAACATTACTCAACTTACCATCGACTCCTGCTTGGAGGATTTTTAAAGCTGGAATCATACAAATAAAGATACCGATAAAGAGTTTGGCAACTTCTAAGATCGGCTCCCAGGTAAATCCATTAGCCGCCCGAAGATTAGTTTCTGCAGCGTTTTCTTCTGGGACTATATGTCCATGATCATCTTTAACTGTACGGTACATTGGAGTATAAATTAAACTGACAATACCAATCAAAATCATTAATCCATCACGAACTAAATTAGCGTAAGGAACACGTACTCCAAAAATATCAACCCCTAAATTTTCATCATGGGTTTTCTTCGCACGTAAACCATTGACGGCCGCTACTGCGTGCAAGTGATCAGTTCGAATTTGATAGTATTCAGCATTGCTTTGATCTAGTTTAGCCCCAGAATTAGAGGAAACATAAGCTGAAAGTTTATCTTTGGCTGCTGCCATTTCACCTTCCGCTTTTTGGATTTTTGGGGCCATTTTTTCAGCAACAGTCTCGTCTTTAAAAGCACCATCAGCTAGCGATTTAGAAAATAGAATAGCACCGATAATACAGGCGATAAAAACAAAATTTAGCGCCCCATCTAATTTTAGTGGTTGTTTTTCACCATCATCGGGAGCAGCGCCTTCTTTTTTAAACATCAGCGTATCAAAAACAAAAAATACAATTAGTAGAAGAATCGAAACGGGTAGCATGACTGGGAATAATTTCAATGTCCAGAAGAACTCAACTCCCTTCAAAAATCCCAAGAAAAGGGGTGGGTCGCCGAGAGGAGTTAGAGAACCACCTATATTGGCTACTAGAAAGATGAAGAAAACAACCACATGTACTTTATGCTTTCGCCAAGCATTGGCTCGCAATAATGGACGAATCAGCAACATCGCAGCTCCAGTCGTTCCCATCCAACTAGCTAAAGAGGTTCCAATGGCAATGATAATTGTGTTGACCGCTGGCGACCCACGTAGTGAGCCTTTCAGGCAAATTCCACCTGCCGCCGTAAACAAAGCCGATAGCAAGACAATAAATGGAACGTAGTCTAGTAAGACAATGTGGACGATCTCGTACCATGCATCCCCTCTATAGCCGATTAAAAATGGGATAGAAAAGATAACGATCCAAGCTAGTGACACTTTTCCATAATTCTGATGCCAGAAATGTTCCGCTACTAGAGGAAAAACCGCAATAGACAACAGAATCCCAGCGAAAGGAATAATTGTCCACAAAGGTAATTTAGACCCATCGATTCCATGGTGTGAACTGTGCCCATGATCGTGAGTATCGGCTTCCTTTGAATCCGCGGCATCAACCGCTGTTATTGAAACTAAGGAAATCGATAAAGCGAAGAAAATAAAAAAAATAAACCTAAAAACGTTAATCCATTCGTACTTTCGTATCATTATATCCTGTCAACTTGTTCGGCTTTTCAATCAATCGAAAGACAGATAAAAAAGATATTAACCTTCTCTCTGAGGACGAATGACACTTTCTCCATCATCCTCAATCAAGGGTCGATTATAAATATATGGCGGTTCCAAAACTGACCTTTGAGCTTCAGTCAATTCATCTGCCCACTCTGGGAAGGTAACATCATAATAACCTCCGGCAAAATGGAGATATTTGGGAGAATATCGAATCAATAAGGAGCGACGCTGCCGGTCTTTACGCTGCCAAGGTAATGTGCCATGAAGAGTTGCTTCGTTGAAAATAACCATGTCTCCAGCCTTGGCTGGAATATTATAGACAATTTCATGATCTTGCTCCCATTTACGAATTTCCTGCGGGCAAGTGAAGTTAGATTTATGGCTGCCGGGGATGACACATAACCCTCCGTCTCCTTCCTCCACATCAGTCAATTGGTACTGCAAGACTACCATACCGCATCGTATTTGTCCGTTTCTATAAGTGTAATACTGTGAGCCATCAAAATGCCGGTTGGTCGACCCATGAATAACTAACCCTTCAGTACCGTAGTCAGAAGTCAAAATAAATGGCGCATGATCTAGCCGCCATCCACGACCGTGCATTGTATTTAGATAAGGTATAGCTTTTGGATGGACAATTAATTCACGAAAGGGAATGCAGTGAGGCTTAGGCCAGCTTAACATTCCACTGAACATGCCTCTTTTATGAGTGCCAGCTAGTGCTTCAGACCCAGCAGTGTTTGAATTTCCATCTTTTCCCTTTAGGTCTTCGCAAGCATCAACAGATTGATTAAGTGATTCTAGCTCATCCTTACTTAAAAAATTAGGAACTACTAAAAAACCTTGCAAGTCAAACAAAAATTTTTCGCGCTCTGTCATCTCTACCATTTTCTGTTACCTTGAAACTAAACTAATGAAAAAAGGTCATCATCAGAATTCTTTTTGTTACCAGGTCTACCACTGGTGTTTTCTTTGTCATTACATTTGTCTTTATTTTCACACAGATCGCAATCTTCTCCCATAATAGCACCTAATCCCCCACAACTTCCCTTCAAACTTTTATTGTTGAAGATCACGCCAACAGCCATCGCCAAAACCGTAATCAACATAAAGATTAGGCTTATTACAAAATATTGCATTTTAGATATGATATAGTCTTGATTTGATCAGTTATACAGTATTTCAGACCTAGTTTCCACAAAAATGTCAGGATAAAAAAGCTTCAATTTAGGTGAAACGGCCTCTCTTAGTTTTGCGCCACTGCTTTGCTGAACACCATAGATAAAGTAAGCTGCAACGTCATTCTTTTGGGCGAACTCCATACCTGATTCAGGTCCTAATACCATCAGAGTTGTAGCTAACGCGTCAGCTGCCATGCAAGATTCCGGATCAAATACGGTAACTGAAACCAATCGGTGTTCAACGGGATAACCTGTTTGGGGGTCAATTGTGTGAGAAAACTTTTTCCCCTCGGACTCAAAGAAATTACGGTATCCGCCTGATGTGGCCACGTTCATATCAGAAACTTCTAAAATTTTATGAATCGTACGTGCAATTGGGTCCGGCTTCTCAATACCAATTTGCCATGGTTCTCCATTTTTCAGGCCTTTGGTTTTTACCTCACCTCCAATGTCAACCATGTAATTTCTAATTTCCAGTTGGATCAAAAGCTGACCGATTAAATCCACACCATACCCTTTAGCAATAGCAGATAAATCAATATAGATGTCAGGGTGGATCTTTTTGATACTCTGGCTATCTATATCCATTTGTAGATAGCCAAACCCCACCAACTGCTTAGTTCGATCAATTTCAGCTTTGTTTGGAACCTCATGTTCTCCGTCAGGTCCGAACCCCCACAAATTAACTAATGGACCGATCGTTACATCAAAAGCTCCATTCGACAAATCACTCACCAACTTGGCTGCTGCCAAAACTGTAAATAGCCTCGGAGACAATTTGATCCAATCTACTGATTGGTTTTTGTTTAACTGTGAGATCTCCGAATCTGGGATATAGGTAGACATCTCTTGATTGATATCTACCAATAAATGATCAATTTTTTTTTGGACCTGTCCTCGCGTTTCATTAAGCCTTGACCCGATATACTTAACAGTATATCGGGTCCCCATGGTAGGTCCAGAAATAGAAACTACTGGGTCTGGCTTCTGACAAGAACAGAGGAGAATCCAACAAAACAGAAAAAAAAGGGCTGAGCGATTTAGTATGTAAAAACCCTTTTAAAATCTGATAGACAAACGAAAATGATAAAATTAGCCACCAAAATCATCAAACAGGATGTCTTTTTCTTCGACTCCTAAGTCTATAAGCATCGCCCTTACAGCCTTAGCCATCGGAGGTGGACCACACATGTAGTATTCACAATCCTCTGGAGCTGGATGATCTTTTAAATACTCATCATATGCAACCTGATGGATAAATCCAGTCAATCCGTCCCAGTTGTCTTCGGGCTGAGCATCGGACAAAGCAATATGCCAGTCAAAATTATCAAATTCCGCTGACAATTCATCAAAATCATCTTCAAAAAATATTTCAGCCTTAGATCGACCACCGTACCAGAAAGTAATTTTACGATCAGTTTTTATTCGTTTCAGTTGATCAAAAATGTGCGAGCGCATCGGAGCCATTCCAGCACCACCACCAATAAATACCATTTCTTTATCGGTATCACGTGCAAAAAATTCACCGAACGGTCCAGAGATAGTGACTTCATCTCCCGGTTTTAAGCCAAAACAGTAAGAAGACATCACACCTGGTGGAATCCCTGGGGGAGACCCTGGCGGAGGTGATGCGACCCGAACATTGAGCATAATCATGCCTTTTTCTTCTGGATAATTTGCCATAGAATAGGCTCTGCTAATTTGTTCATCACTATAGGAAACGTGATCAAAAACTTTAAAATGCTCCCATGTACCTCGATAAAGTGCGGGAATGTCAAAATCTTTGTAATCGACGGTCAGTCCAGAAGGCCTCTCAATTTGAATATAACCTCCAGCTTGAAATGGAACCTCTTCTCCTTCTGGAAGTTCAAGTATCAAATTCTTAATAAAAGTAGCAACACTTTCATTGGATCGAACTTTGCACTTCCATTGTTTGGAACCAAATACTTCTTCTGGTACTTCAACGTGCATGTCTTGCTTAACATTTACTTGACAAGATAGACGCTCGCCGGCGCGAGCCTCACGCTTACTGATGTGAGAACGTTCGGTTTCTAGAATATCTCCACCGCCTTCTAGTACTTTGACTTTGCACATGCCACAAGTACCACCACCACCACAAGCAGAGGAAACATAAAGGCCCTGATCAGCTAAAACATTGAGTAGTTTTCCACCAGCAGCAACACTACAATCTTGTTCGCCATTGACATTAATATTGACATTTCCACTAGCAACTAGTTGGGACTTAGCAATTAAAATAATCCCCACTAAAGCTAAAACAACAAGAGTAAAAATCAGTGAAGGAAGAAGGATTGCTATCATATTTTATCCTATTAAATTTATAATTGAATACCAGAAAAGGCCAAAAAGCCGAGAGCCATCAAACCTACAATAATAAATGTAATACCTAAACCGCGAAGACCAGCCGGAATATCACTATATTTTAATTTTTCACGAACACCTGCTAACGCCATAACAGCTAAAGCCCAACCTGTACCAGATCCAAGACCAAAAACTACACTTTCTTTGAAAGTATAAGCTCGTTCAACCATCAGCAAAGATCCGCCCAAAATAGCACAATTTACTGTGATTAAGGGTAGAAAAATACCCAATGCCGCATACAAAGCAGGTACATAACGATCTAGAGTCATTTCTAAAATTTGAACCATAGCGGCAATAACCCCGATATAGCTGATCAATCCTAAGAAGGTGAGATCTGTATCAGCAAATTGTTCTCCAGCCCAAGAAGCCAATGCACCAGATTTCAAAAGGTAATTGTAAATTAAATTGTTAGCAGGAACAGTAATCCCTTGTACTACAATGACAGCGAAACCTAGGCCAATAGCGGTCTTAACCTGTTTAGATACGGCCAAGAAGGTACACATGCCTAGAAAAAAACTCAATGCCATATTTTCGACAAATACCGCTTTTATAAACAGACTCAGGTAGTGTTCCATTTATTTTATTCCTCCTCGACTTGTTCCGGATCCGCAGTTCTCAAAACCCAAATAAAAATACCAACTAGGAAAAATGCGCTAGGCGCTAGTAGCATCATACCATTACCCACATACCACCCATCTTCACTTGTTAATTTTAAAATACTAATTCCTGCAAGTTTTCCACTTCCTAGCAGTTCGCGTACTAAGCCAACTACAATTAAAACAATACTATACCCAAATCCATTACCAATACCATCCAAGAAACTATCAATTGGAGAGTTCTTCATAGCATAACCTTCAGCTCGGCCCATTACAATACAGTTAGTAATGATCAAGCCAACAAAAACTGATAGTTGTTTAGAAATATCGTATAGATAAGCCTTTAGTAATTGATCCGCGATAATCACCATAGAAGCAATAATCACCATTTGTACAATAATCCGTATGCTAGAAGGTACGTAACGCCGAATAAGGCTAACAAATAAACTAGAAAAACCAACTACAAACGTTAATGCTAAACACATGACCAGAGTAGGTTTTATTTGGGTAGTCACAGCCAATGCTGAACAAATCCCTAATATTTGTAGAGCGATAGGGTTATTTTTGAAAACCGGACTAAACAGAGTTTCCTTAACTTTACTCATAGAATGGTAGCTCCTAATCCACTGCTGAATTTCTAAATTGGTTCAAGAAAGGACCATAACCATGGTCTCCTAACCAGTAATGGATCATTTTTTCCACACCTCGGCTGGTTATTGTAGCGCCTGACAATGCATCCACTGAACTCGATCCTTTTGCGTTACCACCTTTTTCAACCGAAACAATAGGAACATATTGTTCATCAAGAACTACTTTTCCTGGCCACTGAGCTTTCCATCTAGGGTTATCTACTTCAGCACCCAAACCTGCTGTTTCAGCATGTTCGTAAAACCCTAGTCCCTTGACGGTCCGAGTATCGATATCAAGAGTTAAAAACCCATAAAGAGTTGACCATAAGCCATAACCGCTGACAGGTAATACCAATGAAGTCAGTTTGCCACTTTCTTTGATCAGATAAACTGTCCCCCACTTGGCACGATATCTGTTTTTGGCTATATCTTTTTCCGCCGGAATTTCTATGTTTTGGCTGGCATCTTTGGCCGCAGCTCGAGCATCAAAATCGTCTGGTGCATCATCTACATATTCACCAGTCTCCAAGTTTACCACTTTAGTTTCAACGTTCTCGAATATTTCTTCAATTTCTGATCTCGGAACATTCTTACCTGCGATTAAGCCAGCAGAAAGAAGCAAGTTCTTTTTAACGTCAAGCTTAGTGTTTTCCTGTTGTAAATCTCTTAAATTATCCGCCGTGAACGATACAACACCTGAACAAACCAAGCATAGCAAGAGTGCTACGAGAATTGTTCCTTGCCAAGAATTAACTTGCACTTCTTCTTAACCTCCTCTTGATATTTGAGTCAACAACAACATAATCGATAAGTGGAGCAAATAGATTAGCAAATAGGATTGCCAGCATGATGCCTTCTGGATATGCTGGATTGGCTACACGTATCAGTATCGTCATGATCCCAATTAGTGCTCCGTAAACGAACTTACCAGTGTTGGTCATTGTTGCACTAACGGGATCAGTCGCCATAAAGACCGTCCCGAATGCGAATCCACCTAGACACAAATGCCATTCAATAGGCATTGCGAACATAGGGTTAGTACTACTTCCTATTGAATTAAATAGGAATACGGTCGCTACAGCTCCGACAACCACACTCATCATGATTCGCCAAGAACCAGTTCCGGTCAAGATCAGAATGAAGGCACCGATCAAAGCACATAAAACGGAAGTTTCACCGATAGATCCAGGAATCATTCCATAGAAAGCCTGAGTCAGGGACCACATAATCGCGTTGTGTCCTTCTGCCGCAGCGATACCCAACGATGTAGCTGCCGTGTATCCATCAACAGCTACCCAAATCGCGTCTCCAGAAAGATTCGCTGGGTAAGCGAAATAAAGAAACGCTCTGGAAGTCAAGGCCACGTTGAGGAAATTTTTCCCAGTACCGCCGAAGACTTCCTTAGCGAAGAAAACGCCAAAAGCAATACCAATGGCCACCTGCCACAATGGTGTTGTAGCGGGTAAAGTCAATGGGAACAGAAGCCCTGACACCAAAAACCCTTCGTTGATTTCGTGTTTCCGAATGATGGCAAATATGACTTCGATATGACCACCGACGAACATGGTAACAGCATAAATAGGCAAGAAAAACAGCGCGCCATAGATAAAATTACTAGCAACACTGCTTGAATCTAAGCTAAATCCGGCTGCGTTCATAATCACAGCGCGCCAGCCCGAAACATCAGCCCAAGAACTAATATTTTGTTCAGCTAAAGCTAAAATAGCTTGGTATCCCGCATTCCAAATCCCCATCAGAGTTACGGGAATAAGCGCGACAACGACAGTTACCATTAGTCGCTTCATGTCCATACTATCTCGGAC